>Ga0256829_1003063_pt1 | contig 11909 bp, 3 predicted proteins | sample 131447metaG_FD_185979 | JGI IMG/M metagenome (GOLD analysis project Ga0256829, IMG submission 185979) | Hydrothermal vent microbial communities from Lau Basin, Pacific Ocean - 131-447 | ecosystem: Environmental > Aquatic > Marine > Hydrothermal vents | place: Pacific Ocean: Lau Basin | collected... | reverse complement strand
TGGATTACTTGACACCCTGGACAGCTTGCGCCGCAGAGTCAGTGACGACGATTTAACCGAAAAGAAATTATCAATTCGTATTCCCAACGCCAGAGAAAAAAGCTTTTGGCGCGGGAAGAACCCGAAGATAGCGAGGTACTTTGCGTTTCGATACAGGGGGCTTCAGGCCATCTTGGGGGACAAAGTCGAATTAGATTTCGGAAAGTTGATGGAATTTTACTTTCCGCAAGCCGATGACGATCTTGCTAAAACAACCTCCGGGTCTAAAGAAGCTCGATCAATCAAATTCGAAGCCGTACTCGACCCCAATGGTGTCAAGGCCAAGCTAATCTTTCACTGGGAAATGCCTGTTGATGCGATTGCGACCGCTTTGCCGGATGACTTGTTGAATATTGCCAATGCAGAAGAGAAGTATGCACTATTGCCTACCGCAGACATCGCAAGACAATCCGTCAGCGCAAAAGGTAGCATTCAGCGCATCGCATTAAATGATGTCAACACAATCCGCGATGTCACGAATACGAATGACGGAAAACTCGTTGCACCGAACAAGCAAAGTGGTGATCGAAGCGAAGCCTTTCTGAGCAAATTGGCGGAGATTGCCGGCCTATTAGGCGAAGAAGCGACAAAAATTATCGACAAAAAGTTTGAAGCCTTCCGGATTGTCTATTCGGAAGCCATTCGTAACTGGATCGCACCGGAAGGTCACGGAATAAGTTCAACTGCGTTTTCTCAGCAGGCGATAGAGTATGATGGGTTACTCGTTGCCCTTGTAGAACAGGCAAGCAATGATCTTGCCCGAGAAAAGCTTTGGCAGGAAATTCTGCGATTTGGTGTAGCCAATATCGGTGCCGGAAGTCCGGCAGCCATCGTTACACCGTGGCATCCTCTACGCCTTGCCGAGATTCATATCAAAGCCTGTCAGGCTGCAAAACTGATTCATGATGTCCTTGAAGCAGAAGAAGATGATATTTTCCGTGCGGACCTTCTGTTTTCTCAGGTTCAGTTCGAACTGCTTGCGAACTATTACCCGGAAGTCTGTATCGGCTTTGATTGCGATCAGCCGATACTCCTGTCAGCAGCTGACACATCCTATGATTATACGCTTGCAGAGCCTCCCTTAAGGAGAAACCGACAGGACGGCGACGACGCACTTGATATTGAACCGGGCGTCGCCGCCAAAGCCTTTGGCAATGTAGGAGAACAATATTTAAAGCTTCTGCCTCACGAACGCAGCAATTTTTCAGTGGTTCTGTATAACGCCGAATCCAAGGCATTACCAAGTGCTTTGGCATCTGAGCTTTCCAGTAAGGTTGAACAAGAGAATCAACTGCAATGTGATCTTCTGCTTACGCACTCGGAGCCCAAACGCATTAGACGAATTTATGAGCAACAGAATGTCACCGTGCACGAAGAATCCGGCTCAGTGATGGCTAGTGAGGCGGCTAGAAATTTCCTTTCCCGGCTCCGTGTAGGGTTTCTTGATGCGGCTAAAATCCCGGAAGACGAGAATGATCGCGCTGCCGACCTGGTGGCTCTTCAAGACGTTGTCGCCAGGAACGCTCAACTCGTATGGAAAAGATCACCCGGTGACAGGCATCCCGAGTTAAGCGCTCACGTTCCGGCGCGCTGGTCACGCCGCCGCCCCATCGGTTTAGCGGATACGGCAACATCCGTGTATTTGGCCTGTCCTGTACAGCCACAACCAGGCCAGAGTTACCTCAACCTCATTCAGGGTTTTTTGCAGGGGGACAATGCTCTTCCGGGTAATGTGATCCCTGCCCGTGAGGTCAACTTTAGAGATGGCGATATCGGCAACGTCTTTACTCAAACCCACAAAATCGGTGAATGGGTTGTAAACTTTGATGAATTGGTTGACCGCCGCCTTCTGAGCAACAATGGGGTGCGCGTAATTCGCCATATACGAGATCGACAAGTAGACAGGAATATCGTTGTCTCAACCACATCCAAGCCCAAGCTTTTACGTGTCCTTCTTAAAGAACGGCTGGACAGGCTCGATCCGACTATTACCTCTGATGATCAATCGGTGATTGATCTACTCATTGACCAAGCCAATACACTCTCTGGCCAGGTGGTTATGCGTGCCGCTCGCTATGGCCATTACGCAAACGAGTTACTTGGCATTGTCCTGTCGATGGAAGAAATTCGAAACGGGCTTGGAGACTCTAAGCTGCCTATTGGTTGGTATTTTCTGGATGACTTTGCATCCTGGTTCGGACAACGCGAAGAGCAAATCGCCGATATCATGGCCATTGCCCCTCGCATCGTGGATGGCCAGCCAGTTCTCAAAGTGGCGATATCGGAAGCGAAGTTTGTAAGTTCTCGCGGGTACAGAACACAGGCGAAGAAGTCCGCCAAACAACTTGAAGAAACCGTAGCACGCTTAGGACGAGCCATAGACCCCAATCACAAACGAATTGATCGTGACATTTGGCTAAATCGAATAGGCGATTTCATGATTGAAGGCATGGAGCCATTTGACTCCGATTTGATGTACGGTTGGGACTTACATAAGTGGTCAGACGAAGTCAGGCAGGACAAGATACCGATACAACTAGCCGGTTTTTCGCATGTCTTCGTTCACGATAATGACGAATATGTTGATAGTGGGGACGCGACGCCTCTAAAAGGTATGCCGCACTGTGTACAGCAGGTATTTGATAAAGCGAATGTCGCCGGAGCATTCCGCTCGTTTGCGAATAAGGACAATGAGCCTGAAAAGCAATCACAATCCGAAGGTAACACTTGGAATGATGCACTTGTTTCAACGGGAGCCGCTTCAAAAACTCAAGAGGAAACCGCGAATACGGAAACGAACACATCCTCTTTCGCACAAAACCAGCCCCCAGAATCAGAATCTATAGAACGTGGCGCTAAACAAGAACCGACAACGCCAGCCGAACCGGTTACGAGTGCCCCCGCCCCAACGGGAAGTAACACATCATCTCAGCACGACCATGAAATAGAAGAAGCCAATTCCGAGGTTCCAAAGGAATTGCTGGATATGTGGCCGTCACGGCAGCTTGCTGAATGGGTCAATAACGGGGCTGCTTCCGAGGAAGACGACGAAGACACGAAAGCTTGGCTGGATAATACGGTCAAAGCCCTACAAAGAGCATTGCGGGGCTATGAAATGACCGCTGAGCTGATTGGTGCAAGACTCACCCCAAATGCAGCCCTTGTACGGTTTAGGGGCTCAGACGATCTGACCGTACCCAAGGTGGAGAAAAAACGGCAAGAACTACTCACCTCCCATGCTGTTGATGTCATCAATGTCCTTGCTGCTCCAATGGAAATTATCATCATGGTCAAACGACCGCACCGAGCAATCTTGCGGTTACAGGATCTCTGGAGAAGAAGGCAACTTCCCTCAACAGCACCGGAGTCGAACACGAGTTTGCTGCTGGGCGCGAAAGAGGCTGACGGTGAAATTCTATACCTGAATGTCGGCAACGAATTCGGTGGGCATCAGCCACACGGCCCACACACTCTGATAGCCGGGGAAACAGGGAGTGGTAAAGGTGTACTGGTACAGTCTTTACTATTGGACATATGCGCAACCAACTCTCCGGAAAAAGCGCGCATCCGTATGATTGATCCCAAGGCTGGGATTGATTTTCCCTGGCTGCGAAATATGCCTCATCTTGATGGAGACCTCATCACCGAGCAGGATGAAGCCATTCATGCTCTCGAAGAATTGGTGGGTGAAATGGAAAGAAGAAACCGTCTTCTTGCGGAAGCCGGTGTCACCAAGCTCGACAACTACAATCGCAAAGTCCCGCCATCCGAGCAGCTTCCACGAATCTGGTTGTTCCATGATGAATTAGCGGACTGGATGATGATTAACGAGTACAGAGATGCCGTTGATTTGAATGCAAGCCGCTTGGGCGTTAAGGCACGGGCAGCAGGTATAAACCTTGTGCTGATAACGCAACGACCGGATAAGGATGCCCTGCCGATGCAGCTCCGAGCGAATTTGACAAACCGGCTGGTTTTAAAGGTTGCAGATAAGAAGAACTCTATGCTGGTTCTTGATGAACCTGGCGCTGAACGTTTGCTTGGCAGAGGTCATTTGGCGGCAAGGCTCTCAGGAGAAGGGAAAGTTATTTTGGCCCAAGTTCCATTTGCATCCGAAGAAGAGATTGTTGAATTAGCACAACTGATACAAGTCGGTCGATTGGATAAGAAATCTAGCATGAATTGGACAGAGTGAATTATCTAACTAAATCGAGATAATCCACAACGTCGTCACTATAGTTCTTTGCGAATTCACTTATACGGCCAGCAGTGATTCCACGGAATTTCAATCTACGAGTAAAATAGATTGCAGCCCAGTCAATTACGCGCATAGTATCCTGAGCCCATTCGTGCGCCTCGCAGACAAGCCGCAAGATTTGTCTAATGGTGTCATGGGCTACATCACCGTTCTTCTTGATCTCATTTTCGCCTTGCGCGATCAAAACTCCGAGTCGTAACGCCATATCGACCATTAAAACTGGAAAAGCTTCATCTTTGTCGCGTTGCCCTGCGTCAATTTGATTGGCAATTACTACTAGCGTTTCATTTCCAAGCTCAACACAAAAATCTATGAGCTTTAGTCCATAATCGGCGAGACTAAGGAGGATCACCGACCCAAATATTTTCCGGATCATTCCGATGCATTGCTGGTGATTGAGTGGTCGTGTCGGATCGAAAACGCGTGTAGCATCTCTCTTAAGATCCATCAGTGCTTCATTGACGAGGTCATCATCTAGCTTGTCAGAAATATCAGGAATGTCGACTTCAAGTAGAGCGTATCCAAGCTCACCAAGCGCGTTGCTTAAATATTCTTTCATCCCGACAAAATGAAAGATATTAGCCGCTTCAATATAGAGTGATGCAGCAACTTCATGGTTACCAAGACAGCTTTCACAATTGCCTATCTGATGCAATGTTTGTCCACGGTTTACAGCAAGAGAAGCGCCTCGTTCATGTTGCAAAGAATGTCGGTATGCTTTCGCAGCTTCTTCATATCTTTTTTGCGAGAGAAGTGATCCACCCAACATACTTAGCGCGCTTGAAATATTGTTATGCAACTCGTCTCTTCTAATTCCTAAACTGCTGTCCTCATCTGATTTGTCTTTCAGAGACTGGAGTAGACTTCTATACCCTTCAAACGCTTGCCGAGAATATTGTTCGGCTTCTTCAGGATCACTGTTCTCTTTTGATGCTATTGCTTGACACATAGCAACGTCAGCAAGAACTTCCGAGTTTTTTGAAAGGCTTGCAATTTTCTTAGCTATCGTTATCCCTTTGTTTAACTGTGTTTTATCTCCTGAACGCTGCGCAAGAACTAAAAACTGCATTACTAAGCCGCTCGCTTTTTTCAGTTGCTTCGTTCGAAATGCAAGATCGGTTGCTTCAAGCATTACTCGGGCACCTTGTTCTGGAAGTCCGAACACGAAGAAGTACCGCATCAAGGACTGAATGATCGACAACGCATTCATCACGAGCTCCTCATCCCCCTCCTGTTCTTGAGCAAGCTCTAGTGTATATAAGTAATTGGGGAGCTCGTGCCCATATCTGACAAGGACATAGGGAACGTCTTCTGGAGAATCATATTTCAACTCGAAGACAGCAACCATCACCGCCAAATCATGAGCAAGTCTTTTGCTGACTTTTTCAAATAAGTTTGGATCTGTCTCTTTACCGCGTTCAATCACGAAGTTACGGATTGGTGCTAATACGCGCGTACGACTGAGTTGTTCGTCAATAAGATTGACTTCGACTAGATGCCATTTACGAAGTAAGGCTAGGGCTTCAGCAGCGTCTTCAATTTCTAACCACCCGTTCAGTATATACTGAGTTAAAAATCCGGCAGGTGCACGTGCAAGAGCCCAAAGCAACTGCCGGCTAGCATCCTCAAGCGCCTCATAAGCGGTTTGAAGGCACAACTCAAGAGAGGTTTGTCGCGTATGCTTTCTTCGGCCAGGTATGTGGACGGATTGGCTTCCACGTCGGCGAGCGGCATCCAACGCCGCATTGGTACTACCGTAGTGCTCAACCAAAGCTCCTGCAAGTTTGATAGTAAGGGCGTGTCCATCACAGAATTGTAATAGCTCATCAGCAGAGTCGTGGATCACAGCACCCGCGTCAGAAAATGACTGATTCAATAAGGCTTGGCTGGCCACTTTTCCAAGACCTCGGAGATCCACCCGTATCTCAGCTGGTAGCCTGTGTAGTAAAATTTGACTTGTTGAGACAAACTGCGCATCGATTGTGGCATGGAAGAGCTCATTAACCACGTCTTCAAACTCATCGAGGTCGTCAAGACTTCCCTGCTCGATACCATCGAATACTACGCAAGCGTGAGCGGCATCGAGCCGTGACGGAAGGTCATTCTCACTACATGCTGTACCGTCGGTCGCAAGCGCCGCACGTAACGCCGACAAAACATCCGTGACGGTGCGATACTGCTCAATGTTGCACCACAGAACAGGCCGTCCTGTGTCGCTTAGGGTGAGTGCTTGCAAGAGAAGTTCTGACTTACCGATACCACCGACTCCATAGACCGTTGCAGAGCGGCCAGTTCGCAGAGCATCTACGAGTGTTTCAAGCTCTTCCTTTCTGCCGACAAAATCCTGGTTAGTCCGTGGGGGCTGGAGATGCTCACGTGATGGATGCATCCGCTCCATCAGGCTTGTACGTGTGCGAGCGATTAACCTATCCTTTATCGCCTGTAACTGTTCCGTCGAAAGGCTGTGCTGTGCATCATGCTCACGATGGCACGCTGAACAGATGCGAATTAGGTTACGAGGGTGATGCGATCTGCTAATTGCCCACGGGCTAATATGTGCCGTGTCCACACCCACACCGCTTCCGCAACGCGCACATTGGTTCTGGCTTTCGGCCCTAAGGTGGTCAAGAATCGCCTTTGGAATACTAGGACGGTCTTTACCGGCTTCACACCACTCTCCAGCAAGCAATGAATCAAAGGTGTTCAGTTCCTTCAAACTAAAGTGCGTGAGACCATTATGCTCAACGGTTTGAAGTGATCGCAGGCCATTCGTTTTTCCGAAATTTCGTTTGGTAAATTGGAATAAAAGTTCAGTTGTTATTCCTAGGTGATGTGCAGCCTGAATCGGCGTCAATAATTTTTCATCTTGCTCTTTCATGCTCCCCCTTCGGATTTATCAAACGACTCGCTTCCATCGTCGAATTCCTGCCCTTGCATGAACACAACATAGATTTTATGGTCATCCCCTTTGGTCTCCTGAGTATCCTTTTCTATAATTGGTTTGGCTTTGTCCGATTTAGAGCGCAAAAAGAGTCATTATCTTCGGTATTTAATCTCCATCGTCTAAGTGAATTTGCACTATAAGGCCCGCTTCTCGAAGTTTGTTTCCCAACTCGCCTTCGATGTCATCACTTTTCAGAATTGTGGCTATGTTGTCGATTTTCGGCTTTTTATCGTCCGTTTCCGGCAGCTCCTCGCCAATCTTGAGCAAACCCGCAGTGCGAGGTTCATTCAGAGGCAACGAAATACCCTGAAAGCCTGATCTAAATATCTGTCGGATCCGGGTCTGTTCCTTAAGCGTTTCAAAGTGTTTCTTGCTCTTTCTGGCTACATTCTGAAGATCCAGACCGAGCAACACCGCTGTTAGATCGCCCTCACAATTAGAGTCGATGATTGCCGCTGCAAATTTCCCGCGACGGGGAATAAGCACATTGCCGGTGATCACGACACCGTCAGGTATGGTAATAGGCTGTGCCCCTCCTTCCTGTAATGGGAGATAAAGGTCGGCCCGAAACCTCCATGATCTTGGGAGAGGCGCGAGTTCCCCTACCCGTCCGACATTGCTGAGTAGCTGCTGCCGTAGACTAAGCGCGGGTCCTTCCCGAAGCCTCGCAACAATCGACATGTAACCGCGATCTAGGTGGAGCAAGCGCTTTACCTGATCCAGGCCAATCGTGCGCAGATCACCAAAATTCCAATCGATCTGAAAACGCTGGTTTCCATTCATTGTTATCACAGGAGTCGTCTTTGCTGTCACGGCGAGTCCCGGCTTGGCCATGTCGATGTTCTTTAACGATCCAGCCACTAGCAATGCCGTTGCAAGCCCATCTTTTCGAATCAGATCGCACTCCGGCGAAGCAACGAAAAATACCAGATCGTCGCGACCTGAAAAGAAACCGCGGCGCTTTATCGGATTACCTGGCCTTGGCCCCAAAATATCGCCAAAAGCAATCGGCCATTCGGCACCGGTGGCATGGGTGCGGCGTTTTGGATTAACAAAAAGGGTCTGCTCTAGTACGACATAAGTGTCACGATCATTTGAAATCATCAGCGGTGCCGGATCATCCGCCACTTCATCAAGCAGAATGGCGGCCTCTAACACAGCGCTATGAGCCTCGATTTCATATTGGAGCACACGATCAAAGACATCGAGTATGTAACTGGATGTATTTAGCCCCTCAAAGCGAAGTAACATATTGCGAATATGTTGTAAATCGTCGATGTCGATTTTACGTAAAGTACCTGCAGCAGCATGAACAGCCTCGACGGCTTTGGCTTCCCAAGTTTCTACAAAGGTAGCCAATGCCTGGCTGTCAGATCGATGCGATGCGAGAGTCAGGATCAGCCCTTCCATACGTCCTGGCTTTTGTAGATCATTCTTTCTAATGTGCCGGAATGTCGATGCATGGAGCTTCACATCCTGACGGAATTGTTTCGCTAGTTGATCGATATTCGGTACTTGCGACATGAGGACAATAGAGGGAAGTGGGCGCTCGCCTCGGCGTTGGACTACCTGTTTAAGCCGCTCGACAGTAAACTCGCGATCGTGTACTCCCTGTTGAATACCGAGGAAAAGGTCTATGACGATTAAATCAGCTTCGACAGCTGCATCGACGAAATCTCGTCCGCACGTATTAAAAGGTATATCGAGTGCGGTAAGGGCAGCTTCTGCCGCATCCAAAAAGGGGCGGTTGGCCTGTATTTTATGCTCGTAGGTATCAAAAAGTTCTCCGAGCAAGTCACCAATGATTTGCCGTTCTTGCCACAATGCATTGATGAAATCCTGGTTGGATTTGAGCGCCTCACGTTCTTCAGGATCATAGTCCGGGAATATAGCCTCAATTCGTGTAGCTGCTTCGCCTTGAGCATCATCAAAAAAACTCTCCCAGCTGTCTTCATCGAGAAGCTCCGCTACTTGGGGAATCGCGTCATATCCATCGTCGACGATGATTGCAGAATGAATTCCGGCATCATGCACCTGCTCTATATCACTCAACTCTCTCCCTCCACCACGCGATAGTCGAACGTGGAAAAACGCCCTTCATCATTAAGTGTGTCAGGATCCAACATCAGTGCGCCACCGTTATGCTCTGCAGCTTCCCGGGCAATGAAAAGCCCTAGGCCTCGACGCCGGCTTTTGTCCTTAAGTGAAAAGAAGAGGTCAAAAACCCGGTCTTTGTATTGTTCAGAAATTCCAGGGCCATTGTCGGAGAACCTTATTCGTGGTGGGTTATCTTCTACAGAAATCGTAAGCTCTGGCTTGAATGACATTTTCCGTTGTTTCTCAACATCCAACCAGTACAAGGAGTTAGATATTAGATTTTCTAGCACCTGGACGACCATTCCCTTGACAGCGGATATCTGTACCGGCCGGTCAACAGGCAGGATATTCAGCTTGACCTGATGTCGTTCGAACTGCGCTTCATGAGCTTCCAGCATTTCATTCAGAAGCTCATCTAGATTGAAACGTTCCTTACGTTGCCTTCCGGTGACACTGAGAGGGTCGAGAATCCTTAATCGCTTGCTGATACTCGTCATAGACGCTCTCAGACTTTCAAGCCGACGCCGAATTTCCTCCGGAACGGTCTTGCGCTTAAGACTGTTCAAAACATCTAATGCATCTTCGGCAGATCGCGTCAGTTCATGCGCAACGACTTCCACCATTAGACCAATACCCGCCATCGTGATCATCTGGTCGGCATCCTTTTCCATATCAGCAATGCGCTCACGAGCTTGGGACGCAAATCGTGCGAACTCTTCTCGCATCAACTCGAGTTCTTGGACGACCTCTCGATGTTCAGACGGAACGACTTTTCGAATTGACGTGATAGCCGTCTTCATCCGTTTTTCGAGATCGGCAGTCTTAGTTTCATCTGCAATGAAGGGCTCTTTAGCGTCCTTTTGTTCCTTGGTTATGCGGTTCATTTCATCTCGAAGACGCTCTACAGCAAACTGAACAGTCTCCTTTAGAATCGCTTCTTCAGGTGTCTGCCGAAGGCCTTCGCGATTTGTTTGATCGAGGAGTTCGGGGTTCGACAACCGACCAATTTCAACCTGCCCGACAAGCTGGATTCTGTTGAGTGCATAGCCTTTAGACTTGAGGGCTGTCTTATCCAATTCGAGCCAATCATCATCCTCAGTTCCATAGGGATAGACTCTGAATCCATCACGGTATAGGCGAACGCCCATCCATTGGTCTAGTAGATTGCGCAAAGCCTGATATTCTCCAGTGGACCTTCCTTTTCGCTGTATCTTGCGGTTGTACCAATAGAGTTCGAAATCGAAGGGGCCCACACTATTCAACGCAGAATAATCAATGTCTCTCTTGTTCATTCGCCTGCGCTTTGCCTTCGGCCCAACCAACGCACCGTGCAGAACATCTGCTGATACGGTCTCGATGTTAACCTCCTGGGGATGCTCAAAGCCAATATTATTCAGTTCAATCCGTAGTGTTAGCTCTGGGCCTTTGTTTCCTATACGATAATTACCTCGCACTAGTGCATTAGCGTGAGATAGAAAGCTCTTCTCAAGTCTTTGGATATTGACTCTTTTATTGTTCCAAAAAACTGCAATTCGCTGACCAGTGACCTTACCAAGTGGGTTTACAAGCAGAGAAAAGTCATCAATGGCTAGGCGATCGACACGCTTCTCACTCCAATCAGCGTTGAGCTTGCGAATTCTAATATCTGTTCCGCTGAAATCCTGAGTGGCTTTCTTCTTCCCTCGTCTAGGCTTCACGTCAATGTCTTCGATCATCTTTGACGCATTGTCAAAGTCAGACCAATCGATATCAATGCGATTGTAATATTTATCGTCCGCTTTGGTTGTTCGCACTGAAAGATAATCGCCTAACCGCATTGCTGACAATCGCCCAATCCCTTTCTCACCGAGAAAGGGCGTGTGCGACTTCCCGCCCGCCATAGCAGCATCAATCTCGCTCTTTCTGGATGAAGTCCCGATCACAAGAAAGACGGTGTCTAGTTCCTTTAAAGACATGCCCGATCCTGTGTCTGAGATTATAATTGAATTCAGACCATTGATCTCATCAATCGCATCTAGTAAGGTTTCATAAGTATCGGCATCTTCTATAAGATCGCTAGCTCTAGCCCAGAGCTTTTCGGCTTCCGAATTGAGTTTGCCCGATATCTCCCCCTTAAGGTCTCCCAAATCTAGCGATTCATCGCCTCCGCCCTCAATAGCGTGAAGGATTTTGGCTTTGGACTCGTGATAGTCCCGCCGGCCAATAATGATATTAAAATTAATCGTGACGCCGTTTTTAGAACCGGCATCAATTCCATTTTTGATCAACTCATAGAATGCAATAGCATCGGAACTGATGAGTTCTGATCCCAGTTCTAAGATAGTTCGGGCTGTTACCTTAAACATACATAGACCTTTAGTTGGATTTTTTACATTTCATCATATTACTTGTGACAGGCAAGACATACTTTAGCTTGTCCATATAGATCATCAACATCTAGGATGTCTCCAGGCCGAAGTGGATTCTCTTGCTTTTTTGCTTGCGCTCTTTGAAGTCGCATTTCGTAGTTATCTTTTATCTGTTTAATCCTTTCAGGCTTTTCTAGTTCAGTAAGCGACTCGGTTGAACACC
>Ga0256829_1003062_pt1 | contig 11910 bp, 10 predicted proteins | sample 131447metaG_FD_185979 | JGI IMG/M metagenome (GOLD analysis project Ga0256829, IMG submission 185979) | Hydrothermal vent microbial communities from Lau Basin, Pacific Ocean - 131-447 | ecosystem: Environmental > Aquatic > Marine > Hydrothermal vents | place: Pacific Ocean: Lau Basin | collected... | reverse complement strand
TCGATGTTCATACAAAGCGGGCCGTAAATGGTGGTTTCTTCGGTGAACTCGGTGGTGTTTTTTGCCGGATAAATCTCATGTTCGTACCAGAACGAGGTGAACAGGATATTCACCCCCACATCCACAATAAGCGTCCGCCTTCCATCGGAAAGACGTTTGTTGGCCAGCACGGTTCCCAACAAATAGCCGGCCTCATCAATCAAAGCCCGGCCCGTCTCAAGAATAAGAACAGGTAATTTTTCCGGGTTCAGGTTTGAGCTGACAAGCGCGCCGCTGATGGCTTCGGCATAATCTTCAAACGACGGCGTGGTATCCAATCCCGAATGATAAGCTCCTTTCAGTGTGTTTTGAGAAGCAAATCCGCCGCCCAGGTCGATGTATTTGATATTATGTTTGAATTTTCTTTCGACATTGTAAGCCAGATCGGCCAGTTTGGTGGCCGCCACCCGGTAGGCCGAAGTCACCATAATGTAGGTACCAATGTGGGTGTGCAGCCCCACCAGGTCCAGTTTTCCGGAAATCATGATGCGGTTCAGCGCTTCCCAGGCTTCTCCGTTTTCGTAATTGAACCCGAAACGGTCCCATTTGGGATAAATGCCGGTATCCATATTGACCCGGATAGCCACTTTGGGCTTATTTTCGGATGACTGTGCCAGTTCCAGCAACAGGAAAAGTTCATCGAAATGGTCTATGTGGATGAGCGAACCGTTCCGAATGGCTTTTTTCAGGTCTTCGCGGCTTTTGCCGGGCCCGTTAAAAATAATCTGGCTTCCGCTTACACCGTTCCGCAGCGCCTTATCGTACTCCATACCCGACACCACTTCGGCCCAGGCTCCTTCTTCATGAAAAACACGGCAAACCGCATCGAGGTAATTTGTTTTGTATGACCAGGCAAATTGTACTTTCGGATAGCGTGTTTCAAATGCCTGTTTGGCATCGCGGTACACATCGCGTATGGTTTGTTCGGAAATGACAAACAGGGGCGAACCGTATTTTTCAAGCAACGTTTCAACCGGTACGCCATCAATATTCTGTATCGGTTTTAAAGTAGGGCGTAACCCGAATTTACTGGGCATTCCCGCATTAATTTTTTTTATCAGGGGTCGTTCAAATGGTAATTTCATTTTTCTGTCTTTTTAATTAAGTAATGTTATTTGTTTGTTTGCAACCGGTTACAACTCTCCGTTCAGGGATATCTTCTGAAAATTATCCAGATCGACCATCATGTCGTAAGAGTAGCGGACAAACATTTTGGCCACATCGTACGTGGTATACGGCTCCACTTTTTGTCCCAGGGCCATCAGCAGCATGGCTTCCGGAAGGTTTTGCCCCGCCCCCACGGCAAGATAAAGCCAGGCGGGCAGCCGCGGGTTAATCTCAATGAGATAGTATTCGTTGTTTATGGTTTTAATCAGTTCCAGTTCCATACCTCCCCGCCAACGGGTAGCCGAAATGATTTTCCGGGTCAGATCGATCATGCGGGTATCGGCTATGGTAATGCCTCCCCAGGCTTTTCCTTTGTCGGTAATATACTGTTTTCGCATGGGCACGGCGCCTATGGTATTCCCTTCCCCGTCGCCCAGGGCAATCACGTTTACTTCCGTGCCTTTGATAAACTCCTGTACAATAACCGGCAGCCCCCAGTGGGCGCTGATTTTGTTAAAATGGCTGATAACCTGTTCCTTGTTGTAAGCAATGTAGGCATCGTAAAATTTACCTTTTACCATAACCGGATATTCAAACGAAGCAGGTAACTTGTTGATATCGTTCATACCGGTTATGGCCACACTTTGCGGTACTTTCACATCGTATTTTTCCCCGAATTTCTGTAATTCCGATTTATGACGCTCCTCAAACTGTTGCAAGGTGGGCAGAAAAGTCCGGATACCCAGGGCTGTAAGCTCTTTTTCGCTGATCATCACGGTATGCAGCTCGGCGTCAAAATTGGGAACCAGAATATCGATGGATTCCCGTTGATGGATGTACTCTATACGTTCCAGAAAAGCCTTTTTCCCTTCAGAGGGATAAGGCATTTTGTATACCTTGTCAGCCATTTCCGGCATATAAATACCCGGTTCCAGGTTTTCATACGCCAGGCCGATGATCCGCAGATCAAATTTATCCGACTCTTTTACCGCGCGGATAAAAGGAATGCCGGGCCCGGGATTGTCGGTATTGTTCAATCCGGATACCGCGAGCGTTAACACCATTTTTTTCATGATTTCTCTAACAAGTCAAACTGTTGCAACGCCCTGATAAAATCAAAATAAACCAGATCGAAAGTGGAAGCCTCCACATCGTATTTCTCCCGTATTTTTTCCCTGATCTGGTCATCGGTCAGGCCGTTTTTCAAATAATTCAGTATCTCCAGTCCCATGGGATTCAGCGAGTAACTCTCGCCGGTGGTGGCATCCAATACAAATCCCGTATCGCTAATGGCCAAATTTTTTCTCAGTTTCATATTGTTCTGTGTTTTACAAGTGCAAAAAAAAGCTATTTCAATGTTCCTCCCTTTACAAAATTAAGTAAAAGAATTATGTTTTTTTGGGATTCCTTTGTGCTTTGTTCCCGATTTCATCCCAATACCGTTTGGTACCCTTGGTTCTGTTTTTGTATTCGGTAACCGAATAGCCCGTCATTTTTTTAAACTGGTTCGACAGGTATTGCACACTGCTGTAATCCATCAGGTAGGATATCTCACTCAGGGTAAGCTCTCCTTCATCAATCAGTTCTTTAATCCGCTCAATTTTCTGTTCGATGATATACTTTTCCAGCGTCAGCGGCTCGTAAGTCGAAAACAGGCGGGAGAGGTAATTGTAGTTTCTTCCCAGTTTTTCCACGATGTATTCCTTTTTTCTCACCACGGAGTTCATGTTGTTCATGTAATGAATCAATTCGATCACAGCCTGTTTAATCTCTTCCACCAATACCAGGTCCCTGTTCTTCAGGATCTCGAAACCGTATTTTTCTAAAACGGCTGACAGTTTTTCTTCATCCTGAGGTGAAGTATCGCGCACAATCAGTTTCCCGGGAGCCACCTTGACAACCTGAAAGCCCAGGCCTTCCAGCTTCTCTTTCAAAAGCAGGGCCGCCCCTTTTATGTTCAGGTTTTTAACATAATAAACCCGGGTATTGTTATTTCTGTCTGGTGAATTCTCCATTTCGTTCTGCAAAAACAACAAAGGCAATCTTTGCGGTTTCAAATATAGTAACATTTACTTAAGGCAGGAAGCAGGAAAGGCCAGACAGGTGTTTTCGCTGATAACGTAAAAATTATTCGGGAAATAAGTTTTTTAAAAAATAAATGAGATAAGCCTTAAATCCGCAACCAATTTTTTTATCCACGAATTACACTAATTTCACGAATTGGGATAGGTTCCCTATCCGGAAATTTTGCTAAAAAGCATATTTTCAGCCTAAAAGGCCATAATCTCCCTTACCCGCTTTTGTTAAGGCTGTTGCAGGGAAGCCTTGTAAACCGGGAAGTCATAAAATCAACCTGAATTTGCCAAGCCTATTAAAGCTTTATTATTGGTCGCAAAATGAACTATGTCCTGCCTTCCGCTCCTGGTGAACCTTGCAACAATGTTTATTACTCTGAAAATAAACTTTTTAAGCCTTGAAGTTTTACTGAGCCCTTCAACAACGGCTGAGAAAATATCCAGAATGTATTTATAAACAATATGGGCAAATGCCATAATAATCAGATACACCGTGTTTTGTTCCAGAAAACTGTGGGGCATTGTATTCCAGTTGAAATCGTTGTTTTGAATATCAAACACCCGTTCACTGTCACCCCGTTTGTTGTAAAACCTTATGGCTTGTTCTTCCGGTACTTCCCAGTCGTTCGTAATAATAAAAAGGTAGTTCTTTGCATCGTTCGTCAATACGGACACCTGCCCTGTTTTATTGGCAAAGCGGTAAGCGACAATCCTGTGTTCATACTTTCCAAACCGGTACTTAAAACTGGCAACTTCCATATCCTGAAAATTAATGGTCCAGGCCTTCCAGTTTTCAGCATCGGCAGCTTGTTCCAGAAGTGTTTCGGAATTATTTGCCCGGATAAAGAACTTAATCCCTTGTTGGTGAAAATAGTCGGTAACTTCTTTTATGTAGGAGCCACTGTCCATACGCGCCCTTTGGGGCTTTACCCCCTCTTGCCCTAATGAGGACAATGCCCGCTTATGTGTAGATAGCTGGGCTGTTTTAACATTACAGTTGCCATTTCTGCCCTCAATGTAAACAGGAATATTCCCGATGGTTGCCACACCTGGGAAATAGCCTTTCTTATTTTTGTAGCTATAAGTGGCATCATATTTTTCGGCAGGGATAAATTGGTGGTCAAAGTCGTAAACCAAATCCTTGCTGTCGGGGTTTAACTGCCCCCATTTTATTGCAGCACGGACCAGGAATTTATTTAGCTTGGGGTTTATGTTAACCTTATTCTCACTTTTCCCATCTGTTTCTATAAACTCACAGGATGTTGCCAACTCAACATCCCCCCTCAAAATAGTATCGGCCGAGGGAATAGATATCTTTTTGAGCGGCTTAAGCGTATTTTTCCGAATATAGTTTACATCCTCTGTGGCATTTCCTCCGCAAAGGGTTGTGTAAAACCTGCTTAGGATAATGTCCGAGTATTTGTATCCTGATAATTTACTCCTGTTACCAAGCTCGTTGTCAATGAATTGAATAATACCTTCTGAAACTAACCTCCTATGGATGAGGTGTATTCCACCAAATGGTGTTACCTTTGTATTTGTGTTTTTAAGCATTCACCTAAATAGGTGAAAAAACACGAGACCTGCAAATAATTGCAGGTCTTATTTTTCAACAACTTAAAGATAATAACTTTTTTGCGAGTGCGGATTTAAGGTTACAAAACAGACCATTGTTTTTTCAATTTTTTTTTTTAACTGAATACACTATTTAAGCTATATTTGTAGTGTTAAGAATTTTTGAAAATATATTCATCTAACGAAAGTATTATGATTTATTTAGATAATTCCAGAAAGGATATGTTCCCGGGAATGGTGCGGTTTTACGAGGATTACCCCATTAAAGGAATTCGGTTTGTAGATATTACCCCGCTGTTTATGAGCAAACTTTCCATGGAGATTGTAGTTAACAGTGTTGCAGATTATTTTCGCGATAAAGTAACCATGGTTGTTGGTATCGAAGCCCGCGGCTTTATTCTTGGAACTGCTATTGCCAATCAGCTGGGTGTTGGTTTTGTGCCCATGCGTAAAAAAGGAAAACTCCCCGGAGACGTTTACACTGCTTCATTTAAAAAAGAGTATGGAGAAGACGTTTTAGAAATGAAAAAGGATGCTTTGGTTGAAGGAACACATGTCCTTGTGGTTGATGATATTCTGGCTACCGGCGGAACTTTTAAGGCTGCTGCCAAAATTTTGGACTGGGCCAAAGTTAAACCGTACTATTACTGTTTTATCAATTTAAATATTATTCCGGAGAATTATTCTCTGAACGGAGAACTTTACGTGGATTACCTTATTGATATGAAAGACCGGGAGTAAAGCCGGAAACCATTTCTGAAAATCAGATACCTGTCAATTTAAAATGTTGATCGCATAGCCTCTACCGGGTCAAGCCGGGAGGCGCTCCAGGCCGGTAGAAAACCGGAAATAATACCAATAAAACCGGAAACGCCAATACCCAGAACTATATTTTTAAATGTAAGCGTCAGGTCAAATCCAATTGCAGAAGAGGAGATCAGGGTGAGTATATAAACAATGAATAGCCCCACAATACCTCCCATAACTGCCAGAAAAAAAGCTTCAAAAAGAAACTGAAGCAGAATAAAATATCTTTTAGCTCCCAATGCTTTTTGGATACCTATTTGGTTAGTCCGCTCTTTTACCGATACAAACATGATGTTCGCTATACCAAAGCCGCCTACCAACAGAGAAAATCCCCCGATAATCCATCCTACCATAGCCAGAACCCTGAAAATAGAATCAAAGTTTTTGCTGATAATATCGGTTTGGTTAATGGCAAAATTATTATCTGCACGGGGTTTTAGCTTCCGAATGGAACGCATAATGCCGGTCAGCTCATCTTTCATGGCCTCAACACTTACATACGGTTTAGATACCACAACAATAGAGGAATTAATATTTTTCGGATTTACCAATGTTCGGGCATAGTTTACCGGAATAATCACCCAGTTGTCAGAAGAATTTCCAAAAATACTTTTCCCTTTCTTTTTTATCACACCGATAACCTGTAATTTACGTCCAAAAATTTTAATACTTCTTTGCACTGCGTCTTCATGCGGATAAAGATTCTGTGCTATGTCTGATCCGATTATGGCCAGGTTCCGGCCAGCCTGACTTTCGCCTTGTGTAAAATAACGGCCTTCCTGCAAATCGAAAGGCATTACCTTATTGTACTCATACGAAACAGCAACAATCGAAGCATCGTCAACAGAGTTGTCGCCATTATAAACATTTCGTGTAACATTAAACATATAAGTGGCGTCTGCAACAGTACTGCTTCTCTTTAAAATTTCTTTCATTTCTTTAACTGTTGGCTGTGGCCGTTGTAAATATTTCCACCATGGCATGCCCGAACCCATGGCCCACGGCCATTTCTGGATAAAAAGCACGTTACTCCCCAGCGAATTAATCTGACTTTCAATATTAGATTGCAAACTGTCAAAAACAGTAAAAACGGAAATAATTGAAAAAATACCAATGGTAATACCAAGCAGCGAAAGAAAGGTCCTTACTTTATTAACAACCAATGAATTATAAGCAAACAACAGACTTTCGTATATGAGTTTCAAAATAACCATTGAATTATTTCTTCTGTTAACAGTATTTAGTTTTTCATGTAAAAATATATTTTCAAAATTAATGGAAAATTTCATCTTTTCCTCGTATTTTGCAAAAAGAAAATAAAAAGTAAGGGATGCCGTTTAAATATTTAAAAATTAATTGATTGTGAAAAAGATAAAAACAGCTTTGGTATCAGTTTTTAACAAAGATGGACTTCTTCCTGTTTTGAAAAAGCTTTCTGATTTGGGAATTAATCTTTACTCCACCGGCGGAACGTACGATTTTATTACACAAAACGGTTTCAGGGCAAACACTGTGGAATCGCTCACCAACTATCCGGCAATTCTTGGTGGGAGAGTAAAAACATTGCATCCCAAAGTATTTGGCGGTATTCTTGCCCGCCGCGAAAACGAAAATGATTTAGGAGAATTACAACAATATGCCATTCCGGCTTTTGATTTGGTTATCGTAGATTTGTATCCATTTGAAAAAACACTGGCGCAAACGCAGCAACAGCAGGAAATTATTGAGAAAATTGATATCGGCGGAATTTCTCTCATCCGGGCTGCAGCCAAGAATTATCTTGATGTTTTGGTCATTCCGTCAGTGGAAATGTATGATTCCTTGCTCTCACTGCTGGAGAAAAAACATGGAGAAACAGACATTGATGACCGACGCTTTTTTGCTGCTAAGGCTTTTGATGTAAGTTCACATTATGATACCGCTATTTTTAATTGGATGAATCCCGGCAATATTCAGAGCCTGAAAGTTAGTGAACAAAAAGCTAATGTTTTGCGCTATGGCGAAAACCCTCATCAAAAGGGTATTTTTTATGGTTACCCGGAGGATGTTTTTGAACAGCTTCACGGCAAAGCTATTTCGCACAACAACCTGCTCGACCTGGATGCTGCAGTTCATCTTATTGATGATTTTGAAGAGACTACTTTTGCTGTAATCAAGCACAACAATGCTTGTGGTTTGGCCTGCCGCGAAAATCTGACACAAGCATGGGAAGATGCGCTGGCTGGCGACCCGGTTTCAGCATTTGGTGGCGTTTTGGTTACAAACCGTATTGTCGATGCTGTTACAGCATCTAAAATCAACAAACTTTTCTTTGAGATTATTCTTGCTCCGGATTACAATTCAGAAGCACTGGAAATTTTAAAATCAAAAAAGAACAGGATTATCCTGAAAAAGAAAGTTTACTCGTTTGCCGGAGAACAATTCCGTTCCATTCTGAATGGTGTTTTGTGGCAGGAACGTGATACGATTACAGAAACCAATGCCAATCTGGAAATAAAAACGAATACAAAACCATCGGCCACAGAAATTGAGGATTTGCTTTTTGCCAATAAAATAGTAAAACACACCAAAAGCAATGCCATTGTTCTTGCCAAAAATAAGCAGTTGCTCGGCTCGGGAACAGGTCAGACTTCGCGGGTAGATGCGTTACAACACGCCATAGAAAAAGCCAATGCGTTCAATCTTTCGCTGGAAGGAGCCGTGATGGCTTCTGATGCTTTTTTCCCTTTTGCCGATTCGGTAGAAATTGCCGATAAAGCAGGCGTAAGGGCCGTTATCCAACCAGGAGGATCTATCCGCGACAAGGATTCTATCGCTTATTGTAACCAAAATAAAATAAGTATGGTTTTCACGGGTATCCGCCATTTTAAACATTAAGTATCTTTGCAAAAGAATTTTAAAAATACAAGCATAAAGGAGAGATAAAATATGGGCCTATTTTCATTTTTAACCAAAGAGATTGCCATCGATTTGGGAACTGCCAACACTGTTATTATTTTCAACGACAAGGTTGTTGTGGACGAACCTTCCATAGTGGCGCTGGAACGAAACACCGGGAAGATTATCGCCGTAGGGAAAAAGGCCATGATGATGCACGGGAAAACGCACGATAACATAAAAACCATCAGGCCTTTGAGAGATGGCGTTATTGCCGACTTCCAGTCTGCTGAATACATGATCCGGGAAATGATAAAAATGATTGGTATTAAAGGCTCTTTATTTCCTCCTGCTTTGAAAATGGTGATTTGTATTCCTTCAGGAATTACTGAAGTAGAAGAACGCGCAGTGAAAGATTCGGCTGAACAGGCCGGAGCCAAAGAGATAAAACTGATACATGAACCTATGGCTGCAGCCATCGGAATCGGAATAGATGTACTGGAGCCTACCGGAAACATGATTATTGATATCGGTGGCGGAACCAGCGAAATTGCCGTGATTGCTCTGGGCGGTATTGTGAACAACACATCTATCCGTATTGCCGGTGATGATTTTAATGCCGATATTGAAGAATATATGCGTAAACAACATAACATCAACATTGGCGAACGCACCTCTGAGCGTATTAAGATAGAAGTCGGCGCAGCTCTTACCGACCTTGAAAATCCTCCGGATGATTACGCCGTTCACGGCCGCGATATGCTTACGGGAATTCCAAAAGAAATTACGGTAAACTACAAAGAAATCGCTACTTGTCTCGACAAATCCATCTCAAAAGTGGAAGCTGCCGTACTGCATGCTTTGGAAAATACACCTCCCGAATTATCCGCTGATATTTTTCGTACGGGAATTTATCTTGCCGGAGGCGGTTCTCTTTTACGCGGACTTGATAAACGAATACATCAGAAAACACATTTACCCGTCCATGTAGCTGAAGATCCTTTACGTGCCGTAGCCCGTGGAACGGGGATTGCCCTGAAAAACTTTGAGAAATTTACTTTCCTGATAAAGTAAGCTAATTTGTTATTATTGCATGCGTAACCTGCTGACTTTTTTTCGTAAGCATCAGTTTTTCAGTCTGTTTATCATTCTGGAAATCATTTCCATGGTGATGTTAATGAACAGCTTTTCATATCAGCGTATGCTGAGCTTCAATGCTGCCAGCGATATCAGTGGTGATGTTTTCAACACTTACCACAAAATAACCGATTACTTTGATTTAAAAGAAAAAAACCAGCAACTTCTGGAAGAAAATGGAAACCTTTTCAACATGTTACTGACCTATACCCTTGCTCCCGACAGTAGTTTTTGCGAAAAAAAAGTTGCCTCCTTTCAATATATTCCCGCCATTGTAATTCGTAATACTATGAACCATGTGAACAATTATATTGTCCTAAACAAAGGGAAAAAACAGGGTATTCAAAAAGAAATGGGTGTTTTGTCGAGCAAAGGAATTGCAGGCATTATCATTGGGGTTTCTCAAAATTACTCTTTGGCTATGTCTCTCCTGAATACGCACACCCACATCAGCGCCCGGATTAAGAAAAACCATCAGCTTGTTAATGTGATTTGGGGTAAAAAACAAGGCCGGCAGGGTGAAGTGGTCGATATTTCGGCACATATTCAGCTTAACCGTGGCGATACTATTATTACCAGTGGTAATTCGTTTATCTTTCCTGCAGGAATAAATATTGGTACCATTGGGAATTTTGAGAAAAGCAAAAACCACAACCTGAACAAAGCCGGATTAGATTTTAGTACCGACTTCAACAGCTTGCATTATGTTTACATCATCAAGAGCCTAGACAAAAAAGAACAGATGAAGTTATTGGAGGATGCCAAAAATGAATAATGTTTATCTAAAAAATATTATCCGGTTTATCCTCCTGATATTGTTTCAGATACTGGTACTGGATACCGTGCAGTTTGGTGGTTATATTATTCCGTATGTTTACCTGTTATTTATTTTGTTGCTGCCTCTCGATACCAACAAAAGTCTGCTGTTATTACTTGCTTTTTTTACCGGTCTGAGTATCGATTTTTTTGAAAATACGCTGGGATTACATGCGGCAGCTGTGGTGTTTATGGCTTTTGCCAGACCCGGAGTAATAAAATTTTATTTTCCAACACTTGAGCATACCAGAGGAGAAGAACCAGGGCTGTCAAAATTAGGAATAACCGGATTTCTGAAATATTCTTTCACACTTGTTTTCCTTGATCAGTTTCTACTTTCTTTTCTGGAAGTTTTCAGCCTTCACGATTTTTTACAAATACTTTCTCACGTCTTGATCAACGCATTGTTCACCACGCTGGGTATATTAATTACTGTTATGCTGTTTACCCCGCAGCGCAGTAAAAGGAAACGATAGTCCTGTCCGGCTTATAATCCGGTTTTTAACGCCCTTGGTTTTCCACCTTTACGCCAGTGTTCTTCTATTTTCTCCAGCGGCACATCTTTGGTCTCCGGCAGGAAATAATAGCCCCACACCAATCCCAAAACGCCTATAAAAGCATAAAACCAAAAAGCACCCGCCGGGTTTCCATTGTTAATGGCGTGGGTAACAAAAGTATGGGTGGCTTCATTATATAGCTTTTCGTGCGTGATGATGCCTGCACCGGATGCCGTAAAAAGCTTCACGATTTTGAAGAAGGTAAAAGCAACAACTCCGTTAAAAAGCCAGTTGGAAAGTGAGCCGATGGAAGAGCCGATTCCCCTGACACGCAGCGGAAAAACTTCGGAAATGATAAGCCATCCCAAAGGCCCGAGGCTGATGGCAAAAAAGGCAATGTAAATCCACACAAAAGCAATGGCCATCCATTTTCCCACATCGCCGAGGGCAGTATGGAAAGCAAAAACCAGTCCCAGGGCAACCAGGGAAAAGATAATACCACTCAACCCGATAAAATACAGCTTTCTTCGCCCCAGCTTGTCAATCATAAACAGCGAAAGGATGGTAAACAGCACATTGACTACCCCCACACTTACCGCAGCCCAAATACCGGCACGGGCACCTTCAAAACCTACAATCATAAAGATTTTCGGGCTGTAATAGATTACCGTGTTAATCCCCACAAACTGCTGAAAGAACATGATGCCCACGGCAATAAATAGCGCGGTGCGCAACCAGGGACGGAAAATCTCTTTTAGTCCGGCACGCTCTTCATACTTCTTTATTTCGTCTTTCATCCGCTGAATAGAATCTTCAACCAATGCCGGTTCTTCAATGCGTTGCAGGATATTCCGGCTTTCGTCTTCACGGCCTTTGCTCATGAGCCAACGTGGCGTCTCAGGAAGGAAAAACATCCCGATTAACAGGATTAATCCGGGAATAACTCCCATATAAAACATGGGACGCCAGGAACTTAACAC
>Ga0256829_1003061_pt1 | contig 11910 bp, 10 predicted proteins | sample 131447metaG_FD_185979 | JGI IMG/M metagenome (GOLD analysis project Ga0256829, IMG submission 185979) | Hydrothermal vent microbial communities from Lau Basin, Pacific Ocean - 131-447 | ecosystem: Environmental > Aquatic > Marine > Hydrothermal vents | place: Pacific Ocean: Lau Basin | collected... | reverse complement strand
TTTTTTCTCTTCACCAAAAATATTGACAGTATTTTTGTAGCTTTTTGACATCTTTTGTCCATCGGTTCCTGGTACTGTAGCTACATTTTCTTCTACTTTAAACGCAGGTATTTTAAAAATATCTCCGTATTGGTTATTAAACTTTATCGCAATATCGCGAGCAATTTCTACATGTTGGATTTGGTCTTTTCCAACAGGAATGATGTCAGGAGAGTAGAGTAAAATATCGGCTGCCATAAGCACAGGATAAGAAAAAAGAGAGTGGTTTGCTGCAATGCCTTTGGCGGTTTTATCTTTGTAACTGTGTGCACGCTCAAGCAGACCCATCGGTGTAAACGCAGAGAGTATCCAGTAGAGTTCTAAAACTTCTTTGACATCAGATTGTACCCAAAAAGTAGATTTTTCAGGGTCAATACCTAAACTTAAAAAGTCTGTTGCGGTTTGCATGGTCAGTTTTGCAAGGGCTTCGCCACCATTACCACTACTCATCGCATGGTAGTTAGCGATAAACGCAAAAGTTTCACTTTTCTTTTGTGCATCTACCATCTGTTTGATAGAACCAAAATAGTTGCCAATATGTAAGTCTCCAGAGGGTTGTATACCTGTTAATACTCTCATTCTCTCATATTTCCTCAAATTTTTTTCGTATTATACCAATTTCAGCTTCGTTTTGTTACTATATGTATGGATATAAAGAGTCAAAAAGATTCTTTATCAAAGGATTTACAATGAACTTACAAATTCGCGCAAAAGATGTAACCCTTACAGAGGCTACAAAAGCACATATTAGTTCGGCTGTTGAAGCTTTTAGAAAATACTCTTTAGATATTACAAGTATTAATTGTATTGTTGCTAAAGAGAAAAAAGGTGTTATGGTAGAATTCGATATTAAAATCGCCCATGCACAGCCTATTGTAATCTCTCAAGGAGATGATGTTTTAGATGCTGCAATTGATTTGTCGATAGACAGAGCATGTAAAGCACTTCGCCGTTTTCATGATAAAATTGTTTCTCATAAAGCAAACTCTATTAAAGATTTGGAGACAATCGACGCTTAATTGAAGGAAGCTATTTGAAAATTTTCGTTTCATTACTACTGTTATTTAGTTTTTATGCAGACGCACAAGAGAAGTACTCTATGCGTCTTGTATATGGTCAAGCCACAACAAACTCTTTGTTAAAGGTGGTGACTGGAAGAGTTGGGTCTCATCCTGAAAATCTGCATACTCTTGCCCTTGATGGTGGGTATTTACTCACACAAAATCTGTTTGATTTACCTGTAGATATTTATCTCAAAGGCGGAGTTTCCTACTTTAATGAAGGAGCCTATGATGATACTTATGAAATGCTGACATATGTAAAAGCATTTTATAATGTAGATTTTGCAGACAATCGTATGCGTTTTGGTTTTGGTGAAGGAGTCTCTTATACGACCTCTTTACTCGAAGCTGAACGTTATGAATCTTCACAAGATGGTGGTAATACCTCGAAGTTTTTGAATTATTTGGACATTAGTATTGATTTTGATATCGGAAAATTTTTAGGTTCTCCCCTGTGGGAAGAGACCTATGTTGGTATTTTACTCAAGCACCGTTCAGGAATTTACGGGCTTATTAACAATGTAGCCAATGGTGGTTCCAACTATAACAGTATCTATTTTGAGAGGAATTTTTAATGTATGAATGGACACTCTGGTTTCATGTAATCTCTTTTATCTCTTGGTTTGCCGTTCTTTTTTACCTGCCGAGACTTTTTGTCTATCATGCAGAAAATATTGATAATGCAGGTTTTGTGGAGGTAGCAAAAATTCAAGAGATGAAACTTTTTAAGTATATTGGAGTGCCTGCTATGTGGGCAACCATCTTCAGTGGCTCATTTTTGATTTATCAAATTGGCTTTAGTGGTGGCTGGCTCCATGCAAAGCTTTTCTTTTTAGCACTTTTAATTGTGTTTTTTTACTCGATGAATAAGTACCGAATCGCATTTTTAGAAGATCGATGCACGAAAAGCGGAAAATTCTTTCGGATGTATAATGAAATTCCTACAATTTTAATGTTGTTGATTGTAGGTATGGTTGTGCTTAAACCATTTTAGATTTTTGTGCTAAAATCCACTTGTAAAATGGTATTACTGTAATGGTGATAGAATCTCGTACTATCTCATCTTCGCTGTCATATGTGATAATAGTCCCCTTTTGTAGATTGAAATTTTTACAAGCTGCAAGGAGCCCTTTGATTTCTCTCTCTTGTGTCTGTATCTCGCTAATGTCATAGCTTACTTGAAGAGCTTGTGTAATGGAGTTGGTCTCTTTGACTAAAAAATCACATTCGCTACTTGCATTCCTAAAGTAAAATATTTCATAATATACTCTTTTGAGTTCTAAAAAAACAGCATTCTCTAAAGCTTTTCCTCTGTTTTGTGAAAATTGAAATTCGGTTGCATTATTTAAGCCGATGTCAATACTATAAACTTTTTTCTCACCCAGCTCTTTATTGACAAGTGATGCATCATATTTATGCAGAGTGAGTGCAAGATAGATATTTTGAATATATTCTAAAAAATCATAGAGGGTGTTTTTCCCTATTTTAATACCATTGGATTTAAGTTCATTATATATTTTGTTGATTGAAACTTGTTTTGTAGAGGAAGCAATAATGCGTTTGAGAAAAAATTTGAGTGCAACTGTATTTGTGATATTGTATCTCTCCGCTAAATCTTTATAGAGAAGAACATTAAAATACTCTTGCAGGGTCTGGTTTTGGTACTGTTCTTCTAAAAAGAGTGTTTCAGGAAAAGCACCATTTGTTAAAAAGTCATTTTGAGCATTGAGGATTTGTGCTAAACTCTTTGAAGCATATAAATCTACTTCTATCTCTTTAAATGCAAGATATTCACTCAAAGAGAGGGGAAAAACTTCATAAGAGAGTGTACGACCTCTGAGACTCGTAGCAATGTCACTACTCAATAATTTCGAATTGGAACCGGTGATAAAGATGTTTTTACTGAGTGTATCGTAAACTCTTCTAATAAACTTTTCCCAGCCTACAATATTTTGAATTTCATCAAAGAAAAAATAGCATTCATCCAAATTTTGTTCAGGATAGAGTTCACGGTAACTTTGTAAAATAAGGTCTAATTCATCAATGGCTAAGTCAAGTCGTTCATCCTCAAAATTGAGAAATAATATTTTTGTTTTTGGAGTATTTGTAGCGAGCTTGTTTATCATATCGTAGAGGATGGATGTTTTGCCGCATCTTCTGACCCCTATAAGTGTAATGATTTTTTGTGTATGTAGAGGAGGCTGAAGTGCACGACTTTTTACAGGAAAATGCTCACGAAGGTGGAAATCTCTAATGATTTGTTTAAGCTGTTCTTTCTTTTTCATAAAGAAGATTATAGAATAAACTATCTTTTATAGAGATAAAGACTACTTCTCTCCCCTCTTTTTCGCTTTAAAGAGAAGCGGTGTTCCAGTAAAGTTAAAGGCTTCGCGCATTTTATTGACAAGGTAGCGTCTGTATGTAAAGTGTAATCCACTTGGTTTATTCATAATGATGGCGATTTTTGGTGGTCGTGTTTCATACTGCGTTCCATAGTAAATGCGAATGACTTGCCCGCTGACACTTGGCAGAGTGTGACGACGTAGGGCTTTTTCTATGACTTCATTAATTTTAGAAGTTGGGATGCGTTGGGAGTAGTTTTCATTGATTTCTAAAATCATGTCGTGGAGTTTATCGACTCTGAGATGTGTTTGTGCAGAGAGTGTCAAAATAGGGGCAAAGGCTAAAAATTTGAATCTATCGCGTACCTCTTTGATAATTTTATCGTGTTCACTGCGTTTGGCAATATCCCATTTGTTAAGTACAATGATACAGGAGAGTCGGTTGCTGTCCACTAGCCCTGCAATCTTTTCATCAAGGTCTAAAAAAGGCTCACTTGCATCCAAAACAACAAGTGCCATGTTTGCGTTTTCAAGCATTTCAGTAGTGCGCATGAGGGCATACTTCTCAATGCCTACAATTTTGCCACGGCGACGGAGTCCGGCGGTATCGACAAAGGTAATCTGTTTGTCTTTATAATCAATCGTCTCATCAATAGGGTCAATAGTCGTCCCCGCAACACTACTCACAACAGAACGCTCTTCACCTAAAAGAGCATTGAGCAGAGAAGATTTTCCAACATTTGTTCGCCCAATGATGGCGATTTTAATGTGGTTGATGTCCTCTTCATCAAACTCTTTAATGCGGTCGTTGTTTCCAAAAATAGTATCATCTTCGACAATGCCATCCATCTCATCTTCATCCCAGTAGGTGTAGTCATCTTCTTGCGCAGTTTCGAGGTTGGCAAAAAACTCCTCATCTGAAATTGCTTCTGGTTCAATGACTTGGAGGCTCTCTTCTTCTACTTCTTTGATGGTGTCACTCTCAGGAATTTTATCGGCAATCCACTCAAAAAGTTCGACAGTATTACGGTTATGTGAAACAGAAATGCCAAAAATATCACCCGTTCCAAATTCATAATAATCCCAGAGTTTCTCTTTCATTTTGTCATTATCTATTTTATTGACTACAAGGGCAATATCTTTGCCCATAGCTTGGAGTTCATAAAAGAGTTTTTTGTCTTCATCTTCAGGAATGCCTTTTCCATCGACCATATATAAAATGATGTCTGCTGCATAGGCTGCTTTGAGGGACATCTCTTTGATTTTATCAAAAAGCTCACACCCTTTGTCGAGCCCACCTGTGTCAAGGAGGAGGGCTTCTTTGTTCATGATGGCGATTGTTCTGCGTTTGACATCGCGTGTTGTTCCAGCGAGGTCGGAGGTAATGGCATCTCGTTTTTTGATAAGACGATTAAAGAGTGAACTTTTCCCAACATTTGGGCGACCGATAATGGCAATTTTTTTCATGGAGTGACCTTAGCTATAATTATAAGTAGAATTATAGCTAAATTTCGTGAGGCTTAGTCTGTATGGAACTCTTTGACTTGCATTGCATAAAGACGATGGTAGAGTTGCATTCTTTTTTTGACATTTTTAAGATAGCGTTTTGGCTCATCAAAACGTAAATCTTTTTGTAATTTGGCATAGACTTGACTCGGTGAGAGCTTGTTTATGAGGGCTGCGGCTTTGTGCATACTGTAGTGTTTTGTAAAGGCATAGGCAATGTTGCCAGCTCCTGTGTTATATGCGGCAATGGTACAGTAGAGCCTGCTTTGTGGATTTTTGATTTTTCTGAGGTAACGGTAGTAGAGCAGATGCAAGTAGGCTGTGCCTATTGTAATGTTGTTGGCACTGTCGTAGAGGTAACTACTGCTTAGGAGCTTCTTTTTTTTGTAGAGGTAAAAGTACGCATCAATGCCTGCAGATTTTGGAACAATTTGCATGAGCCCAAACGCAGGAATGTGTGAGCGGGCTCGAGGGTTAAAGTAACTCTCCGTGTGCATAATGGCAAAGGTCAGCTCAAGGGGGATGGCTTGTTTTTTTGAGGCTTTTTTGATTTGTGCATAGTAGAGATGGGAGCGTTTATAGAGGGCTCCTTTTGGCATTTTGATTTTTACTTTATAGACAAAGGCATCTTTGATTTTTTTTGAGGGGAGGACTTTAATATTTTGTTGTGTGATATGTTTGTTTACATACGCTGCAACACTCTTTTTTGTCGGTTTTGTTTTAAAAATGATAGGAGCGAGGATAGGTTCTGCTGTGACTTTGGCATTTTGTATCATTTTTGTTTGTGTGATTTTTTTGACAACTTTTTCTATGGGGTCGTTTTCTTGAACTTGGCGGGTGTTAATGGTGACTGCTTTGGCTAGGGCAACTTGGAGTTTTTGTTTTGCTTCTTGTGGTGTTTTTGCTACTGCTTCTACTGTAATGGTCTCATTGGCAAAATTGACATCGGTACGGGATTTTTTGTCTTTTGCGTACAAAAGCCACTCTTTTTTTGTAGAGAGTTTGGGTTTTTCCCAAACTTTTGCAAGATTTTTTTTGTAGGCTTTATAGGCTTTTTCTTGCGCTTTTTGGTAGGCTGTGAGTGCATCAAACTCTTTTTGTTTATACGATTGAAAAGCTTTTTTTTGTGCTTGAAGAAACTCTGCAGGAGTTTGGGCAAAAAGGGCGAATGTAGTAAAAAGGAGGAGTAAAAATGTTTTCATAGAAAGATTATGCCATAATTGTGTTTATGAAATATTATACTTATGAAGAATTTACACAAGATACACGAAATTTGATTGCACAGGTGCAGAAGTTTGAAGCACAAGCCATCGTGGGCATTGCCCGTGGCGGGCTCACTTTAGCGCATGCAATGGCAGAGGGTTTAGCACTCAGAGAGGTGCAAACTCTCAGAACAGAACTCTACGATGGAGAGCAAAAACGCAAGAAAATCAGTGTCTTTGATACACTTGTATTCACAAATGTGCAAAGGGTACTTGTGGTGGATGATATTGCCGATAGTGGGGAGACTTTAGCGGTTGTGATGCAACATTTAAGTGAAAAATACCCGCAGACTCTTTTTCAATCAGCCACACTCTTTTACAAAAAAAGTTCTCTGTATAAACCCCATTTTTGGATCAATGAGGCAGAGGAGTGGATAGACTTTTTTTGGGAGCGAGACTTTAAGCTCTCGCCGCTTTAATCATCTCATAGGCTTGGTTAATCTCCTGCGTTTTCGCTGTTGCTTCTTGCATATACGCTTCACTCTTGCCTTGTGATTTGATGATGTCTGGATGGTACTTTCTAACAAGTTTTCTGTAAGCTTTTTTAATCGTACTCATATCATCGCTGGCACTGACACCTAAAACTTTGTAGGCATCTTCAATACTTGCCTTTGGTTGCATGTTTTGCATCATATTTTCAAATTTTTCAAAAATACTGTGGTAGAGTTTTGGGTCAAACTGGAGTGCCTCGGCGATGGTTTGCAGGGCTTTATCTTCGCCTTTGCTCACCTCTCCATCGACAAATGCAAGCTGAATCAGAAAACCCATAAACTGTTGCTGTTTTTGCTTGTCTCTACGGGTTGCTTCGCCTAAAGCTCTCGCAATGGCTTGAATATCATCATCTCTTTGTTTCTCTTCATTAAAAATATCTTTGAGAATCTGCTTGGTTTTTTCAGGCTGAGGAAACACAGCCGCGATGTCATCAAACATGATGCCGATGAGTTGTGCTTCGAGTGCATCGACTCTGCCATCAGCCTTGGCTACTTTAGCAACAAGGGCAACAAAGAGTCCTAAGTCACTCTGCTTGATAGAACTGTAAGAGACAGAAAAATTTTTAAAAGCCTCTTTGGAGTAATCTTCATATTTGCTATAACTTTTAAACACATAGTAAAAAACTGCACCAAGGAGTGCAAGAACGATAAGATTGGACATTAGTGTACCTTTTTTTCTGCAATTATATCGCTTTGCAGTTAATGTTTTTCAACAAATAAGTAAAAATTATTTTTTATATGCTACAATATTTCCATAACTCACTCAATAGGAAAAACAATGGCAATTTTATCTGCTGATTATGCAAACTTAGATTATGAAACAATGGCACAGGCTATTGGGCTGAAGGCAAAACATGTCCCAATACTTTTAGAGAGTTTTTTAGAAGAGGCAACGGCATCTATTACACAACTTGAGAGTGCAATCGTCTCCAATGATTTAGCAACAGTCGCGTCTCAGGCGCATGCAGTCAAAGGGAGTGCGGGCAATTTACGTCTCAATGAACTCTATGAAATGTCCAAAGATATGGAACTCGCAGCAAAAGCCAACGATACTGCTTTTGATTATATAGGACATCTCCAAGCACTCAAAACAATAATGGATACAATTACTCTGTAAATAGAGGAAGTTTCATGCATTTAACAATCCAAAAAAAGCAACTCCTCATTACTATCATACCGATTGTTGCACTTGTTTTTTTTGTGAGTCTGCTTGTTTTAAAGGATTATAAAGTCTATGTGCAAAACAAGGGTCTTATAACACAAGTAAACGAGATACAAAAAGTGACACAATTGGTATATAACCTCCAGTATGAACGGGGTTTGAGTGTTGCAACTATAGAGCAAAAGAGTGCTTTTTTTGTGAAAAAAATGCAAAAGTATAGAAAGGAAGTCGACAAGAGTGCAACAATTTTTTTACATACTTTTGAGACAAAGCATTCAGCATTAAGCCAAGAATTTTTTAAAACGGCACAAAAAAAGATAAATGCACTCCCTTCTTTTCGTAAACAGATAGATGCTGGTGTTATTTCAGCACAAGATGTTCTGCGGGTGTATACAAATTTTACACGGGTACTACTAGAACTTATGAATACCTTTTCTTTACAGACCAACGATGAAGTGCTTGCTACATATAGCATTGCTTTGCGAAAGATTTTGTTGTTGCAGGAGTTAAGTGCACATAATAGAGGAGAAATAACACGTTTTTTAAGTCAAGATGAGATTAGCGATAGAGATAGATATGGGATATATAATAGTGTAAAAGATGAACGTAGAGAGCGTAAATATATCAAAATAGTGTTAGAAAAAACAAAATATAGACAAACACTCCATGATATAAAGACAAATTATGCTTTTTTAGATTTGAATTATTTGTTAATGACACCACAAGAGTGGTTTGTGCAGTCAAGTAAAAAGATAGATAGTATTTATAAAGTAGATGAATCTTTAAGAAAAGATATGCTGACTCTTTTGCAAGCAAAAAATGAGACACTTAAAAGGCATTTAATTCTTGAAATTTTTAGTACTTTTGTTTTAGTGTTTTTTTTACTTTTTATCAACCTCTATGTCTCGCAAAAAATCACAAGCTCTATAAAAAAACTTGGGAGTGGTTTAAATGACTTCTTTAAATACCTGCATTTTCAAGGGGAAATTCCAGAGGCTATAGAGATTGATTCTCATGATGAAATTGCAAAGATGGCAAAAAATATCAATGAGCAAATTGTGCGCTTAGGCGAGAGTTTGAGTGAAGATGCTGACTTTATTCATGAAGTGACAGAGATTGTTTTGATGATGAAAGAGGGCGATTTTTCTGAGCGACCCTATTTTGAGCCAAAAAATCCTAACTTGTTAGAACTTAAAAAAGTTTTTCTTGAGCTTATGGAGCTTATTAGTGAGAAGATTAAAGAGCAAACAACTTCACTAGAGCGGCTCAATAGTTCTTTAGAAGACAAGGTTTTTGAGCAGACACTCGAACTCCAAAACCAAGTAGAAATTGTCACAAAAGCAAGAGATGAAGCCATTCAGGCAGAGGTTATGAAAGATGAATTTTTGGCGAACATGTCGCATGAAATTCGTACACCGCTCAATGGGATCTTAGGTTTTGTGGCTATCTTGAAAAAACAGATCAAAGATGAAAAACAGTTAGAATACATACGGGTAATAGATGAGAGTGGAAAATCTTTACTGACTATTATCAATGATATTTTAGATTTTTCAAAAATACAAAGCGGAAAATTTATCATCGATAAGCACCCAACGGAGATAGTCGCATCTATGAGTGATGTGGCAATGCTTTTTGCTTCAAAAGCGTATGAAAAAGATCTGCTCTATGCTGCGTTTATTGATCCTCAGATACCGCGTCTTGTAAAAGTTGATGTAACACGAGTGAAACAGATTGTTTCAAATTTACTCTCCAACGCAATCAAATTTACACCGCATTTTGGAGAGGTGAAAGTTACTGTGTTATTTAAAAATGCGCAACTTGTTATTGGGGTGCGAGATAGTGGGATAGGTATCTCAAAAGCGAATCAGAAAAAAGTTTTCTCTGCGTTTACACAGGCAGATGGCTCGACAACACGAAACTATGGAGGAACAGGGCTTGGACTCTCTATATCATCGAATTTAGCGAGTTTAATGGATGGTGCATTGACCCTTGAGAGTGAAATCAACAAAGGTTCTACCTTTACCCTTAGCATTCCTTGTGAGGTCATAAAAAAAGAACCATCCCAATATTTTGAGCGAAATGTTTTACAAGATATTCGCTTTGGGGTTTTAAATGATTGTGAGGTTTGTCAAATACGCTTGCGATTACTGCGTAACTATTTACAAGCCTTTGGGATTGAAAATATAGTAGAACTTGAGAGTTACACGCAAGAGGGGTATGATGTTCTTTTCTTTGCACCAGATGAAACGCATAATGATGCGATTATTGAGGCGAAAATTCCTGCGATTGCTCTTTTGAAAACAACCCATGTGAAGTTGGCAAATATAGAGCATATTCATGCACTGTATGCACCATTTACCCCTAAAGAGATAGTGAATGCCATTTATGCAACGGGAGTGCAAAAGGCGGTAGAAAAAACAATAGAGAGTATTGAAGAAGATATCAAGTATGAGGGGAGTGTCCTCATTGCTGAAGATAATAAAACAAACCAAATGTTGATTAAACTGTTGATGATGGATTATGGCATTGACTTTACCCTTGCAAATGATGGAGTGGAAGCAGTAGAGAAGTTTAAGGCGGGAAGTTTTGATATGGTGCTTATGGATGAAAATATGCCAAACATGAATGGTATAGAGGCAATGAAGCAGATTAAGGCGTATGAAAAAGAGAAAAACTTGACTCCAACACCTATTATAGCCCTTACAGCAAGTGCCCTAGAAGCCGATAAAAAGATGTTCTTAAGTGTCGGGATGGATGGTTTTGTCGCAAAACCGATTGAGAACAAAATGCTTGAAAAAGAGCTTGATAAGTACCTTAAGGGCACCTCTAAAAACCCTAGTACCTCTCAGTAACACAGAGGAGTTTACAATCAAGGCACTCTTTTGAAACCCTAGCCATAGCTAAGGTGAGAAAGAGTAACGATGAGTGTAGGCTCCTCTGTGTTACCCGTAGGGAGGGATAAAAAAAGCGATATTGCACAAAACTTTTCATCGCCATAGCTTCAGCTATGACTCAAAAAAGCTTTTGCACAATCTCATCTTTTTTTTCTTCCCTCTGAGAGGTACTAGGGTTTTTAGAGATACCCTTAAAAGAGTATAGGTACAGCAAGAAACCCGAGGAGTGCGAGCCCTCCGCTAATGAGAGCATAGGGGAGTTGTGTTTGCACATGCTCTACGACTTCACAATCAGCTGCCATGGAAGAGATGATGGTAGTATCTGAGATAGGGGAACAGTGATCACCAAAGACCCCACCACTAATAACCGCACCAATAGCGAGTGCAACATCTGCATCCATAGCAACAGCCATAGGGACACTAATGGGCATCATGATAGAAAAGGTGCCCCAAGATGTTCCTGTAGAAAAAGAGATGAGCGAAGCAAGCAAAAATATAGCCCCTGCTAAAAAAGAGACATTGATGTTCTCACTTGCAAAGGAGGCGAGGTATGCTCCTGTGTGTAACTCGCCTGTTACCTTCCCCATGGCAAATGCAAAGAGTAAAATAAAAGAGATGGGGAGAAAACTTTTAGCACCCTTATAGGCTACTTTTGTGTATGTTTTGAGATGCATGTTTTTTGTAGCGATATAATAGACAAAAGTAAAAAGCAGGGTTGTGAGCATGGTGTAAAAAATAGCACTCGATCCACTCCCCTTTAAGATATCTCCATTCCCTGTAACATAAAGAAAAACAAAAACGAGGAGTATCATGAGTGCAATCGGTAGGAGCATATAAAACATATGGGCAACATTTTTGTTGCGTTTGTCTGCTTTGTGGGGATGATAGCGACTTTGTTTCATTGGCCCAATATCAAAAGAAAAGTAGATAAACGCAAAGCTTACCCCAAGGGCGAAGAGTGCATAAAAATTATATTTTAAAGCACTGATGAGTAAATCAGTTGCGTTTGTATCTAAAAAACCTAAACTGATTTGTGTATTGATAAGCCCTAAAAGCAGGGCACCATAACCATTGAGGACGATAAGTGAACCGATGGGTGCTGACGTTGCATCGCACACAAAAGCGAGTTTTGCATGGGGAATTTTGTATTTGT
>Ga0256829_1003060_pt1 | contig 11916 bp, 9 predicted proteins | sample 131447metaG_FD_185979 | JGI IMG/M metagenome (GOLD analysis project Ga0256829, IMG submission 185979) | Hydrothermal vent microbial communities from Lau Basin, Pacific Ocean - 131-447 | ecosystem: Environmental > Aquatic > Marine > Hydrothermal vents | place: Pacific Ocean: Lau Basin | collected... | reverse complement strand
CTATGGCGGGCAGGGCCTGCCGCTTACCCTGGCCTCGGCGGTCTATGAATTTGTCGATGCCTCCAACATGGCCTTCAGCCTGTGTTCGATGCTGACCACGGGGGCGATTGAATCAATCATGGCCCACGGCACAGAGGCACAGAAAGATACCTATCTGGAAAAGATGATTTCGGGCCAGTGGGCCGGGTCCATGAACCTGACCGAGCCGCAGGCCGGCACCGATGTCGGCGCACTCAGGACCAAAGCGGAACCCGCAGCTGACGGCAGTTACCGGATCAGCGGCAGCAAGATTTTCATCACCTGGGGCGATCATGACCTGACGGAAAATATCATCCATCTTGTGCTGGCCAGAACCCCGGGCAGCCCGGCGGGAACCCGGGGGATTTCCCTGTTTATCGTGCCAAAATATCTGGTCAATGAAGATGGCAGTATCGGGGCGCGCAATGACGCCAAATGTGTGTCGCTTGAACATAAGCTCGGCATCCATGCCAGCCCGACCTGCGTCATGGCTTATGGTGAAGAGGGCAACTGTGTCGGTTATCTGCTGGGGCAGGAAAACAAGGGCATGGCGGCGATGTTCACCATGATGAACAATGCCCGGCTCAATGTCGGCATTCAGGGGGTCGGCTGTGCCGAACGGGCATGGCAGATGGCCCTTGCCTATGCAAGGGAAAGGGTGCAGGGCACCGCCATCGGGGCGACAAAGCCCGGCCCGTCGGCCATTATTGACCATGCGGATGTCAGGCGCATGCTGATGACAATAAAATCCACGACCGAGGCGGCGCGAGCCATCACCCTGCTGAATGCCAAGGCCCTTGATCTTGCCTCCCATCATCCGGAGGCGGAAATTCGGGCACAAAATAGCGGCCTCGCCGACCTGCTGACCCCGCTATCCAAGGCTTACGGGTCGGACATCGGGGTTGAAAATGCCTCGCTTGCCCTGCAAATTCACGGCGGCATGGGCTTTGTCGAAGAAACCGGCATCGCCCAGATATACCGGGATTCACGGATCAATCCGATTTATGAGGGCACCAACGGCATTCAGGCCATGGACCTTGTCGGGCGCAAATTGTCCATGGCTGGCGGCACATACTGGCGCGGCTTTCTCAAGGACATCTCCGCTTTTGCCACCGCCCTGCCTGCGGGAGAGGAATTTGCCAGCCTTGGCAACAGCCTCGCGGCGGCGGTATCGACAACAAAAGACTGCGCCGAATGGATGCTGGCCCAACATGGCACCAATATGCGCGCCGCCCTTGCCGGGTCCGCACCGTTTCTCAGGCTGTTCAGCGTCACTGTTGGCTGTTATCTTATGGCAAAAGGGGCCATGGCGGCCCGACGGCGGCTGGAGGACGGCGACGCTGACAGGGCCTTTCTTGAGGCAAAAATAATCACCGCCCGCTTTTACGCCGAGCAGATCCTGCCGCAGGCGTTGGGATTGAAAGACAGCATTATGGCCGGGGACGATCTGTTTTTTGCCATACCAACCGACCATATGGGATAAGGATATGACCGACCATCCGTGGCTTGCCACCTATCCAAAGCATGTAGCATGGGATCAGAAATTCACCGCCAAACCGCTCTATTGTCTGGTTGACGATACTGCGGCAGAATTCCCGGACAATATTGCCTATGATTTCATGGGCCGGGAACTCAGCTACCGCGATCTTCTGGATCAGGTCAACCGCATGGCGAAAGGGTTACAGGGTCTCGGGGTCGGCAAAGGCACCCATATCGGCATTTTCATGCCCAACTGCCCGCAATTTGCCGTCGCCTATTTCGCCATTCTCAAGGCCGGGGGGACCGTGGTCAACTACAGCCCGCTTTATGCCGAGCATGAGCTGATTGCCCAGGTTGAGGATTCCGAAACCGACATCATGATCACCCTTGACCTCGCGGCGCTTTACCCGACGATACAGGCAGTAACGGAGAAAAGCCGCCTGAAACATCTTGTGGTGGACCAGTTTGCCAATGCCCTGCCTTTTCCGAAAAATATCCTGTTCAAACTGTTTCAGGGCAGCAAAATTGCTAAAATCGTCCGGGACGAATATCACGTTGATTTTCGTCGCCTGATGCAGAATGACGGCAGGGTGGCCGCAGTTGATATTGACGTCACCGACGATGTCGCGGTCATTCAATATACCGGCGGCACCACCGGGGTGCCCAAGGGGGCGATGCTGACTCATGCCAATATCTATATCAATGTGCTGCAGCTGGAAAAATGGGCGATTGACATTGACCGGGGCAAGGAAGTGGTGCCGGGATTTCTGCCGTTTTTTCATGTATTTTCAATGACCGTGGTGATGGATTTAAGCATCTTTATCGGCGCCAAAGTGGTTATCCTGCCCAAGTTTGAACTGGACGCCGCGATAACCCTGATGAAAAAATATCGCCCGACTCTTTTTGCCGGGGTGCCGACCATGTTTACCGCCCTGCTGAAACATGGCTCGGCCCGTAATGTCGGCATGGATCATGTCAAGATGTGCATGTCGGGCGGCGCGCCGCTGCCGGTCGAACTCGGCCAGTCCTTTAAAAAAGAAATGGATATTGCCATTTCCGAAGGCTATGGCCTGACGGAGACCTCGCCGGTCTGTGCCTCCAACCCATACGACCGCGAAACCCGCAACGGCTCAATCGGCCTGCCGCTGCCGGCAACGGAAATCATTATTATTGATCGTGAAGACCCGGCAAAACCCATGCCGCTCGGCGAAAGCGGTGAAATCTGCATCCACGGGCCGCAGGTCATGAAAGGCTACTGGAAACGTGAAGACGCGACAAAAGAGACCATCATTAACGGTCTGCTTCATACCGGTGATGTCGGCTATATGGATGAAGAGGGATTTACCTATATCATCGACCGGGACAAGGACCTCATTCTGGTCGGCGGCTTCAATGTCTATCCCCGGGTGGTTGAGGAGGCGATCTATCAGCATCCCGCCGTGCATGAAGTGACGGTGATTGGCGTGCCGGATGATTATCTCGGTGAACGCCCCAAGGCCTTTGTCACCCTGAAGGATGCTGCTGACCCGCTGACCGAAGAAGATCTCATGGCCTTTATCAAGGGCAAGCTCGGCAAGCATGAACGTCCAAAGGCCATAGAATTCCGCGCGGAACTGCCCAAAACCATGATTGGCAAACTGTCCAAGAAGGAACTGGTGGCCGAGGAAATGGCCAAATATGAGAAAGCAAAAAAAGCCGGTAAATAACCGGGGCCGGAATATCGACAGAACCTGCGTCACATTACCTTCGTCATCCCCGGCCTGATCTGAAAATGCATCCACAAGATTCTGGATTACCGCCTGCGCGGTAATGACAGCATAGCCGGAATATCGACAGAACCTGCGTCACATTACCTTCGTCATCCCCGACCTGATCTGAAAACGCATCCACAAGATTCTGGATTACCGCCTGCGCGGTAATGACAGCATAACCGGAATATCGACAGAACCTGCGTCACATTACCTTCGTCATCCCCGGCCTGATCGGGGATCCAGAGAGCGCTTGCCGCAGGATTTGCAACACTACCGTCCGCAGTCCCCGTCTTGCATCTGTTCCGGCCAATGATCCCTGCGATGTAACTCCCATGCGGGCATGGTTACCATAAATCATGCCAAAGCCTGAAATAATATGGTAAAATATTCGTGAGCTATCGAAGAGGAGTCTATTTTGCCCACCGGGTTATTCTATCATGCGGCCTGTCAGGATCATCTCACCCCGGACGGCCATCCGGAATCGCCGGACAGGCTGGCGGTTATTCTTGACCGGCTGGATCATCCGGACTTTAACGCCTTAAAAAAAATCCCGGCTGAGGCCGCCCCGCCGGACCGGCTGGCTCTGGTTCATGACGAGGATTATATCCGCCATGTGACAAGCCATATCCCGGGGCAGGGTCACTATGATCTGGATCAGGATACTTTTCTCTCACCCCGGTCGATGGAGGCCGCACTCGGCGCGGTCGGGGCCACCTGTCAGGCGATTGATCAGGTGATGGCGGGCCAAATCGACAATGCCTTCTGTGCCATCCGACCGCCGGGGCATCATGCGGAGCCGGGCCGGGCGATGGGTTTCTGCCTGTTCAACAATATTGCTGTCGGGGCGATATATGCCCGCACAAAACATTTCCGCCATCGGGTGGCGATTCTTGATTTTGACGTTCATCACGGCAATGGCAGCCAGAGCGTGGTTGCCGGAACCCGGGGGCTTTTTTATGGCTCGACCCATCAATCGCCGCTCTATCCCGGCACCGGCCATGTTCATGACCGGGGGGACGGGGTGATTGTCAATTCTCCGCTGGCGGCGGGCAGTGGCAGCCGGGCATTCCGCCGCACGTATAGCGAACGGATTTTCCCCGAACTGGATAAATTCAACCCGGATTTCATTCTGGTTTCAGCGGGCTTTGACGGTCATGCACAGGACCCGCTGGCCGACCTCAAGCTCATGACTGATGATTTTTTCTGGATTGGCGCTGAAATAAAACAGATTGCCGGAGAAAAATGTCAGGGCCGAATGGTTTCCTGCCTCGAAGGCGGCTATAATACCGCCATACTCGGGGAAAATGTCGCCGCCTATATTTCGGCATTGATGCGCTAAGCCGCTTTCCGGTATAAAGACTGTAGCTGATTCTTGGACAAGGAGCCTGTTTTGCCAGAAAAACCGCGTAGTGAGCCAGATAATAGTGCTGATAATATTGCTGAAATGAATTTTGAGGATGCCCTCGGGGCGCTGGAGGATATTGTCAGGAAACTGGAAAGCGGACAGGTTTCTCTGGAAGATTCCCTTGAAATTTACACCCGTGGTAACCGGCTGCGCCAGCATTGCGAGGCAAAATTAAAAGATGCCAGCGCCCGGATTGAAAAAATCACCCTGACGCAGGACGGAACCCCCGGCACTGTCGAACTGGATGCGGGATAAACAAGCGATGAAAATAACCAATGATAATCCGGCGATGACCGCCCTGCGCCGCACCGCTGGACAGGTTGAGGAAAAACTCGGCAAGCTTCTACCCCGGGCCGTTGATCTGGAACAGCGGGTTATCGATGCCATGGACTATTCCCTGATGGCCGGGGGCAAACGGATCAGGCCTTTTCTGGTCATGGAAACTGCGGCCCTGTTTGGTGTCGGCGAAGATTCGGCGCTGATGGTGGCGGCGGCGGTTGAATGTGCCCATACCTATTCGCTGATTCATGACGATCTGCCCTGCATGGATGATGACGACATGCGCCGGGGGCAGCCCTCGGTCCATAAACAGTTTGACGAGGCAACGGCGGTGCTGGCCGGGGACGCGCTGCTGACGCTGGCCTTTGAAATCCTGTCCGATGAGCGGACCCATATGGACGCCCGCGTGCGCTGTGAACTGATCAGTTTTATGGCCCGGGCGCTCGGCGTGAACGGTATGGTCGGCGGGCAGATGTTTGACCTGCTGGCGGAAAATACCGAACTGGACAAAATTCGCATCACCCGGCTGCAACGCATGAAAACCGGCGCATTGATTGTCTTTTCCGGCGAGGCCGGGGCCATCCTCGGCAAGGCGGAAGAACGGCGCCGGGGGGCGATCAAGGGCTATGCCCATGATATTGGCCTCGCCTTTCAGATCGTCGATGACCTGCTGGACGAAGAAGGGGTATCAGAGGAAATCGGCAAGACCGCTGGCAAGGATGCCGCTGCGGGCAAGGCAACACTGGTATCCCTGCTCGGCGCGGATCAGGCCCGGACCAAGGCAGATATGCTGATCAATCAGGCCCTGCAGCATCTGGAGGTTTTTGGCGACAAGGCGGAAAACTTGCGTCATCTGGCAAAATTCATTATTAATCGTGCCAGTTAATTGTTATTGAGTTAATATTATCAAGGTAGGGTCGGCATGGGTAAAAAACCGGTAACGCCATTGCTTGATCAGATTTCCTGTTCCGGTGATGTTAAGACGCTCAAACAGGAACAGCTCCGGCAACTGGCAGACGAGGTCAGGGCCGACATGATCGACAGCGTCTCGCAAACAGGGGGTCATCTTGGCGCCGGCCTTGGCGTGGTCGAACTGACGGTCGCGCTTCATTATGTTTTCGACCTGCCGCGCGACAAGCTGATCTGGGATGTCGGCCATCAATGCTATCCCCACAAGATACTGACCGGGCGGCGGGAGCGCATGCGGACCATACGTCAGGGCGGCGGCCTTGCCGGATTTACCAAACGCACGGAAAGCGCCTATGATCCCTTTGGCGCGGGTCACAGCTCGACTTCGATTTCTGCCGGGCTTGGCATGGCAATCAGTCGGGATTTGCGCGGCAGTGACGAGAATATCATCGCCGTCATCGGTGATGGCTCGATGAGTGCCGGCATGGCCTATGAGGCGATGAATAACGCCGGGGCGCTGAAATCACGCCTGATCGTGATTCTTAACGATAATGACATGTCAATCGCCCCGCCGGTTGGTGCCATGAGCGCCTATCTCGCCCGGCTGCTGTCATCGCGGTCCTTCCTCAACCTGCGGGATTTTGCCAAGAATATCGTCAAGCGCTTTCCCCGCACCATCAGCGAAAAGGCCAAGCGGGCCGAGGAATATGCCCGGGGCATGGCGACCGGCGGCACCCTGTTTGAGGAAATGGGATTTTATTATGTCGGCCCGGTCGATGGCCATAATATGGATCATCTGCTACCGGTTCTGGAAAATGTCCGTGATGCCGGGGCGGGACCGGTATTGATCCATGTGGTCACCAAAAAGGGCAAGGGCTACCGCTTTGCCGAAGAGGCCAGGGATAAATATCACGGGGTTTCGAAATTCAATGTTGTGACCGGGGCGCAGAGCAAATCCACCCCCAAAGCCCCGAGCTATACCGGGGTTTTCGCCCGCGCCCTGACCCGGGAGGCCCGCAAGGACGACAAGATCATCGCCATTACCGCCGCGATGCCGTCCGGCACCGGCCTTGACAAATTTGCCGAAATCTTCCCCGACCGCTGTTTCGATGTCGGTATCGCCGAACAGCATGCGGTAACCTTTGCCGCCGGGATGGCGACCGAGGGGTTCAAGCCCTTTGTCGCCATTTATTCCACCTTCCTGCAGCGGGCCTATGATCAGGTTGTCCATGATGTCGCGGTGCAGAATCTGCCGGTGCGTTTTGCCCTCGACCGGGCGGGGCTGGTCGGTGCGGACGGGCCAACCCATGCGGGGTCTTTTGATATTACCTATCTCGCCACCCTGCCGAATTTTGTTGTTATGGCGGCGGCGGACGAGCTTGAGCTGGTCCATATGGTCGCGACCGCCGCTGCAATTGATGACAGGCCGTCGGCGGTACGCTATCCGCGCGGCGAAGGGGTCGGACTGACCCTGCCGGAGGAGGGCGAAATTCTGGAAATCGGCAAAGGCCGTATTCTTCAGCAGGGCACACATATAGCCATATTATCGCTCGGCACCCGGCTTCAGGAAGCACTGAAGGCCGCCGAGGCGCTGAAGGCTCATGGTCTGACGACAACGGTTGCCGATGCCCGGTTTGCCAAGCCGCTGGACCAGGCGATGATCCGTGACCTCGCACTTACCCATGAGGTTCTGATCACCATCGAGGAAGGGGCGATTGGCGGCTTTGGCAGTCATATTCTCGATTACCTGACCAATGAAGGGCTGCTGGAAAACGGCCTCCGGGTCAGGACTTTGAAGCTGCCTGATGTCTTTCAGGAACAGAACAGCCCTGATATCATGTATCAGCAGGCCGGGCTGTGCGCCGGGGATATTATCGAAGTCTCCCTGAAGGCCCTGCGCCGCAACGATACCAGTTCATCGTCACTGGGCGGCTGATGGCAGGGAAAATCCGCGCTGATCAGCTTGTCGTCGCACGCGGCCTTGCGCCGAACCGCAGCAAGGCGCAGGCCTGCATCATGGCGGGCATCGTCTTTAGCGGTGAGAGGAAAATTGACAAGGCCGGCGCACAGCTTGCCGGGGATGCGCCGCTGGAACTGCGCGGCAAACAGCATCCCTGGGTCAGCCGTGGCGGCCTGAAACTGATCCAGGCAATCGATGAATTCTCGCTTGATATAACGGGCCGCTGCGTGATTGATGTCGGGGCCTCGACCGGCGGCTTCAGCGATGTATGTCTGCATCACGGGGCGGGGAAAGTCTATGCGGTTGATGTCGGCCATGGTCAGCTTGACTGGAAATTACGTACTGATGCAAGGGTCGTGGTGCTGGAAAGGACCAACGCGCGCTATCTGACGGCAGAGCAGATTCCGGACCCCGCAACCATGATTGTCTGTGATGCGAGCTTTATCGGTTTGCGGACGGTGCTGCCTGCGGCGATGTCACTTGCCGCGCCGGGCTGCATCCTTGTCGCCCTGATCAAACCACAGTTCGAGGTAGGCCGGGGCAATGTCGGCAAGGGCGGCGTGGTGCGCGACCCGGAGCTGCATCAGCAGGTCTGTGACAGGATCAGGGCATGGCTCACCGATGATATGCCGGGCTGGACGGTACGCGGCATAACCCAAAGCCCGATCAAGGGACCGGAAGGCAATATTGAATTTCTGATTGTCGCGGATTATCAGCCATGAGGGTAAAGATTGACCATATCGGCGCGCAGGGCGACGGGATTGCCCACGGCCCGAACGGCCCGCTCTATGTCCCCTTTTCCGTTGACGGCGATGATCTTGAGATCAGGGTACAGGGAAAGCAGGGACGCATCCGGCAAATTCAGACACCGTCCCCCGACCGGATTGATCCGCTCTGCCGCCATTTTGGCCGCTGCGGTGGCTGTGCGCTGCAACATGTATCGGCGGACCATTACCGGCAGTGGAAACAGCAGCAGATCATTAACGCCCTGCGCCACCGGGGGTTTGACGAGGTAACGGTCCTTGCACCGGAAATCAGCCCCCCCGGCAGCCGCAGACGCGCACGGTTCACGGCGGGACCATCGGCAACAGGTTTTGCCGAACGGGCGAGCCATAATATTGTTGATATTAGCGAATGCCCGGTGATGGCCCCCGAAATTATGGCGGTCATTGATCCGGTGAGAAAATTTCTAAAGCCCCGGATCGCAAAATACCGCAAAATGACGGTTCAGGTCACGCTGGCGGATAATGGTCTGGATATAATTCTCGAAGGGGCCGGGGAACCGGACCTTGACCTGCGGATGGATATCGCGGGCTTTGCCGAGGCACAGGATATTGCCCGCCTCTGCTGGCAGGACCGGAGGCCGAAAAAACCATTTGCCGAAATCCTCTGTGAGCGGCGCAAGCCCCGCGTTACCTTTGACGGACGACAGGTCTTTATCCCGCCCGGCTCCTTCCTGCAGGCCACCAGAGAGGGCGAGGCGGCCCTGACCCGCTTTGTCAAGGCCGCCCTCGGACCAGCGGACAGGATTGTCGATATTTTTGCCGGATGCGGCACCTTTACGGCAGCATTGATCGGCGACCATGCGGTCCATGCGGTTGACGGCAATCAGGATATGATCACCGCCCTGACAAGCAGCTGTCATCAGATGGGCCGGATTCGCACGCTGACGAGTGAGGTCCGCGACCTGTTCCTGCGGCCCCTGCTGCCCCATGAGCTGAAAAAATATGACGCGGCCATCCTTGATCCGCCGCGCGCCGGCGCCCGGGACCAGGTCGCCGAAATAATCAAATCCGCCATGGCAAATCTGGTGATGATTTCCTGCAATCCTGCGACCTTTGCCCGGGATGCAAGGGTTTTGGTTGAGGGCGGCTTTATCATGGGCGATATTCAGCCGGTCGATCAATTTCTCTATTCCCCCCATCTTGAACTCATTGCCCCCTTCCGGCGCCCCTGATTATGCCGGAAATTGGATAAAAACCTTCCCATTGTTCATGGCCGGTTAAGGGGGGCGGCAATATACTCTTCCCCAGGGCAAAAAATGCCCTGTTAACATGGTTAATAAATAGTAAATATACTTTTATTAACAATATGTTAGCTTTTGACCGCAGAATTCTGCCACATTTTGAAAGGAGGCCATTTGGCATGCTATTTGCTTTGTAAAAGGGCAAAAGCACAACAAGTGAAAGGTGATCATGAATATCAGCAAGTTGCACGACAGGATAAATGATTTTATCCGTCAGAATAATCCGGGCCGTATAGAACAGGACAAGATGACCATCCACAAGACGGACTCAGAACAGAAAGACCCGCAAAAAACCGCAAAGCCGAGCCGCGAGGACAAGGTTTCTGTTTCCGGAATCTGGTATAGGGTCGCCCGTGATATCAATGTCAGAAAGGCCACCCCGCGAGAGATCATCTCGCTGAGCAGTCAGCTCTATAATGCCGGGGTAATCAGCTATGATGATCATATCAATTTAAGTTTCCAGCCGGAAATCAATCCGGATTCTGCGAGTGCCGACAGCTCGTTCAGCCATGACCGCAAGGATTATATTGCGCTGTGGCAACAGAGGGCGGAAAAAGTGGTCCGTTCCGGCGGTGACCGCAGCCAGATTGAAGACAGCCAGCGTATCCAGTCCATCCTGAAATATGTCAACAGCCTGAAATAACTATCCCTGAAATAATCAATTATCCCTGCTGGGCGCGGTGCAGCATGATATGGTCGGCCAGAACACAGGCCATCATCGCTTCGCCGACCGGGACCGCCCGGATGCCGACGCAGGGATCATGGCGGCCCCTGGTGACAATTTCGGTTTCCCGGCCCTGTCTGTCCACTGTTTTGCGCGGGGTCAGGATGGACGAGGTTGGCTTGACGGCGAACCGGCAGACAATCTCCTTGCCCGAACTGATGCCGCCGAGAATGCCGCCAGCATGATTGGTTCGGAGCGCCGGGGCGCCGTCCCCGTCACTATACATTTCATCGGCATTTTCCTCGCCGGAAAGCAGGGCGGCGTTAAAGCCCTCGCCGATCTCAACCCCCTTGACCGCGTTGATACTCATCATCGCCGCCGCAAGGTCGCTGTCGAGCTTGCCATAAACCGGGGCGCCCAGTCCGGCGGGCACGCCAAAGCCCCGGACCTCGATCACCGCGCCGATCGAGCTGCCTTTTTTGCGGATTTCATCAAGATATTTCTCCCATACCGGCACCATGTCCCGGTCCGGGCACCAGAAAGGATTTTTACCCACCTCGTCCCAGTCCCAGTTGTCAGGGTTTATTTTATGGGAACCAATCTGCACAAGCGCCCCCCGGACCTGAATGCCTATCCCGAGAATTTTCCGGGCAAGCGCCCCGGCGGCCACCCGGCAGGCGGTTTCGCGGGCCGAGGCCCTGCCGCCGCCGCGATAATCGCGGATGCCGTATTTTTCCATATAGGTATAATCCGCATGGCCCGGGCGGAATTTATCCTTGATGTCGCCATAATCCTTTGAACGCTGATCGGTATTCTCGATCATCAGGCTGACCGGGGTGCCGGTGGTCATGCCGTCAAAGACACCGGACAGGATTTTTACCCGGTCGGCTTCCTGACGCTGGGTCATAAAACGATTCTGGCCCGGCCTGCGCTTGTCAAGAAACTGCTGGATTTCCGCTTCATTGATGGTGAGGCGACTGGGCATACCGTCGACGACACAGCCAATGGCCGGGCCGTGGCTTTCCCCCCAGGTTGTCACCCGGAAGATATGACCGAAGCTGTTACAGGACATGATCGTGCTTTCTTGTCTTTGGGCGTCACACCAGACTGAGGTCCGGGGCATCCTCCCGTTTCATCCCCATGATATTATAGCCGCAATCCACATGATGATTTTCACCGGTGACCCCGCCCGCGAGATCGCTGAGCAGGTAAACCCCGCTATTGCCGACATCATCAATGGTGACATTGCGCCCGAGCGGCGAATTCAATTCATTCCATTTCAGGATATAGCGGAAATCCCCAATGCCCGACGCCGCCAGGGTCTTGATCGGCCCGGCAGACAGGCTGTTGACCCGGATGCCCTTTGGCCCGAGGTCACGGGCGAGATATTTGACGCTGGCCTCCAGCGCCGCCTTGGCAACCCCC
>Ga0256829_1003059_pt1 | contig 11920 bp, 17 predicted proteins | sample 131447metaG_FD_185979 | JGI IMG/M metagenome (GOLD analysis project Ga0256829, IMG submission 185979) | Hydrothermal vent microbial communities from Lau Basin, Pacific Ocean - 131-447 | ecosystem: Environmental > Aquatic > Marine > Hydrothermal vents | place: Pacific Ocean: Lau Basin | collected... | reverse complement strand
ATTAGAGCTAAAAGTATTGCACTCTCACGATATGGTATAGATGAAACGATGATAAGAACTCAAATCCGCTCACTCTACTATGGTGAAGTGGTCCTAAGTATAGCAAATGGTGAAAAACTTACAAATCTTAGAGTGATGATGAGTCGTCCAAATATCGACCCAATAGAGTATCTCAAATCCAACCTAAAAATCTATTCGCCAACACTCAAAGAGCAAATCCCCCTCAAAGAGTTAGCTGACATAAGTTACCAAAATAAAGTAGTTGAAGTGACACACTATAACCTCTCTCCTGTTTGTATATTGGGAGTGCGATTCGGAGGCAACGATATGAGCGGAGTGGTAAAAAAAATCCAAACTTCCATCTCAAATGCAGACTTACCTGACAACATCACAACCGATATAAGTGGATTTTACAAAGAGCAACAAAAATCTTTTAAAGAGATGAGTTTGGTTATACTTTTTGCTATTGCTATCATCTTCATAGGTTTATTACTCAATTTTAGTTCTCTACGCATAGCTATAAGCATACTTATTGCATTAATCCTCACAATAACTGGGGTTTTAGGAGCTTTATATCTCACAGGAAAACCACTGGACATCATGGCATTTATGGGGATTCTGATTGTGCTGAGTATCGTGATAAATAACAATGTCTTGATTTTTGATTTTTATCAGATGAATCAACAAAACAGAAGTGATGAGATAGAACAACAACTTGATGCACTAGCCCTTCGGACAAAACCAATTTTGATGACAATGATATCAAATGCCTTAGCCCTGTTACCTATCGCTTTAGCCATAGGAACTGGAACACAGATTATTCAAGATTTGGCTATCGCTATTATGGGTGGTTTACTTTTTGCTATAGTTATTAATCTGTACATACTTCCTTTGTTTTTTTATTTTATAAGGACTCGATAAAACTTTATTTACTTGTTATTTTTAAATAACTTATATAATCTTATTCACAATACTTAACGCAGACCGACTCAAAAATGAAAGTCAGGGTAGGTGCCTGACATTTACTTATAAAAGGAAAATATAAATATATGAAAAACAAACACCATAAATCGAGAACTAAAAGATTTCAAGTGCAACGATTTATTAAAGCAACTGTTATCTATTTTCTGCTTTTTATAGCTATATCTGGGATGATTGATTATTATGCTTTGATGGAATTTAATTTTTTATGGTTTTTGTCACTCTCTATTATCATAGCAATTCCAGCTGGATATTACCATGTAAAAACCACAAGACATGATCATTTAGATGATATTGCAGATGAATTATTGTAAAGAAGTGTAAAAGTTGGGGTTATTTATGGAGATGCACTTATCTGTAAGTATTAAACTATATAATAGTGCAAAAAGAGTATAAACTTATGAGTAAAACATCAAAATCATCAATAGACCCAAAAGATTTAATGGCAGTAGAGCGTGCAACAACTGCACTCCTTGGTACAGCAATCTCTTTAATAGTTTTGGGATTTGTTGTAGAAAAGTTTGAACTGTTCCTTCATCTTGTTAGTGTTGAACTCAAAGGCAAAGACACCTCTACCGTGCCACAACTTGTTCATGCTGGGTATTACAATTATTTAGGGATATTGATAGTCGGAGCAGGTATCGTTCTTGCTCTTTATACCTATCGTTATTATATACTATGGATAAAACACTTGGAAGAGGGGACAATAGATACTGACAAACAAATTTATCTGACACTTGCAGTTTTTGTTGCAATTATTGGAGCATTATTACTTGCCAGTATGATTATACTATAAGTGAAAAGTTTCATTCATTTTCGATTCATTTAAATGAAATATAATATATAAAATCAAATAAGGAGGATACTATGGATGTATCGTCAAGCTCAAAAAACAACTCTGCAGTTAATCTACAAGACCAAGCTTCAAAAGTCCAAGCAAATCAAACAACACCAATAGATAAAGTAGAAGAGAGTATCAAAAATCAACAAAATATTAAAATAGCTAATAAAACTGGTATAGGTGTTAATTTTAGTGTAAAAGCATAACTATGAGTTGCTTTACTAAAGTACAGAATTGCATTACACAGAAAAATACAAATTTTGGGCATGCCAAAAGTAATATTGATAACATTCGTTCGCTTGTTAAGGCTAAAAAAGAGATTAAAAACCTTTTAAGCAAACAAAAAACTCTACAAGATTGTCAGTTAAATCTTGGACACAATTGAGATATGAAACTACTCATAATAGAAGATGATGAAAATATACTTTCACTCTTGCAAAGAGCATTTAGCGAAGAGGGCTATGTCGTAGATAGTGCTGTTGATGGTGAAGATGGTGAGTATTTGGCTATGATGAATAACTATGATGTTATCATACTTGATTGGATGCTTCCACTCAAAAATGGCGTAGAGGTGATCAGCTCTCTAAGAGAAAAAAAGATCACAACCCCCACTATTATGCTTAGTGCAAAAGGGGAGATAGAAGATAAAATAGCAGGGCTAAAACATGGTGCTGATGATTATCTCTCCAAGCCATTTTCTTTTGCAGAGCTAGAGGCAAGAGTAGCAGCACTTCATAGAAGAAACATCTCTCAAGGTGTAACACTTCTTAAAATAGGTGATATTGAGATAGATAGCGATAATAAAGTAGTAACAAAAAATACTCAAAGAGTTGAACTCACATCAAAAGAGTATGAGTTACTTATGTTTTTGTTTAAACATAAAAATACCTATGTGTCAAATGGCATGATAGAGGAACAACTCTGGAATAATCAAGAATATATCAACTCAAATGTTATTCAAGTGACAGTGTATCATCTGAGAAAAAAACTAGGCAAAGAGCTTATCAAAAGTAACCGTGGTTTAGGGTATAAAGTTGAAATTTAACTCTCTCAAAGCTCGTGTGCTTGTCTGGTTTGGAACTATTGCTTTTATGGTGTTGGTACTTTTTGCATTTTCTTTTAACTACTTTTTAGAAAAAAGTATAGATAACAACATCAGAAGTAAACTTGAACTTATTGCCCATAAGTACACAGACAATATAGCTACGCAAAACACTGGCATAGCTATCATCAAAGATGGTAAAATAAAAATAAAAAATAGTGATTTTACCTTAGAAAATTTCCAATATTATTTAGACAAAAAAGAGAATTTTTTCATCTTAGACCATCCCCAAAATGATGACTATATAAATGCTCTCTATATAGAATCTATGGGCAAAAAAAAGATTATGGTTTTTCAAAAAAATCTTGACAACAAAATAGATAACTTTCAAGATATTTTATTTTTTCTTGTCCCCCTTTTACTCGTAGTGTTTATCTTTTTAGCAAGTAAACTCTTAGATAAAATTTTGTTCCCCATAAACAAACTCATCAATGCCACAAAAGATATAAGTGTAACTAAATTTACAAAAAGTATAGCAGTCCCAAGAGAAAATGATGAGATAAAAGAGCTTGTTGTCTCTTTTAATGCGATGATAGATAGATTGCAAAAGGGGATAGAGCGTTTAGATAGATTTAACTCGGATGTCTCTCATGAGCTTAAAACCCCTTTGACTGTAATACAAGGAGAGATAGAATTAGCTCTAAGAAAAACACGCAAGCCAACACAATATCAAAACACTCTGCGTACAATAGCTACACAATCAAAACAGATAGAACTCATAGTAAAACAGCTCTTACTTCTTACAAAATACACCAAAGAAAATATAAAAGAGTCATTTGAGGAGTGCTCACTTGATTCTCTACTCCTAGGGGTAGTAGATAAGTTTCAGATGCAACTTAGCGAAAAAAACTTGCACTTAGAGATACAAAAGATAGAACCTGTTGTGATGCAAGCAAACCCTGTTTTAATAGAATCTATGTTTAGTAATATCATTGATAATGCTATAAAGTATACACCAAAAGATAAAAAAATCTCTCTCTGGTTTTATCAAGATTCTAAAATTCATTTTGTAGTAAAAGATGAGGGGATAGGGATAGATAAAGAGCATCTCTGCAAAATAACCCAGAGATTTTACAGAGTCGATAGTGCGCGAAATAAAAAAATTGATGGGTTTGGACTTGGACTTAGTATCGTTAAAAATAGTGTTTTAATGCATGAGGGAAGACTTGATATTAGATCTTCAGAAACCGATGGGACAACTATTACGATACTTTTATAAAATTTCATTTTCATTTCATCCAAAAACTCTAAAATCTCGTTATAGTTTTAATAGGGAAAATTTATGTTCAAAAAGATAGTTACTCTCTCACTCTGTGCCTTTAGTCTTTATGCAGATATGACAAGTTTTTATAAAGATGCACTGCATACGCTCCAATATGAAAAAAGTTATAATCTTTATGAACGCTCAAACAAAACTTCTCAAAGTGCTGTTATATATTCAAAGTATGCTAATTTTAATGTGAAAAGTGATTACAAAAGAGAACATGCACAACATCTACCACTGACTCCTGGCAGCTTTAATACTATTGATATATTTCTTACCGATACCATAGATATTTTTGGAAAAACTAACTATAAGATAGAGTCTCTGCATCTGGATAAAAAAGTTGCAAAAGAGCAGCTCAATGTAAAGAAAGAGCAACTTTTTATCGCCCTACTTAACTTAGTAAGTCTCTATAATCGCACCTCAAAAGAACTGCAACTTCATCAAAAGTTTTTTACAGAGCAAGAGATGAACTATGAAAAGCTCAAACTCTTAGGCGACCTTGGTGATATTACGAAGCTTGATTTGTTGCGATTTAAAAATACACTTACAACATTAAAAATAAAAATAGTCTCTCAAAATCAAGCACTTCAAAGAATGCAAAAGCAGTTACACCTTTATGCTAGAGATGAAGCTATACCAACCCTTGATGAGGTAAAACTACTCTACTCAAAAGATGATTTTATGGCGCATAATCCGCAAGATACACTTAACTCTCTTAATGCACGAAAAAAAATAGCACAAGCAAAAGGGATGAATAATAGTTACCTTCCAACCCTCAGTACAGATGTAGCTTATCAAAAATTGGGTGATCCTACTGGGTCTGGAGATAACTACTCTTTAGGATTTACTTTATATATGCCTCTTAATAATGGATCTTTTAAAAATGCAGAGGCTCTTAAAGTCTCAGCCTTAAGCCTTGAAGCACAAAGTATCACTTATAAAATCCAAAGAGAAAGTCTATATATTCAGCACAGACAATCTTATGAAAATGCTTCTCAACAGTTAGCCATTTTAAAAAAAGAATTTAGTGACTATGAAAAGAGTGAAGCAAGTATAAAGACTGCTTACCTTAAACAGTATGTAGTTTTTAATACCTATCTACAAGTGCTAACACAGGCTCTTAATGCTAAAAAACAGATTATTGCTATGCAAACACTAAAAGCAAAAGAAGCGACACTTATTAATGCTATTGCCTCTGGAGTAGTTTATAAATAAAATATAAACTATTGCAATCATGCAGATATTTTTAAAGCAAGATGCCACATATTGATTAAATATTATCCATTATATAGAGATATAACTCTTTATATTGATGTATAATTAGACAATCAAACCTAAAGGATTGTTTTTTGCAAACACCATTGGAAAGCTTCATTGACCATAAGGCAGAGACTGGGATGCAGTGTGGTAACTATAGTATAGACATAGCAAAACCAAGTGAGTTAAAAGAGGGTGAGCAGTACCGTTTTCACTTTGATGCAACTGCCTGTGTGGGATGCCGTTGTTGTGAGGTGGCATGTAATGAGCAAAATAACAATCCAGCGGATACAAAATGGCGTAGAGTTGGTGAGATGGAGGGTGGTGAGTTTCCTGTTTTTACGCAGTTTTTTAACTCTATGTCTTGTAACCACTGCATCGACCCTGAGTGCCTTAAAGGTTGTCCTACAAACTCTTATATCAAGATAGAAGAAACGGGAATTGTTATCCATGAGGATGATACTTGTATTGGGTGTCAGTATTGTACTTGGAATTGTCCTTATGGTGTACCAACTTATCATGAAGAGAGAAATATCGTAACAAAGTGTCACATGTGTCATGAGCGACTCGAAGTTGGGCAGACTCCTGCTTGTGTTCAGGCTTGTCCATCAGGTGCTATTGAGATAGAAGTGGTCAATGTCCAAAAATGGCTTGATGTAGATATGCAAAAACAGGCAAATATGCCATTCCTTCCAGATGCTACCATCACCAACTCAACAACAAGATATACTCTGCCTGAGAATATACCAGATGACTTAAAAGAGATGGATGAACACATCCTTAAACCTGCACATTCAGAGATACCACTTGTTTTTATGACTGTACTTACGCAAGTCTCTCTTGGTGGCTTTTTTGCACTCTTTTTAGGTGAGATTATGAGTCTTTTTGGCTTTGCTGATGTGAACTTTGTGATGGCTCTTTTGGTAATGTTACCAGCTGCTCTTGGTTTACCTCTCTCCGCCTTGCATCTTGGTCGCCCTTTTTTAGCGATGACTGCTATGAAAAACATCAAAACCTCATGGCTCTCTCGTGAAGCAGTAGCCCTCGGGGTATTTACGCTTTTGATGAATATCGTTGTAGTCCTGTACTTTTTGGAAGTCACCCATACCCTCATCCTTTTACTTGAGCTGTTGACCTTAGCAAGTGGTATCTATGGTATCTATGCTCAGAGTATGATCTACCGCATCAAAGCACGCCCTTCTTGGGATAGAGTAACAACAAACTTGAAGTTTTTTGGGGTCTCGTACATTGGGATCTTCTTTGTAGCTTTTATAGCACTTGTTATAGGGCATCAAGAGATAGCATACCCTCTTGTAAGTCTTGGGATGCTTGGTTCTTTAGCACAGATGTTTTTTACCTATGATGATTTGCGTACATTGACAGCTACTCCGCAAAATGGATACCAGCTCAAACGAACAGCAAGACTCTATGATGAAAACTTCAAAAACATCAAATTGTTTCGTTTTATAACTATCTTTTTAGGGGGGATTTTCTTACCTCTAATTAGCATTATCTTGATTGGTTCAGGGAGTATTGTAAGTGCATCGGCACTATTTGGTATAGCTTTAGTGTTGATGCTCTTTAGTGAGCTGAGTGATAGATTTTTATTTTACGCTACTGTTGTGCCACTTGGTATGGCTGGTGGGTTCTTTGTTGGAAAACAGAGGGGTTAGTATGCAAAGACACTTAAACCTAAATTATGAAAAATATAAAATCTTATCTCGAACCAAGTCTAGTAATTTTCTTTTCACTTTAACTCGTTCCCATCGTCCCCGATGGGAATGCATACTCTTAAGATAACTAATGAAGTATGCATTCCAAAGCTAGAGCTTAGGAACAAGGAAACAATTTGTTTTTCACAAGATGAAAGTAGTTTAAGTTCAGGAAGAAAATATCGCTCTGCATCACTTGGTGATAGTGTTACTTTAAATGGTGGAAAATGCCAAGGAAGAACATTAATTCAAATGAATAAAAAAGGCTGGAAAGTAATTCAAGTTGTTACTGGTTTAAATAGGTCTTTTGGTATGGTAATGGAAAAATAATTTAGAAACTTAAAGATAAAATATAAACCATTTTGATAAAATGGTTTATATTTAAAATTGGAGTTTATTATGTTAGCTTTAAAACAAGAACAACTATTTGACGAGATCGATATTTTACCAATAGATTTAAAAACTAAAATTGTTGATAAGATATTAGCTAGTATAACACCTGTAAACACTTCAATAGATGCACTATGGATAAAAGAAGTTTACAAAAGAAAAAACGATATTGAAACAAACAGTGTATCCCTCATTGATGGGGATGAAGTTTTTCAAAAAATAGCTAAAAGATTAAATTCATAAATGACATACTCATTTCATCCAGATGCTGAACTTGAACTAAATGCTTCAGTTGATTACTATGAAGAGTGTAAAACAAATCTTGGCTCAGAGTTTGCCTATGAAGTTCAAAAAACAATCCAAAGAATTTTAGTGTTTCCAACTGCTTGGCAAAAACTAGATGGAGATATACGAAGATGTCTGACAAACCGTTTTCCTTTCGGAGTAATCTACTATCAAAGAGATAATGAGATTATTATTTTAGCTATCATGCAACTTCAAAGAGAGCCTAACTATTGGAAAGGGAGAAAGATATAACAAGTACGAGGAGACCAATAATTTACCCTAGCGGGAAAATTATTGCTCAAGTCAACCGTTATAACCTGTATACTTGATTTTGTCTATCTTTACAAAAAAGCATTTATATTGTATGATACAGTAAAGACAAAAGGAATATTATGAAAAGAGCAGTAAATTTACGATTAGAAGAAAGTGTTATTGTTACACTTAACGAATTAACACAAGAACTTCATACAACAAAAACTGAAGTAATTGAAAAAGCTATAAGCTTTTTTTCAAAACAAAACAGTTTAAAGCATAGCGAGTTATTGCAGTTTGCAGGTAAACTAAAAGGTAATGATGCTGACAAGATATTACAAAGTATTGTAAATGATAAAAGTTCAAAAGACTTTGAGTTAAACCTTTAATGAAAAAGTATTTAATTGATAGTGATATATTAATTTACTTCTTAAAAGGAAAACAAGAAGTTGTTGAAATACTCTCACAAATTCCTATAAATGAATTATACATATCAAGAATAAATTATACGGAATTAATTTATGGTGCTTATAACTCAACTAAAATAAATCAAAATTTAAAAGTAATTGAGCCTTTTTTAGATAGCTTTGAAGTATTAGAGTTTACCAAAACATCAAGTTTGATTTTTGCAAAAGAAAAAGCAAGATTAAAAAAAAGTGGTAATATAATTGCTGATATGGACTTGATGATAGCTAGTATAGCCATTGAAAATGATTGTACTTTAATTAGCAATAATATTAAGCACTTTGATAGAATACAAAACTTAAAACTTGAACCAAAGTTACAACAAGTACGATGAGACCAATAATTTACCCTGCGGGAAAATTATTGCTCAAGTCAATCGTTATGCTCTTATTTCAATATTTACTCTTATAAATGAAATCTACCGTATTATAAGTGTAAGAAGATGTAGAAAAAATGAAGAAAGATATTATGAAAACAATAACAGCTAAAAAGTTTGATGAAAAGTTTGACAAGGGTGAAGATGTGTCAGAGTATTTAGATTTTTTAAATGCTATAAAATTAAAAGATGTTAAAAGATTAAAGACAGAAACAAAAAAAGTCAATGTTGATTTTCCTGAATGGATAATAGAGTCTTTAGACCAAGAAGCTAAAAGGATTGGTGTTACGAGACAGTCTATTATTAAAGTTTGGATTGCTGAAAGATTAAAAGAAGAAACTGGACATTTAAAAGCAAGTTAAGTGCCTCTCCATTGATATTATTTTAGCTGCTGACTCTGGATCATTTTTGCAAAATTTTATAGCTTCTGGTTCTGTCATAATGTTCTTTTTTAAGCAATTATCATGCCGTTTTTATTCTTGGGTTTTGAATGGTTACAAAAATTAAAGCCTTTTTGTATGAGATAGCTGTTGAAATTATATGGTTTTATTGCTCTAAATATCTTGAAAAATACGCTCAATTAGAGGGTATCATTTATCTCCGCATCATCGTAAGGATCCATGTGAATCATAATATGAACCTGTTTATTCTCATCAAATAGATTTATAATGTCAGCTTCTATCTTGTCAGATGCGAGGTGTGCATCATAAAGAGAGATGCTGACATTGAAAACAAGATGTACAGATATGAAGATGTGAGAGCCAGATTCTCTTGTTGTAAGATAATGAAAATTATTAATAAAGGAATTTGTACTTAAAAGGGTGATGATATTTTTTCTATGTTCCTCATCAAGTGCAGCATCTAAAAGCATAAGAATCCCCTCTTTTATAATAGGAATAGCTGAGTAGATCATATAGATGGCAATGCAAATCCCTAAAATAGGGTCAATGAGTTGTTCTCCTGTATAGGATATAAGACCTAAAGCCAGAAGTACTGCTCCGTTTGAAAATATATCGGTTTTATAATGCAGAGCATCTGCTTTAATTACCATATTTCCAGTCTTTTTAGCAACATAGTTTAAAAACAATACAAGCGCTAGCGTAATAACGATAGAGATTAACATTACTACTATACTTTCACCCATATATTGCATCGCTCTTGGGCGTATTATCTTTGTCAGTGCTTCAAACAAGATAAATAATGCGGAGAGAGATATTACTGTGCCTTCTATAACAGCAGCAAGTGGTTCTATCTTGTTTCTTCCAAAGTTAAAACTCTCATCAGGTGCTTTTTGAGAGGCATTAATGGCATAGTAGTTAAAAAGTGAAACAATGAAATCAAGCATAGAGTCAATGGCAGAAGCAAGTACAGCAATAGATCCGCTCATAATACCTATACTCATCTTTATGATTACAAGTAGTGCAGCAACACTAGAAGAAACAACAGTAGCTCTTTTTTCAATACTCATTAAATCCCTTTTTTAGATACAATTATAGTAAAATAATTATATTAAAAGAATAAAATGAACTTAAAACAACTACGAAATGAACGACAAAAATGGATGACTTGGAAAAATATCAAGCCTCTGCGTGATGCACTTGATAGCCTTGGAGATGTGGAGTGTGATGTTTGGCTTAGAGATATAGTGTCAGTAGAGGGAAAGAAGCCAGAGGGGTTACTTGAAGTTGCACGAATGATGATGCCTTGGAGAAAAGGCCCTTTTAAACTTTTTGATATATTTATCGATGCGGAATGGCAAAGTAATATAAAATATAATCTTCTTCGTAAACATTTTAATTTAAAAGATAAAAGAGTTGCCGATATAGGGTGTAACAATGGTTACTATATGTTTCGGATGCTTGAGGATAAACCTAAAAGTTTGGTAGGATTTGATCCATCGCCCTTGTATAAGACACAGTTTGATCTGATAAATCACTTTGTAAAGAGCGATATTGTCTATGAACTCTTAGGCGTAGAGCATGTTGAGTTTTATGAAGATAAGTTTGATATTATCTTTTGTTTGGGCGTGTTGTATCATAGAAGTGATCCTGTGGCAATGTTAAAGCAACTTTTTAAAGGGTTGGATAAAAAAGGAGAGGTTATACTCGATACTTTCTATATAGATGGTCAAGAGGAGCTGGCATTATGCCCAGAGTCTTCGTACTCAAAGATACCAAATATATATTTTGTACCTACCATAAAAGCATTGAAACATTGGTGTTTACGAGCAGGGTTTGATAGTTTTGAAGTTTTAGAAACCTCCAAAACAGATACAGATGAGCAGAGAAAAACCGATTGGATTGAGGGGCAGTCCTTAGAAGAATTTTTAGACCCTCAAGATATGACGAAGACTATTGAAGGTTACCCAGCTCCACAACGAGTTTATGTAAGATTAACGAAGGATAAATAATGGATGAAGAAAAAAAAGTAGATGATGATGGTAGTGTAGAGATAGAGGAATACCTTAATGAAGAAGAGATACTGATCAATACTCATGAAAAAATTGATAATGAACTTTGTGGGAGAATAGAAAAAATTGAAAAAGGTGTCTTGGATTTGAGTCTAAAAACAATACCAGAAATGCTTGCTGATGATAAAGGTCTAGTGCATAGTGGTTTTATTTTTAGTGCAGCAGATTACGCTGCAATGGTTGCTGTCAATGAGAAAAATGTTGTTTTAGTTGCAAGTAACTGTCAGTTCTTATCTCCAGTGAGGCTTGGTGATGTTGTCAATATTAAAGCAACTGTACGAAATAAAGAGGGAAGAAAAAGAAATGTAAATGTAGTTGGATATGTTTTTGATATTAAAGTCTTTGAAGGGGAATTTAAAACTGTTGTTACTGAAAGGCATGTCCTCAAACTTCATCTTGTAGATGAATGATGCCCTTATCCCCAACGCAAGGAATATTTTTGAAAAAAATGTTCACTGGAGTTGAAGAAGGGATGAGGGTAGAACTTTCATTTTGTAGCTGTCAGTAAAAAAATTCCAAAAT
>Ga0256829_1003058_pt1 | contig 11921 bp, 11 predicted proteins | sample 131447metaG_FD_185979 | JGI IMG/M metagenome (GOLD analysis project Ga0256829, IMG submission 185979) | Hydrothermal vent microbial communities from Lau Basin, Pacific Ocean - 131-447 | ecosystem: Environmental > Aquatic > Marine > Hydrothermal vents | place: Pacific Ocean: Lau Basin | collected... | reverse complement strand
CCGGCATCACCACCTCCGGCGCGCCCCTGGCCCTGCACGGGGTGGACGCGGTGGCGCTGTCGCTGCTCAAGGCCATCGCGCCGGGCGACGCTAACCACAGCGTGGTGCAGGACGGGGTGGCCTATTACTTCGCGTCCGCTGAAAGCGCCCGCCTGTTCATGCAGGCGCCGGCGAAATACCTGCCGCAATATGGCGGCTTCTGCGCCTATGCGGTGGCGCTGGGCAAGAAGTTCGACGGCGACCCGCGCTTCGCCGACATCGTCGACGGCAAGCTCTATCTGTTCGTCAACGCCGAGATTTTTGCGGAATATTTGAGGGACAAGGCGAATGTCCTCGCCAAGGCCGAGGCGACGTGGCCGGAGATCCAGCATACGCCGGTGGAGGACTTGTAGACGGCTGGCGACTGCTAGCTAACACGAGGCACATGAAAGCGGCCGGAGCGGTAGCTCCGGCCGTTTTTTCTCAGGATCAATATTGCGGCATTGATTGTATCCACGATCTCTCGGAGAGAGTGTGCGCCCTTAAATGCAATGTTATCTCACATACGAGTATAGACAGAGCAATACATATGCTACATCCCGACTGTCAAAACAGGACACCAGGCCATTAATGTAGTATGTAGAACTGGAAAACTCCCTTTCATCTACACACCCTCTATCGGCAATTTGGAATAAAGATGCGTCTCAGCAAAGAGCGATATCCAGTCTCCGTCCTTAAGGAACTTCAAGCTAGTATTGATGTTCGCCCGGAGTATCAGCGCCCCATGGTCTGGACGCTAAAACAAAAGCGGTTGCTCATAGACTCGATCTTGCGCGGGTACGATGTGCCTAAGATGTACTGGCACCGCCAATCTCAGAATTCCGAATTTGAGTTTCATGTTGTCGACGGGCAGCAGCGGCTGACAACCATTTGGGAGTTTTGCGATGGAGGTTTTGCGCTCTCCAAGACTAGTGATCCAGTCGACGGAATCAAGACCGCAAAGCTCCGCTACGCCGACTTCAACACAGAGCTGAAGAAGCGACTGCATCTTTATTCTTTTGACATCGTGATCGTGGAAGAGGCCACGCAGAACGATGACGAAGACGAGGTGCGCGAGATGTTCTTGCGCCTTCAGAACGGCACGACGCTAAAGGCGCAGGAAAAGCGCAACGCGATGACTGGAAGTATGCGCTCTTTCGTGAAGGAAATCGCGCAGCATCCGTTCTTTGAGAGCTGCAAATTCAGCAACTCGCGCTTCACCTATGATCACATAGCCGCTCAGATGACCTGCCTCGAAATTGCCGGGGAACCGGTAAGTGTCCGGGATAGTGACTTGAACCGAATGTACGAGGAGGAAAGCGACTTCGATCCCAAAGGCAAAGTCGGGAAGAAAGTGCGCCGCGTACTGGACTATCTGAAACGTGCTTTTCCAGATCACACGCGCGAACTGGAGCGATACAACGTCATCACCCTTTATAGTTTGGCGTCATCACTCATCGACAACTACGTACATCAGAACACCGAGCAGAAATTGGCGGAATGGTTTATCGCGTTCGAGACCGAACGCCGCGCTGATATGGAGAAGGACGAGGACAGCAGGGATGTCCAGCTTGTCGAGTATCAGCGCCTAACCAGCTATTCGACGGACGCGGCGGAATCACTCGCCAAGCGCCTTGAACATATGCAGCGGCGCTTCTTCCTCGCGGAACCGGATATTGAGCTCATTGACCCGACCCGCATCTTCTCGGAGGCGCAAAGGCTCGCAATCTACAGGCGAGATGGTGCGCGCTGCCAACTCAGATTGAAGTGTGATGGCACCGAAAAACTGAAGTGGGATCACTGGCATGCCGACCATATCAAGGCTCATTCGAACGGAGGGAAAACGACCGTAGCAAACGGCCAGGTCGCTTGCCCGGATTGCAACTTTCTTAAGAGCAACAGCTAAATGGCGGTGAGAAAACGCGGCAATACCCTTGAGAAATGGGAAATCGCACTCATCAAGGCGATGGTAGCGAAAGGCGACTGGCCCAACGATCAAGATATCTTGGCCTACTTCACTCGCCCAACCAGATCAATCAATCATCGCGCAATCGCAGAAATCCGAAAGAACGAAAAGCATGCCGCAGTCAAGACGGCATCAGCGGACGATTTGGCAGGCTTCTTGGCCACATGGCCTGATATCGATCCGCAAACGGGCTTGAGCATTCGCGGTGATGAGCTCCTGATAAAGGCACGTGAAGCCATGATCGCCGCCGTGCACATATTCAACGGCGCTGGCCTGACTTTCCGAGCAGAACTATTCATCGTCACGAGCGTGATCGGATGGACCTACCTCTTGCACGCTTGGTTCCGGCGCGAGGGCATCGACTATCGATACAAGAAAGCAGATGGGACGGTAGAAAAGACCAAGCATGGCGAGGATTGCTACTGGGAACTAGGCAAATGTCTTCGACATGAGCGTTGTCCAATTTCTGCCGGAGCTGTCAAGAATCTTGAGTTTTTGCTTGAACTGCGCCACGAGATTGAACACCGGTCCACAAATCGGATTGATGATGCTGTCAGCGCCAAGCTTCAAGCCTGCTGTATCAATTTCAACGATGCCACAAAGACGCTTTTTGGCGCGCAGTATGGGCTTGAGCGCAGGCTGCCGATTGCACTGCAGTTTGTCACTTTCGACAGTGATCAACGGGCGCTCCTGAAAAAGGCCGGTTCGTTGCCGCCAAGCATTGCAACGATGATGGAGGAGTTTCATGCTGGTCTGAGTCCTGAGGAGCAAGCCGACCCTCACTTCGCCTATCGGGTTGCATTTGTGCCAAAGGTTGGCAATCGGGCTTCAAACGCTGACCTAGCGGTCGAGTTTGTGAAGGCAGACTCGGAAGAGGCGAAGGAGGTCAGCCGTGTACTTCTGAAAGAGATCAACAAGAAGCGGTACACGCCCAAACAGGTCGTCGAGATGATGCAGGCCGACGGATATCCCAACTTTACCCAGCACCATCATACACAGCTTTGGAAGGCCTTGGCTGCGAAAGACGTGGCAAAGGGATTTGGCTGTGCTGGTGATTACAAAGGCACTTGGGTTTGGTTCGACGCTTGGGTCGCGCGCGTTCGTGCGCACTGCCAAGAACAGGGCGAGAAATACAAGTGAAAGTCGCTCCTGCTCACCAAGAAAAGCAAACTCTCTCTTACCTACCTCTATCTCTATCTTGGGGCGGGAATCGGGGCGCGCGAATGACCCCAGGCTACCTTCGCGGTGCTACCTATGTGCTACCTGCGGAGATTTCGCCAAGCCAAAACAGCGACTAACTATCTGATTTTATTGGCGCACCCGATAGGATTCGAACCTATGACCTCTGCCTTCGGAGGGAGCTCCGGCACCGCTAAGTCATTGAACTTACAAGCGATTTCAAGACGTTAGCGTCGTGTGCCATCGCTGTCAATCGCTGGATGTCGCTCCCGACTGTGCCAGAATTGTGCCCCGATATCCCGCATCTCTGCTCATTCACGTGTCAAATTCTTGCCAAACGGCGTTTAAATCAGACGAGAGTATGATTTCAATTTGACAACTCTTGACTTTCAATTGGTCGGTGATGTACTTTCAAATAGTCGGCGCGAAAGGCTCCTATGAATGTATGATCGATATGCAAAGAACAAGATACAAGAGGCACTGACCGATACGCGCGTCGTCCTGATATCCGGCCCCCGACAATCTGGCAAAACCACACTAGCGACCGAGATCGCCGCAGATGACATACCCTTCTTCACCCTCGATGACGCAACTGTCCTAGAAGCTGCGAAAAACGATCCTGTCGGTTTCCTCCGCGGACTGGACCGGGCGGTGATAGATGAAATCCAGCGCGCACCGGGCCTGTTGCTATCCATCAAGACTGAAGTCGATAGGAACAAAAGCCCAGGCCGATTTCTCCTGACTGGCTCCGCAAACCTTATGACTGTTCCGTTAGTTGCCGACTCGCTCGCTGGCAGGATGGAAGTGGTAAAACTCTTGCCGCTCTCACAGTCAGAGATCGTTGGCGCCAAGTCCACCTTCTTGGAAAACGCGTTCAAAGGCATTTTGCCAACTGTGGGCGACGTCGTCTTGGACGATGACCTGATTGAGATCGTTCTTGCCGGCGGATACCCGGAAGCTATCGCGCGCACCAGGTGGAACCGAAAGCAGGATTGGTATCAGGGCTATGTCGACGCCATCGTCCAGCGCGACGTTCGAGATGTGGCACAAATTGAACAGCTCGCAATCATGCCCAGGCTACTAGCCATGTTGGCCGAACACTCAGGCCAGCTCGTGAACTATTCCGGCATCGGCAGTGCGATCAATCTCAACCATGTCACCACACAGAAATATGTTGGGGTGTTCGAAAGCTTGTTCATCGTCCACACGCTGCAACCTTGGTTCACCAACAAGCTCAAGCGGCTGACTAAGTCTCCGAAACTCCATTTCTTTGATTCTGGTCTCCTCGCAGCATTACGGGACATATCGCCGGACGTTGTTCGGAAAGACAAAACGTCGTTTGGGCCGGTTCTTGAGACGTTTGTGTTCAGCGAGCTCCAAAAGATTGCAGTCTGGACGGAGCAAAGATGCTCATTCTCCCACTTTCGTGACAAAGACAAGAACGAGGTGGACATCGTTCTTGAAAACAAGCGAGGAGAAGTGATCGGTATTGAAGTCAAATCATCGGCCACAGTGACATCTGATGATTTCTCAGGAATGCTAAAGCTGGAACAGGCCTGCGGCGACAAGTTCATACAAGGGCTTGTCCTCTACGACCATGATCAAGTCGTTCCCTTTGGTGACAAGATGTTCGCCGCCCCGCTGTCCAGTCTATGGTCCGCAAAATGATCTAAATGGGCGAAACAACTTTGCGGGCTTGTTGACCGTTCGGATCCAACGAAGCTGGCTCGGAGGGCGAGTAAAAAGTTTGTCCGGGCGCGCCACCAACTGAGACAATTTGATACGCTTCAGGCTATCAGATGCACGCGGATTGATAACTTAAGACTGATATTCGCCGTACGACTTGATGTTGCACCAAAGAGAACAGCCAAAGCTCCACAAACCTGCTGATGACCCCAAACCGCCAGCCTGCCCAATGAGGGCAGGCTGGCGGCACGCAAATGCATCGCCCCTATGCAGCCTGTGTGTGCAGCTCCGTACCCTCAATCTTTTCGTCAGTATCGGGATCAATAGCGGGAAACTGCATGGCTTCAGGCAACCAATCACGAGCGACTTGCTGATCCGGCTGACAGATATCCAAGCCCTTCACCTTGGCGAAGTATCCCGCCATGGCGGGCACAAGCTCGGACTTCTTATATCCCTTGCCTGTTCCGTAAAGACGGCTCAAACCGCTTTCTTTGAGAATGTCCTGTAATTGAGCCATTGAGCGGCGGCGCAGGAACCAGACACCCGGCGTCCAAAGCGTCCGCATATCAACATCAACATCCCTCGCAACACTGTTGAACATGCTATCGCAGTTTGTATCCAGCTCATCGCAGTCGCGCTGTCCAAAGCGGATTGCAGACAGAAAGGTCAAGAGCCTTTCAAGCCCCGGATCATCGAGTGTCTGCACGAGGGTAAGTGCGTGCTCACGACTTCGGCTAAGCCAGAGAAGCTCTTGGAGCGGCTCGTCTGACTGTTCTTGTCCCAGCAAAGACAGCAGCGCGGCTGCTTCTGCTGCAAGAGTTTCCAGATATACGCTTCCTTCGTCTTCTATCTGCAGATAACGGGCACAGTCGTGGGCATCTGCTGTGCGCAGCATGTCAGCGACAAGCACGTCCTTGGCGTGGCGCGGCGAGCGCAAAAGCCCCATTTGCACGGCGGCACTCTTTTGCATGGCGAAATACTGGCGCACGGGTTTTGCGTAGGTGGCCTTGGGTTTCGCGGTCGCAGCCTCGGATATCGATGGATCAATATCCCTGCGGATCAACCCTTCATGTATCTCGACGCTACCGTTCGGTGTCAGGCACACCACTGCCCCACCTGTTTCATCGTCATCAGCCTCGCGATAAGCAATCGAGGAATACCGTCCTTCGATAAACTCGACCCAATCATGCTTGGCTTCCAGCTCGGCGACGAGATTTTCAGCGGCTGCCTTTTGTAGCTCATGGAACTGCTCAACATCATCGAAGTATGTGGTTTCAGCCTCTTCAAACAGGTCAGTCGTAAGGCTTCCGGTGTACTCGCCTGCATCAAAGATCGCTGCAGCGACGCTCGGCGCGTCTCCAATCAACCGCTCCTTGATGTCGTCCGCAGACGAGCACCAGCCGCTCAAAACTTGTGGCAAGAGAGCATCCTGTTCGGCATGTGTGCCAAGACTTAGAGCTTCTGCCTGCCCCAGACTTATCTCATTACCTTGCAGGGCGGCTTTGACGGTCTCACTCAGCTCAAGAAGGGCGATGCGGCGCTTGATGGTGCTTTCCGAAAGGCCAGTCTGACTGGCAATGTCATCCAGCGTGTCGCCTGTCTGCGCCAAAACGGCAATCGCTTCAGCTTCTTCCAGTGGCGTGAGGTCTTCGCGCTGGATGTTCTCCACGGTCGCAATGCGCAATGCATCATCGGCAGTGACATCCACACGCACATCGACAGGTACGGACAGATCACTTGGCAAGTCGCCTTGATCCACGAGAAGCTTCAATGCGCGGTAGCGCCGTTCGCCACTGATGATCTGGTAGATGCGCTTGCGGCCTTCAGGCTTGGCGGCAACCAGATTTTGCAACAGGCCATCGGTCTTGATGCTAAGCGCCAATCCCGCAATAGATGTGTCATCAAACACTTTGCGGGGATTGTCGGTAGAGGGTTTTAGTTTCGTTAGGGGGATCATTTCGATTGTCATGGTCTTACTCCTTTGGGTTTGGTTTCAACTGCCCACTCCTCTTTTTTCTCTTGAAGAATGCGCATGAACCTCTGCCCAGCGGCGAGCGTCTAAAAACCACAACACCCCGCATGCTTCGCGGGGTGTTTTAGACGGGCGTACCGGAGAGCAAGCACCCCACAGCTCCGCTGCTTGCAGCGCGCAGCGTCCCGCCCCACACGGTTTCTTGGTGCGGGCCAGGGCGGGACGGAGCTATTGGATCAGGTGATTGAAATCCGGTGTAAGCTTGGCTTTAGGTTCCAGGCACATGCCCCGGCCGACAGGCCGGGACTGCACTTTAAAACGAGCTCTTTGATTTCGCCGTTGCAGTTCGAAACAATGGGGATGTGATACGGCGATACGAAAACGCTGCAGACCGTTGGGTGTAACAAGAGACTGCGAATGAAATTGCGAGGTAAGACATGAACATCGGAGAAGCGGCCAAAGCGTCCGGCGTCTCGGCCAAAATGATCCGGTACTATGAGGAAACAGGTCTCATCGCCAAGGCTGATCGTAGTCAGTCCGGCTATCGCATTTACGGCGATAGCGAAGTCCACACGCTGCAATTCATACGCCGCGCGCGCGATCTGGGCTTTTCGGTAAAGGCCATTGGCCAGCTGCTCGAGCTTTGGCAGGACCGGGAACGTGCCAGCGCCGATGTCAAAGCTGTTGCGCTGTCTCATGTCGCCGAACTCAAGGGCAAGATTGCGGAGCTGGAGGCGATGTCCAAAACACTGCTGCATCTTGCAAAGAACTGCCAAGGCGATAAACGCCCGGATTGTCCGATCCTCGATGACCTTGCCGGAGACCGCTAGCACCAAGTCGACCGGCGCTACACCTGCCGCACCATCCTGTTTGCGCATTGGCACCTGGACAATGCGAACGATAGCTATGTCGACTGCGTATGCTGCCTTGACGAGGTTGAAGGCTTCGCGTTGTCTATGATCTTTGAACGGCGCTTTCTTTCATTTGCAAGAAAACAAACGAAGCAGAGCAGCTTATGAGCAGAAACCCGTTGAGGGCCTCGACCCCGGCGATGAAGCGCATATGGCCTGTGGGAAAGATGTCTCCAAGGCCCAATGTCGTCATGGTGACGAGCGAGAAATAAAAATAGTCCATTGCCGTCATGGCCTGGTCAGTCGCGAACGACCCGAGATTGAGATGCTCCGCACCCAGCCAAAAGGCGGCCGCATAAATTGCTGCGGTCGACAGGTGCGCGAGTATGGCGGCGTAAACGATGCCAAGCAGCCGCAACGCTGCAGACAAATCCCGTCCCGAAATCTGACTAGCAACCTTGTGGAGAGTCGCGAAGTGGCACCAGCTGGCCAGACCTACAAGACCAAAGCTTATCGCGATTGCAATCAGCACGTTATTGGCTACTCCCACAAAGACATAGGTGAGCTCGAGGTGTTTTCCTTGTGATCAGATCACATAGTCTAGGATGAGCTTGCCTGCCTTGAGCCTTACTCATCGTTCGCATTGGGACGTTGCAAGCCATGGTGCAAAGTCATTTGTGAGGTCAGGTCCTGCATCATGGTCATGCGATCATCGCAATGCTGCACCATTTGCGCGTGACCCTCGCCCATCATTACAGTCACCCGTTCCTTCATCATTTCGCTATGCCGTGACATGAGTCTGGTCCACTCCTCAGGATCTGTCGTTGCTCGCGCTTGTTCCATCAAGTCCTGCATTTCATTCATCTGGTCTTGATGTACTGCCAGATCTTCCGGGCTGGTAACCCTCACACCGTCTTCCATGTTCGTGTGGGCATTGTCTTGCGCGGATCGTGATCCCGGCAAGCTATCGGAATACAGACTTTCTTGAGAAACAGCCGATGGAATCAAGACCATGCTTGCGGCAAAGATTGTCGCGATGAACTTTGTCACCATTACTCTCCTTTTGAAAACCGTGCAGGAGCTGCTGTGCAGTGTCGTGTCCGCGATGCGTACACGCCGGCGATCCAAACAAACGCGAGTGGAACGTCGAGGTTAGCTGCTTCAGCGATAGGACGGGCGCGCTGTACCTGTGGCCAGGACGCCGCCCAAATTGCCCTATCTTTAAAAGCTGGATTGGCCAATAAAAAAGTGGCCTTGGTTATTCGGTTTCCAGACTGCCTTGATAGTCCGGTACCGGTCGTGCCTGCGCGTCTTGCTCGGATTGAGCCGGGCCGTTGAGCGCAATGTCATTGATCAGCCACGTCATCTCTTTGATCTCTCGCCGCTGGGCCTTGATAATCTCATTGGCAAGTTCTTGCACACGCACATCGTCGAAATTGGCGCGCTCGCTGGTGAGGATCGCGATAGAGTGGTGCGGGATCATGGCTTTCATGTACGACTCGTCTTCCACAGTGACCTGGCTGCGCACAAGCCATAGTGCCCCCGCAAACACTGCGATACTTAAACTCAAAATTGCCAGATTTATTTTTGTTTCGTTGAGCATATTCAGCATGAAGCTGAGCATGACCAGCGCCATGGTCGCCCCCATGACCAGGGTCATGTAGAAGCGCGTTTCACTCCAACGCGCATGACTGAATTCGTAGCTGTTGAGATACATAATGCCGAACATGACAACCATAGACGTCGCTATCATCGCACCAAATCGTAAGTATCGTTTTTTTGTATCTTCCATTTTTTTCTCCCTTGAATAGTAAAGTTCAGGCCCAACGCGGCCACTTGCTCAATCAATTCTCTAACACCTCGTAGTGTGTGTTAGTTCCGTAACGCAAAAACTAATCTGGATAGGTCGGACATACGGCGGACATCGACCTGTTCTAAATAGTGTTCGATGAACCATTAATGTCCCCGATTCAACGGCACCGCCGACATTATATATTCGTATACGGATCGTTTTTCTGCTAGCGCGGGCTTTTCAATCAAGACCCATGAGACAGCTGCAATTGGCACTGCGATAGCGAGCGTCAATGCAAACAAACCTAGTGAGCTCAGTCCCGGGACCTGCAAGACCAAAGCCTGCTGTACCGGAAATGCGTAGATGTAAAGGCCATAAGAAACGTCACCCAACGTGTTGTATTTTCTGATGGCTCCTGACGGTATGAACGCAAACCAAAAAGATGCGTATGCGACGAAGGCATAAAGCGAGATCGGGAATAGGGGTGTTTCATGCAAGGCTGCCGCAAGAAGCAGGAAAGCCACAACGCCGGTCCAGTGCAACGCAATGCGCGCCCTGAATTCATAGGCGAGCATACCAAGACCAAAACACAAACCAAAGCGGACGAAATGCTGAGTGATATTGGTTTCTTCATAAGTCCCTGGCAGCAGCGACAGGAAAATCAACGGGACTGCAACAACCGCTGAAACCCACAACAACTTTATCCGGTTGTTGAGAACACCCCAATAACCAATGGCTGACAGTCCGGCATAGCAAATCAGCTCGTAGCGCAACGTCCAGAGGGATCCGTTCACTTCATCGGGAACCGGATTGGACGTGAACAAACCTGGCAAGGTGGCGTCCGGCGTGATCAGGCTGGCGGTCAGGGGTAGATATAAAAATGTCTGCCAAGACGTGAAGTAAGCGCCAAGCGGTATTGAGATGAGAAGCGGTGCAGCAACGAGCGCCGTCAGTACGACACAAACAGCTAGAGCGGGGAAGATCCGCAATGCGCGCGCCACCCAAAAATGGGTGAGATTTTCGGAGCGTAGCCAACTGCGCGCCACCAAAAAACCACTGATGACAAAGAAGATGTTCACAGCGTGATAGCCAAGCGAAAACCCGGTTGCACCAACCAACGGCCGTGCGTCACCGTCTCCGGTCACGAGCAGGTAGCTATGGGATAAAGCGACGGCAGCGGCTGCGAGCATGCGCATCAAGTTGAGATTATTGTCGCGTCCATCTGACACATCTGCCAATAGGTGATATCGGATCATGAACCAAGCAGCCTTCTTGAGTGAATGAAAGCGGCGTCCACGGGGCCCTAGCTACCGAGCGTGGTGCCGACAGCTATGACCCCGCAACTTGCCAAACGTGTCAGTACATGACCCGTGTCCCGACGACGAAGAAGACTGCGCCGGTATCTTCGGCATTGGCCCTGGCGATGTCCGCAGTCTCTCCGAAGACACGCTCATAATGGACGCCGACATAGGGAGAGATCGCCCGGTCGATCAGGTCATAGCTGAGCCTGCCGCCGACTTCGAGCTTTGGCCCCCAGGCACCGACTTCCAGTTCATCATCATCTGTAAACGGAACATCAATTTCGATGCTTGGTGTGAAGATGATGCGGTTGGTGATCAGCCCCTCATACTCAGCTTCAAAGCGAAAGGTGGGATTGTCCGAGATGAAAAAATCGGCATCAATCTCGAACCATTGTTTGGTCAGGCCGTGTAACCCGAGCACGCCATAGACGCGGTCGGGGCCATCTGGTGTATCGACACGGATGCCGGCTACAGCATCGAAGAAATCCGAAACAGGCATCTGCAGGCGCGCCTGATTTTCCAGTGTTTCGAACGTGTCCTTGTCTATGTCGAACTCGGCTTCGCTTCGAAGGACGAATTTGAGCTCATCGCTGCCGATCTGGGCATCAAAATCCCAAGCCGCGATCTTCTCATCATCAGACACCCGATACTCGGCCTGCTCCGCCTGAATACCCCAGACAAGCGGCTCCGCCATGGCCACCGCCGCCCCAAGGAACAGGGCCAGGAACAAGGCGGCACACATCAGCATTGCAATTAGGAAAGCTTTCGTCATGGGTTAGCCCTCCTTTTTTGTGGTGAGCGTGGCGCGCTGATCGTCGGGCCCGCCTTCGACGATGACTTTGCGGAACATGCCGCTATCTGCGTGGTAAGATAGGTGGCAGTGGAAGGCCCACTCGCCAGGGGCATCTACTTCGGTTTCCATGAAGACCGTGGTTCCCGGCGCAACACTGACCACGTGTTTGACGGGATCCCAGGCATCATTGCCATTGTCGAGGATCGACCACATGCCGTGAAGATGCATGGGGTGGGTCATCATGGTTTCATTGACAAATTTGAACCGGACCCGCTCGCCATACGTCAGGCGGATCGGATCGGCATCTTCAAACTTCACGCCGTTGATGGACCAGATGTAGCGCTCCATGTTTCCGGTGAGGCG
>Ga0256829_1003057_pt1 | contig 11921 bp, 15 predicted proteins | sample 131447metaG_FD_185979 | JGI IMG/M metagenome (GOLD analysis project Ga0256829, IMG submission 185979) | Hydrothermal vent microbial communities from Lau Basin, Pacific Ocean - 131-447 | ecosystem: Environmental > Aquatic > Marine > Hydrothermal vents | place: Pacific Ocean: Lau Basin | collected... | reverse complement strand
TCGCCCGCACAGATTTCGCTGGGTTCAATGCCTGGCGAAAGAGCGCAGGTCTGAACATGGTCGCGGCCAGTGTGAATGGCGACACGAGCCATGTTGGTGTCGATTTCGTTCAACCGAGCTTGATCTTGATGGGCAATGAGCAGGCTGGCCTGCCGCCTGAGATCGAAGGCGAGTGCGATACGCTTTGCCTGATCCCAATGCGCGGCGGCGCGGACAGCCTCAACCTGGCGCAGGCGACCGCGATTATGCTCTACGAGGGCTGGCGCCAGAGAGGGTTTGCGTGATGAAAACCGAAGCGACACTCTTCCTGGCCGATCAATGGGCCGCGGACCAATATGCCCTGCTCGACAGCGGCGATGGGCACAAGCTTGAACAGTTTGGGTCACAAACCGTGATCCGGCCCGATCCACAAGCTTTCTGGTCGCCCGCGACCCCGATTGAGAGCTGGACAGCCGACGCACGGTTCGACGCAAAAGCTGGCGACGATGATCGCGGCAATTGGCAACTGATCGATCGTGCTGCGCCTGAGGCCTGGCCGATGGAATGGCGCGGCCTGCGATTGAATGCGCGGCGGACCCCGTTCCGTCATCTCGGCCTGTTTCAGGAGCACAGCGTGCACTGGGCCTTTGCGCAGGATCAGATCCGCTCAGCCGGCCGTAAAATCCGCGTGCTCAACCTGTTTGGCTATACCGGCATGATGAGCCTCGCCGCCGCGCAGGCTGGCGCGGAGGTGACGCACCTGGATGCCAGCCCCAAGTCAAACGGCTATGGCAAAGACCATGCCGAAATGAGCGGCCTTGCTGACGCGCCGATCCGCTGGATTGCCGATGACGCGATGAAGTTCACCGCCCGGGAAATCCGCCGCGGCAACACCTATGATGCGATTGTGCTCGATCCGCCCAAGTTTGGCCGCGGCACCAAGAATGAAACCTGGCGCTTTGAAGAAGACTTGCCCGAATTGCTCGCCAATACGCGCGCATTGCTATCAGATCAGCCGCTCTTCGTGATCCTCACCGCGTATGCAGTGCGCCTCTCCCACATCGCCTTGGCGCAAGCCCTGGCAGGCCATCTGGACGGCCTGGGCGGGACAATGGAAATGGGCGAAATGGCGATCCCGCACGCCGGTGATGATCGCCTGTTGCCGACATCGATCTGTGCGCGGTGGCGCGCGAGCTAAGCGCGTTCGGTCATCACCAGGACCGCGCAACTGATCACCATCAGTCCAGCCGCAATTAGCCAGATCGATTGCGTATCAACCGCCAGCTGCGCCGTTGGGAGGGCCTCGAGAGATACACTCAAATCGGCTTCGAAAGATGTCGGTGTCTGTGCTTTCACCGCGTCCCAGACGCCGCCAATTTGCGACAGAGCTGCCCCGAACCCTATCCCGCCAGCCCCAAATAGGAGCGGCGCCCGCCAGCGAGACCGGCGACGGATCGGCTTCATCACTTGCTCAACGAAGACTTCATTTTGCAGCGCCTCATCCTGCGCTTCAAACAGCGCGGTCAGATCTTCATATCTTTCATCGGTCTGCATTCTTCTACTCCATCACGCGACGCTCTCGGCCGCAAGCTGTTTGCGAAGCGCAGCGACACCGCGATTCACATGGGATTTCACGGTGCCAAGCGGAAACCCGGTGGCGGCCGAGGTTTCAGAATGGCTCATCCCAGTTGCCACACATAAGACGACACAAATGCGCTGATTTTCTGGCAGCGTTTTCAGCGCGCGGTCCAGGTCGAGCTGTTCTGGCAGGCGCGCAGCAGAGGTATCGAAGGCCAGGATGTGCGTGTTCTCATCAAACTCAACCTCGATCTTCTTGCGCCGCCGCGCTTGCAGGAACTCCCGGTACGCAATCGTACAAATCCAGGATTTGAACGAGCCGCCACGATACGAGCCAATCTTGCGCCAAGCCATCAGGAAAGCCGCTTGGGCGACATCATCGGCTTCGGCCGCGTGGCTAGTCAGACGACGGCAAAGACCGCGCACCGCGCCCTGATAGCGCCGTACCAGCGCCTCGAACGCCGCCTCTTTTCCGGAGGCGGCGTCGCGCGCGAGATCAAGGTCGGATGTCACCGGCTGCCCCAAAACCCGCCCTATCGATCGTGGCTAAACCGCCAAAGCCCCAAATAGGCGAGGCCCAGAATGATCGGGAAGGAGGAAATCGCCACGATGCCGCGCACCGCCTCGGGCTCATCATGCGGCATGATCGTACCAAGAACGATAAACGCGATCCCAAAGGCGATCAGCAGCACGCCGCGGCGCAAGTCCGATTTGACCGGATCGCTCATCGCCGACATCCGCTCCACCAGCTCTGGCGATATCTGTTGTCCCTTTTCGACAGAGAGGCGCAGCGTCTCGTGCGCGGTGTTGCGCTTTTTGTAATTGTAGTGGCTGTACAGCCAGATGATCGCAACGATCGCTGCGAACAGAAAAATCGGAACAATAATATCGTCCATTGTCTTGCTTCCTTATCCTTGCGCCCTTTTTGCGGGCTCACAGACTAAGATGCAATCAAGTGCCGAATTGGATGCAGGGTCTTACAATTTTGCTGCAGCGGCCTTTTCGCGGACCGCATTCCAGGCTGCGCTCATCTCGCTCGACCAGGCCGTGCCGGAGATCGATTGGAACACTTCCGCCATGACCTGGAAAAAGCCCTCGAACACATCATCGCCGATGCCGTAGCCTTCATGGTTCATCCGTTCTGCGGAGACAAAGCTGATGGCCACCGGGTCATCCTGGAGCAGGCCTTCCGCCATGCTCAGCGCCTCGTTCAGCATATGCCCGCGTGCGCCTTGATCGACGTCTAGGACAAACAGCTCTTCAAACTCGGGAAACCGTTCAAACAAAGCCGTGTAGACCGGCGGAACAACATCCTCGCAGCGTGCGGCAACGGTTTCGAGGCTGGCATTGAACGCAGTGATATGGGTCATAGCGCAAGTTTAAGCGCTCTCGCAAAGCGTGTCGAAGGATAAAGGGTCGCGGGGCTTACCCGGCAACCACATAGATTTGCGCCTTGATCCATCTCTCACCCGTATAGACGTTTGTCGTCACGCGGGCATATTCCTCGCCTTCAAACTCATCGAGGCGCTCCCAATGATCTGGAAGGTCCGGCGATTCCAGAACCTGGACTTTGATCTCATCACCTTCGGCGTTTAGCCGGAGCCCCGGAAAGCCGAGCGTCGCGCCCCAGCCATCTGCGCTGAGCCAACCGCGGACGGTGCCTTCAATCCAGGTGCCCTGCATCATGCTGACCTGATGATGGTTCACCTCACCGGGCGCAAGCGTGCCATAAATTGCGAGGCGATGATTGTGGTTTGGAGCTTTCATGCCTTGGTTTATGCAACCAACCAAGGCAGTCCATCAAGTCAAAGAACCGTCGCAGGAGCCTTTATGGATACAACCAATATACTGAGACGCTACACGTCCTTGAGCGTTCTGATCGATATGATTCAGCGCCGCGCCATCAGTTTCATGAACCCAGCCTTCTGGGATGACCGTAATGATGCCTTCTCTCTGGAACGGTTTCGGCAATTGGAAGACTGCGGATCCGTCCTGGCCCTGTGTCTAACCGGCGCAGATGAGACTTATCATCACTGGAAAGTCTTTTCCCCTGGCATGGAGGGTGTCTGTATTTGGTTTGACCGCGACGGCCTGATTGAGCAATTCGAAGATGATAACGAAGACTTGCTGCACGGCGATGTCACGTATCACACCATCTCTGAGCTCAAATCCATGTACCCGAGCGCCGACCGCATCCCATTTCTGAAACGCGTTCAGTTCGCAGATGAGCGCGAGTATCGTTTTCTGATGACCGAGGATGATCCGCATATTGATCGCTGTGAGCAGAGCCTCGATCTGTCTCTGGTCACGCGGATTACACTGAGCCCTTGGATGCCGGTCTCGATCGCTGACAGCGTCAAAGCAACCATCGGCGCCCTGCCCGGTCATTCAATCAAAGTCTATCGCTCGACTCTGGTCGAGAACCGCGACTGGAAATCCGTGTTTCGCGGGATGGGGTAAGATTGGTTTCGAGGTAAATCATCCTCGCTATTCGAAGCTGCGGACCAACTGAAGGAAGTTCATGCTCGAGGCAGCGCGTCTGTGCTCAGCCAGAGCCTGATACTCGGGATCTGAGTGCCACGCTTTGGCGGAGGCTTCGTTTGCAAACCTGAGAATGACCATTCGCCCACCGAGTGAGTTTTCCCCCTCAAGGAATTCACTGTTTTCGTCGACCGACACGAGTTCCCCGCCATGCTTCTTCAGCAATGGCATAAATCCACTCTCATAAAGACCATAGGTTTCGCGGTCCGAGATCTCGAAAATATTCGCAACCAGATAAACGGGTGTGCCGGACAATAGCCAGCCTCCTAAAGCGGAATGTTACCGTGTTTCTTCCACGGGTTGCTGAGCTCTTTCCCGCGCAAGGTCCGCAGCGATTTTGCGATACGGCGGCGGGTCGAATGCGGCATGATAATATCGTCGATATAGCCTCTTTTCGCCGCCACATAGGGATTGGCGAAATTGTCCTCATAGCTTTGCGTATGCGCGGCGATTTTCTCATCGTCGCCAATGTCTTTGCGGAAGATGATCTCAACCGCGCCCTTGGCGCCCATCACCGCAATCTCAGCGGTCGGCCAGGCATAGTTTACATCGCCGCGCAGGTGTTTCGAGCTCATCACGTCGTAAGCGCCGCCATAGGCTTTGCGCGTAATTATGGTGACCTTCGGCACCGTCGCTTCAGCATAAGCAAAGAGTAGTTTGGCGCCGTGTTTGATCAGGCCGCCATATTCCTGCTTGGTCCCCGGCATGAAGCCTGGCACGTCCACAAAGGTGACGATTGGAATGTTGAAACAATCACAGAAGCGGACGAAGCGCGCGCCTTTGCGTGACGCGTCAATGTCGAGCACGCCTGCCAGCGTCATCGGCTGGTTGGCGACAAAACCGACTGTTGAGCCTTCGATCCGGCCAAAGCCGCAAATAATGTTGCCGCCAAAGGCCGGGCTGATTTCAAAGAAATCGCCCTCATCGACGGTTTTCTCGATCAGCTCTTTCATATCATAAGGCTGGTTCGGGTTTTCCGGGATCAGGCTGTCGAGACTGTCATCCTGGCGTTCAATCGTATCATAAGTCGGCCGCATCGGCGGCTCTTCACGATTGGATCCCGGCAAAAAATCAATCAAGCGGCGCATTTGCGTCAGCGCTTCAATATCGTTCTCAAACGCCCCATCCACCACACCAGACTTGGCCGCATGCACAGACGCACCGCCCAGCGTTTCGTGGGTGACCTCTTCATTGGTCACGGTTTTCACCACGTCTGGACCGGTGACGTACATGTAAGACGTATCCTTCACCATGAAGATGAAGTCGGTCAGCGCCGGGCTGTAAACGTCGCCGCCGGCACACGGCCCCATGATGACTGAAATCTGCGGCACGACGCCTGAGCACATGACGTTCTGCAAGAAGATGTCGGCATAGCCCGCCAGGGAATCTACGCCTTCTTGAATGCGTGCGCCGCCAGCATCGAAGATGCCGATCACCGGGGCCCCGACTTTCATCGCCGCAGTTTGAATTTTCACAATCTTTTCCGATTGTGCGAGCGAGAGCGATCCGCCGAATACGGTGAAGTCTTTTGAAAAGACATAGACCAATCGCCCATTGATCGTGCCATGGCCGGTGACGACGCCGTCGCCTGGAATGCGCTGCTTTTCCATCCCGAAATCGTGGCTGCGATGCTCCACAAACATATCGGTTTCTTCAAAACTATCTTCGTCGAGCAGAAGCGCGACGCGTTCGCGCGCGGTGAGCTTGCCTTTCTCATGCTGGCGTTCGATCCGGGCTTTGCCGCCGCCCATACGGGCTTTTTCACGCCGTGCCTCGAGGGCTTCAATCACATCTTGCATCTGCTCCGACCTCACACATTCCTTTGACTTTGCTCGAGGTTTTAATGCGCGCGAGACGAAGAGCAAGTCAGACAGCAAGCAAAACGGGCCTCCCCAAGGGGAAGCCCGCTCCTGCTTTCATTCTGAATGGGAGAATACCCTATTTGTAATAGCCACGGTCGTAGCGTTTACCGTATCCACGGCGGCGCGGTTCTGGGATACCCCAGATATCGCGCACTCGATCGCCGCGGCGAACCACGCAGGTCACTGGCCGCTCGATCTCACGACGCCGCGTTTCGAACTCAACTTCGTTGAACGTCACACGGTACCCCCGCGGGCCGATTTGTTCGGCATATCGACCATTGTCGAAGTCGACATCATGGAAACCGCGATAATGGGCTTCATCCCGAATCGCGCGTCGGCAGGCGCGAATGGCACGGCGTTTGGCTTTTCGGTTATTGTAGCGGTAGTCGCGATCATAGTGGTAATCGCCATACCCGTGGTGGCCGCGCGTGCTGTAGCTGATCGAGCTATAGCCATTCTGGCCAACCCCGAGATGCACGCTGCCATTGCCGCTATGAAAGGTGATGCCACCGGTCACGGTTTTGTCGGCCTTGCCATGATGCGCAAGGGCCGGAGCAGCGAAGAGCAGAGGCGCCGCAAGGGCTAGCGCGGCTGCTCGAGGTGTTATGATGCGTTTCATCATGGCTGCAGGAATACACAGGCCGCCACAACCCCGTCTGAGCGCGCCATTCGGTTAGCGTTCATGGAAAAATTGCATGCCTGAAGATTGCCATTTTGTTAGGACAAGGTGACGATGATATCAGGCCATGGGACGCCAACGTGTCGCGAAGAGGTGCATTAAAGATGAAACATTGGATGACAGGACTTGCGTCGCTCGCATTCGTCTGCGCCGCACACGCTCAAGAAGAGCCGGCACAGCCTGATCGTGATGGCTGGTTGATGACCTCGATCTCTTTCGATGATTTGGAATACATCGTCCAAACCGACGAGTATGAGCTGGGCCAGGCCATTCCTGATGATATCGCCGTCATGGCCATCAGCCCAAGCGGCACGCCGTATTTCATGCAAGGGACAGCCTGTTCCGCTGACGGCACCTGCCAAGGGCTGCACATCTGGATGAGCTTTGCCGGACAAATGACGCCCGAAGAAGCCAACAGGTTAAACTATGACTATGCGGCGGTGAGCGTCATTGTTTTGAACAGCACGTCTTTTCAGGTCAGCCGCTATCTGATCCTGGATCACGGAACCACGATGGCGAATATCAAAGCCAACCTGCTAAACTTCCTGGCGATTGGCGATCAGATCTGGACCACTCAGCGAGCGCGAAACATTGGTGCATCCGTCGGTGAGTCCGCGGCGGAGCAAGGACCAATCGTCCCTGAGCGGCCACCGGAGCCGGAAGACGATTCTGAAGACACAATTGAAACCAGCGCAGAAGATAGCGGCGAGCCCGTTTCGCGTTTGAATTAAGCGAGATCGCGGCGCGTCTAATCCTCGCGCGTGACTTTCGCTCGCATCGCTTTCACCGTGCTGCGCTGTTTCTTTCCGTCTAGACGCCGCCGAACCGAGGCACGGGTTGGTTTGGTCTTAATCCGTCGGCGCGGCGCCTCAGCCACCGATTTCACCATATCTGCAAGGCGCTTCCGTGCGGCTTCGCGATTGAGCCCCTGCGAGCGGTGATCTTTTGCCTCTAGTATGAGCTCTCCGTCCTGGGTCAAACGCGCGCCATAGCGTTTGCGAAACCGCGCTTTGACCGGCGCAGGAATAGAGCTCGCCAACACGTTCCAACGCAGCTGTACCGCCGTCGAAACTTTGTTGACGTTCTGCCCGCCCGGCCCCGACGCGCGGATAAAACGCTCCTGCAGCTCCCAGTCCGGGATCTGGATCGTTTCGGTCACATAGACGTGAGCACGCGGCGACATGAAAGCTCCGTTCAGGGTCAATTCAGGCGCCCTCTCTAGTTTGACATGCAAGGCTTGTCACGAAGAGCCGAAATTTGTGGGCCCTTTTGGGGGCGCCCTAACGAAGAAAGGAGGACACGCAATGTCTATCCTCTCAAAATTGAGTTCCAGTGTCGCCGTCCTGGCTTTGGCCGCAGGATTGCTCGCGCCGGTCGCCTTTGCTGACCGAGAGCGACGTGATTCTCCAGCTGCAGACCGGACACAGGTGGAACGCGTCGATCGCAACCGACAAGAGCGTCGACAAAGTCGCGAGAACCGCCGCAATGCGCGCGGTGAAGTCCTGAACCGCGATCAGCGCGTTCGCGCCCAGCGGCGTGACACGGGTGAATTACGCGGCGGCGAGCGCCGACAAGAACGCCGTGCAGAGCGCCGCGAAGAGCGACGTCTGGCCAATCGCGAAGACGGACGCTTCAGCAATCGAGACGCCCGTCGCGCGGAGCGCAGGGCTGAACGTAGAGTCGAGAACCGGCAGGAACGCCGAGCCGAACGTCGCATCGAAAACCGTCAAGAAAGACGGGCTGAGAACCGTCAGGATCGACGCGCTGAGCGGCGCGCTGAAAACCGACAGTTCGAACGCAGAGAAGAGCGCCGCGCTGAACGGCGTGCCGATCGCCGGTTTGAGCAAAGACAAGATCGTCGTGCTGAACGGCGTGCGGACCAACGGTTTGAAAACAGGCAGGATCGCCGCGCAGAGCGACGTGCAGAGCGTCGTCAGGAACGCCGATTAGAGAACCGCCGCGAGAACCGACAAATCCGTCGTAACTCATACGATCGTGGTTACAATCAGGGCTACCGCAATGCCCGTGGTGATTATCGCCACCACAACCGGCATTATCGCCATCGTGATTACCGCCACAATCGACACTACAATCACGATCGGCACTATCGCCACCACCGGAATTTCAACCGGTATTATCGCCGACACCACAATGGCTATCACTATCGCAACAAGTATCGTCGGCACAATTTCCGGCACTACTCGCCGCGGGCCTATTATTGGGGTGGACACCGTCCGTTCTATTACTACTCGCGGCCGACCTTCCGATACGTGTATGATCGCCACTATGTGCCGAGCTACCATATCGGCGGACATTACAGTTATCACTCCAATACGATCATCATAGGCGACTATGATTATTGGGGGCTGTATGATCCGCCGCACGGGTATCACTGGGTCCACGATTACGATAGCGGAGATGCTGTTCTGGCATCCGTTGCCACCGGGGCGATTATCGGCCTCGTAATCGGCGCCCTGGCGAATTAAGGCTCCTAATAGCGCTTTCTCTCTCGCGCTGAAGAAACACCCGCTGACCTGTGTCGGCGGGTGTTTCCGCATGCAAATATCAAATTTTTATGTCGGCACGCGAACATTCATCTTTCATTAGGCATGACTCATGCTTAATTGGTTTTGTCCGGAACAGCCAAAGGGCCCCGGGCATAGTCGTTCAACAGCTGAAAGGAGGTGATCCAATGTCGAGTGAGAAACCAGGAACGGTGATTGGATCCGTTTGTGTGAAGGTTTTTTTGGAGCAGCCTCTGAAAACGCCGTAGCACTATCTTGAGGCTGCTTGCTTGGATGAGCCCAAGCAAAGTTGAACGCAGCCAAGGATTCAAGAGCCATCCGGCTCACGGACCCCAGCCGAGACCCGGCTGGGGTTTTCCTTTTGGGGCGTCCATCAATTCAGACTGTCGTCTCCAGCTTCCAGTTGACGTTCGCGGCGCGGCTCGCCTTATTGCCCTCATGCGTACGATCCCCATTCTTTTCGCCGCCCTCATCGCCGCCTGTTCTCAGAGCGCCCTGCCCCCGGAGCCTGAAAACCTGTGCGCTCAGCCTGGCGCGCGCTGTGTCAATGCGCCTGTGCGCGATGTGCTTGCGGTCGATGGCGACACGTTCGAATTGCAACGCCTCACCGATCGCGGAACCGAACGCATTCGATTGCGCCTGATTGGTTGGGACAGTCCGGAGACGGGCAACAGCGCTGGGTGCGCCGCTGAGGAGGCGTTGGGGCAAAAAGTTGAAGCCCGCGCAAAAGAGCTGTTTGCCTCTGCACAAACCCTCACCTTCAAGCCCGAGGGGGCTGACCGGTTTGGCCGCACCCGAGCACATGTCTATCTCGACGGCACGCATATTGGCTGGCTCCTCGCCAAGGATGGTCTTTCAAAGCCTTGGCTGAGCGAAACCGTGAAACCGGTTTGGTGCGAATAGCGGTTTGGATTTGCTGACATAAATTTTCCGCAACTTGCACGGTCGGCCCAAGCTTTGCTTGTATTGCCGCATGAAGTTTCACGAAGCTCAATTCAAACCCGGACGCACATGGTTCTTCACCCTGAATCTGGCGGACACGGAAAGCTCTGTGCTGACCCGGCATGCGCGGTTGCTCGGCGAGAGCGCGCGGGATGTTGAAGGGCTCTATCCGTTTGAAACGATCGCCACTGTGATCCTGCCCAATCACCTGCACATGATCTGGACGCTGCCGGAAGATGATCTGAATTTCGATCGTCGCATCAGCCATTTGCAATCTGGCTTCGAACGCCGTGTGCGCCAGACATTAGAGGCCAATGAAAAAGCGCGAGCAAAACCGCTCTGGCATCGTCGATACTGGGACTACAAGATTCGCGATCTCGTCGATTTGGAACGGCATATTGGCTACATGCACGGCAACCCGGTCAAACATGGACTGGTCAGTCATCCAGACAAATGGCGCTATTCGACCTGGCCCAAGTTTCGCGACGCCGGCTTCGTTCTATGGACAGAAAAATCAATCGGTTCGGCTGGCGAACCCTAGTGCGACCAAGGTCCGCACTCGCCGCGACGGCAGGACAAAGCGGCGCTTCCAATTCAGGCACATCTTGTTGTAAGCCGAGCCCACTGATATTTTCCAAGCTAAAAAGGCCCTCCTCATGCCCGCTATTTCTATGACCCCACAAGAAGTTTCCGACTATATCGCCCAGGCTGGGCGGGATGCTTGGGTTGTCCCGGATGTCCCAGCGGACACGCCGCGCCGCAAGATTGAAAAAGTCGGCGTCATTGGCGCAGGCACGATGGGCGGCGGCATCTCTATGAATTTCGCCACAGCAGGCATCTCGGTGACGATTTTGGAGCGCCAACAAGAAGCGCTTGATCGCGGGCTGAGTGTTGTCCGCGGTCACTATCAGCGCAGCGCCGATAAAGGCCGCTTCCCGGTCGAAGAAGTGGACGAGCGGATGGGGCGCCTCAACGGCACGCTGACCATGGAAGACTTTGCCGATTGCGATCTGATCATCGAAGCTGTGTTCGAGGACATGGATCTCAAAAAGCAGATCTTCACTGATCTCGACCGGATCGCAAAACCTGGCGCGATCCTTGCCACCAATACATCTGCCCTGAACATTGATGAGATTGCGAGCGTCACCAAGCGCCCAGAAGACGTCATTGGCTTGCACTTCTTCTCGCCTGCCAATGTCATGAAACTGCTGGAAATCGTCCGCGCTGACCACACCGCAGACGATGTCATCGCGACCAGCATGGACCTTGCGAAAACAATCAACAAAGTCGCGACCCTGGTCGGTGTTTGCCCCGGCTTTGTCGGCAACCGCATCCTGTTTGCGCGCCAGGCCCAGGCACAGAAGCTCGTCTATAAGGGCGCAATGCCATGGGACGTAGACGCCGCGCTCAACACGTTCGGCTTCCGCATGGGGCCTTATCAAATGTCAGATCTGGCAGGTCTCGACATTGGCTGGAAGAAAGGTGCGAAGACCGCCAACCCAATCCGCGATGCCTTGTGCGAACTCGACCGCCGCGGCCAGAAGACGGGCGCAGGCTATTATGACTATGACGAGAACCGCCGCCCTGTGCCGTCTGATGTAACGGCCAAGATTATCGCTGACGTGACCGGCGTCGAGGCCGGCGGCGCGCCTGGCCAAGATGAGATCATTGCAACCTGTATCTATCCGATGATCAATGAAGGCCTCAAAATCCTCGAAGAGAAAAAGGCCCAACGCGCCTCGGATATCGATATTGTCTGGTTGAATGGCTATGGCTGGCCAGCGGATAAAGGCGGGCCAATGCTGTATGGTGACA
>Ga0256829_1003056_pt1 | contig 11927 bp, 11 predicted proteins | sample 131447metaG_FD_185979 | JGI IMG/M metagenome (GOLD analysis project Ga0256829, IMG submission 185979) | Hydrothermal vent microbial communities from Lau Basin, Pacific Ocean - 131-447 | ecosystem: Environmental > Aquatic > Marine > Hydrothermal vents | place: Pacific Ocean: Lau Basin | collected... | reverse complement strand
ATTCATGCTATTTTGACTTTGGTCTAAAGATTTTAATTACTTCTTCATTCGCTTCCATAAAGCTACCACCTATCAGGTCTACACAGTATGGAACCGCAGGGAAAACAGCATCTAAACACTCTCTGATAGACTTAGGTTTTCCAGGTAAGTTAATAATGAGTGACCCATTACAGATACCTGCTGTCTGACGTGAGAGAATGGCTGTGGGTACATACTGAAGACTTACCGCTCTCATCTGCTCACCAAAGCCGGGTAAAAGCTTTTGGCAGACATTTTCAGTCGCTTCTGTAGTTACATCTCTCATGGATGGTCCTGTACCACCTGTAGTAACTATGAGGTCACAGTTTTTGTCCCGTGATAACTCAACCAAAGTTGTTTCAATAAGACTTTGCTCATCGGGAATACATCTATACTCATATTCACATTCATTCAGTAGGTATTCTTTCATAGTATCCATGATGGCGACACCTGATATATCTTCATAAATCCCCTGAGAGGCTCTATCACTTGTGGTAACCACACCAATTTTGATTGTATCCATATCTTTATCCTAGTTTTAAAAGTAATTTATCTAGTAGAGTTGTACTCAAAATGCGCTTTAAATACCCTAAAAGGTACGTTGCTTTTGTGATGTAGTAACGTGGTTTTGGATGTTTCGCCAAAATGATTTTATGCACTACAGCCGCCACCGATGTTGCCTCTTCATTAAAAGGTACTTTTTTGTGATTGCCTTCTAAACTTTTCAGGTAATTGTCTTTAAATACAGAGTGTTCTATATCTACATTCTTTTGTAGTTTTTTCATAGCAGTTTTTCTAAAGTCACTGCTTATCGGGCCCGTGTTTAGTAGTGAAACTGAGATGTTTGTATCTTGCAGTTCTAGTCTAAGCGTATCACTAAGCCCTTCTATAGCATATTTGCTGGCATTGTATGCTCCACGACCAAAGAGTGAGATAAGCCCTAACACTGAAGAGTGTTGGATGATTTTTCCATAGCCTTGTGCTCTCATGACAGGTATCACTTGGCGCGTACACTCATGCAGTCCAAATACATTGGTTTCAAACTGTTCTTTGAGCGTTTTGGTACTAATGTCCTCTATCGCACCTGCCTGTCCAAAACCTGCATTGTTAAACCATACGTCTATTTTCCCATCTATCTGCATTACAGCATCTATAACTTCAGTGATTTGAGTATGTTTGGTAACATCTAGTTGCATCGCATGTTCAAAACCCAAGGACTTGAGCATCTCTACATCTTTTTTGTAGCGCGCGGTAGGATACACTTTTACAAACTTGTCTTTTAAATATTTGGCAGTTTCCAGTCCTATACCTGTAGAACATCCTGTGATTACGATATTTGTCATTTTCTCTCCAATACATGTCCTGTATTTTTCAATAGATATGTCGTGCAAAGAGGTTTAAAAAAGTCCAATGCCTCACTACTTTCTATAATCTTGTCATCTTCTCCTAGGAATACCTCTATCGTAATGCCTTTGTTTAAAAGTGTTTGTATTTTCTCTTTTTCCCAAACATAGCTTAGAAGTGCATCTAACGCATCTTTTGTACCTATACTAAGGTATGGCGCTAAATTTACAGTTGAAGGATAAGAAACATTTTTTAAAAACTGTTGTACATAGGCTTCCTGCCCTGCTTCAAAATAGCGTAACTGCGTACGTACAAAAGAAGGTTTTTGTGTCTGAAAAAAAGCAGGAGAGAGTAAAATAAGTCTATCTATACGTCTTTTGCTATGGTAGGCATACTCCAAAGCCTGTTGTGCTCCATAAGAAAAACCTGCTACCGTGTAGTCTGTTTGGGTGAGATAGTCCAAAAAGAGTTTTTCTTCCCCAACAAGAGAAAATCCACTAAAATACTTCATCGTTAAAATATCTTACGTAAGATTTCTCGACATTCATCTGCTGTGATATTTTCATGTTCTAAAAGATAAGAAGATATTTCACTAAGTGCACCATCGAGTGTTTTGAGTAGTGTAGTTACTTCAGAAACAGATTCACGCAGTAGTGCTTCTTCTTGCTGTGGGGTAACGATGAAGTTATCGCTCATTGCATACTCATAAACTACCTTGCCAACGATTTCTTTGGCTTGGGAGATGTCGAGTGCGGCATTGGTAAACTGTTCGTTGTAGCGTATGCGTGTAGCAATGCTTCCTGCAAGATAAACTTTGATACGTGAGAGTAACTGACTTTTAGAGAGTATCTCGTGTTCTTGTGTAAGCAGACGGGTATTGACGATACCTATTTTATCAAACTCAACATCCAACCATGTAGCGATGACTGCTTTGGCACCTTGGTATACAGCTTGTATTTCACGTTCTTCTTCATCAAATGAGAGTATTTTTCGTTTTCCAAGAAGGACTTTTTCTTTCACCGCATCAAAGTCTGAAGTCTCGATGAGAGGCTTGTTGGCTCTCATAGCATAAATGGCTGCTTCATTGGTAAGGGTATCAAGCGCAGCAGAGTTAAACCCTACTGTCATACGTGCAACCTGTGCGATGTCTACTTCATGAGGTTTATTTGAAAGGTAGAGTTCTAAGATTTTAACTCTGTCCTCCAAGTCTGGCAGAGAAATATGTATGCGTCTGTCAAAGCGCCCTGCTCGGAGCAATGCTTCATCAAGCATCTCTATCTTGTTAGTCGCACCTATGACGATGACACCTGATGAGTCTTCAAACCCATCCATCTCTGTCAGAAGTTGGTTGAGTGTGGCTTCTCTTTCATCGTTTCTAAATTCCCCACGGCTTTTCCCCACGGCATCTATCTCATCGATGAAGATGATACTAGGTACCATCTGTTTGGCTTTTTTAAAGAGTTCAGAAACACGCTTCGCACCCATACCTACGTAGATATGTACAAAACTCGCACCACTTTGATAAAAGAACGGGACATTGGCTTCACCTGCGACGGCTTTAGAGATGAGGGTTTTACCGACACCTGGAGGTCCTACAAGTAACACACCTTTAGGTAAGCGTATGTCAAGATCACGGTATTTTTGAGGAGCTTTAAGAAAATCAATAATCTCTTCAAGTTCCTCTTTCACATCTTTAATGCCTGCTACATCATCAAAAGTAACATTCGAGGTAAGTGCTTGTATGTTTTGTGATTGCACACTTTCATCTGCTTTACTTGCTACTTTTAAGTGGCGTAGCTGCTGAAGTCTGTTTTGTTGCATCAGTCTATAGAGAAAGCCAAAAGCAAAAAGTATCATAAGCAAAGACAAAATATCATAAATATAGCCATTGTCTTCTACTACTTCTACAGGGTATTTGGTAAAAAATGCTGTTTTATTGATGGCATCTTTGTAGATTTTGAAGTCACCTTTAGCAGTTTTAAGCCTGATGTAGTCACCGTCAACCAATACTTTTTGAATGCTATTTTCACTGTAAAGTCTGTTTGCATCTTTATGTGAGATGGTAGTAGATGTGTCACGTAAAACTGCAAAAGAAAGAAGTGTAAGGAGTACCAACAGCAAAGCCGTAATAATCTTTATATTTTTACGACTGGCGAGCGAACGTTTAAATCTTTGCTTCATTTCCGGCATCTGTGACCTCCACGTCATTTAAAAAGACCCAGTTTGCACTGAGGTCTTCTTCTGATTTGACTGTCACTCTGTTAAAGTACTGGTCAAAACCTTGGTATACACCCTCTTTCCCACTTTCAAGTAAGACTTCTAAGTTAGAATTATGGCTACGTCTAAAAGCATAATTTTTTGCTTTTATGAGTGCAGTGAGCTCACGATGACGCTCTTTAGCAATGTTTCCTCTAATCTCAGGTTTCATGACAGCACTTGCTGTGTTGTCACGTTTGGAGTAAGAAAAGGCATGTACATGTGTGAGAGGAAGTTCTTTCACTCTGTCCATAGCGATTTTCCACTCTTTTTCATCTTCTCCTGGGTGCCCTACGATGAAGTCTGTTCCCAAGGCATAGCCATGAGAAGCGATGGTGTTAAAGAGTTCTAGGTCTGTTTTGTAGGTATTACGTCTGTTCATCACTTCTAACATCTTGTCACTCGTATGTTGCAAGGCAATATGCATCTGCTTTGCCATCCAAGGCTCATCTAGCAGTTCCATAAACTCATCATCTATCTGTATAGGTTCTAAACTTCCTATACGTATACGTCTGACACCACGAATGTTGCTCATCTTTTTGAGCAGTTTAGCCATAGAAGTGTCATGGTCACGTCCGTAGCTTCCTACGTTCGTCCCTGTGAGTATGAACTCTCCAAAGCCATTAGAAGCGAGTTTGGAGATTTGTTCCAAGATGGTCTCTTCTTTATGTGAACGTGCAGCACCACGTACCTGTGGGATGATACAGTACGAACATGCAAAGTCACAGCCCTCTTGTATCTTGATAAACGCCCTGCTTTTTCCTACAAACTCCTCTACGATGGTAGAGTCTATATGTTCTAGATCCCCTATCTGATAAAAAGGGTTTTCATTTTTAAGTACAGCATTGATGTTCTCTTTTTCTGAGTGTCCTATGACACCAAAAACTTTTTTGTCTTCAAAAAGAGACTCACCTTTAGAGTGTGACCCACAACCTGCGAGTATCACTTTGGCATCTGGGTTTTTACGTTTCATCGAAGAGATGTAGTTTCTTACTGAAGAGTCTGCCCCATTGGTCACGGTACAGGAGTTTACCACGATGTAGTCAGAGTGTAGTTCATCATCTGTGAGTTCATAGTCTTTGAGTTTTGACATCATCACTTGGGTGTCAAACTGGTTGGTACGGCATCCAAAGGTTTTAAAATAGACTTTTTGCATTAAAATGTCTCCTCACCCATAGGCATAGCCTGCGGCTCAGGGACAGGTTTACGTACATCTTTATCGACGTAGATAGACTGCGTAGGAAAGGCAAGGTGAATGCTCTCTTCTTCTTGTACACGTTTGATAATCTCTGCTGAGATAGTACTTCTAAGCGTCAATGTCGCATACGAGTTAGTCAAGTACCAAGCAGAAATCTTCATGCCGTAAGGCTCTATAAATGTCAAAATACGTGGTTCAACATTGGTATTTTTCATGTGGTACTGGCTTCGTAGCTTGTTGAGCTGTTTTCTTGTGATATCTGTATACCCCTTGGAGTACTTCTTCGTCACCTCTTTGGCGATAGAAGCTGCCTTTTGGATGTCCGAATCAAAGGTAATCATGAAGTCTATCCCATCCCACACAGTTTTGAGCCCTGCATGAGAATAGTTGGCTATCATATCAGTAAATATGAAGTTGTTAGGGATGAAGATAACACGCCCAGCACGTCTGTTGTGCATGTAAGCCGTGAGTGTCACATCTTCGTGCATCGTCATACGTAACATAGAGATATCAACGATATCACCAATGTACTCGATGCCACCTCTTTGGAATTTGACTCTGTCTCCAACGTGGATAGCACCACCCATAACAATAGTCACCCAACCCATCAAAGACATAAACCAGTCTTTCATCGCAATGGCAATACCTGCTGATGCAAAACCAAGAATGGTCACGAGGTATGAAACATTTTCTATGTAGGCAAGCAAGAGTGTCAAGATAAGTACCGTTACAAACGAAATGTTCAGCGCTTTGTTAATGGTGTAAAAACGGTCATTGTCTGACATATATCGACGTACAAGGTATTTGATGAAAAAGAGCAAGATAAGAAAAAAGAGCACAATTGCACCAATAACTATGGTACGTTCTACTTCTTTTTGTATATCTCTTTTTAGATTGAGTTCTATCTCATCTATTTTTTTGGTATACACGTTTTGCGTGGTGTTAAAGATGTCTATAACAGGTGTAAACGTTTTTATCTGGTCGTTTATAGAAGCCAACTCTTTAGAGTATATTTTATTGTTTGTATCTAAAATAGAAAGTTGTTTAATAATTTGGCGTTTTTCTTTAAAGCGCTCCATAATGTGTTCAAGGGAGTGGTAACGGTTGCTATATTCCTCTTGGTCAGAACGTAGTTTCTCTTTATAGGACAGTGCCCCGATGATAGCAAATGGATTTCCCACATTGGGTACAGTTTCTATCTCTGGTGGCGTTAAAAACTTTTTAAAAGGGTCTTTTTCATACTCTTTTAAAAGTCTTAACTTTCCTTTAAGGGTTACTTCATCGTTTTGTAACGCTTCTAGGTCATTCTTTTGGTCATCTGAGAGTTTTTTCCGTTTTTCCAAACGTGCGATTTTCCCATCAATTAACATTTTTTGTTTTTTTAACTCTTTGTATGTATGATAGTTGCTGTATATCTTCGACCAAATATTATTTTCTAAAAGCTCTTTATTGATAGCTTCATGCTCTAAAATAAGTTCTTGTTTTTTCTGTTCTTTGAGTAACTCTTTTTTGGTTTTTACTTTTTTTACAACCAGAGCTTTAGGTGCAGTTGTGTTGGATTCAGTAGTATTGGTGACTTCTGTCTCGGCAAACAGAAGCTGTGCAGATAGAAGTAAAGAGACAAGAAGGGTTAAGCACTTCATGCTGCCTCCCCAAACTGTGCCAAGACTTTCTTGACAATTTTTTCATCAATATCTGAAACCATTTTGTAGTCTCCCAAGCCATTTGGTAAAATGAACTTAATACTTCCCCTTGCAGACTTTTTATCTAAAAAGAAATGCTCATAAAAGTCATCGACGTCTTTGATGACATATTCTGTAGGGAGATTGGCAGAGACTAAGAAGTCTTTCACTGCTTGGGCTTCATCTTCTGTAAAGAGTCCAAGTTCTACAGCCAAAGCATTTGCCATGACTATGCCAATGGCTACTGCCTCACCATGTAGGTAGGTGGTATAGTTAGTCTCATTTTCTACCACATGTCCAAAAGTATGCCCGTAGTTGAGTACAGCACGTATGCCTGCCTCTTTTTCATCTTGGTTGACTACCCATGCTTTGAGCGATACGCTTTTGGCTATCATCTCTTTGATAGTCTCAATATTACTTAGGTCTGCACCTTGCAGGTAATGAAAAAAGTCTTTGTCAAACATCACAGCCATTTTTACTACTTCTGCTACACCTGCAGCAAACTCACGAGGAGGCAGTGTCTCTAAAAACGCTGGGTCTATGTAAACAGCTTTTGGCTGATAAAAAGCCCCTATAAGATTTTTACCGTACTTGTTGTTTACCCCAGTCTTTCCACCTACAGAGGCATCAACTTGGCTCAGCAACGTAGTAGGTATTTGTATGAAGTCTATACCACGCTGATACAAAGAAGCCGTAAATCCTGTCATATCGCCAATGACCCCACCACCAAAAGCAATGAGCAGTGACTTCCTGTCAAGCTTGTGTTCAAAACACTCATTTAAGATACTTTCGACTGTTTCAAGTGTCTTGTATCCCTCACCATCAGGAATGGTAACTATATGCAACTGTGTTGCAGAGAGTTTATTTAATAGTGTATCAAGGTGATGTCCTGCTACAGTCGGGTTAGTGACTACTACCACCGAAGTATCAAATGTAAGTGTGGGTAATGTATCTATAGTGATATCGTATGTGATGTTCTGAGTATGTGCTAATTCGATAGGGACAATCATCTAAAATAAACCTTGCGTTATAATTGGCTTTATTTTATCTTATTTGTTATTAATTATCGTTTGAGAGGGCTACAACAGCACTGGGTTAGACCTCAGTAATGGCAAAAGGTACAAGTAATTTAGGATGTTTGTTTGTTGTCAAGAGGAAGTCTTGTACTTTTGTAGAGATAAGCTTTCTAAAACTACCTGTATTGAGTCTATTTTCAAAAGGTGCAACTTGAAGGATATTGTTCATATTGGCAAGTTCACGGATGGGGTTAGCAACTTTCTGTTCAAGGTTCATTTCCATATTAAAAATGTGTGTCAGGGTTTCATAATGCTCCACAATCATCTTTTTACTCTCAAAATCCCCCTCAGGGTCAAAGTCTCCCAAAGTAAGTCCCAAACCTAAGGTTTCAGAGATGTCAAATGCTGTGGATGAGATGGACTCCATCTTTTCATTTTCACTCATGAGTACAAGGGTTGTTTCTATCTCTTCTAAGGCTTTGTCACCGTATATATAGACCAGTTTTTTAAGTTTATAGAGCGTGTCTTTGAGTTTATCCGCTTCAAATGCAGCGACACTATTCATTACTAAACCAATGTTGTACTCATGGATATCATACTCTATGAGTGTACATATGTCCTCATTTAGATATGAGATAGACACGGTTACGGTTTCAGATTCATACGCTTTAAGTTTTTCAAGAAGCGCAAAGTCATTGGGGTACAACACACGTACAACCAAAGATTTATCTTCAAGCTTTTCGAGTAGATACAGACTCTCTTTAAGATATTTAAGCGCATTCTTTTTGTCATGCCTAAAATCTAAAATAAGATAAATATCTTTACCAAAAGGCTCAGGAAAAAGCCCCATACGTTTGTTAATGGTTTTATATACACCATCAAGTACCATAGGCTTACCCAATATAAGCAAGGTATCATTGGGGCGAATCATCGTGGCACTGGTAGGTAAGATTTGCTTCTCATCACGATACACTGCGGCTATCTTCCATTTACGTTGCAAAATAGAACCTATATGTCGGTAAGCATAAGAAGAGCCAAAAGGCACATGCACTTCCATGATTTCCCCACGTCCAAGCCCGACATTTTGTGCCACCAACGGCACATTTGGAAGTTGGTCATACAAATGTGCAGCTAAAAGTTCACTACTGTGTACTATAGTGATATTTTCTTGGTCACGTCCAAGTTCACTGTCATCCCATAAATTCACAAGTACGATACGTATTTTCGCATTAATAATGGCTATGTTTTTTAAGACATACTGGACGTCTTCTTTGTCTTCCATAACAATAAAAAGATTGTGAAACTTTGTCTCAGTCATAATGCGTGAAAGTTTGGCATAACTTGTAGGGTCTGCATCTATAATCTTAATATTTTTACCCATATTAAGTGGTGTCGTGTCTGCTTTATAGCAGGTCACATGATACTGATTTTCCGCCACCCTGTTCGTACTTACCCATTCGATAAAATGTTTTGCAATACTACCACTTGCCAAAATTAATATATTTTTAATGCTAAACCCTCTAACTCTATTTCGGTATAATTCATTTCTTTAAATACAGCTAGCTGTATGAACTTCCTGCTGAAGGAAATATAAAGGACATTATAACACAATGCATTTTCAGATAGATAAAACAGATGGTAAAACCAGAGCCTGTACGATAAAAACAGCACATTCTACCGTGCAAACCCCAGTCTTTATGCCAGTGGGTACTGTAGGTGCTGTAAAAGCCCTAGACGCAATGGACTTGGCAACATTCATAAAACCAGAGATTATTCTTGCCAATACGTATCATATGTATATCCGCCCAGGAGATAATGTCGTAGCCAAAATGGGAAAACTGCATGGGTTTACCAAGTATCCTAAATCATTTTTAACCGACAGTGGAGGATTTCAAGCCTTTTCTCTCTCTGATAATGTCAAGATAGATGAAGGAGGTATCACCTTTGCTTCTCACCTTGATGGTTCTAAGCACTACTTTACCCCAAAGAAAGTCATAGACATCCAACATAACCTAGGTTCAGACATTATGATGATACTCGATGACTTAGTGGCACTTCCTGCCACGCAGGAGCGTATTGCTGCGAGTATTGACCGTACGACACGCTGGGCACAGGAGAGTATTGACTACTTTAGAGAAAAACAGGCTGAGGGTGTGGGTGTAGAGCAAAACATCTTTGCCATCCTACAAGGAGGAACGGACAATACTTTTAGAGAAAAGTCTGCTCGTGAACTTTGTGCCATGGACTATGATGGTTTTGCCATCGGAGGGTTAAGTGTTGGTGAAGCCAACCAAGATATGTATGATACGGTAGAGTGGACAACACAGTTCATGCCTGAAGATAAACCACGCTATCTTATGGGTGTGGGTACACCAGAAGATTTGGTAGAAAATGTGGCGCGAGGGGTAGATATGTTTGACTGTGTCATGCCTACGCGTAATGCCCGTAACGGTACGCTTTTTACCAGCTTTGGAAAAGTAAATATCAAAAAAGCAGAGTTTACCACTGATGAAGGCCCGATAGACCCTGAGTGTGAGTGTATGGTCTGTCAAACCTACTCTCGTTCTTACCTGCGCCACCTCTACCGAGCAAGAGAGATAACGTACTTTAGACTAGGTACTATTCATAACCTCTATTACTATCTCAATTTAATGAAAGAGATGAGAGAAGCGATACTCGAAGAGAGATTTGAAGCATTTAGGACGGATTTTTACAAAAAACGTGAGAAGTAATTAGCGTATTCTTAACGCGATACACATCTCACCCTCATTATTGATCTCTTCGACTACAGTAGCTTCCAGAGAAGGTTTGCCTGTGATAAGCACACCTTTGAGAGAGTTCATCACATGAAAAAAGTCTTTGTTAAACGGAGTGGAAAGTTCTTTGATACCTTTATAGATAAAAAGTTTTCGTATATTTTCAATGCAGTGACTATAGTATATTTTATTGATAGCACGTTGTAGCCTGTAGGGTTTCATTAGTTCGATATTTTTGACCCACACTTCTTTTTCTATATCTTTTAAATGTGTAAGCCCGTTAACAAAAGCTATTTCATGTTTGATTTTCTCTTGATAAGCTTCATACTCATTTTTCACATGCTTTTCTACTTCTGATTCATAAACTTTCAAAATGCTATGCAAATCTTCTTCTTGCAGTGTAAGTTTCTCAAAACAGTGTTTATACGATGCCTGTTTTTCGTAGTCATTGTCAATATCTTTAAGTATCTCAAGTGCAACCATGAGATATACATATTTGTCTTCTTTGTCTTTTTTATAACTTACCCCATGTTGCGATATGTCAACATGAGGGCCTACATATTTTACTTTTAACATTTCCCTATCCTAATTTTTGTTGCCAATAATGAATCCACGTCACTCTTAACTTGGATTTTTTTACTTTTTTAAGTTTACCCGGAAGGTTTTGACGTAGATTTTTCTCTAGTTTCTTGGTAAGTTTTTTACCTTTCATAATGGCATTAAATCCACCTGCACCTTGCTGATGTGTCGCATACAGAGTAAATGCAGAGATTTTATAGCCACGTTTTTTAAGGCTTTTAATGTTGTCTTTCATAATAGCACGAAAGATTTTGTCTTGATTGTAAGGTCTTTTCCAAAGATGTCTAGGTATTTTCAATCTTTTGGCATAAAACTTTGCCGTACTAGGCATGATTTGGTAACGTCCATACGCACCTGAACGATGGTTTTTAACATTATATTTACCTGTGGTTGATTCTATCTTTACAAGTCTTTCAACGATGTTTTCAAGTGTCTTTTGCTTCAACCCTGCAAATTTTGCAAGCTTAGAACATGAAGCCTGAGCCGTTGTACTTACAAATAACATCACCAAGGGCATCGATACTTTACGGAGTTTCTTTTTAGTCTTTCTAATAAAACGAAATAGTGCCATAACATACTCCTTTTCATAAGCTATATTAATCTTATGATATCATAGTATATTAAAATAACAAATTTTTATTGTTTATGTACAATTTAATATTATTTAGTATTTATTAAGTGCTTATGTTCCTACATTTTATATGGAAATATATATGCATGTTTTAGTGTTTGTACTTTAATGTGCATTCCCATGTGCAACGGTGGAACGAAAATAAATTCTCAATTGTTCAATATCTAACATTTTCGTAAGAATTCACTTTTCATAATTTTTTCTATTTCTGTAATCTTTTGTAAAATATCCTCGTAGGTTTGGTATTTATATATTTGATTAGGCTCACTCAACAAATAAGTAAAAAATTTTAACTCTTCAAAGCTATTTGGTACTTTTTTTCCAAAAATAGGTCTTAAAATAGTTAATAGAGCCACTTGCAGATTCCCAAAGACAACCCACAATTTAAGCTAAATTGAATTTCAAAAAAGCCCTTAAACCCTCATAAATGTTATAATTATCTACCAA
>Ga0256829_1003055_pt1 | contig 11928 bp, 9 predicted proteins | sample 131447metaG_FD_185979 | JGI IMG/M metagenome (GOLD analysis project Ga0256829, IMG submission 185979) | Hydrothermal vent microbial communities from Lau Basin, Pacific Ocean - 131-447 | ecosystem: Environmental > Aquatic > Marine > Hydrothermal vents | place: Pacific Ocean: Lau Basin | collected... | reverse complement strand
AAGAGTATGTTTATGCTACTGGTGCTTCTTATCGTGTTATCGCTGACCACATAAGAACGGCTGTTTTCTTGCTCTCTCAAGGAACAAACTTCTCAAACGAAGGTCGTGGTTATGTACTTCGTCGTATTCTTCGTCGTGCTGTAAGACATGGGTATCTTTTAGGATTCCGTGAGCCATTTATGTACAAAATAGTTGATACTTTAGTAGCTATAATGGGTAAAGAGTATGACTACTTAGCACAAAAATCAGAAGCTGTAAAAGAACAGATCCAACTTGAAGAGGCGAGATTTTTCAAGACTATTGAGTCTGGGATAGCACTCTTTGAAGAAGAATTAAAGAACACGGACAAAGTATTTAGCGGTGAAGTGGCGTTTAAACTTTATGATACATTTGGTTTCCCACTTGACCTCACAGAAGATATGCTCAAAGAAAAAAACTTAGAACTTGATAGCGAGAAGTTTGAATCCCTTATGCTAGAACAACGCACACGTGCAAAAGCGGCTTGGAAAGGTTCTGGTGATGCGGCAACTCAAGGGGATTTTAAAGTACTTCTTGAAGAGTTTGGTGAGAACACTTTTGTTGGCTATGAGTTTACAACACACTCGGGTGAAGTGCAAGCTCTTTTAAATGCAGAGTATAAAAGAGTAGAGAGTTTAAATGCAGGTGAAAATGGTTGGGCACTTTTAGATATCACTCCATTTTATGCAGAGAGTGGTGGACAGACTGGAGATGAGGGTGAGCTTGAAGGCTTTGCAAAAGTTCTTGATACGAAGAAATTTTTCGGTCTCTCTCTTGTGGAGATAGAAGTTACTAAGGCACTTAAAGTAGGTACTGTAGTAGATGCAAAAGTAGATATTTCTAGAAATGAAATTATCAAACACCATTCGGCTACACACCTTTTACATGCGGTACTCTCAGACATATTAGGTGATCATATCGCACAAGCAGGTTCACTCAATGAAGCATCGCGTTTGCGTTTTGACTTCTCTCATCCAAAACCTATTAGTGATGCGGAGTTAAGCGAAATAGAGCAACGTGTAAACTACGAAATCATGCGTGGCATCACAGCTAAAACAGAAGTACTAGGTATAGAAGATGCGAAGAAATCTGGTGCAAAATCTCAGTTTGGAGAGAAGTATGGTGATGAAGTTCGTGTTGTAAGTTTTGGGGATGCGAGTATTGAGTTTTGTGGTGGCGTTCATGTAACAAATACTGCAAATATCGGCTCATTTATCATCACAAAAGAGTCTGGTGTTTCAGCTGGTGTGAGACGTATTGAAGCTGTTTGTGGAAATGCGGCTTATAAGTACTTTTGTGAGCAGAGAACCTTAGTGCAAGATGCACAAGCAGAAGTGAAAAACTTAGACCTTCTTGCAGGAATTAATAGACTTAAATCTTCTGTAGTGGAGTTAAAAAGTGAACTCAAAGAGGCACAAGAGTCTGCAAAAGTAGAGATAAGTGCTGATGAGATACATGGTGTGGCTGTTGTGGTTGAAGAGTACCCAACTGGCGATATCAAAGAGAAGATAGATGCTCTTAAAAATGAAAATGAAAAACTCTGTGCAATGCTCTTTCAAGTAAAAGGAGATAAAGTTCTCATAGCTTGTGGTGTGAAAGATGCCAATGCAAAAGCTGGTGATTGGATCAAAAAAATTGCTCCAATCCTTGGTGGTGGTGGAGGTGGTCGTCCAGACTTTGCACAAGCCGGTGGAAAAGATGCTAGTAGGCTTCCTGAAGCAAAAGAGGCGTCACTTGCATTTATCCAAGAGGCACTAGCACAATGAAAGACTTTATGATGACCCTCTTTGGAAACTTTGGGACTGAGATAGTATTTTTACATATTCTCTCTGCTGTTGTGTGGGTTGGTGGTATGATCGCTATGCGTTTTGCTGCTCATAACTCTTTTCTTGAGATAGAGAACCCTCTTCATAGACTTGAACGCATCTCTCATGCTCTCAAACGCCTCTTTATCATAGTCACACCTTTTGTTATTACTCTCATTATTACTGCGGTTATTATGGCTGTGAGTCTTGGATTTCGTGCTGCTGCTGTAGATGAAAATGGAAATGTTATAAGTGAGTATGCTATGCATATTTATAACATTGTACATGTTAAAGAGGTTATATGGATGATAATGACAGGAAACCTCGCTCTTATGGCATACAAACGTTCATCGGCGGATAAGCTGTTAGCCAAAGGTGATAGCGCCGGTGCAGCATCTGGACTAAGTCTCATTGGTAAGTATATGGTACCACTTAACATTATCCTCGGTCTCATTGCTATCTATCTTGGAGTAACACTTAGAAATGCTTAGACTCTGCTCCTCTTCTCAAACCCGATCAATGCTACTGAGAAATGCAGGTATCGCATTTATTCAAGAGAGTGTGGATTTTGATGAAGATAGCATAGTCGCACTCTCTCCAAAAAACTTTGTGTATCAAGCAACACTAGGTAAGTACAATGCTAATATAGATGCTTTTGGTTGCGAAGATATACCACTTCTTGTAGCAGATACCGTGGTTACTTCACAAGGACATATTCTAAGAAAAGCAAAGTGTGTAGATGATGCTCGTAATATTTTAATGACACAAAGTGGAAATATTACGAGCATCATTACCTGTATGATTTATGAGTCCAAAGCGAAGAAAGTGATAGATATTTCACAGACTGATTATATATTTGCTGATTTTGATGTAGATGACTTGGATGCTTACTTGGAGAGTGGAGAGTGGCGAGGTAAGGCTGGTGCTTGTATGGTTGAGGGTTTTTGTAAGTCTTATATCAAAGAAGTCCGTGGATATGAGTCCACCGCTATGGGTCTGAGTGTAGAAGTCCTCGCTCGGTTTATGGAGAAAAACTAATGTTTATATCTTATGAACTCATTGCCGGAGTAGCTCTTGTAATAATCTTTCTTATTTCACTATTAAGTACCAACTTTCTTAAGAAGTTCTCTCGTCAACAGGCTTACTATAAGTCAATTATTGACACCTCTACGAATATTGTACTTTTGAGTGATCAAAGAAATATTTTGAGTGCAAACAAAACATTCTTTAAGTACTTCCTTGAGTTTAATAATATTACAGACTTCTCTAAAAAACATACTTGTATATGTGAATTTTTTGTAGAAGAAGAGGGATATCTCTCCCCTATTAATGATGGTGTTTCTTGGGTAGAATACTTAGTAACATTTCAGATGATAAAACATAAAATTAAAATGAAAATTGATGAAGAAATTTACTATTTTTTAGCCTCAGCTTCACTTATAGATGAACAGAAAAATATATATGCACTAATACTTTCAGACATTACAGAACAAGAGACTACAAGACATGAGCTCGTTTCTTTAAGTATAAAAGATGAACTGACACATATAGGCAATAGAAAACTTTATGATGATGTTCTCTTAAAGCAAATTATCTTAGCACAGCGTTATCTACATCCTTTTTCTTTGGTAATGATGGATATAGACTTTTTCAAAAAAATTAATGACTCTCTGGGACACGATATAGGAGATAAAGTACTTAAAGAGTACACACGTCTTATCTCGTATACACTAAGGGAAGTAGATACTTTTTGTAGAATAGGGGGTGAGGAATTTACTCTTATACTTCCTTACACAACAAAAGATAAGGGATATCTCCTTGCCCAGAAACTGCGAAAACTTGTTGAAGAGCATAAAAAAGTCACTTCAATTACTATGAGTTTTGGAGTGGTTGAGTATGTGAAAGGTGATGATGAAGAGAGTATCTATAGTCGTGCAGATAAAGCACTCTATAGAGCAAAAGAGAGTGGGCGAAACAGGGTCGTTATAGGGTAATGTTTTACGAAAACGAGCTCAAAGCACTGAAGAGATCAGGACGATATAGAACTCGAGAAGTTCTCTCAAACAAGCTCAAAGATTTTTCTTCAAATGATTACCTTGGACTTGCACACAATAAATTATTGCATCAAAAAACTGTAGAGCTATTAAATAATTCTGATATACATGCAAGTAAGGCATCCATGCTTGTGAGTGGCTATCATCAGATACATAAGGATTTTGAAGATGCTTTATGTTTGGCAAATGATTTTGAAGCAGGTGTAGTTCTTGGAAGTGGATTTAATGCAAATATTGCTCTTATGGAATCACTTGTAAGAAAGGGTGATACTCTTTTTATGGATGAACTGTATCATGCATCGGGAGTACTTGCATCAAATCTCAAGCATATTGATGTTGTGTTTTTTAAGCATAACGATATGGATGAGTTAAAGACTCTACTAAAAAACTCTCAGGCTAAACGCAAGATAGTAGCAGTAGAGGGCATCTACTCCATGGATGGAGACCTTTGTAAACGCGAAGTATTTGATATAGTAGATAGTGCAAATGCTCTGCTCATCGTAGATGAAGCACACAGTAGTGGTATTATAGGTGAGAAACTTATGGGAGTGTTTGATTACTATGGTATAGTGCCAAAAGTAAATCACATAAAGATGGGAACACTAGGCAAGGCTTATGGAAGTTTTGGAGCATTTATCTTAGCCGACGAGCATATAGTTGAGTATCTTATTAACCGTGCGAAGCCTATTATTTATGCAACATCACTTTCACTTTATGATACACTTTTAGCACATAAATCTCTTGAGTATATTCTACAAAACTGTGAGAGTTTAAAAGATGAGATTAAAGAGAGGCAACTTGTTGTCAAAGAGGAACTTGGTATTTCGGTTGCAGGGCTTATTGTACCTGTTGTCATTGATGACAACAAGAAAGTTATTGAGATAAAAGATATGCTGATAGCACAAGGCTATAGTGTAGGTGGAATACGTCAACCTACTGTTCCTCGTGCGATAATTCGGCTTATCGCTAGAGTGGGGGAGTCTGTTGAAGAACTTCGAGCTGTATGTAAAAGTTTATATGTTATGAGCGAAAAAAGATGAAAGTTAAAAAACTTACTATTGATTTAGAGCAGACTCGCTTAGTTGATATAGCATTTGAGATAGAGAGTTCTCTTGCGTTAGTAGGTCAGAGTGGTAGCGGAAAGAGCTTGACACTCAAGTCACTACTTGGGATGTTACCAGCAAGCATGAAAGTAAGTTTAGAGAGTGAGAGCGACTTTGAGTTAAGAGCAGGGGAAAGTGTAGCATTTATACCTCAAAATCCTTTTACAGCACTCTCTCCTTTGACAAAGATTGCTAAGCAGTTTTTTGTGGATAAGAGTAGACTAGATGAAATATTTGAAGAAGTTGGGTTAGGCAAAGAACTTTTAGGGAGGTTCCCTCCAGAGCTCTCCGGTGGACAGCTACAACGTGTAGTGATTGCCATGGCACTTAGTAAGAGACCAAAACTTCTTCTTCTTGATGAACCAACTACTGCACTTGATCCCCAGACTCGTGTAGTAGTTATTGAGTTACTTAAAAAGCTACAAAAACAAGAGAATTTTTTGATACTCTTTGTAACACATGATATAGCCTCAGCACAAAATTTATGCGAAGATATTTGTGTTTTAAAAGAGGGTAGAGTTGTAGAGAGCGGTAGGATGAAAGATATTATAGACAATCCACAGATGGCTTATACAAGAACATTAATAGAAGCAAATTTTGCAAATAGGGAATTTAGAAAATGAAATATCTCAAACGAACACTACTGACACTCCTAGTTTTAGGACTACTCTCACCTTTTGCACTTATAGGGTACTTTCTATATGCCTATGACTACGACATCTCCAAACTTGTAGATTACCATCCTGATGTTACTACTCGTATCTACGATAAAGATGGGAAAAAGATAGCAAATATATTTAATAAAAAACATAGATATTATGCTACATTTGATGAGATTCCTCCTCGTATTATTGAAGCTCTTGTAGCTATTGAAGATACTACATTTTTTGAGCATCCCGGGATAAATATTGATGCTATTTTTCGTGCTGCTATTAAAGTAATACGTGCTGGTAAGGCTGTTGAAGGTGCAAGTACCATTACTCAGCAACTTGTAAAAAATGTTTTGCTTACAAGAGAAAAGAAGTTAAGTCGTAAGATAAAAGAGGCGATTTATGCTATTAAAATAGAGCATGCTCTTACAAAAGAGCAGATACTTGAGCGCTACTTAAATGAGATCTATTATGGACATGGATACTATGGTATTAAGACCGCAGCTGATGGCTACTTTCATAAGCGACTTGAGGACTTGACACTTAAAGAGATGGCTATACTTGTAGGACTGCCAAAGGCACCAAGTACCTATGCCCCTACTAAAAATTACGATATTTCTATGGGGCGTGCAAACCGTGTTATAAAACGGATGTATGTTTTAGGTTGGATAGAGAAGGGAGCTTATGAAGCTGCATTGGCTGAGCAACCAAAAGTTTTTGATGATACTTTGACACAGAATAAAGCACCTTTTATTGTCGATGAAGTGGCTCGTCGCTTTCGTGATCTCAATATTACAGACTTTAAAACAGGTGGATATGAGGTTTATACTACAGTAGATTTAAGACTACAAGATGCAGCACGAAAATCTTTGAAGTTTGCTTATGATGCTGCACATAAACGTATAAAAAAGTATCAGGCAATAGAGCAAGCTAAACTTGAAAAGTTTGAAGAGATAAAAAATCCTACACAAAAAGAGCAGTTTAGTCTCCAAGATGTCAATGTCTCACAACTTAATGGTGCTTTAGTATCACTTGACTCAAAGAGTGGAGATATTTTAGCTCTTGTTGGAAGTGTTGACTACAAAAAAAGCTCTTATGACCGTGCTACTCAGGGGAAACGCCAACCTGGTTCTGCATTTAAACCTTTTATCTATCAAGTGGCAATAGACTTAGGGTATAGTGGTGCTACAGAGCTTGTAGATATCGCTAAGACTTATGAGTATGAAAAAGATGGGCATGAGATGAAGTGGCAACCTAAGAACTATGAGAAGAACTATAAGGGTTTAGTAACTCTTCGTAATGCACTTATTCACTCGCGTAATCTAGCAACTATTAACCTTGTCAATGACATAGGTTTAGCGACACTCCTTCGTGAGCTCAAAAAGTTTCATATTAAAAATATTCCAAATGATCTTTCTATTGCTCTTGGGACGATGTCACTCTCTCCACTCGAACTTGCAAAATATTATACTTCTTTTTCAAATCAAGGTGTTCAAGTTCAGCCACATCTTATTAATAGCATTAAAAAGGGTGAAGAGACTATTTATGAAAAAACTTTAGTGAAAAATATTACAGGAACGCCGACACAAACATATATACTAACAACTATATTGGAAGATGTTGTGAAATATGGTACAGCAAGACGTGCAAAAGTAAAAGGCATAGAACTCGCAGCTAAAACAGGAACAACTAACTCAAATGTCGATGGATGGCTTGCTGGATACTCTCCAACCATCACTACGGTAGTATGGTTTGGAAATGATAACAATACACCTATGTATAAACGTGAGACAGGTGGTCGCATCTCTGGTCCTGCATTTGCTGATTATTACAGAAATGTTGTAGAACTTTACCCTCAAATTAAGCGTAAGTTTGATGTGCCAGAGGGGATTATTGAAGCCACGGTGAATGGAAAGAAAGAGTATTTTAGTGAGATATCAAAGCCACCAAAAGCACAAGAGATATCAGATGATCCTCAAGGAGAGCTACTTTGGTAAGTCGTTTAGATCTCTAATAATACCATCTTTAATATCATAGATAAAAGCATGGATTTCTAGCTCTTGGTTATTGACAAGAGCATTCTTAACTATAGTAGTGTTTTCAATGTTATTGACTTGTTCTAAAACATTGAGCTCACAAAGCCTAGCAAATCTCGCATCAAAATCAGAGATCCTATGGAGTTCATGCTCATGAAAACGTGCAACATCTTTTATATGTCTGAGCCAGTTATCTATAAGCCCATGACTAGACTCTTCCATAGAAGCTTTAATCCCTCCACATCCGTAATGCCCACAGACTATGATATGCTTTACCTTTAAAACATCTACAGCATACTGGATGACTGAGAGGGCATTAAGGTCAGTATGTACGATAACATTAGCGATATTTCTGTGAACAAAAACTTCGCCAGCAGGAAGATTAATGATCTGGTTTGCAGGAACACGGCTATCAGCACAACCTATCCAGAGTATCTCTGGTTTTTGTGATTGTGAAATCTTATGAAAAAACTGAGGGTCAGCATCGGAAACTTTTTTTGCCCATGCCTTGTTGTTCTCAAATATAGCTGTGATTTTGTCCATTATATATTCCTAGTTTGTAAAAGCCTTGTTTAGTGCACAAAACATTGCTTTGATTGATGCTGTTGCTATGTCACTATCTCGACCTACACCAAAACATGAGATAGTTGTAGCAGTCTCTATCTCTATGTAGGCAATAGCAGTGGCACTACTCTGCTCACCACAAGAGTGTTCGGAGTAAGAACTAATGCTAAAGCTATTTTTATACTCTTTTATAAGTGCATTTTTACATGCATCAATAGGACCATTCCCTTGACCCTCTGCATGTATCTTTTTACCATTATGGATATAGGTAAGTGAGCATGTTGATAGCTTGTTATCAGATGATACACTAAAATCAACTAATGAGAGATGACCCTTCATCTCAAAATAACTTTTCTCAAAAATTGCTACAATTTCACTCGAACTAAGTACTCGACCTTCTACATCTGTCACAGCTTGAACAAGTTTACCTACTTCAGGATGCATAGCCTTTGGAAGTTGATAGCCAAACTCTTTTTCTAAGATATAAGCAACTCCACCTTTTCCAGACTGGGAGTTGATGCGTATAACAGACTCATACGAACGTCCCACATCAGCAGGGTCTATAGGGAGATAAGGAACTTCCCATAACTCATCTGCTTTGGATTTTTGGAAAGCAAGCCCTTTGTTTATAGCATCTTGATGCGAGCCACTAAATGCAGTATAAACAAGTTCTCCAACATATGGATGTCTTACATGTGTCTCTATCTCCGTTGATCTCTCTACTACATCTAGAACTTCATCTATATTGCTAAAGTCAAGTTTCGAGTCTATACCTTGTGTTGTCATGTTGAGTGCAAGTGTGATGATATCTACATTCCCAGTACGTTCGCCATTACTTAGAAGTGTCCCCTCAACTCTATCTGCACCAGCTAAAAGAGCTAACTCTGTAGCCGCTACTGAAGTACCACGATCATTATGTGTATGTGTTGAGATAAGGATATTCTCACGATTATCTAAATGTCTACCCATCCACTCTATCTGATCTGCATAGATATTTGGTGTTGCCATCTCTACGGTTGAGGGTAGGTTGATGATAACCTTACGAGTGGCACTTATTCCCCAAGCAGCAGTTACATTGTTACAGATTTCAGCAGCAAATTCTAACTCCGTTCCTGTAAAACTCTCAGGAGAATATTCTAAGTAAATCTCACCATCATGCTTTTTTTCATACTTTTTGACAAGTTCAACACCTTCTAAAGCTAGAGCTATAATCTCCTCTTGTGTTTTACCAAAGACTATCTTTCTTTGGGCAATACTTGTAGAATTGTAGAGGTGAACAGTTGCTTTTTTAACCCCTTTGAGTGCTTCAAATGTTTTAGCTATTAAGTGCTCACGGGCTTGTACAAGGACTTGTACTGTTACATCCTTGGGGATAAGATTATCATCTACTAGACGGCGTAAAAAGTCGAACTCTACTTTAGAAGCAGAAGGAAAACCAACCTCTATCTCTTTAAATCCTAGTTTGAGTAAGAGTCCGAAAAGTTCAAGTTTTTTATCCATGCTCATAGGATTGATTAGTGCTTGATTACCATCGCGAAGATCTACACTACACCACTGAGGAGCTTTTGTTATTGTCTTTGTTGGCCAAACACGGTTTGGTAACTCTATTTGAGGGTAAGCTCTGTACTTACCCTTTGGAATATTTTGATTCATCATGATGAATCCTTTCACTTAAAATTTTCAATAACAGACTCTTACATATATTATTGATTTGGAATTATAGCAAAGTTTGGATTATAAAAAAGTTTTGTGAAATAGTTTGGAAGTTTTTTAAGTAAATATGAAAAGATTATTCCCACGGAAGTGGGAAAATGATAGGCTAAAAGCCTAGCACTGATAAGTAGTTTTAAACTCGTAAGCAGTCGGACGACCCTCATCAGGGAATACATCACGCTCAAATCTGTAAGACTGATAAGCCTCAAGGAACTCATCTGTAAATACAGGCTTAAGGAAATCATTATCAGAGATAAGACCTTCAAGTGCTTCACGTAAAGTGTGTGGCATTTGAGGAATACCTTTTTCACGAATTTCATCAAGAGAAAGTTCAAATAGATCTTCGTCCATTGGACCAACAGGAGTAGTTCCCTCTTTGATACCATCAAGACCAGCCATCATCATTACAGCAAATGCTAGGTAAGGACAAGCAGTAGAGTCTGGGAATCTCATCTCTAAACGAGTAGCAGGCTCACCGGCACCGTAAGGAATACGACAAGCTGCAGAACGGTTTTTAGCAGAGTAAGTTAAGATACTTGGTGCTTCGAAACCTGGAAGTAAACGCTTGTATGAGTTCGTAGTTGGGTTAGTAAATGATGCAACTGCTGCAGCATGTTTAAAGATACCACCAGCATAGTTGATAGCCATATCCGAAAGATTACCATATCCACCCTCTTTATAGAAAAGGTTTTTACCATTTTTCCATAGTGATTGGTGAACATGCATACCATTACCGTTATCACCAAACATTGGCTTAGGCATAAATGTAGCCGTTTTACCATTAAGGTGTGCAATCATTTTGATAACATATTTATACTTTTGAACATTATCAGCAGCACCGATGATGTCAGAGTAAACGATACCAATCTCATGTTGCCCTTGAGCAACTTCGTGGTGACCAAGAACAACTTCAAGACCAACTTGCTCTAACACTTGCATCATCTCTGCACGCATATCTACAGCAGAGTCAGTTGGTGCAACTGGGAAGTAACCACCCTTAGTTCCTGGTCTGTGACCTGTGTTGTACATATCTGGGTAAGGATTGTTTGAGTTCCACTCACCCTCTTCTGTATCAACTTTGTAACCAGCTTCATTGATATTATCAACAAAAGTTACAGAGTCAAACATGAAAAATTCATTTTCAGGACCGAAGTAAGCAGCATCAGCGATACCGATAGACTCAGCATGCTTAAGAGCTGCTTTAGCAATAGAACGTGGACATCTCTCATAAGCTTGTTTCTTGTAGATGTCATAAACATCACAGAACATGATAGCAGTAGGATCAGCAGTAAATGGATCTAAGAAAGTACTTTCAACATCAGGTGTTAAAAGCATATCAGATTCATTAATCGGCTGCCAGTTTTCAATAGATGAACCATCAAACGGAAGACCATTCTCAAGTTGACCAGCTGTTACAGCACTCATTCTGTAACTAATGTGGTGCCATGCACCTTTAATATCTGTAAATCTAAAGTCTACGAATTGAACATCGTTCTCTTCACAAAACTTAAAAAACTCTTCTGTATTATTAACAAATTTACCCATTTATTTCTCCTGAATTTTAATCTGAAATAATTATATCGGATATTTGAATAACAGAGGAGAAAAAGTGATTAAAAACTGTGCAGGTTTACTGCTTTGTTTCTTCTTCTCTCGTTGAGGATAAAAACTCTAAAAAGAATACTAAAAATATAGAGAGTATAAGACCTGTTATAAATGCTACTACAATAATAAGCTTTTTCTTAGGTTTAGAAGCATAGTTATGCATTATATATTTCCCAACTACTTTACTATTCTTGATATTTTGATCACTGTTTTCGTATTGTAAATTGAGTATTTTTTCTTCTAATCTCAATTTATTATTCTTGAGTGTCACCTCTAAGTCATATTTTAATTTTCTGAGTGTGTCATGAACTAAATTCTTTTTCTTTTCTTTGAGGGTTGGTAATGTCTCTTTCTTAATTGTTTCAGCTTGCAGTTTTAAA
>Ga0256829_1003054_pt1 | contig 11934 bp, 11 predicted proteins | sample 131447metaG_FD_185979 | JGI IMG/M metagenome (GOLD analysis project Ga0256829, IMG submission 185979) | Hydrothermal vent microbial communities from Lau Basin, Pacific Ocean - 131-447 | ecosystem: Environmental > Aquatic > Marine > Hydrothermal vents | place: Pacific Ocean: Lau Basin | collected... | reverse complement strand
GAAATATGGATGCCGGAACTGTCATAAGATCTGGTCGGTAAAGAATCTCTATGAGACCGTGCCGGCACCGAGCTTGGATGGTATCGGTTCGATTCGCAGTGAGGAGTGGCTCTATCGCTATCTCTCTGCCAAAAATCCGCAATCCATGCTGCCAACGCGTTTGAAGCCGAAATATAAAATGCCTTCTTATGCTGATATTCCCAAGCAGGATCGCATGACCTTGGCGGCTTATTTCGCCAGTTTGAAGGTGCGTGGTTGGTATTACAAACAGACGGTGAGGGCTGAACAGAAGAAACTGACGGGTAAATAGGATCATGGATGAACCAACGATGAGTCAGACCAACAAACAGCATATCGACAATCCCGAGGCGGAGATGGATATCCGCAAGGCGCAATGGGGCTCACCGCTGCTGCGCGGTGTGACCGCTTTCGCTGTGGGCGGCGGTTTGATACAGACCGGCTTGGCACTGCTCGGTGTGCAGCTGGATCACTTCGCCGGTATGAGCACTTTTTCAATCAATTGGGTGATAGCCATGTTGCCATTGCCGGTATTGACCGGTGTCGTGGTGGGTATGATCTACGGCTACGGTGGTAAATATCTGGCACACTTTCCGCCGCTTGCCGTGTTGATGATCGACTACCTGCAGAGTGCGCATACGCCACTGGCCGCTGGTGATCATGTGTTGCCGTGGGGAATCTGGGCGATGTTTGTGATCTTGCAGATGGAGTTTTGTGCTGCCGGCGGTTTTATTGGTGAGATTATTGTGCGCCGACGTACTGGTTGGTATCACCGTTATGGTAGTTCGGGTGATGCAGAGCAGTTGCCCGACAATGATTCGCGCCACAGCTCATCATGAAACGCCCGCAGATTTCAGAGGCCGGCAGACGAAAGCGTAAACGCCTGTTGGTCTCCACACTGATTACCTGTATCACCTTGGCAATGGTGGGTGGCTCGCTGCATGTGATGAAGCTTGGCTCCATGCGGATGGAGGAGATGCAGGCCAAGGCCAGCTACGATACATCCGAGATGCAGCAGCATATCCGCGCTGCCGGTGAAGAGATCTATAAGCAGAAGGCGCATGAGAAACGCGGCGGCAATACGGTCACTTATACCGCCGGCGAGGCGCAGGCGTTGCTCAGCGATGAGCAGTGGAAGGATCTGGCGTGGATGATCACCATTCCCGGCACAGTCTTCACCATGGGTAGCGATGATCCGCGCACCAATGAGGAGAATCGGCCGGCGCATAAAGTGCGTGTCGCCACGTTCAAAATCGACAAATATCTGGTGACCGAGGCGGAGTACGCCCGTTTTGTCGCCGCCAAGCACTATCGGCCGCCGCTGAACTGGCAGGATGGGCATATTCCGGCCGGCATGAAGCTGCATCCGGTGACGATGATTTCGTGGTACAACGCGCGCGATTACTGTGCTTGGGCAGGCAAACGCCTGCCGCGCGAAGCGGAGTGGGAGCTGGCTGCACGCGGCACGGACGGGCGGCGCTGGCCGTGGGGTAATCATATGGTGGCCACCAACCTCAACACCTACTACAAAGTCGGCCATACCACGCCGGTCAATCAGTATCCGCAGGGCGCGAGCCCCTATGGCGTGTTTGATATGGCGGGCAATGTGCAGCAGTGGGTGGCGGATCGCTTTATTCCCTATCCGGGTACCAAGGCGAGCAGCGAGATTTTTCAACCGCGCGCGCTTGATCCGAACTATCAGCGTGGCTCCGATGAGAAAGAGGAGTTGATCTATCGCGTCATGCGTGGCGGCTCATGGAAGAGCGATCCGCTCTCGACTTCCAGTTATCACCGGAACTATGCGCTGCCCAATTTCGCCTCGGACTTTTTCGGCTTCCGCTGCGCGATGGATGTGGATCAGCACAAGGAGTGAGTATGAATCAGAGATGGCTGAATCGGAATGGTTGCAATCGGCTCTGGCGATACGGTATGACGTTGGCTCTACTGCTGATGCCGCTGCATGCGTGGGCGCTGGATAGCTACCGTTTTCTGCATGTGACCATCGATACACCGTGGTATATTTTTATTTTTCTGTTCTTTTTTGTATTTGCACCGATGATTCTGTCGGCCATTCTGCATTGGCGTCAAGCGATGCGCGGCGATAAAGATGAGGAGGAGGGCGAGCAGAAGCATGATTAACCGATGGCGTTTGTGGATGGCAGCGGCGATGTTGCTGCTGACAGGGTTTGTTGGCGTGCCACTGGTGGATGCGGCGACTGCAGCAGCGCCAGCGCAGCAGCAAAGTGCCGACCGGACGGGTATGAACTCCCCCGAAGCGATTATGCAGCAGTTCGACGATGGCGACGAGGTCAGTCCGCAGCGTAAAATCACCACCGAGCGCAAGCATCAGATCCTTTTTTTGATGGGCGCGGCATTGCTGCTGCTGTTGTTGATCACTGGCGGATTGGGTGTGGCGATGATCGCCTTCGGTAAAAATGTTTTCACCGCCCATATGATCTTCGCCGGCCTCAGTATCACGCTGGCCATCGTCCACTCGGCCACCGCCATCGCTTGGTTCTGGCCCTGGTGAGTGGCGCACTGACGCCGCGCTGTCTGCCGGCCTAAGCTCTGAACAGTTCCGGCATGTAGCTGACTAGCGACTACGCTACAATGGATTTCCTACTATGAATCGACGTTCGATGGTGGCGGCACTGCTGCTGCTGTATGGCGCCACCGGTATCACCGCGCTCGCCTACGAAGTGCTCTGGACGCGCATGCTGTCGCTGATGTTCGGCATCTCCATTTTCGGTGTGGTGGTGACTGTCACCGCTTTCATGGCCGGACTGGGGATCGGCAGCTATTGGCTGGCCGACAGAGCGCGCCGCGCAGAACCGCTGCAGGCATTGCGCCTGTTGGGGTTGCTGGAGGGTGGTGTGGCGATCTATGCGCTGCTGCTGCCGCTGTTGATGCCGCTGATCGATCGCGCGCTGTTGACGCTCGGCGGCTCACTCTCGCTGGCGGGCTGGCAGCTGCTGCAGGGGAGTGCCGTGTTGCTGTTGCTGGTGCCAGCGGCGATGGCGATGGGTATGGCATTTCCGGCGGCGTTGCGGGTGGCGGCTTCGCTGCGTGTCCCGCTGGCGGCGATGTATGGGGTCAATGCGCTGGGCGGCAGCATCGGCGCACTGTTGCCGCTCTGGTTGCTGCCGCATCTGGGCTGGCAGCGGGGGCTCTGGTGGGTGGCCGGTTTCGGGCTGTTGCTGGCCGCTGCGGCATGGCTGCTGGCGGCGCAGTGGTGGTGCATCGAGGATGAACTGCCGCAGCATGTGGCTGACGATGGCGTAGTCAAACGACCACCGCTATTCGATCTGCTCGCCTATGGCGGCATTGGTGCGGCGGCGCTGATGCTCGAAGTGTTGTGGACGCGCGAGTACGGCATGGTGCTGCTGCGCACCGAATATATCCTCGCCGTCCTGCTCTGTGTCTATCTGCTCGGCATCGGTCTGGGCAGTCTCTTGGCGCCGCGTCGGCGGCATGCGTTCTGGCTTAATCTCTTTCCCGTGGTGGCGGCTGTCGCGGTGGTCGTGGCGCAATATTTCCTGGCTGCGATCAGTCAGTGGGCAGCAACAGCGCAGTTCTCCGCGCTCTGGTTGGCGATGCTGGCGGAGGGTGGCGTGGTGGCGCTCTGCACGCTGCCGGTGACGCTGCTGCTGGGGGCGTGGCTGCCGCTGCTGACGATGCGGTTTTACTCCGACAGCGATGAGACCGCCGGTGGTTGGTGGTATGGCGCCAACAGTGCCGGTGCGGCGGCGGGTGCGCTGCTGGCGGGCTTTGTGCTGCTGCCGCTCTGTGGTACGGCGACCTCCATTCTGCTGGCGGCACTGTTGCTGCTGCTCTGCGGGATGCGTTGGGTGACGGATCGCCGTTTGTGGCTGGCGCTGCCGTTGTTGCTGTTGATCGCTTGGCCGCTGCGGCATCTGCCGGCGGTGGCCGATCTGCTGCCGTCGCTGAAGGCGAGCGTCGATCGATCGATCTATGAGGATGCAGTCTCCTTGACCCATGTGGTGGAGCAGGCCAATGGGCAGCGGTTGCTGCTCTCCGATCTGCAGCGGATGGATGCTTCCACGGAGCCGACAGCGGTGACAGTGCAGAAAAATCAGGCGCGGTTGCCGCTGCTGTTGCACCATGAGCCGCACTCGCTGCTGCTGCTCGGGCTGGGGACGGGCATTACCGCCGCCGGCTCGCTTCCCTTTGCGACGCTGCATCGGCGTGTCGCGGTGGAATTGTCGCAGGGGGCGATCGATGCGGCCGGCCAGTGGTTTGCGCCGGTCAATGGCGGTGTGACGCGGCAGATGCGGGTGGTGCGTGATGATGCGCGCCGTTTTCTGCGCCGGCGGGCTGCCGATGGTGGCGCGCAGTATGATGTGATTATCGGTGATCTTTTCCATCCCGACATGGTGGGGCGCGCCAATCTGTTGTCGCGCCAGCAGTTTGCGCGGGCGGCGGCACGGTTGCGCAAAGGTGGCGTGTTTGCGCAGTGGCTGGCGCTCAATCAGTTCGATGTCAAATCATTGCAGGTGATTCTGCACACTTTCGCCTCGGTCTTTACCCACAATGCGCTGTTTGTCGATGGTTATCGCGTGGCGATGGTCGGCTTCAAGGGGGAGATGCCGCTGCTGTCGAATCTGGTGAGGCATCTGCATCGCACGCAGGCCGATGCGCTGCCAGCGATGAGTGGCGGTGAGGGGGCATGGACCTGGTATGGCCGTTATTGGGGCGCGATTCCGACGCTCTCCACGCCGCTGCAGGATGAGTGGGCGCCGGTGATTGAGTATCGACTGCCGAAGGTGCGGTACGGCGCGGGCGTCGATATGGTGGCGATGTGGGATTGGTTGTTGTCCTGGCGGGCGCATGATGTGGAGGCGGCGCACCTGCTGGGGGTGAGTGCAGCGGATATGCAGGCATTCAAACGGGCGCGGGTGGCGACAGCGCTGGATGTGCGGCTCTGGAAGGCGGAGCTGACCGGCGATGAGCGGCGCGTGGTGGAGATGGCGCGGCTGGCGCGGCGGGCGAACCCAGAGGATCGCTGGCCGGCCTTTGCGCTGGCGGATCGGATGTTTGATTCGCTAAGTCATCGTTTGCCTGATGGTATGTCGCGCGAGCAGGCGTTGGCGCGGATTCTGGATATCCGGCCGGATCACGAAGGGGCGATTCACGCCATGCTGCAGTTGGCGCGGGAGCATGGGGATGCGGCGCGTATCCACTATTGGCAGCAGCAGCTGGCGGCGGTCAGTCCGCTGGCGAAAGATGTAGGCGGGAGATAGGATTAGCCGATGGCAGACCACAACTCAAACCCCAACGATGCGCTAAAACAGATTCCGATTGTGGTCGAACATGTGCCGGGGGCGACCAAGCTGCATCCGGCGCGCCGCGCGGTGCAGGTGTTGACCGTGCTGATTCTGATTCTGATTCCGACCACCGGTCTGTTCCGCATCGACACCCTCTCCGGCGGTATCGTCTTTCTCGATCGGCAGATTTGGTTCTCCGATATTTTCATTGTCATGGGGTTCTGGGTCTTTATTGCCAGCCTGCTGGTGATGATGTACTCGCTGGTCGGGGCGGTCTTCTGCGGCTGGATGTGTCCGCAGAATACGGTCTCCGAGTATGCCAACTGGCTGACTGAAAAGCTGCTCGGTCGCCGTGCGCAGATGATGGATTTTAGCGGCGAAAAGATGCAGGTGGCGGTGCGCCGGCGCTCGCTGGTCAATTATCTGCTGCTGGCGATCGGTCTGCTGCTGCCGGCGATGCTGGCGGCGTTGATTCCGCTGCTCTACTTCTTTCCGCCGTCGGCGATCTGGTCGTTCCTCACCTTTCAGGAGGATGCGCAGCTGGCCGGCTCGCTCTACTGGATTTACATTGTCTGCGTGGCGGTTTTTATGCTCGATATTGGCGTGATCCGCCATTTGATGTGCAAATATATGTGTATCTACCGCGTCTGGCAGCACTCTTTCAAAACCAAAGAGACGTTGCACATCCACTATGACGCCAGCCGCAGCGACCACTGCGCGACCTGCCACTACTGTGTCGATTCCTGTTTTCTGGAGATCGATCCGCGCAAGACGGAGGTGTTCGACTCCTGCGTGAATTGCGGCGAGTGCGTCACCGCCTGCGATTCGCTGCATGCCAAGAGCAAGAAGTGGGATGGTCCGGGGCTGCTCAGTTTTGCCATTGGCGAGGAGAAGGGGCGCGTGAGCCATGATGGTCGCAGCTCGATCGCCTCATTCTTTGTGCGTGCCAAGGCGTCGTTGATCGCAACGTTGATTGGCGCGGCCTGTTTTGTGATCGGCATCTTGAACTACCAGAGCGAGGAGTTCTCCGTCTATCGCAGCGAGGCGTGGCAGGGGAATAAGATCCTCGAATACCGTATCAGCTTGGCGCATAAGCTCTATCGGCCGGTGGATATTGATCTCAAGGTGGTGGGATTGAAGCCCGATCAGTATCGGCTGGAGCGTTCGCATCTCCATTTCGACAGCGCCGGCCGTCAGGATGTATTGCTGCATATCAACGAGGATCTGCCTAAGGGGCTCTACCGCTTCAAGGTGATCGCCCACTCCCGGCAGGGGTGGGAGCATGCCTTCTCGGTGACACACTTTGCGCCGGGGGATGGGTAGCCAGTCTGCTGTCATGGATAGTGAGGGGGTCATGTGAGCATTGATATGAATCACTCATGCGCTGAACCTGCTGCGTTACCGACGTTGCCGCTGCCGGGGCGTGTGCAGCTGTTTGATACGACGCTGCGCGATGGTGCGCAGACGGCGGGTATTAGCTTCTCCGCCGCCGATAAAGTACGTATCGCCGAGCGGCTGGCTGATTTCGGTATGGATTGGATCGAGGGCGGTTGGCCGGGTGCAAGCCCGAAGGACACGCTCTTTTTTGAGAAGATGCGCGACCGGCACTGGTCGCGGAGTCGGTTGGTCGCATTTGGTTCGACGGCGCGACCCGGTGGTGATGCTGCGGCAGATCAAGGCTTGCAGCAGCTGATGAGTAGCGGTGCGGATGCGGTCTGCCTGTTCGGCAAGAGCTGGGATTTGCATGTCAGCAAGGCGCTGGGTATCTCGCTGCAGGAGAATTTGCAGCTGGTGCATGATTCGATCGCGGTGATGAAGAGGCATGTGGAGACGGTCTTCTTTGATGCGGAACACTTCTTTGATGGTTATCGCTGCAATGCGGGCTATGCGCTGCAGGTGCTTGAAGCTGCGGATGCGGCGGGGGCGGATGCACTGGTGTTGTGCGACACCAACGGCGGCTCGATCCCCTTTCCATTGTTTGAGGCGGTGGCGCAGGTGAAGCGGCGGTTCGGCACGCAGACGATCGGCATTCATGCCCATAACGATTGTGAAATGGCGGTGGCCAATTCGGTGGCGGCAGTGCGCGCGGGTGCAACGCATGTGCAGGGGACGATCAACGGCCTGGGTGAGCGCTGCGGGAATACCAATTTGATCTCGCTGATGGCGGTTTTGAAACTGAAGGTTGGCATCGATTGTGGTGTGTCGGATGAGAAGTTGAGTGAGCTCGCCTCGCTCTCCCAGTTTGTCAACGAGATGGCCAATCGCCTGCCGTGGCAGCATCAGCCGTTTGTCGGACAGAATGCCTTTGCCCATAAGGGTGGGATTCATGTTTCGGCGGTGCGCAAACAGCGTGATCTCTATGAGCATATCGATCCGCTGCGGGTGGGGAATAGGCAGCGGATTCTCGTCTCGGATCAGGCGGGGCGGAGTAATATTCTCAGTAAAATGCAGCAGTTGGAGCCGGAAGCCGGGCTGTCGGCGGATGAACCGACGGTGGCGGAGGCGCTGAAGCGGATCAAAGAGCTGGAGGCGATGGGTTATGCCTTTGAGGGGGCGGATGCGTCGTTTTTACTGCTGTTGCGTCGCTCGATGGGGCGGTTTCAGCGCCATTTTGAGCTGGTGCGGTTTCGCGTCTATGACGAGAAGCGGGGGCATCATGAGGCACCGGAGTCGGAGGCAACGGTACAGGTGCGGGTGGCGGGGCAGTTGCGCCATGCGGCCGCGCTGGGGAACGGGCCGGTCAACGCGATGGATCGTGCGCTGCGCGCGGCATTGGTGGATGCCTATCCCGGTCTGGAGGAGATGTTTCTGACCGACTTCAAAGTGCGGGTGCTAACGACCAAAGAGGCGACCGAGGCGGCGGTGCGGGTGCTTATTGAGTCGTCGGATGGAGCGAACAAGTGGAATACGGTCGGGGTCTCGACTGATGTGCTCGAGGCGGCCTACCGGGCGCTCAATGATGCGATCGAGTATAAATTGGTGTACGACGGGGTGCCGGCACCGGCGGAGTAATCATCTCGTTTTACGCGCTCAGAATTGAGCGGGCGGCTTGGCAATCTTTGGCGATCTGCTCGGCGAGATCGTCGTGGCCGGTGAAGGTGCGATCTTCGCGGATGCGTTCCACGAATGAGACTTGCAGGCGTTGATCATAGAGATTGGGCGTGTCGTCAAAGAGGTGGGTTTCCAGTAGCAGGGTGCGGCCGTTGAAGGTGGGACGGTAGCCGAGATAGGCGGCGCCCAGCCACGATTTCTGCCCGCTGGTGGCGCGCACGGCGTAGATGCCGACCGGCGGGTGGGCGAGATCGGCGACATCGATGTTGGCGGTCGGGAAGTTCATCTGCCGGCCGCGTTTATCGCCGTGCAGGACGGTGCCGCTGATGCTGTAGTCACGGCCGAGCAGTTTACGCGCCAGATCGAGATCGGCTGCCTCCACGGCAGAGCGGATGCGTGAGGATGAAACCACCGCGCCGAGCATCTCGAAGGCGGCGGCTTCGGTGACGGTGAAGTCCAGTTTGTCGCCGAGTCTGCGCAGGTCATCGACATGCCCTTGCCGATCATGGCCAAAGGCGAAGTCGTAGCCGACATGGATGTGGCGGAAAGCGAATGTGCGATGGAGTTGTGTGGTGAACTGTTCAGCCGACCAAGCGGCAAGTGCCTTGTCAAAGGTGAGCAGTAGCACAGCATCGACACCGGCTCGCTCCAGCAGATTTAATTTGTCATCGAGATGACAGAGTCGGCGGGGTGCTTCTTCCGGAAACAGAACAGCGCGCGGATGCGGTTCAAAGGTAACCACAATCATCGGGCCATCGACAGCATTGGCGTGGCCAAGTGTCTCTGCGAGTACCTGTTCGTGCCCCATGTGGACGCCGTCAAAATTGCCTACGGTGATGGCGCCGCCCTGTAAGTGATGGCCATCGGCCGCTTCGTTCCAGTCGTGAAAAATATCCATGCGCAAACTCTAGCGCATGGCGTATGAAATGCAGCTTAGATGTTTATTCCGCGCTAATTTTAGGGTTAAAAACAGTTCATGAAACCTTGACCGGTAGTCAGGCCGGTGGTAGCAATCACCACCTGTTCAAAGGGGGGTCTTCAGGGCTCCAAATTCGTGAGGAGGGGTTCTGATGGGCGTGGATTATCTCGCCAACGAATATGTGCCAATCTTTATTTTTGTATTGGTGGCACTGGTGATGGGCGCGGCTCCGTTGGTGCTGACGCTCTTTCTTGCTGAGCAGAAGCCGGATGACGAGAAGTTGTCGGCTTATGAGTGTGGTTTTGAGGCGTTTGAGGATGCGCGTCTGCAGATCGATGTGCGCTTCTACCTGCTGGCAATTCTGTTTGTGATCTTTGATCTTGAGAGTGCGTTTCTCTTTCCCTGGGCGGTAGTGCTGGATCAGATCGGTCTGTTCGGCTTTGTCGAGATGGTGATGTTTCTGGTGATTCTCCTTGTGGGTTACATCTATGCGTGGAAGAAGGGGGCCTTGCAATGGGAATAGAGGGCGTTCTTGAGAAGGGCTTTATTACAACCACAGCCGATAAACTCATTAACGGCGCCCGCGCCGGTTCGCTCTGGCCGATGACCTTTGGCTTGGCCTGCTGTGCGGTGGAGATGATGCACGCTGGTGCGTCGCGTTATGATCTGGATCGCTTCGGTATTGTCTTCCGCCCTTCGCCGCGTCAGGCCGATGTGATGGTGGTGGCCGGTACGCTCTGTAATAAGATGGCGCCGGCGCTGCGCAAGGTGTACGACCAGATGAGTGAGCCGCGCTGGGTGATCTCGATGGGGTCGTGTGCCAATGGCGGTGGTTATTATCACTACTCCTATTCCGTGACCCGTGGCTGTGATCGCATTGTGCCGATTGATATCTATGTGCCGGGCTGCCCGCCGACTGCGGAGGCGCTGCTCTACGGCTTTATTCAGCTGCAGGAAAAAATCAAACGCACCAACACCATTGCCCGCTAGGTGGATGAGATGAGCGAAGCGAAGTTACAGGACGATATCGGGGTGGAGCAGGTGGCGGATGTGCCAAGCTATGTGACTGCCCTCTGTGATCAATTCGGTGAGCAGGTGCTCGATAGCCGCGCTGGGTTGGATTGCTATGAAATCACGCTGGCGCGCGAGGCGCTGGTGGAGGCGTGTCACTTTCTCAAGAACCAGCAGGGCTTTGCGCAGCTGATGGATCTCTGCGGCGTCGATATGCTGGAGATGCCTGACTGGCCGACGGATGCACCCCGTTTTCAGGTGGTCTACAATATTTTGTCGATTGCGAACAATCAACGCCTGCGCCTTAAGATTGGCGCCAATGCGCGTGATCTGGTCGATTCGGTGACTGAGGTGTGGCCGACAGCCAACTGGTTCGAGCGCGAAGCGTTTGATATGTACGGCATTATTTTCAACCATCACCCTGATCTGCGCCGCATTCTCACCGATTATGGTTTTGAGGGGCATCCGCTGCGCAAGGATTTCCCGGTTGTCGGGCGGGTGGAGATGTTCTTTGACGAGTCGCAGTGGCGGTGTGTCTATCGTCCGAACAAGCTGGAGGAGCGTGTGCTGGTAGAACGGACATGGCCGGGGGTGGATCGTGGCTGAGATTAAGAACTATACCCTGAACTTCGGTCCGCAGCATCCGGCGGCGCATGGTGTGTTGCGTCTGGTGCTGGAGCTTGATGGTGAGGTGGTTGAGCGCGCTGATCCGCATATCGGACTGCTGCATCGCGGTACGGAAAAGCTCTTTGAATATAAAACCTATCTGCAGAATGTGCCCTATTTTGACCGTTTTGATTACGTCTCCATGATGGCCAATGAGCATGCTTACGCACTGGCGGTGGAGAAGATGCTCGGCATCGAAGCGCCGGAGCGAGCGCAGTATATTCGCGTGCTCTATGCTGAAATCACTCGTATTTTGAACCACTGCATGTGGCTGGGCGCGGTGGCGCTTGATATTGGCGCGATGACGGTCTTTCTCTACTGCTTCCGTGAGCGTGAGGATCTGTTCGACTATTACGAGGCGGTGAGTGGCGCACGCATGCACGCCGCCTATTTTCGCCCCGGTGGCGTGGCTAAAGATCTGCCGGAGGGGTTGCTGGAGAAGATCAAGGGGTTCACCGAGCGTTTTCCGACCTATGTCGATGAGTATGAGACGCTGCTGACTGAGAACCGCATCTGGAAACAGCGCAATGTCGATATCGCCATTGTCGATCAGCAGACGGCGCTTGATATGGGCTTCACAGGCCCGATGCTGCGCGGCTCCGGTGTGGAGTGGGATCTGCGCAAAAAACAGCCGTATGATGTCTATGATCAGCTCGATTTTGATATTCCGGTGGGTGTGACCGGCGATTGCTACGATCGCTATCTGGTGCGTGTCGAGGAGATGCGCGAGTCCAACCGCATTATGCGCCAGTGTGTCGAGTGGCTGGAGAACAATCCCGGCCCGGTGAAGATCGAGGATTATAAGCTGACCAATCCGCCGCGTCGCGAGATGAAGACGGATATGGAGGCGTTGATCCACCACTTCAAATATTTCCAGGAAGGGTTCCATGTGCCCAAGGGCGAGATCTATCAGGCGGTGGAGCATCCGAAGGGTGAGTTCGCGGTCTATCTGGTCTCTGATGGCTCCAACAAGCCATACCGGAT
>Ga0256829_1003053_pt1 | contig 11935 bp, 11 predicted proteins | sample 131447metaG_FD_185979 | JGI IMG/M metagenome (GOLD analysis project Ga0256829, IMG submission 185979) | Hydrothermal vent microbial communities from Lau Basin, Pacific Ocean - 131-447 | ecosystem: Environmental > Aquatic > Marine > Hydrothermal vents | place: Pacific Ocean: Lau Basin | collected... | reverse complement strand
TACTTTTATTTTTTATTATGTCTGTTTGGATGCTTTTGTTTTGTGTATTGGTTTGATTTTTTTGGGGTTGCTGTTGACTCTTAGTCCTGTTGTCCAAGCCCAGTGGAAGTTGAAGCCACCTCTGTCTCCATCAACGTCTAGTATTTCTCCTGCAAAAAATAGATTCGGTACTATTTTTGACTCCATATTTTTTGGATTTATCTCTTTTGTTTCTATACCACCTGTAGATACTTCTGCATTTTTAAAGCCTTTGGTATTGTTTATGGGTAGATTTAGATTTTTTATGGTGTGTACTAGTTTATTTATACTTTTTCTGTTTAGATTACCTTCTGTGTTTGCTTTACATCCTGATTGTTTTATTATTATAGATATAAGTTTTTTGTTTATTATGCCGTGTAACCACAGGGGTAGAGGTTTTTTACTGTTTTGTTTTACTCTATCAGATAGAAAGTTACCAAGTTTCTCTTTGCTATATTTTGGCATCAGGTCAAGACTAAGTTCGCAGTACTCAAAATTGGCTAGCCTACTGCTTGCTTCACGGCTAATGTCAAGTATTGCAAGTCCAGATACGCCGTATTTGGTAAATAGTATATCGCCTTGTTTTTCTGTAATATATTTGCCATTTGCATAAAGCCTTGTAAGTCCTGCCACCTTTACTCCTGCACACTCTTTGAGTAAAATATCATCAGAACAAAGTTGTACAAGACTAGGATAGGAAGGCACAAGAGTATGTCCTAATTTTGTAGCAAAAGCATACCCAGAACCAGACCCTCCAAGATGCGGAGCGGCAGAAGAACCAGAGGTGAGCACAAGTTGTTTACAGGTCTTTTTGCCATGTGTGGTTTTTAGTATAAAAGTATTTTCTTTTTTTTCTACATCTGTGACGGCACAATCGCATATTATCTCAATGTCTAACTGTATCGCTTCATATTTAAGAAGTTCTACTACACAGGAGGCTTGTAGCGACATAGGGAACATTTGCCCCTCTTTGCCTTCTGCCAATGCTAGACCTAAAGATGTGAAAAACTTTTCTATAGTATTAAAATCATAACCATTTAACACTTTTTCTACAAAATCAGGATTTTGAGAATGAAAACGACTTAGGTTTATATATCTGTTGCTTATATTGCACTTACCATTTCCAGAGACAAGGATTTTTTTTCCTATTTTACTATTTTGTTCAAGTAGGGTAACCTTTGTACCATTTCTAGCACAAGATATAGCCGCTACCAAACCAGATGCACCTGCACCTATAATTACCATATTTTTGTTATTCATTTTGTATTATACTTGAATTACTTCGAAAATATGGTTGCTTGTATTTAATTTAATTTAATTTGCATCCGCTACCAGTAAAAGTTCCTATAGAACCTTGATTATCTAGAAGTGAAGTATTTGAAATAGTCCCTGTATGTGCATCAAATTTTGCTTGTATGCTTACACCATTGTTTGTTTTAGCCTTAATGTCTGTTCCATTGAAATTACCAGATATGGTATAAGTTTTATCATCAGTCGTGCTGTATGCTACACCTGTTACTTTATTACTATTGTCTATATCCATAGAAAATAGTCCATTATCTGTTCCTGAAAAGTTAAATCTTCCAATAACTCTATATTTTGCGTTTGCTACTCCTCCTACTCTTTTAGTCGTCCACTTTCCAAATGCGGTGCCGTCAGACCATGTCCCTGATGCAGAATTTACAGAGTTTACTTTTCCTCTGAAAGTTATGCTTCCGTCTGCCATGATACCCCGAATAGCTCTTTGTCCATTTAGACCAAATGATTGAGAACCATGTCCGTAAAAATAATTTGTTGAGCTGTTGCTAAGTCCTACTAGTTTCATTGTTCCGTCTATTGGAGATATCATTACGCCAAGTTTTCCAGCATCAGAACCACTATATTTGCCTACAAATGCACCAGAATATGCACAGTATAATGTTTTTTTGAAATGATCTTGGGCAGTTTTAATTGCAGGTAGTTTATTTGTGCCAATTTTATTATTTTTCAAGTCACTTAAAATTGTTGAAACTTTTGTAGAGGTGTCAAAGTTTTTGGAACCAAAGTTAACTTTTGACCATTTTTTTGCTAACGTTCTTACTTTAGGTAAAATCTTCATTCCGTTAGTTGCATTTCCATCATCATCAAGAGACGTCAGTAGTCTTACTATGTTTACAACACTGGTATTGTTAATATCACCATTTTGTACTAGATCAATCGGTGTTGCAAGTGTTTTGCAAGGCATGGTGCCAAGTTCAATATTACCTATTGAGAATGTAACATTTTTGTCTTTTTCGCATACATAACTTCCATTATCTCCAGTAAGTCCACTTTGTGAACCAGACTTATACTCAACTCCTATGACATTTGCATCTCTGAAGTTTCCTGCGGTTGTGTTATTGCTTTGTGTATTGCTACCTCCTGTGTTTGTTCCAGTGCTAGTTGATGTGTTTGCGTCTGTACTGGGTGCTGTACTACCACCGCAACCATTAATACCCAAAGACAAAACTCCTACCAAAACCAAGCTTAAGCCCTTTATTCGTTTCATAATGTTACTCCTTTTATTTTGTATATCCAATCTTAACAAACTATTGTCACGTCTTGCGTCACATTATAAAAAATCTTTTTAAAATGTTATAATGCATCTATGCATAGAGCAGTTCGTATAATTTTTTTGTCATATTTTGTTTTATTATCCCCAGTTTTTGCGTATGTGGTTGACCAAGATGTTTCGGATGTTCAGCTTTTGCCTCATTGTGAAACTTTTTTTGATGCTAAGAACTGTTTGTCTTTGGAGGATGTTAAAAATAAAACTTTTACTAAAAATACTAAAAGTGTATTAAATTTCGGAATTATGCCAGACAAGAGGCTTTGGATTAGGTGTGAGCTTGAAAATAATACATCTAAAAGTATTGCAAAACTTTTAGAGTATGCCAATCAGGAGACAGAAGATATATGGTTTTTTGATGGAGTAAAAAAGATACACGAGGGCATGTTCTACCACACAAAAGATAGAATCTTTTTAAATCCTACATTTAAAATATCACTAAAGCCTTTTGAAAAGAGGATATTTTATATAAAAGCATATTGCAAAATATCTACTTTTGTAGCAAAGTTTACACTATGGAATTACGAGGAGTACAAGGATTATGATGCTAGCAAAAAGATATATATTTTAATCTTTTTTATTATAATTTCTACACTTTTATTATACAACATAATTTTGTACTTTTTTATAAGAGAAAAGGTCTATCTTTACTATATTTTATACATAACAGCAGTGATAATATTTGAATCTATATATCTAGGAGTGGCACAGCTCTATTTCTTCCCAAATTGGTTATCTTGTCTTGTTACAAAGGCTACCATGGGTTATGTAGTTATGTTGGTTGTGCCTATGCTACTTTTTACTATGGAGTTTTTGCAAACATCAAGATTTCAAAAAATAGATTTTATTTTAAAAAGTTATTTGTATATATTGCCCATAGTTGCTCTATTAAGTTACAATAATTTAGTATTTGATTTAAATATAATGCTTATATTTTTCCCCCTTGCCTGTGTTATGATTTTTGCAGGTTTTGTTGCATATAAAAACGGAACAACAGAGGCACTGATATATCTTTTTGGTTGGACTTTTGTTATAGTTTCTCTTGTGTTGTCTATTGTGCAGAGCCTTGGCTGGTATAATGTTTTTGAACTTTTTAACAATGTAAATGAGGTGGCATTTGCATCGGAAACTTTTATATTTTCTATAGCTCTTGCATATCAGATAAAACGTTTAAATATACAACTTGCACAATTTCAGGAAGATGAGCAACGAAAATTAGCACTAATGGTGGAGAGCAAAACAGAAGAGCTACAACACTATTTTGCAGAAAAAGAGCTACTTTATAAAGAGTTACAACATAGAGTTAAAAACAATTTTGCGATGGTAATATCGTTAATAGATTTGCAGATTCAAAACAGTAAAGTTACAAAAGTAAAATATGAATTGTCTACTATACGCAATCGCATCAACTCTTTTGTAAAACTGTATGAGCTATTGCATTTCTCAAATAATAAAATAATATTTTCCACAAAACACTATTTTAATCAAATAGTAAAAAATATCTCAAAGAATTTCAAGAAAAATGTAGATATTATATATAAAATTGATTATGAAATTAGTGTAGACAAATCAATATACTGCGGGCTAATTATAAATGAACTTGTTACGAACTCTTTTAAATATGCTTTTAATGACGATGGTGTTATTGCTATACTTGCATATTTAGATAAAGAGGGAATGGTTTGCCTTTGTATTGAAGATAATGGAGTAGGTTTTGACATAAACTGTACGCACTCATTAGGATTGACTATAGTTAAAACTCTTGCAGTAAAGCAACTCAAAGCAAATATAGACATGAAGACTAAAAATGGTGTTAAGGTTACCATAAAATGGAGGGAGTAGACTATGCATAATTTAAATATTCTTATCATTGAAGATGAGTCCATTTTGGCACTAGGTTTAAGTATGAAGCTCCAAAATCTTGGTTGTAATGTTGTTGATTATGTGACCAATATAGAAGATGCAAAAAGAGTTATTTGTAAAAATGACAATATAAATTTACTATTACTTGACATAAATTTAAATGACTTACAAGATGGAATTGAATTTTATAGTGAGCTCAAAATAGATATACCACTTATTTACATAACAGCTTATAGTGATGAGAAGACCATAACTAGGGCAGTACTTACAAATCCTATGGGGTATTTGACAAAACCAGTAAACGAAAAAGAGTTGTTTGCTCTTACGAAGATAGCCTCCTTAAGGTTATTAAAAAAATCTCCACAGAAATTGTCTTCAGTAACTGTTATTGACAAAGACTATAGTTATGACACCCAACATAATATTTTGTATTGTAAAAATGAGCAAATTCCGATTTATGGAAAAATGGCGTTACTACTGCATATGCTTGTTGTTGCAAATGGTAAATATATCCCTTTTAGTATACTTGAAGAGGAGATTTACAGAGATGCCGTACCATCTTCATCTTCATTGAGGACTCTGGTATACAGACTTCGCTTAAAATTTGAAAATGATATGTTTGACACAAAAAGAGGTTGTGGTGTAAGAATTAAATTTAACTCTAGATAGCTTCAGGTAGCAGGTTATCTTAGAAGTTACTTTTGGTTATAATACAAACAATTTTTTATAAGGATTTTATATGTGTGCTGAAAATATACAGCGTCTCATACAAGCGAGTATTTTAGGTTTTGTAATGGGGTTAGCAGGTATGGGTATGGGCGGAGATAAGCTTATGCTTCAGGTAGCTTTTGTCTTGCAGTTTGGAATGATGATAATGCTAGTCATCGCTGGGCTTACAGGGTGGTGTCCAGGACTTATTGTGCTTAAAAAGATATTTCCTTCATGCAAAAATACAAAAAATACCAATAAGGATAATAACTAATGTCAGATATTTCATATAAAGATGCTGGTGTAGACATAGATGCAGGCAACGCATTTGTAGAAGCAATTAAAAGCGATGTAAAATCCACTTTTGATAAAAATGTAATAGGTGGTATAGGTTCATTTGCAGGTGCATATGCGTTACCAACTGGCTATAAAGAGCCTGTTATTTTGTCTGCTACAGACGGAGTAGGCACAAAACTTCGTATAGCTATAGAGAGTGGGAGACTAGACACTGTAGGTATCGACCTTGTTGCAATGTGTGTCAACGACCTCATTTGTAACAACGGTACACCGATGTTCTTCCTTGACTACTATGCAACAGGAAAACTTCTTCCTGAAAATGCAAAAGATGTTGTATCTGGTATAGCAGAGGGTTGTAGGCGTTCAGAGTGTGCTCTTGTAGGTGGCGAGACTGCAGAGATGCCAGGAATGTACTCAGATGATGATTTTGATTTAGCTGGGTTTGCGGTAGGTATCGCAGAACGTGCGGAGATGGACACGGTAGCAAATGTAAAAGAGGGGCAAGTTCTTATAGCTATGCCTAGTTCTGGAGTGCATTCTAATGGATACTCATTAGTGAGAAAGATATTTTTCGATAAATTAGGCATGGATTTAGACACAGAATTTGAAGGCAAACCATTAGTGGACACCTTGCTTGAACCAACACGTATATATGTGAAAGAGTACAAAGCCAATAAACAGTACATAAAAGCTTTAGCTCATATAACAGGCGGGGGAATAGTAGAAAACCTACCCCGTGTTCTTCCAGAGGGCATTAGAGCTATGGTAAATAAAGATGCTATTAAAGTACTCCCTATATTTGAATTTATGTCTAAGTATGTGTCAGAAGATGAGATGTTTAGAGCCTTCAATATGGGTGTAGGTATGGTTTGGGTGGTTGAATCTGAAGATGTAGATGAGGTACTTACAAATACAGATGGATATGTCATTGGAACATTAACTAAGGGTGAAAAAGGTGTTGAAATGGTTTAATCCATTTCAATATTTTTCAACTTTTATCCTCTTTCACTTTCTATCTAGCTCTCCACTTTTTAATTTTTTCGTATATTCTATTAGTGCTTTTTTCACATCATCTCTTAAAATATATAGTCCTATAAGGTTTGGTAAGGCTATAGCCAGAAACAGCATGTCTGTAAGGTCTACTAACGTGCTTAAATTTTCTACTAATGTTGATAATATAATTGTAATAAGAAAAATGATTTTAAATATAATAGAGCTTTTTGCACCAAAAAGGTATGTCCAAGCCCTTTCCCCATAGTATGACCACGAAATCATAGTAGAAAAAGCAAACAAGGTGACACAAAGAGCTAGAATAGCAGGAAACCAGCTAATCGTCATAGCATAAGCGGCGGAGGTTAGGGCGGCACCCTGTTTAGCTTCTATTAATGCATTTAATTCTGGTGTTCCTCCTGCGTAAACACCTGTGGTTACTATGACAAGTGCAGTAATAGTACAAATCACCACAGTATCTACAAATGGTTCATAGAGTGCCACAAGACCTTGCTGAATAGGGTACTCTACAGTTGAGGGGGCATGAGCAATAGGAGCAGAGCCTATCCCTGCTTCTGATGAGAAAGATGCTCTCTTGAAGCCCTGCACCATCACACCGACCATGCCACCTGCTACAGCAGTAGGATTAAATGCTTCGGTCATAATGGTCATAATAGCATGAGGAAGAAGTGTATAATTAACTATGAGAATATATATAGAAGCACCCAAGTAGATAAATACCATAGCAGGTACAATTTTTTCAGTAGTATGTGCGATAGACTTAACACCTCCTATAATAACAAAACCAGTAATTACAGCTAATATTACACCATATGCCCATGGATATGTTGCAAAAAATGCTATTTCTCCTTTGACAGCACCTAGAGATTGTGAGACTTGAAATATATTTCCCCCACCAATGGCTCCTCCTATCATAAAGAAAGCAAATACTAAAGCTAGTATTTTACCAAAGCCTTCTAAGCCTTTTTGTTTAAGTCCTTCAGAGAGATAACGCATTCCTCCACCCATAACAGTACCATCTGCTAAAAATGTTCTGTGTTGCAAAGAGAGTGTTACTTCTGTAAATTTAAGAGACATGTTTAAAAAACCTGCAACTATCATCCAAAAAGTTGCTCCTGCTCCACCTATCATAATGGCAACAGCAACTCCAGCTATATTTCCTAGTCCTACTGTTGCAGATAGTGCAGTGGTAAGTGACTGAAAAGGGCTAATGAGACCTTTATTGTTAGAGTTAGCATATTTACCAGAGATTATCTGTATAGAGTGTCTAAAAAAACGAAGATTGACAAAATTCATTTTAATGGTAAAAAAAATAGCTCCTATAAAAAGCCAAACAACAAGAAAAGGAACGGAAGAGCCTTCTATTTTTCCAAAAAAGACATCAAAAAAAAGGATATTGCTCAAAAAGGAAGTAATAGGTTGGATAATTTCATTCATATGAAGAACCTTTGTGATAATATGGAATTATTATACTCATTCAGAGGTAAAGAGCCTCTAAAATAAACTTTTTTTATTTTTTTTCGCAAATCTATTGACAAATAGAAACCTTTTGACTATAATTGCACTCCATTTTCAGATGAGTTTGTTTGAATTTAGTGGAAAACGGAGTGTAGCGCAGTCTGGTAGCGCACCTGGTTTGGGACCAGGGGGTCGAAGGTTCGAGTCCTTTCACTCCGACCATTTTAGATATTTAACGTTATAATAAATAAGTAAACATTAACTAAGAAAAGAATGTATGCAAAATGCAACTAGTTGCATGAGCCTACTGCTGAAGTAGTCACAGCGGCAGCGTAGATTTTTGAATTTTATTCAAAAAGCGTTCAATATATGGTAGGCGTAGTTCAGTTGGTAGAGCGCCAGTTTGTGGTACTGGTTGTCGCGGGTTCGAGTCCCGTCGCCTACCCCATAATTAGTAATTAATCAGGTAACCACTCTATAAGTTGAAGCGCTTGTGGCTCAATTGGATAGAGCATCAGACTTCGGATCTGAGGGTTAGAGGTTCGAGTCCTCTCAGGCGTACCACTGATATATTAAAATGTTTTATTATTATTTTTTGTGCACTCATAGCTCAGCTGGATAGAGCATCGCCCTTCTAAGGCGAGGGTCTTAGGTTCGAATCCTAATGGGTGTACCACTTACTATTGTTAATTTATAAATAATGAACAAAATCCATTATTTATTCAAACACTAAAGCTTTCGCCTTGCGAAGAGTTATGAGGTGTCAATCACATGCGGATGTGGTGAAATTGGTATACACGCCAGACTTAGGATCTGGTGCTTTACGGCGTGGAGGTTCGAGTCCTCTCATCCGCACCATCTACTTTTTATAATCCTCACAAATAACGACTACACCGACATTTAAGAGACTTCTTAAGTTTTCAATATTTTTACTTTGCTACCCTATTGCTACCCAAAACAAGAGTTAGTCTCTTAGCCTTATGTCTCGATATTTGGTACTTGTGAAATTTTTACGTATTTTACAGACTTGTATAGATGAGTAACACAGCATGGCTATAAATTCACTAATTTAATCTTCAAACATCTCCATAACATGGTGTAAATTTATCTCTACAAAGCTTTTTTGAAAACCTACACCTACATTGATGGCATCTGTTGCCAGTTCAAATAGTTCATCTTTATTGACTTTCCCTGTTTTGATAATATTGGCTATATCCTCTTCATCATTTTGTGCAAAGCGTGTAAGTTTAGAGATAATCAAATCTACAGGAGATAACAGGTCGATTTCAAATTTCTCATCAATCGTTATCATGTGTACGGCTCTATCTTCATAGTCTTCATGAAGTAAGCCAAAAGTACTGTTATAAGTATGGTCATAATGTACTTGTTCTAATGTACCTTCGTCATTTAGCCAAACTACAAATAAATCTTCAGGTATTTTAACTGTATATTGCATAATCAAATCCACATCATCAGAGACTCTACTGTTACAATAATAATGTACTGCACAACCACCTGTAAGGTATGCCTTTACAGGTGTTTGTTTATGAGAGTCTGGTATCTGTTTTGCTATCTCACCCATCATCTCTATAATGGCTTCTTTGAAACTATGCGCTATCACTAAAATCTACCTGTAATTTTGAATTGATTGAACCTTGCCATGTCTAATCCGTTTTTTAGTCCATATAGACGTGCTAGACCATTACCTGTGTCATTATGATTCCCATGGTATAAACCTACATTTACTTTGCTCTTAAAAGAGAGCTGTGTGATTTTATTGGTTAAAAAACTATATAAATATGCTGCTCTTGCTCTTGTTTCTTTAGATAAGTTTGTATCGCGTGAGAGTTCAAGCCATACTTTGCTGTCTCTACCCGATACAAGTATTGTGTATAGGTCTTTTTCAAACTCTCTTAATGAACTATAGTATTTTTCATTCTCAAGTAATCTTTTTAAATCACTATTATTATTCATATTGAGTAGCTGTTGTGCAGTTTCATAATCAAGTGTTTCTAGTAGTTTATAGAGTTTGTCCCTATTACCTGCTTTCCAGTCTCTTAATGTTCGTTCAGGCACATCTAGGAGTTTATGCATCTGTTGCTGATTCATAGTCGTCCTTTATTTTTTAGTTATTATAGGCGAATATCGCCGTTTTGTCAATATTTAAATTATTGTATTATGTATAAGGAAAGTTTTCTAAAGTAATCATCATCAAAATTTAGTTCAATGTTGCGTTGATTTTGAAGTAAACTATATACAGCAGTATGGTGTTCGGCAGATTCAAATCTAAGTTGTCTTAATATATTTCCAATATTTTCATGGTTGCAGTTTAAAAATTCACTATAGTGTTTTATGATAAGTATAGTTGGGTCATCAAGAGTTTTATATTGATATGGTATTTCTTCCGCAGCTCTTTTAAATTCGTCAAAATGGTAGTTTTCATCACTACTTTTCTCTAAATACAGATATTTAGTGTTATTAACAACTTTCATAAGCTTATTAATATCTGTATTTACTTCTTTATGTTGTATGTGAAATATTGAATAGTTAAAGCTGAAAACAAGTAAATCATATAAAAAAGGATAAATAATTTTATCCTCATGAGGCATGCGATGATACATATTTGACTTTTTTAATTCAGTTAGAAAAGGACTTGTTTTTTTAGAATTCTGAAATCTTTTTTTACTATTTTTAAATATTTGTCTGTATGTTTGAATAAGGGAAGAATAATCTTTTGATTTTAAGTCTTGATTATCGTCGATAATGTCGTTAATAGATTTTTCAGCAAAAGCCAAAGTGTCAGATAAGTGTAGACAAGACTCATTAAAATCTATAGTTTTAATATAATCATCTTTGTGCATTAAATTATTAACAATAAGTGTAGTATCTTTTTTTAATTGTTGTTCGATGTGCGAGTCTAGCTTGTACTGGTATCTATAATATTGTGTAAATTCTTTATTTAAAGCCTCTAAACACATTTTATTATTTTTACTGTCAGCTTCATAACATTTACAAAATACAATAGCACAATCAATCATTTTATCAAAATACAAATCAACCGCATTTTGCAAGCTCATAGGCTTGACCATGTTTGATATTTCTGAATTTACAACTATATTTTGTTTTGGAAGATATGATTTACTATTTAATGTAGTGCAAGACACCCTTAAATAGTAAATCATATCTTCCCTTTTGTGAGGTTTCTATAGGGAAATATTCTTTTTGTTTTTCTAAAACAATAGGGATATATTGAATTAATTCTTGGATAATAGAATCAGAAACATCGTCTGAAATATGTAGTTCATCTGAGGGTTCTTTTGCATAGTTTTTAAGAATATCCTGAGGGATACTTGTTCCTTCCTGTACTTTTGCATAAGCAATACTATTGTATAGGATTTCTTTTTGTAAAAATATATTATTTTGCGCAAACTCTTCATAGAGTCTTTCTTTATATAGAACTGTTGCAACCTCAATATTTGTTTTTATAGATTTATGTAGTCTTGTTATGGTTTCCATGTCAATGGTCATTCTTTCTCACTTTCAAATTTTAATACTTATTTACTTGATGATATAAAATGCTTTTATCCAAAAATTTTTAATTTGCTTCGACCAAATCTATTAAATTTTGTCGAAGCAAACTACCTCATTCTAATTTATACTGTCACATACAACTTGAAAGAAGGATAAACTGATGTGCTACCCATATTTCAGACAAGTTCCCCTAAAAATTACGCAGCCGTTTGATATTCTAGCATCTTAAGCTCATAGTTTACTGGAGACATGTATCCATTCGTTGAATGAAGCCTCTGTCTGTTGTAAAACACCTCTATGTATTCAAAGATGGCTTGATTAGCCTCAGCTCTTGTTTTAAAACGTTCATGATGTACTAATTCAGTTTTCAATGAATGAAAGAAACTCTCACTCACTGCATTGTCCCAACAGTCACCTTTTCTACTCATACTTTGAAGTATGTTATGTTCATTTAGTATCTTT
>Ga0256829_1003052_pt1 | contig 11936 bp, 6 predicted proteins | sample 131447metaG_FD_185979 | JGI IMG/M metagenome (GOLD analysis project Ga0256829, IMG submission 185979) | Hydrothermal vent microbial communities from Lau Basin, Pacific Ocean - 131-447 | ecosystem: Environmental > Aquatic > Marine > Hydrothermal vents | place: Pacific Ocean: Lau Basin | collected... | reverse complement strand
TTTTACTGTTGGCGAGCATAATATTTCTCTTTATCTACCTGTAATTCTTTATGATCAGGGACATTGGATTGTTTTTTCTTCTTCCCGGTTAAAACATGGCCACGCCTCATATAAAGGTTATTATTTGTGTGAGCATGGTTCGGATATAGGAAAACTGGTTCGTAAAAATGCCAGTGGAAAAGAAGTTTTACCCCAATTGGATATTTCAATTACTAAAACTGTACTTGCTATTTTCATCAATGCATTTTTAGTAATTTTAATCTTTATCTCCATTGCCAGATCTTATCGTAAAAGAGAAGGGAAAGCGCCTAAAGGTATGCAGTCGTTGCTGGAGCCCCTTATTATTTTTATTCGCGATGACGTGGCTAAAGCTTCTATAGGTGAAGAAAAATACGAGCGTTACTTACCTTACTTAATGTCACTTTTCTTTTTTATTTTGTTCAGTAACCTTTTTGGTATTGTCCCTATTTTTCCGGGAGGTTCCAATGTTACAGGCAATATTGCTGTTACCGGAGTGATGGCATTTTTCACCTTTGTTATTACTACGGTAAGCGGGAATAAACATTACTGGAAAGATATTTTTAATACTCCCGGTGTTCCGTGGTGGTTAAAATATCCGGTTCCGCTTATGCCGTTTGTTGAGCTTATGGGTATTTTCACCAAGCCATTTGTCCTGATGGTACGGCTTTTTGCCAATATGTTGTCCGGCCATATTGTTCTTGCCGGATTTATCAGCTTGATATTTATTTTTGGAACATTTGGTGTGGGCATGGGATATGGTGTTTCTGTCTTTTCCATAGCTTTCGCCATCTTTTTGGACTTACTGGAAGTGCTTGTTGCTTTCATTCAGGCCTACGTGTTTGTGTTACTTTCTGCTTTGTATTTTGGAATGGCAACGGAGGTGCCCGAACATCATTAATTTAAAAACTATTTATTCATCACTAATTCTATAATTATGCATTTGTTAACTATTTTAATGGACGCTGTAGCAAACCTCGCTCCCTTTGCAAAAATGGGTGCAGGCATTGGCGCAGGTATTTCTGCTATTGGTGCAGGTATTGGTATTGGTCAAATTGGTCAGGGTGCAATGGAAGCCATAGCACGTCAGCCTGAGGCTGTGGGTGATATCCGTTCCAACATGCTTGTTGCTGCCGCACTGGTCGAGGGAGTTTCCTTTGGCGCTATCGTAGTCTGTTTGCTGATTCTGTTTATCTAATCAGTTTTCAGGAAACGTAAATTTTTCAGCATCCCGGCGGTAGGCCGGGATGCTTAAATCAGAAATCAAATAAAAAAGATAAATTATGCAATTAATTAATCCCGGAATAGGTCTTATTTTTTGGATGACCCTGGCGTTTCTTATTGTTTTATTTATTCTTGGAAAGTTTGCATGGCCTGCTATCCTGAAAGGATTGAAAGAACGTGAGCAAAGTATCCAGGAAGCACTTGATGCCGCTAAAGAGGCACAGGAACAAATGAAACGTCTTAAAATGGACAATGATAAATTGCTCAAGGACGCCATGGAAGAACGCGATGCCATCCTCGCGGAGGCCCGTAAAATGAAAGAAAAAATTATTGGTGATGCAAAAGGAAAAGCAACCGATGAAGCTTCTGTTATTGTAGAGAGTGCAAAAGAAAAGATTAACAGTGAAAAACTGGCTGCTTTGCGCGAAATAAAATCTACTGTTGCCGCCTACTCCATAGAAATTGCTGAAAAAATTCTCAGAGAAGAATTGAAAGACAAGGCAAAACAGAAAAAATACATTGAGAAGCTTTTGAAAGAAACCAGTTTAAACTAACAGTCCGTTATTATGAGAGTGAATTTGCTGGCAAAAAGATATGCACAGGCCCTTTTCGACCTTTCGCTTGAAAATAAGCTGGAAGAAAAAGTTGCCGGAGATATGCGCCTGGTTGGCAGCGTACTTGCAGAAAACAGGGAACTCAGACGGGTAATGTCTAATCCTGTATTGGTTGGGTCCAAAAAAGTTAAAATTCTCAATTCAATTTTTGAGAAAAAATTAACAGAACTGAGCCTCCGTTTTTTTAACCTGATTATCCGCAAGGGTCGTGAAACCTATTTAGAAAGTATTTGTCATGCTTTTGAAGATATTTATCAGGATTTCAAAAATGTAGTGGGTGCCCGGCTCATTACTGCTACTGGTTCTGATGAGAAAATAAGAAAGATTGTTGTGGAGAAACTCAGCGCCATTACAGATAAAGATATCGTGCTTGAAGATATAACAGATAAGGATATTATCGGGGGATTTGTGGCTCTCCTTGGCGATTACCAGTACGATGCCAGCGTGGCCACACAGCTTAGAAGGCTGAAGAAAAATTATGCTGAAAAATTGAAATAATTAACCAGGATTTTTAATTAGAAACAAAGATAAAACAAAAATTATGGCAGACATCAAACCGGCTGAAGTATCAGCCATACTGCGACAGGAACTGGCAGGCTTTGAATCGGAAGCCACACTCGAAGAAATAGGAACCGTCCTTATGATTGGTGACGGAATTGCCCGTGTTTACGGCCTTTCCAATGCAGAACAGGGTGAGTTAGTCGAATTTGAAAAAAACGGCCTCATGGGGCTGGTTCAAAACCTTGAAGAAGACAATGTGGGGGTTGTGTTGCTTGGCGATGCCGAAGATGTTAACGAAGGTGATAAAGTTAAACGTACCGGAAGAATTGTCTCCATAAATGTGGGCGAAGGCCTCCTTGGTCGTGTTATCAATACCCTCGGTGAACCCATCGATGGAAAAGGGGCTGTTGAAGGCGATGTCTTTGAAATGCCTCTCGAACGTAAAGCACCGGGTGTAATTTACCGACAGCCGGTAAACGAACCATTACAAACCGGTATCAAAGCCATCGATGCCATGATTCCCATTGGCCGTGGCCAGCGTGAGCTGATTATTGGCGACCGCCAGACAGGAAAAACCGCTATTGCCATCGATACCATTATCAACCAAAAAGAATTTTACGAAAAAGGGGAACCTGTTTATTGTATCTATGTGGCTTCCGGACAAAAGGGCTCCACTGTTGCACAGATTCAGAAAACATTGGAAGAACATGGTGCCATGGCTTACACGGTCATTGTCTCTTCCACCGCTTCCGACCCGGCAGCTATGCAGTTTTATGCTCCTTTTGCAGGTGCCGCTATTGGCGAATTTTTCCGCGATACGGGCCGTCCGGCTTTAATTGTTTATGACGATCTCTCCAAACAGGCTGTGGCTTATCGCGAAGTTTCCCTGTTGCTGCGCCGTCCTCCGGGCCGTGAAGCTTATCCGGGCGATGTGTTTTATCTTCACTCCCGTTTACTGGAGCGTGCCGCCAAAATCATCAACTCTGATGAGATTGCAAAAAAAATGAACAACATCCCCGAAAGTATCAAACACATGGTAAAAGGAGGCGGCTCCCTTACCGCTTTGCCTATCATTGAAACGCAGGCCGGTGATGTCTCCGCTTATATTCCGACTAATGTGATTTCCATTACGGATGGTCAGATTTTCCTTGAAACTACTTTGTTTAATGCCGGTATCCGTCCGGCTATCAACGTGGGGATTTCCGTTTCGCGTGTGGGTGGTGCGGCACAGATAAAATCTATGAAAAAAGTGGCCGGAACATTGAAACTCGACCAGGCTCAGTTTCGTGAGTTGGAGGCCTTTTCCAAATTTGGCTCTGACCTTGATGCAGCTACACTCAATGTGCTGGAAAAAGGTCGCCGGAATGTGGAAATTCTGAAACAACCACAGTATTCTCCCATGAAAGTGGAAAACCAGATTGCCATTCTTTTCTGCGGTACCAACAACCTTTTACTTGATGTTCCTACAGGAAAAATTCGTGATTTTCAGGAAAATTACCTGAGTATCATGGATGCTAAACATCAGGATGTGTTGGGGGAACTGAAACAAGGTAAACTGACTGAAAAAGGTATTGAAACCATGAAAAAAGTAGCTGCTGAGATTTCAGGCCGTTACAAAAAGTAATCTTAACCTGACGAAGTATTATGGCTAACTTAAAAGAAGTCCGGATCAGAATAGCTTCTGTGCAATCTACCATGCAGATTACCAGCGCCATGAAAATGGTGGCGGCTGCCAAACTGCGAAAAGCACAGAATGCAGTGACTACTATGCGTCCTTATGCAGCTAAATTACAAGAGATTATGCAGGATTTAAGTGCCAGCCTGGAAGATTCAAATGAAAATGTCTTTTCCACTGCCCGTGGATCTGAAAAAATACTTTTGATTGTGGTTACCTCCAACCGCGGATTGTGTGGCGCCTTCAATATGAATGTTGTAAAAAAAGCCATCAAACAAGCAGAGGAGCAATTTGCATCTCAACTAAAAAATGGGCATGTTGACTTTTATTGTGTGGGCAAGAAGGGCGCTGATGCACTGAAATCCAAAGGTTATACTGTAAAAATGGTTGAAAGTGACGTTTTCAACAATCTTAATTTTGAAAATGTGGCGCCGCTTGCCGAAAGTCTGATGCAACAATTTGCTGAAGGTGACTATGACAAAATCTTGCTGTTCTATAACCAGTTTAAAAATGCAGCCGTGCAAATTCTGCAATCTGAACAGTTTTTGCCTATTATGCACACTGTTCCTGACAAAGAAGTAAAAAAAGAACACAAACATGTGGATTACATCTTTGAGCCCGGCAAAAAGGAAATTGTCACCGCATTGATTCCTAAAACACTAAAAATACAGATTTACAAAGCACTGCTCGACAGTTTTGCCGCTGAGCATGGCGCCCGTATGACGGCTATGCATCAGGCCACCGATAATGCCACAGAGCTGTTGAAGAATCTGAAGCTGACATACAACAAAGCACGCCAGGCTGCCATCACCAACGAAATTCTGGAGATTGTCAGCGGTGCTGAAGCGTTGAAAGGCTAAGAGACTCTGAAAAGAACAATAAAGTATCTGTCTTCAAAGTGTTTTGAAATTCACAAAGGTAAATGCCCTGGTTTCATAATGGCAGTTTTGTGAGAAATTGAGAAACAAAACAGCAATTTAAAGAAAAATCGCTGTAATCTTCCCTTTTGTATCCTTCCGGATATTGGCCTTTTGCATTTTTCACAGAACGGCACTATATTTGCTGAAAATCAGGTATCAGAAAGAAACCCCCTCTTCTATGAAAAAACTATGGATAAGTTTGCTGAGCATAAGTATGCTTTTACTGTTGCTGGTATCGTGGCAGGCAGACGTAAAACCGGATAATTATGTGCGTCTATGGAAAAAAGTCAGGCAATACTCTCAAAAAGACCTTCCCAAATCAGCTTTGAAAACCGTGGCGTTAATCTACGCCAAAGCCAAAGCCGATGGCAATGAAAGTCAGGTTATTAAAAGCCTGATTTATCGTATCAGCTTGCAAAGCACCTATCAGGAGAATTTTCGGTTGAAAAGTATTCATCTTTTTGAGAAAGAATGGCAAACAGCGCCTCCGGTGGAAAAGCAGTTGCTCAGCTCCCTTCTTGGTCAATTATATCAGGGCTATTTTGACAGCCATCTTGAAAAAATACTAAGTCTGAAGACGTCGGCTGTTGCCGGCGATACTTCTTTGTTAACATGCAATGCGCGGCAATGGAATTTAAAAATACAAAGAGCCTACCTTGCTTCTGTTTCTCCGGCCGGAGTACTCGGCAAAGTCCATATGTCCGATTTTTCTGTTATCCTGCAAAACGACAGCAGTGCTTATGCATTATGGCCTTCTCTTTATGATCTGCTGGCCAACCGCGCCATTAACTATTTTTCGTCAAACGATGCACGGAGATGGCTTCCTGCAAACAAGCTTATGCTGGATACCAGTTTGTTTACTCCTGCCAGCAGTTTTATAAAAATGAATTTCAATGGTGATAATACTTCAAAAACGGACAATGTGCTCGTACTGTTTCAGCATTTGCTGCGACTGCATAAAAATCAAAATCATCAGCCTGCTTTCGTGGATGTCGATTTAAAACGGCTGGACTTTGTAAAGGCTCAACTACCGGATAATTTTACCAATAATCTGGCTTTTTCTCATGCCTTGGAAAAGCTTTTGCAACAATTTAAAAACAAGCCGGTTTCTGTTCGTGTTGCCAGCCGGCTGGCGCAGGCTTATCTTGCACTTGACCCATACAGTAAGAATAAAGTAAACTACCTGATAAAAGCAGAAGAAACGTGTAAAAATGCATTGGCTTTATTCCCGGAAGCACCTTTTTCCAACAATTGTAAAAACATTATTTCATCGATTAACCAACCTGTTTTCGGAATGAAAATACAAGAGGCATTGTTGCCGGACAAACCGTTTTTGGCCTTTATAAATGTCAAAAACAGTCCGGAACTTTGGTTTAAAGTGGTGAAGGTTCCTGTTGGTGTAAAAGCTGGTAACGCGGGGGAAAATATACACACCGAAATGCAGGGATATCTTCGAAAACCTGCAGTTAAAAAATGGAAGCAGGTCTTTCCTTTTATGTCGGACCACCGGAATCATACGGCAGAAATAGCCATGCCCAAACTCCCATCCGGATCGTATGTGGTTTTTGTCTCGGACAATGCGCAGTTTACCAATAAAAGTACGGTGCTCTATCAGCAGATTCAGGTTACACAGCTTGCCCTGCTTTCGCAAAAGAACAATAGCGCACAGGCTTTGGACATTTATCTGTTGGACAGGTCGTCGGGAATGGCCGTGCCCGGGGCTAATGTAAAAGTTTTTGCTCGTTCGTACAACTACCGTTTGCGGCAGCAGAAACTTGTTTCCCTTGGTACGTTTTCTTCTAATGAAGCGGGTTTTCTTCAGGTTCCCATGAAAGCCAATAATCATTATAATGGATTTATCCTTGAAGCTGTTAAGGAAGGAGATACAACAACCGTAAATACTTTTGCACACTTTTACGGGACACTTTTCCAAAAAAAGCCATATCTGCGAACTTATTTCTTCACCGACCGGGCCATATACCGACCGGGACAAACCGTTTATTTTAAGGCGGTTGAATTGGCATTAAAGGGTAATAATGCACAGGTTAAAGCCGGGGCAAAGTTGGATGTTCAGCTGATGAGTACACAGTATAAAAAGCTGAATGAGTTGCATCTTGTAACCGATGCTTCGGGCTCTGTGAGTGGTTCGTTTATCTTGCCAGATGAAGCACTTAATGGCAGGTTTCTGCTGAAAACGAATACGGGTATGAAAGGCATCCTTATGGAGAATTACAAACGACCGACATATTATGTGCGTTTTAATCCGCCTGTCAAAGCCTTTGCCTTGAATGAAATGGTAACGCTTACAGGAAAAGTGGCGTATTATTTTGGAGGTAAGCCAGACAGTATTCCTGTAAAATATACGGTTAGAAGAGAGAGCTATTTTCCATTTCCATACTATGGAAGCTGGTATCCGGGACAATCTCAGGATACAAAAATTGCCGGCGGAACAATTTTTACCAACCGTACGGGACAATTTCAGATTTCCTTTAAAGCATTAGCTGACAAAAGTATTCCGGGTGATGCAAATCCTGTTTATCGCTTTGTTGTTCATGTGGAAGCCACCGATGCCAGCGGCGAATCACATGTGGCTACAAAAGAAATTAGATTGTCGAAACTTGCGGTCCTCTTGTCCTTTCGCATGCCTGAAAATGTTGTACGTGAACAAGTGGAAAGAGTGGAAATGGAGACAAAAAATTTATCCGGAGAAAATGTCCCGGCAACGGTTCAGGTGAAATTATATAAACTGACAACTCCCGATCATTACCTGCTTCCCCGTTTGTGGCCAACGCCCGATACGGTGCTGATAAACAGAGCCGTTTTTCACAAAAGTTTTCCCCATCATCCTTTACCAAAAGAAGATGACATAAACCTGTGGGCGAAAATATTGCTTGCAACCATTAACATGAAAATAAATGGTATGACAACAATTTTTTCCAAAAGGCTGCAATTACTAAAACCTGGTGAATATTTGGCGATTGCTACCGTTAAAGGTGAGCCTGCCGCCCCGGTGAAGAAATTTTTTACTGTTTCTTCGGAACGTTCTAAAAGACTTCCGGTGAAAACCATTTTCTGGCATATTCTCTCAAGGGAAAAGGCTGAACCGGGTGATGTTTTACAACTCAGTACGGGATCTGCCAGATCTGGGATGCACATGCTTTACGAAGTGCTCAACGGCAGGCGGGTAGTACAGCGGCAATGGATTACTACTGGAAAGAAACTCACAAAGATTAATATTCCTGTTGAAAAGGCTTTCCGTGGCAACTTCTTTATCCGGCTAAGCTCTATTCGAGACAACCGGTTTTTCTCCTGGACCAAAACAGTAGAAGTTCCTTTTTCCAATAAAAAGCTGCAAGTCGGACTTAAAACAAACCGCAATTACCTCAAACCCGGTGAAAAAGAACAGTGGACTGTGAAAGTTAGTTCCCTTTCGGGAAAGCCGCAACGTGCATTTTTATTGGCTGGCATGTACGATGCCTCTCTGGATGTGTATGCGGCAAATCACTGGAAAATGTTTCCTTATCATACCAAAACAATAGGGCCTTCCTGGCGGAGTTACTTGTTTAACGCGGGTTATAACCGTACTTTGTTTTTCCCGAAAATAAAACAGTTTCCGGTAACCAGACTCTCCTATCCTCGTGTCGACTGGTTTGGATACCCTGTATTTTCACATAGAGAACAGCTCTTTTATGCGGTGGGCAGTTCTTTAAAAATACAGATGACCCCGCAGAACGATGTTGCTTTGTCTGTGAAACCTTCTCCAAACAAAGAAAAACAGGCAACCGCATTATCTTCAACCTTGCCTCCCGAAAAGAAAAACCGGCCACAACCGCTACGAACCAATTTTAATGCAACAGCTTTTTTCTATCCCAATCTTGTTGTGGACAGCACCGGAAGTGTACAGTTCAGTTTTACAACTCCCGATGCTTTGACTCAGTGGAAATTTATGGCACTGGCTTATACTAAAGATGTGAAGACAGGCAGTTTTGAGCAAAAATTTACAGCTCGTAAGGCACTCATGGTTATTCCGAATTTACCCCGTTTTGTACGCCAGGGTGACCGGTTGGTTTTTACGGCACGCCTTTCCAATTTGTCGGATAAAACACTTCCTGTAAAGGTAAATATTGAATTCTTCAATCCCGAAAACGGAAAAAAACTGAATCTCTTTTTAACCCGGAAAACAGTTGAACGCCATGTTACAATGCAGGCAGGGAAGAATGCTTTGGTTTCCTGGCTGATTCATATTCCGGGTAATATTAGCTTTCTTGGCTATCGTATAAAGGCTGTTTCCGGTGAAAATTCGGATGGCGAGCAGCGAATGATTCCGGTATTGAGCAACCGCCAGCTGATTACCGAAAGTATGCCCATGTTTGTTAACGGAAAGCATCAAAATACATTTGTTTTTACCCATTTTCTGAAAGACACTTCCGCCAGCAGAAGAAATTTCCGTTATACGCTCACATTTACCTCGCATCCGGCCTGGTATGCCGTACAGGCGTTGCCTTATTTGAGTAAACCGCAGTATGAAAGTGCGGAAAACATATTTTACCGGTTTTATGCACATGCCCTTGCGGGAGAATTATTGAAATCTTTTCCGCGTATTCGACAGGTTTTTACACAGTGGAAGCAGCAGGCTCCGGATGCTTTTTTGTCGGCATTGCAAAAAGATAAAGATTTGAAAAACATCGTGTTACAGGCAACTCCGTGGGCTCTGGAAGCACAAAATGAAACAGAACAAAAACGAAGGATAGCCCTGTTTTTTGATTTGAACCAAATGCAGCAGAAACAGCAATCTGCCTTGGCACGGTTACAGACAGCACAGCTTCCTTCCGGGGCCTGGCCGTGGTTTCCGGATATGCCTGCCGATTTCTTTACAACGCAGAATATTTTATCCGGATTTGCAGATCTTGTTCAAATGAAAGCCCTGGATCTGAAACAACAGCCTGCTTTGAAGTTGATGTTGAAAAAAGGATTTCGCTATCTTGATAACCAAATGATACAGAATTTCATCCGGTTGAAAAAACTATACCCAAAATCTCTATCTCAAAATCATTTAACTTCGGCACAAGTCCGGTATTGTTATTTGCGTTCGGAGTTTTTGGTTAGTATTCCTCTTGGTAAAGATGCGCAAGAGGCTTTTGATTATTTTAGCGTACAAATCAGAAATTACTGGCCAAAACTGAACAACAACCTGCAGGCACTTTCAGCCATACTTCTGAACCGGATGGGATGGGGTAACCAGGCGGAAGCTGTTATCAGGGCATTGAATGAGAAGTCGCTGTTGAACAAGCAAAACGGAATGTATTGGCGAAACAACAGCCGATATTCCAATCAGTCAGCGGTTTCCACTGAAGTGAATATAATGAAAGCATTTGTGGAAGTGATGAATGATACACGTTCGGCCGATAAAATGAAAACCTGGCTGATTATGCAGAAACAGGCTAACCACTGGCCGGGAACCAAAGCCACAGCCGATGCCGTTTATGCCCTGCTTATGAATGGCAGTCCGTTGCTGTCAGAAACCAAACCTGTTGAGATAAGACTAGGCAATGGCAATAGATTGCCGGCCTCAAAATTACGCGGGGAAGCAGGAAGTGAATATATTAAAAAGGTATGGATGGCGGATGAAATAACCCCTGCATTGGGAAAAATAACAGTTATAAATCCCAACAAAGGGTTGGCATACGGGGCTGCTTACTGGCAATATTTTGAAAACCTCAACAAGGTAAGCCGCCAATCGGCAAATGTCTCTGTTAAAAAAACGCTTTTCAAAGAAGTCATTACACCAACTGGCAACCGGTGGGTTGCTGTCTCTAAAGCCGAATCTTTGCAAATTGGTGACCGCGTTATGGTTCGTCTGGTTATCCATACTAATCGTGCAGCCGACTTTGTCCATGTTCAAGACATGCGTGCAGCTACTTTTGAACCGGAAACCCTGCTTTCATCTTACCAAAGAAAAGGAGGCCTGAGTTATTACGAAGAAATAAAGGATGCATCGACAAATTTCTTTATCCGTCATTTGCCCAAGGGAACTTTCATACTGGAATATCCATTATTGGCAACCCAGCAAGGTGTTTTTTCCAACGGAATTGCCCGGATTCAGAGTTTATATCTGCCTTCGTTTGTAGCTCATTCATCGGGAGGTAAAATAAAAGTACAGTAAAGAGCGTTACTTTATCGGAAAAAGGAATTACATCAGTTGATATTAAAGACGTATCGATTTTATATATAAAAGGATTTGGACGTGCCGTAAACAAAATACCTTTTTTTATTGAGAATTGATATAAAAGCGGTCAACAAATTAAAAATGTGTATTTTCAGAATATTTTCATATATTTTGTATTAGTTTTGCAAAAAATAATTTTTTATCATGGAAAATCAAAATCAAGCATTGAAAAGTAACAAAAAGAGGCCATCATCAGGAATGGTGGTATTAATTGTCATCCTTGCTGCTGTCATCGTAGGGTTGGCTATCTGGGGTATTGGTACGCTGGATAAAGTTCACAAGGAAAAGCTCGAGAAAGCGGCACAACGTACGGAGTTTACGGCACAGCTGGATTCGCTTATGACTGTTCATAACAAAATTAAGGCCGAATATGGTCAGTTGTCTGATTCTCTTTCTATCAAAGACAGCGTTATTCAGGCAAACGCTTCTGAGATTAAGAAGTTAATGAATACACGTTGGCAGTATTACCAGATTAAAAAGAAACTGAGAAGTCTGCAGAAAATTGCCCAGGGTTATGTGCTTCAGATGGATTCTTTGTACAATGAAAATCATGCTTTAACAAAAGAAAATCATCAGATAAAAGAAGTCCTCCAGCAGGAAAAACAAAAAAATGCCCAGTTGATAACAGAGAAAAAAGCCCTGAGTGGAAAAGTAAAACAGGCCAGTATTTTACATACTTATAACTTTAAAGTTCAGGCTGTTCATGTTACCGGCATGGGACGTGAAAGAAAAACAGATAAGGTAAGAAGGGTTAGCCG
>Ga0256829_1003051_pt1 | contig 11938 bp, 10 predicted proteins | sample 131447metaG_FD_185979 | JGI IMG/M metagenome (GOLD analysis project Ga0256829, IMG submission 185979) | Hydrothermal vent microbial communities from Lau Basin, Pacific Ocean - 131-447 | ecosystem: Environmental > Aquatic > Marine > Hydrothermal vents | place: Pacific Ocean: Lau Basin | collected... | reverse complement strand
TCTTGAATGAACTCAGGATGCAGTGGTTCACCTTTAAATTTTTCAAACATAATGTTGGCAAGTCCGAGATAGTTAAGCTTGACAAGTCTACTGGCTATAAAGTAGTCAAGTGGTTTGGCAATGTAGGTTAGAACAAAAGGAATGCCTATGAGTGAAGCCTCTAAGGTTGCCGTACCGCTGCAAATAAAGGCAAAATCTGCTTCGTAGAGTGTTTTGTGTGGTGTGTGCGATATCTCAAACGTAGTGATATCGCCATAGAGTGCATCACGCTCTTTTTGCGTGAAATGCTCAGGAATGATAAGCACTGCGTTTAGGTTGAGCCTCTTTTGCACCTCTTTGAACACCGGCATCAGTTTTGTAATCTCCCCTTTTCGGCTTCCAGGCATAAATACTACGCTTTTTACCTCTTTTTCCACACTTGTTTTAAACTCTTTTATCTGGTCAAGCAGGGGGTGTCCTACATACTCTATTGGCGCATCTTTTGGGTAGTAATCAGGCTCAAAAGGGAGGATGGAGGCGAGTTTGTCTATGGTGCGGGCAAGTACGGGAATGCGTTTTTTCTTCCATGCCCACGCTTGGGGGAGAATGTAGTAGATTATCTCTTTATCGGGGTACTTTTTCTTGATTTTCTTTGCAAGCGGGAGGTTGAATCCTGATGAGTCCATCAGTAACACTTTGTCTGCATCACGAGCGAGTTCTGTCATTTCATCAGCGAGTTTGAAGAAAAATCGCAGTTTTTTTAAAGCATCTACAAAGCCCATGATGGCAAGTGAGCGCAGATCGACTATGGGCTCTCCCAGTTCGCTGTTAAATATACCCATAAACTCGACATCATCGCTTAGTTCATTTTTAAGAGATTTAAGATGGACATTTGCAGAGTGTTCAAGTGCAGATACAAGTAGTTTCATCGCTATTCCTATGCTATAATTTCAGCATTATATCGAAGGTGGTCTAAAATGCTTATATCAAACGCAGTGGTATGTGATGTAAACGGTGAGAGAGAAGTTGATGTGAAAGTCCAAGACGGCGTTATTGTCGCAATAGGAAAAGGTTTAAGTGACGATGAAGTCATCGATGCCAAAGGTGCATACCTGCTTCCAAGCCTTGTCGATACAAATGTACGGGTTTTAGACTCATCTCTAAACGCAACGACTATTGCACGCATTGCAAAAGAGGCAAAAAAAGGTGGTGTGGGGCATGTTGTGTTAAACGCAGACACAAATCCTGCCATAGACAATGAAGTGGTTTTAGAGTTTGCCCAAAACGGCACAAAAGAGATAACAACACCTCAGATAGACTTTATGCTCAACACGCTTAAAGATGATATGTCACTCTCAAACATTGCCATACTGCTTAAAAAAGGCGCTATAGCACCCTATATGAGCACCATAGCGAAAAATAACATTGCCATTAAAATCGCTGAGTATGTAGAAATGTACGGCGTGACACTTTTTTGTAAAGCAGAAGATAACTCTCTGATAAACGCAGGGGTAATGCTCGATGGTGATGTGAGCTCTAATCTTGGTCTTGCAGGTATTCCTGAGCTTAGCGAAGTGCTGCATGTCTCTCGTATGATAGAGATCGCAAGGCATTTTGACATAAAAATACTCTTTAAGTCCATCGCATCACCGCGTTCGGTAGAACTCATTAGCAAAGCAAAAGAGGAGGGTGTACAGGTGAGTTGTGAAGTCTCCATCCACCATCTGCTTCAGTGTGATGAAGCGTGTAATGACTTTAATACCACTGCAAAACTCAACCCTCCACTCGCATCAAAAGAGGATATGAAAGCACTCAAAGACTCACTCAAACGCAGTGAGATAGATATGCTCACAACACTGCACCAACCATCTTCACCGGTAAATAAAGAAGTAGCATTTTTTGATGCTGCCTATGGGTGTGAAGCACTCAGTGATGCACTGCCTCTGTACTACACAAAGCTTGTAAAATCTGGGCTCATCACAATGCCAGAGCTTATCAAACTTACAGTACAAAACCCTGCAAAAGCACTTGGTTACGAAGCTGGAGAGATAAAAGAGGGTGAAAAAGCAGACTTCATACTTTTTAATATAAATGAAAAATATGCAGTGAAAAACGCCCAATCCCTCTATGATACAGAGGAGTTATTTGGCAGCGTTGCGTTTGTGTAGAAACTCTAAAATCTCAGAGGCACTTCCTTTAAAAATAACAGGAATTTCACTCTTTTTTATTTGATAATCATACATCGGGTCATAGTACTCGATGAGTAGTTTTTCTATGAGGGGTTTATAGCCTTGCAAGTCGGCATTTGTTACGTGCATTTGCAGGGCATTTTCAAAAAGTGCTTTGAGTTCTTTATGCCGCTCGCTTCCCACTCTCTTTTGAAGTTTGTCAATACTTTTACGTATAACTTCTGCCCATTTTTCTCTGCCTTCATCACCATATTTGTCATGGTAGCTCTTTAGTGCATTTTCAATATACTCTTCAAATATAATGGCAACTCTTTGCTCAAGTGGAGTTTCTAGCAGTATGAGCTCTCCATCCATAAAGTTGTTATACAAGCCTTTTGGAATGAAGATCTTTCCTACATTATGACTCTCATGCTCAATGACAAACTCGTTAAAGCCTCTTTCTTCTAATGGAATAAGCGCGTAGGCAAGGTCATTTTCAAAGTTTATCTGTGTTGGTTGTTCATTGACAAAACCGCCAAAGGTTGAACCTCTGTGGTGTGCCAAACCTTCGAGGTCTATGGCATTGTCAAGCTCTTTGAGGAGTATGGTCTTTCCTGAGCCTGTACGACCACCTATAATGATGCTGTGAAGCTCTTTGGTAATGCGCAGGCTCTCTTGCATCAAAAAGTTACGAAAGGCTTTGTAGCCTCCTTTAAGGCGTGTTATGTTGATGCCCGCTTCTTCAAGCCACTCCTGTGCGATGCCTGAGCGTTGTCCTCCACGAAAACAGTACAAAAGGGCATCTGGATTTTCTTGCAGATAGTTTTTCCACTCTTGTACACGTTTTTGTTTTCCACTCTCTTGTATGAGTTCTTCGGCAAGTTGTACTGCTGCGGCGTTGCCTTGCTCTTTATACATCGTTCCAACGAGTTCACGCTCTTTGTCAGTGAGTATGGGCAGGTTTGTTGTACGTACAAATGCACCGTTTTTAAACTCTATAGGTGCGCGTACATCCAAAAGTGGTGTGTTGTTAAGAACAATGGAGCGAAAATCTTCTGTAAGTTTCACCTTTAGTGTACCTCTACGAGATGTTCACTGCGTTTAATCGTTTCACCGATAGCTTCAAGATCAAGTCCATTTTTTCTGGTAAGTTCCAAAAATGCCGGTACGCTCTCTTTTTTGACCACACAAAGAAGTCCTCCCGAAGTTTGAGCATCACATAAGATGTCTTGCTGCTCTGGGGTCATTGGCCCTATTTTGTTGCCATAGCTTGCAAAGTTACGGCGTGTACCACCTGGAACACAACCCATTTCCAAATACTTTTTGACATTTTTGAGTGTCGGTACTTTTTCATACTCTATGATAGCGCTGATATTGCTTCCTTCACATATCTCACTCAAATGCCCGAGCAATCCAAAGCCTGTGACATCGGTCAGCGCAGTGACACCTTCGAGTTGTGATATCTCTTGACCTATTTTGTTGAGGGTACACATCGCTTCGACTGCTACGTCGATGTCGCCATCGGCTATTTTTCCCTGTTTTTGTGCAGTGGTAAGTATGCCTATGCCAAGTGGTTTTGTAAGAAATATTTCACACTCTGCTTGGGCAGTGTCGTTGCGTTTGAGATTTTTATTTTCTGCCAAGCCTGTGACGGCAAGTCCAAAAATAGGCTCAGGCGAGTCGATGCTGTGCCCGCCTGCGAGTGGAATGCCCGCCTCTTCACAAACACTACGACCGCCATCGATCACGCGGCTGCCAACTTCAGCGTCGAGCTTGTCTATAGGCCAGCCAAAGATGGCGATCGCCATAAGCGGTTTTCCACCCATTGCGTAGATGTCACTGATGGCATTGGTTGCAGCGATGCGCCCAAAGGTAAAAGGGTCATCGACTATGGGCATAAAAAAGTCTGTGGTGCTCAGCACCGATGTTCCATTACCAAGGTCAAACGCAGCGGCATCATCTTTTGAGTCATTGCCTACGAGAAGCTCAGGGTGGGGGAGCTTTGTTCTTGAACTTTTTAATATCGTATCAAGGAGTTGCGGCGAGATTTTACATCCGCATCCTGCCCCATGGCTGTACTGTGTGAGTTTTATATCTTTCATAATGTATAATGTCCTTTGCCTAATTATTGATTGAGTTTAGCACAAAAAAAGGAAATAGAGATGAACAAATTTGAGATAAATATAAACAATTATAAAAAGATTACGATTGCACATCTTGTTTTAGATTACAATGGTACTTTAGCCAAAGACGGTCTGCTTAAAGAAGGTGTTAAAATGTTACTGCCGCAATTGAGTAAACTCTTTGCTGTGCATGTAATTACGGCAGATACCTTTGGAAGTGTGCATAAACAGCTTGAAGATTTTGATGTAAATGTAAAGGTCTTAGAGAGTACAGAGCATACAAAAGAGAAAGCCGCTTTTATTCAAACACTCGGCGCTTCTTTTTGCGTTGCTGTTGGAAATGGAAACAATGATGTATCAATGCTTGAAGCAGCTGAGCTTGGTATTGCACTCATGGGCGACGAGGGGTGCGCTACAAAAACACTTTTGGTAAGTGACATCGTATGTCATAGTATTGAAGATGCGCTTGAGCTTTTCACGCAGCCACAACGTTTACAAGCAACGCTTAGGCAATAACTATTTACTGCGTTTAGCGTAGAACTCTTTTTTATATTCTGCAAACCTGTCTTCTAAAATCGCTTCACGAACTTCTCTCATAAGGTTGAGATAGTAGTGCAGGTTATGAATGGTCGCGAGTCTGAAGTAGGTTATTTCGCGTGAGCGAAAGAGATGGTTGATGTAGGCACGGCTGTAGGTTTTACAGGTCATACATTCACACTCTGGGTCTATTGGAAGAGGATCTTCTTTAAATTTTGCGCCTTTAATGTTCATTTTTCCAAAAGAAGTAAAGAGTGTACCGTTTCTTGCGTTTCGTGTGGGCATAACGCAGTCAAACATATCGATGCCTCGCTCAATGTTCTCTATGAGATCTTCAGGCGTTCCCACACCCATCAAATAGCGTGGTTTATCTTCTGGCATATACTGTGTTGTATGCTCTACTGTGTCATACATCTCGTTATTGAGCTCACCAACTGAGAGCCCGCCAATGGCAAAGCCGTCATAATCAAGCGCGCAAAGTTCGGTAGCTGATTTGGTACGAAAAGCCTTGTCCGTTCCTCCTTGAATGATGGCGAAGATGTTTTGATCGACTCCGACTCCCTCTTTTTGCTTTGCACGGAAATATTCTATGGACTCTTCTGCCCATGCCGTCGTTCGCTCAATGCTCACCTTTATGCGCTCCTGAGTTGCCGGAAGTGCGACCAAATCATCTAAAATCATCATGATGTCCGAGCCGAGATTGTGCTGGATGTCAATGACCTTTTTTGGTGTAAAGAAGTGTTTGCTCCCGTCAATGTGCGAGCGAAACTCTATACCGTCAGTTTTTGGTTTGGAGATGTCAGAGAGTGAAAAGGCCTGAAAACCGCCACTGTCCGTTAAAAAGCTTTTCGGGTATTTTGTAAAGCCGTGGAGTTTGCCCATCTTTGCGACTGTTTTATCACCGGGACGTAGGTACATATGGTAAGTGTTTGCCAGAATAATCTCTGCTCCAAGCATATCTAAAACATCGTGAACATCGAGAGCTTTGACACTTCCAACGGTTCCAACAGGCATAAATACAGGTGTCTTGATTTTTGAGTGAGCCGTCTCTATAGTAGCAGCACGTGCCTTGCCGCTTGTAGCTTCTAAAGTAAATTTCATAGTAGGTAGTTCCAAATTTTTTTGTGATTATAGCATCTTATGACTTCTTATAGATATGAAATCCTTTTTCAAGAGGGGTAAAGAGTTTTTTATTTATCCCATTTGCATCAGCATGACCTAGAAACAAAATCCCCTGTTCTTTTAGCATCCTGTGAAAAATCGTGTAGCATTTTTGTTTATCTGCTTCGTTGAAATAGATTAGCATATTGCGTGAGAAGAGTATATCGAAGTGTCCAAGTTTCTGAACAATGGAATTATCAAAAATATTCGCCTGTAAAAAGTGAGCACTTTGTCGTAAGTTATCATCGATTTTATAAAGGTTACCTACTTTTGTGAAATAAGTTTTTTTGAGATGCTCTGGAAGTTTTTCCACACTTCGTTGTGAATAGAGTCCTGCTTTTGCTTTAAAAACCATTTTTGAGTCAATATCTATTCCGATGAGTTCAATGTTGAGTTTTTCTAGCAAATTCCCTGCATCTAAAATAGCGAGCATAATGGAATAAAGTTCTTCTCCGCTAGAACATGGTGCAACAAGAATTCGAACAGTAGGAAGATTCCCAAGTTCTGTAAATCTTGGCAACACCTTGTTAGTTAGAGCATGAAACTGTTCAAACTCTCTCCAAAAGTATGTTTCATTGACTGTTACAGCATTTGTAAGGTCTTGAATGAGTTTTTGATCGTTCTGGTAGCGAATACGATGGTAAAAGGTATTGAAATCATTAATAGAATGTGCCTTAAAAACATCCTCTATTTTTCTTTTAAAACGATGTAATTTGCTACTCTCAAGCTCTACACCAGTTGTTTTTTGTAAAAATTGTGCAAGTTTATCTAGCTCTTTATCACTTAAAAACATTTTTTTATTGTCCATAATGTATAATCTCTTCTAGTATTTTATTAAATGGTAGAACTTTTGTTGCCCCACCTCGTTCAGCTGCCTCTTTTGGCATTCCATAGACTACAGCGCTCTCTTCATTCTCAGCAAGAGTATATGCCCCAGCTTTTTTGAGTGCAACAATACCATCTGCACCATCATCTCCTATGCCTGTAAGCTCAATTGCTAAAATGTTTTTTGCAGGGAGTATATTAAGTGCAGAAAAAAACATTTCATCGACTGAAGGGGTAAAAAAACGTTCCTGTGTATTTGGTGTAAGAACACAGGAATAATTTTTGAGCTTTTTACGAAAATGGAGGTGCTTGCCTCCTTTTGCAATAATGACTCGTGATTTTTTCAACTCAACTCCATTGTTTGCTTCAAGGACTTCCACCTTCGAGAGTGTATTGAGTCTTTTTGCAAAGTTTGTTGTAAATTCTGTAGGCATATGCTGGACAATACATAAGGCATGTGGGTATTCTTGAGGGAGATTTTTACAAATAGCCTCTATTAGTCTTGGTCCCCCTGTTGAAGCTCCTATCAGTATGAATTTCATATCGATGTTAGTATTGATATCGACTGTTTCATTTGAAAGTGTAAGTTGTTTTTTGTTAATATTTTTTGGAAGGACTTGAAGTGCTTTTTTTACTTTCTGTACGATTTCTTGAGATATTTTTGAAATTTCTACACTACTTTTTGGTTTCGGAATATAGTCAATCGCACCAAGTTCAAGGGCTTGAAATGTTATATCGGCATTTTGACTTGTAAAAGAGCTTATCATTAAAACACGTGTTGGTCTTTCTTTCATTAAAATTTTGAGTGTTTCTATGCCATTTAGTACAGGCATTTCAATATCAAGTGTTACAAGAGAATAGTGTTTCTCTCTTAGTTTTTCAAGTGCTTCTTGTCCATTCTTTGAAAAATCTACTTCATAACCAGCTTCTTTCAGTAGTCTTATGATGTAACGGCGAATAACAGCAGAGTCATCAACAACAAGAATACGTTTTTTTATCATTAGACCAGTCCTGTTAAAAATTTTTCATTAAACTTTACAATCACTTCATCTTTATAAATTATAGCGCCAGAGATAATTTCATCTTTAGAACTTTCAATATTACTGATGCTCTTTTTATCTAAATAAACTATATTGTCAATATCGTCTACTAAAAATGCTACTGTTGTTTTGTCATATTCAACAAATATTATCTGTGCAGTTTCAATTTGAGTTTGAATATTTAAAAAAGAGTCAAGTTTGATAACACTTATTGCTTTATGATTCCATGTTGCCAAAAATTCTATATATTCATTTGCCGCAATTGCAGAAGAGTGTGTTTTTGCTAGTGTCTCACTCTCAACAACCTGTCGTATATGCTTCATTGAAATAGAGTACTTTTTATTTTCAACGTAAAAGATTAAATACTCTTCATGTTTATCTGAAAACTCCTTCTTTGTCACTTCTTCATAGTGTTGATTTTGATGTTTTTTATTAAAATAAAAGAGCGGGTTGAAAATGGCCAGAGCTTTTTCATTATAGTTATAAAAAGCTTCAATATTTGTTGATGTATCATCTAGGTATTCAATCTTATCTGCTTGAAAATTTTCTATATCATATACTTCATCTACCTCAAGTGCTACTTTTGAATTATTATGTTCTAAAATCACAATATCATGCTTGCCTGCATCTTTAAAATCAGCTACTTGCACAATTTCACCTCTCAATGCTATAGCACCTTTTATATTTTTAATACTTTCTTGTATTTCAAACATTTCAAATTCATTTTCAAGAACTTCTTTAACATATTTAGAAGCGATTGCGTAGAGATGCTTTTGGACTTTTACAATGAGATAATGATTTGTTGTCGTGTCGTATTGAACATTTATCTCATTGTCATTGAAGTGCAGAGATGCCATAGCAGGTATATGATGCTTTTGTAGTAGAGGAATAGGGTAAATTTCATTGACAATAATATTTTCTTCTTCATCCTTGTAGTGATTGATAACCATGTCTTTTGTCGAAAGATCTAGTGATGAATTCGCCTTCTCAACCTCTTCGAGTTTAATAATGGAATCAACAAGCATACCATAATAGTAATTGTCATTCTTATCATAAATAACGATTACACTTTTCTCTTTAGTCATATCGAGTGATTTTTCACTGTAGAGTTTCGCTGTGTCAATAAGAAGCATTACATCATCATTGTACTTTGATACGCCTATTACAGCTTCGTTAAAACCACCTATATTGTTATATTCTTCTAACTCAAAGACATAGGCGACATGCTGTGTATTGAAACAGTATCGCTCATCTAAAAGTTCGAACTCTATAATGGATGTATTCATTATTCATCCTTTAAAAGAGCGGCAACTTCTATAAGGTCACTGACATTTTCTGCCATTGTTTGAGATACGTTTGTGATATGCTCTGCTGCTATCTTTGATTCTGCAGCATTATTGAGTGCTAAGTCTGCAGCGGTTTGTGTTTGCTGAGCACCTACTTGTGTCTCTTGAAGTGCATGGGTGATAGAGTTGAGTTTTTCGTCAATTTCTTGAAATATAGCAGCACTTTTATCTATCTCATATGTATTATTTTGCATATCAGAAGAGAGTAAAATAATAGCATCTGACTCTTGCATGCCAAGAAGTTGCATTTTGTCAATAGCTTCTAATATACTCTCTGTTTCATCTTCTAAATTATCTACAATGTCATTAACCTTATCGAGACTTTGTTCAGAATTTTGAGCAAGGCTTCTAATGTCATTACTTACAATAGAGAAGCCTTCAGAACATCCATCTGGTACATCTTTTACCTGCATTGCTTCAACAGAACCGTTTATGGAGAGTGACGCAGTTTGTACGATGGTAAGCTCAATTTTTCTTAGAATTTTTTTGAGATGTTTTATGTTGCGTTTCATTGTCTTAGCTTCATGAATGACATCTTCATTATGCTGAAGGTTTTGACGTGAATTTATACCTGCTTCATTTATACTTTGTACACTCTGTTTAAAACGTTTTTTTATCTCTTGTATCTCTACATTTATTTTTGTAACACTTTCATCAATTTCTTGAGCAATTTTATTTGCTTCTTGTGCATAGAGTATATTATTGCTGGCATCATCTTTAGAGATATTAGCTGCCTCCTCGATTTGAGAAAGTGCAATCATACTCTGTGACATGGAGTTTTCTATCTCCTCTATAGCAGAACTCAGTTCTTCTGCCGCAGAGGCGATATCATTGACAAGCTCTTTAGCATTGTTACCATTGCTATTTTGTAGTTTTTCTGCCATAGATTCAAGCATTTTAGCGGCAGCATTGGATTGGTTGAAGGCAGTTGCTTGCATGGAAATAGTCTGTGTTACTTCACTTACTGCACCTGCACTCTCTTCAGATGCACTTGCTATTGTTTCACTCGATAGTTGCATTTTCATAATCTTTTCATCAAGCGTTTGAAACTCTTCTACCGATCTATTTACATCCTCAACAATAATTAATAATGTCTTAATAAGCTCTTTCATAGAAACTGCATTCTGACTTGCATCATTTGAAGCAATTTCTATCGAACTTTTTGTCTTCATAATAGTTTGTCGTACAGTATCCACATTATTCTGAATCTCTGTCACTATACTATTAATCTCTTGTGCATAGTTATTTGATTTTGAAGAGAGTGCCCGTATCTCTTTTGCAATGACTGAAAATCCTCTCCCTTTTTCTTGTGCACGGCTAGCTTCTATAGCCGCATTGAGCGCTAGAAGAGAGGTCCTTTTCGCAAGTTTTGTGATGAGGTTGACTGTTTGTGAGACCTCTTCACCTGCATTGTGTAAGCGTTCTCCAACTTCATAAACATGTTCTGCAGATTTTGCAATGCGCAGCATATTTTCTGAAGATTCATTGATCTTTTGTGAAGCATCGAGTATAGAATTTTCAAGTTTTTTGATATTTTCAACAGAACTGTTACTCATTTTAAGAATTTGTGTAGAGTTTGTTTTGATGGCATTGACAGCACCAAGGCTCTCTTCTGCTGCACCTGCACTCTCTTCTGCAGCCGCGGCTATACTTTCCATAGTAGATTTGAGCTCTTCTATTCCACTTAAACCTTCTGCTGTTGAGCTTAGAAGTGCTTGAGCTGTAGTGTTTAATACTTTTGTATGGTTTATGTCTTGGTGTTTAGTAAAAGTATGAGAATCATCTTGGGTTGTTTCTTCAATTTGTAGAGTGCTGGTGGGTACATCTTCTTCTTTTTTTTCTTTACGTAATAGAGAATTAATAAATGGCATATGTTGCTCCTGAAAAAATATTTATATTTATAACATTTTATTTTCCATACGACAAATAATAATTATTTCTTTTGAAGAAAAACACTACTGAAGTTACATTTAGTAAAAATTATAACATTCTAAGCACTTTTATTGTAAAATCATTCGAAATATTTAAACAAAGGTGTATTAATGGCAACTATTGGTATGGGTGATATTAAAAAGAATGTTCGTCTTATAGTAGGTGAAGTTCCTTATAAAGTGGTAGAGTTTCAACACGTAAAGCCGGGAAAAGGTGCTGCGTTTGTACGTATGAAAATGAAGAGTTTTTTAAATGGAAAAGTGGTTGAGAAGACTGTTCACGCCGGTGACAAGTTTGAAGTACCTGAAATTGACTACAAAACTATGCAGTATCTCTATGATGATGGTGAGATGTACCAGTTTATGGACAATGATACGTATGATCAACTTGGTCTTTCGTATGAGCAGTGTGATGATGCCTCTAAATGGTTCAAAGATGGCATCAATGTAGATATCGTTTTTTATAAAGGTCAAGCTATCTCTGTTCAGGCTCCTGAAGTTATGGAGTTCGTCATCACAGATACACCACCGAATTTCAAAGGTGACACATCAAGTGGAAGTAAAAAACCTGCAACACTTGAGAGTGGTGCGGTTGTCCAAGTACCATACCACGTTTTAGAGGGTGATACAATCAAAGTAAATACAGTTGACGGTGAATATTTAGAAAAAGTAAAATAATAGGAAGTAAGCATTGAGCGCAAAACCGCAATTTACACATTTACATCTCCATACAGAATACTCTCTTCTGGATGGAGCAAATAAACTCTCAAACCTTGTTTCACGCGTAAAAGAGCTTGGCATGACAAGTGTTGCCATGACTGACCATGG
>Ga0256829_1003050_pt1 | contig 11939 bp, 12 predicted proteins | sample 131447metaG_FD_185979 | JGI IMG/M metagenome (GOLD analysis project Ga0256829, IMG submission 185979) | Hydrothermal vent microbial communities from Lau Basin, Pacific Ocean - 131-447 | ecosystem: Environmental > Aquatic > Marine > Hydrothermal vents | place: Pacific Ocean: Lau Basin | collected... | reverse complement strand
AGCAATTCACCCCTGCAACTTATTTCTTGGTTGTGGCGGAAGCATGCTCCGCAGAATTATGATTACTGGATTTGCAGACCCACACCTTCACCCCTATAACACCGGCTAAGGTCATCGATTCTGCAAAACCATAACTTATATCTGCGGTAAGAGTATGAAGAGGAACCCTTCCTTCCATTATCCACTCCCTTCGCCTCATTTCAGCCCCGCCAAGTCTTCCTGAACAAGCAATTTTTATCCCCTCGGCGCCGTTCTTTTTTGCAAGCATCACTGCCCTTTTCATAGCTTTTCTGTAAAAAACCCTCTTTTCAAGCTGCAATGCTATATTTTCGGCGATAAGTTGGGCATCCAGATCTATCATCGGCACCTGTTTCACATCAACAGAAAACTCATAATTTGTAAACTTCTTAATGTATTCTTTAAGTTTCTCTATCTCTCCGCCCTTTCTTCCTATGATAATTCCGGGTCTGGAGGCATGTATTACAGCATGAACATGGTCGCTCTTTCTCTCAAGAACTATAGAGGAAATTCCGGCATAATAAAACTTCTTTTTTATGGCGTTTCGAATCATTATATCCTCGCTTAGCCAAGCCTTATAGTTCTTTTTGTTATACCAGTTCGAAAGCCAGCCTTTATTTATACCAATGCGCAACGAAACAGGATTTACCTTTTGACCCAAAACATCACCTCCCTATCTTCATCGTAACTTTTATATTGCTAAATCGTTTAAGTATTCTATATGCCCTGCCCATAGCCCTGGGTTTTATTCTTTTCATACGCATTCCATCATCAGCGGTAACGTTGGCTACTATCAGTCTGTCAATATCAACACCCTGATTTTCGGCATTGGCAACAGCCGCATAAAGCATTTTATACAAAATATAAGCAGCTTTTTTAGGCATAAACTTAAGTATTGTAAGTGCCTCTTCGGCGGTTTTGCCTTTTATATGATCTATGACAACCCGAACCTTTCTGGGGGCAATACGCGCTCCTTTCACATAGCTTACAATTTTTTCAGCCATTTTACTTTCCTATTTTCTTTTGAACAACACCGCGATGACCTCTGAAAGTCCTTGTCGGTGCAAATTCGCCCAGTTTATGCCCAACCATCTCTTCGGTAATATAAACCGGTATAAACTTGTTTCCGTTATGCACGGCAAAGGTTACGCCCACAAACTCAGGCATCACCGTAGAGCGTCTTGACCATGTTTTAATAGGTTTTTTCTTCTTTTCCCGCTGCATCTTTTCAACCTTTTTAAGTAATTTAGCATCAACAAACGGTCCTTTTTTTATAGATCGCGGCACAACTCCTCCTACCTTCTTTTAACTATATATTTATCTGTCTGCTTGTTTTTCCGTGTTCGATGCCCTTTGGTCGGTTTTCCCCACGGAGTCACCGGATTTCTTCCCGTTCCCATCTTTCCTTCACCGCCTCCATGCGGGTGATCTACAGGGTTCATAGCATTTCCTCTCACGTGAGGTCTCCTGCCGATATGTCTGCTGCGTCCCGCATTTCCAAGCGAGATATTGGAATGCTCGCTATTTGAAACCTGACCAATAGTCGCCATACAATCTAGCGGGACTATCCTCACTTCACCTGAGGGCATCTTCAGATGAGCAAATCCGGATTCCTTCGCAAGCAGCTGAACGATTGTTCCTGCTGCTCTGGCTATTTTGCCTCCGCCTCCGGGCTTCAACTCAACATTATGCACAAAACTACCCGAAGGAATATTTCTGAGCGGCATACTGTTGCCCACCTTTATCTCGGACTTCTCATCGCTCACTATTATATCACCTTTTTTTAAACCCTCAGGGGCAACTATATATCTTTTTTCTCCGTCTATGTAGTTTATCAATGCAATCCATGCACTTCTGTTAGGATCATATTCTATAGAGGCAACCTTTCCGTTAATTCCTTTTTTGGATCTCTTAAAATCAATGATTCTGTATCTTCTTTTGTGACCGCCACCTCTATGGAAAGAAGTTATCCTTCCATAAGCATTCCTGCCACCGGTTTTCTTTAAAGATTTGGTCAATCTTTTTTCAGGTTTTTTAGCCGTCAGCTCACTAAAATCGCTGACCGACATAAAACGTCGGGATTTGGTGTACGGCTTATAAAGTTTTACTCCCACTTTGCCTCCCTCATAGCTCCTTTATCTCTTCACCCTCTTTCAAGGTCACTATCGACTTAACCCTTCTCTTTCTGAAACCTTCTATATTCTTGAAACGCTTTTTCTTTTTCGGAAGATTTATTATATTGACCTTTTCCACCTTCGCTTTAAAAAAGGTTTCAACAAAACGTTTAATCTCATTTTTCGTAGCCCTTGGGTCAACGTAAAAATGCAGCTTCCCAAACTCAGCATCCTTAACCGATTTTTCTGTCAGAACTCTGCCTTTGATAATAGAAAATTTATCCTTCATCGTGTAACCTCTTTTTCAGCCCGTTTAATGCAGCTTCGGTAATCAAAATATTAGAATAGTTCATCAGTGAGCCCACTCTAACCGAATTGACATTTATCAGTTCAACATCCTCTATATTTCTGAACACAATCCGTTTATCATTATCCTCGGTGTCAACAAGCATGAGAACATTGCCATCAATTTTTATATCTTTAAGGAAGCCGTACGCCTCTTTGGTTTTCTTAAAACCAAACTCTCCTGTTATGCAAAAAATATCGTTTTGTCTTAGTGTTAATCCAACCAAAAACGCCTTTTTCTTCTCTTTTTTGTTTATTTTCTGATTATATGAACGCGGATGCGGACCAAACGCAACGCCGCCGTGATATCTTGTCGGCGATCCTGCATCTCCTGCCCTTGCATTGCCTGTTCCTTTTTGCCTGTATAGTTTGCGCGTGCTTCTGCTTACGGTTCCCCTGGTCTTCACAGAGACTGTCCCCTGTCTCAGGTTCGCCTGCTCTGCCACAATAACCCGGGAAAGCAATCTGTCGTAATTTTTCCCACTAAATCCCGGTATGCCAAGCTCAATGTCTTCCAGTCTGCTGGCAGTCCAGTCATAATGACCTATCTTAATCGTTTTGCTATATGCTTCAGACATTTTTCTTTCCATGTTTTTTTATCGTTACAAGCGCTCCGGGAGCTCCCGGTATGGCACCTTTTATATACAAAATGTTGCTTTCGTTGATAACCTTGACAATTTTAAGGTTTTTAACGGTAACGTTCTGATTACCCATATGTCCCGGCAATTTTCTTCCCTTTACCACTCGACCCGGAAACTCACAGTTTCCGATAGATCCCGGAGCTCTGTGAAACATTGATCCGTGACCACCGGGTCCTCCGTGAAAACCATGCCTTTTTATTACACCGGCAGCGCCTCTTCCTTTTGAAACAGCCGTTACATCAACCTTTTCTCCTTCCTGAAAGATTTCGGTTGTAATTTTATCTCCTATATTAACGGATAAATCCGTTTTTATCTGTTTCAAAAATCTAACCGGTTTAATCTTTGCCTTTTTAAATATGCCGCTCATCGGTTTATTAGCAGATTTCTTGATTCCGAAACCGATAACAACTTCGGAATCACCTACACGTCTAACAACAGGACACGGTCCGGCTTCTACCACCGTGACCGGTACCGCACCAGATCCGTCATAAATCTGCGTCATACCGACTTTATAACCCATTAAAACTGACATCATCTCTCCTATAGCTTAATTGTAATATCGACGCCGCTGGGAACATTAAGCTTTGTCAGAACATCAATCGTCTGAGGCGATGCATTCTCAATATCAATCAAACGAGATCTTCTTCTCATCTCAAACTGCTCCCTTGACTTTTTGTCGATATGAGGCGAACGCAAAACAGTATAACGAGTTATTCTTGTTGGGAGCGGAACAAGCGCCTTTATATTGCCGCCTGTTCTTCCCACCATTTCAACTATGCTCTTAACAGTATCATCAAGAATCTTTGCATCAAACGATTTCAACTTCAATCTTACAATTTTTTTCATCTTTTCCTACTTCAATATCTCGCTGACAACACCTGCACCAACCGTTCTTCCGCCCTCTCTTATTGCAAAGCGGGTCTCTTTCTCAAGAGCAACAGGACTTATCAGTTCAGCGGTCATCTCTACATTGTCTCCGGGCATAACCATCTCCACACCCTCAGGAAGCTCTATGCTGCCTGTAACATCGGTTGTTCTGACATAGAACTGAGGACGATATCCGGGGAAAAACGGTGTATGTCTTCCGCCCTCATCTTTTGTCAGGACATATACCTGAGCCTTAAACTTCGTATGAGGGGTAATCGAACCAGGTTTTGCCAGCACCATTCCTCTTAATACCTCTTCCTTCTTTATTCCTCTCAAAAGAACACCTATATTATCACCTGCTCTTCCTTCGTCAAGTATCTTTCTGAACATCTCAAGGGATGTTGCAACGGTTTTCCTGGTAGGCTTAAATCCTACTATCTCAACCTCCTCTCCGGGCTTGAGAATGCCTCTTTCAACCCTTCCGGTCACAACGGTACCTCTTCCTGAGATTGTGAAGATATCCTCAATCGGCATCAGGAAAGGCTTGTCTATGTCTCTTTTAGGCTCCGGAACATAGCTGTCAATTGCATCCATAAGATCAAAGATAGCCTTGGTATGTTCGTTCTCCTGACCTTCGGGAGTCTCAAGCGCTTTAAGGGCGGATCCTTTGATTATGGGAATCTCATCTCCGGGATAATCATAGCTGCTCAACAGCTCTCTTATCTCTTCCTCTACAAGCTCTACAAGCTCAGGATCATCAACCATATCGGTTTTATTGAGAAAGATTACCATTGCCGGAACGCCTACCTGCCTGGCAAGAAGAATATGCTCTCTTGTCTGAGGCATAGGACCGTCCGCAGCTGAGACCACAAGAATGGCTCCGTCCATCTGAGCGGCGCCGGTAATCATATTCTTGATATAATCGGCATGCCCCGGGCAGTCTATATGAGCATAGTGGCGTTTGTCGGTTTCATACTCAACATGAGCGGTGTTGATCGTAACACCTCTTTCCCTTTCCTCCGGTGCGTTGTCAATCTGGTCATACGCTTTAAACTCAGCCTGACCTTTCTGGGCAAGCAGCTTTGTTATAGCTGCGGTCAGTGTTGTCTTTCCGTGATCAACATGCCCGATAGTACCGATGTTAAGATGCGGTTTCGTTCTGATATATTTTTCCTTTGCCATATCTTACCTCCTTTATCTGCTGCCAGTAATCTTTTCTGCTATCGATTTGGGCACCTCAGTGTAATGATCAAACAGCATGGTATAGGTTCCTCTGCCTTGAGTTATCGACCTTAATACCGTAGCATATCCGAACATCTCTGAAAGTGGAATCATAGCATCAATTATCTTAATATTTTTTCTTTCTCCGGTCTCAACAATCTGCCCTCGCCTTGAGTTAACATCGCCAATAACATCCCCAAGATATTCAGGAGGCGTATTAATCTCAACAGCCATTATAGGCTCCAGTATGACTGGATTTGCCTTTTTCATACCCTCTTTCAAAGCCATAGAACCTGCCATTTTGAATGCGAGTTCGGAAGAATCTACCTCATGATAGGATCCGTCAAACAGAACAACTTTGATATCTGTTACCGGATATCCTCCCACAACACCGCTCAAAGCAGCCTCTCTTATACCTTTTTCTACTGCCGGTATATATTCTTTTGGTATCACACCGCCAACAATACGATTCACAAACTCTATACCCGCGCCCTTTTCGGCAGGGTCAATCTGAACCTTGACATGACCATATTGGCCATGTCCGCCGGTCTGCCTGACAAATTTACTCTCCTGAACAACCGATTTTTTAATGGTTTCTTTGTAGGCAACCTGAGGCATTCCGGTTTTGGCATTTACATGAAATTCGCGCCGCATCCTATCAACAATAATATCAAGATGCAACTCTCCCATACCGGATATTATGGTCTGGTTTGTCTGATCATCATACTTGACGGTAAAGGTTGGGTCTTCCTCTGCAAGTTTTGACAGAGCAACTCCCATCTTATCCTGGTCTGCTTTGGTCGCCGGTTCTATAGCCATGCTTATAACCGGATCGGGGAAATCCATCTTCTCAAGCACTATAGGATGTTTTTCATCGCAAAGCGTGCTTCCGGTGCCGCTATGCTTGAGCCCTACCACCGCGCAGATATCCCCTGCAGATGTAAACTCCATATCTTCACGCTTATTTGCGCTCATATGAAGAATTCTTCCGATACGCTCCTTTTTGTTTGCAACCGGATTATAGACATACGAACCTGAGCTGATCTTACCGGAATAAACCCTCATATATGAGAGCTTTCCAACATACGGATCGCTCATAACCTTAAATATCAATCCGCAAAACGGCTCGTTTTCATCAGCCTTTCTTATCTCCGTTTTGCCTCCGTCAGGTCTTTGAGTTCCTTTAACCGGAGGTATATCAACAGGAGAGGGTAAATACCTTACAACCGCATCAAGCAACGGTTGAACGCCTTTGTTTTTGAATGCGCTACCACATAACATCGGAACAACCTTCAAATCTATTGTTCCTTTTCTTATCACCTTATATATTCTATCTTTATCAATTTCATTTCCTTCCAGATAATCTTCCATGAGGGAATCGTCAAAATCGGCAAGCCTTTCGATAAGCTCAACCCTCCGATTATCCGCTTCCTCTTTCAAATCATCAGGTATCTCAACAACATCATATTTGGCACCCAAAACATCAGATGTCCATACATAAGCCTTTTGCTCTATCAGGTCAACAATACCCTTAAAATCACCTTCATTGCCAACAGGTATCTGAAGCACCAACGGAACTGCTCCCAGTTTCTCTTTAACATCGTTTACTACTTCGAAAAAATCAGCTCCGACTCTATCCATCTTATTTACAAATGCAATTCTGGGAACATTATATTTATCCGCCTGGCGCCAGACGGTTTCAGACTGAGGTTCAACACCATCAACAGCGGTAAAGACCGCCACAACACCGTCCAAAACCCTCAGCGATCTTTCAACCTCAACTGTGAAATCTACATGCCCGGGAGTATCTATAATGTTAATATCACACCCTTTCCACGATGCACTTATGGCAGCGGAGGTAATAGTAATACCTCTTTCTTTTTCCTGTTCCATCCAGTCGGTAGCCGTATTACCATCATCCACATTGCCTATTTTGTATGTTGCACCCGTATAATATAAAACGCGCTCGGTGGTAGTGGTTTTTCCGGCATCAATATGCGCAACAATTCCTATGTTTCTGAGGTTTTTCAAATCAGCAGCCATAGTGTTAATTTACCACCTATAATGTGCAAAAGCTCTGTTTGCCTCAGCCATTTTATGCACATCCTCTCTTTTTTTGACAGATTTTGAACGCTTTTCGTATGCCTCGATAATTTCGCCCGCAATCTTCTCGGTTATACCTTTCTCGGAACGCAACCTCGCATACTGAACAAGCCATCTTATTGCAAGACTACCCTGTCTTCTTGAGGAAACCTCAACCGGAACCTGATAGGTTGCTCCTCCGACACGTCTTGGTCTGACCTCTATCTTCGGTTTTATATTATCAACTGCACCGGTCAGAACCTCGAGAAATCCTTTCTTGGTCTTTTTCTCTATAATCTCGGCTGCTCTATACAAAGCTCCAGCAGCCACGCTCTTTTTCCCGTCCTTCATTAATCCGTTTATCACCTTGCTAACAAGCACACTACCATAAACTTTATCAGCAGCAATCTTTCTCTTTATAGCTCTTCTTCTTCTTGACATACAAACCTCTAATTATTATTGCTCTTTGGTTGCTTTAGTGCCGTATTTTGAACGCCCGTTCTTTCTTCCTTCTACTCCTGAGGTATCAAGAGCGCCTCTTACAATATGATATCTCACACCCGGCAAATCCTTTACCCTGCCGCCTCTTACAAGCACGATGGAATGCTCCTGAAGGTTATGCCCCTCCCCCTGGATATAGCTAATAACCTCATATCCGCTGGTCAGTTTTACCTTCGCAACCTTTCTCAACGCAGAGTTAGGCTTTTTAGGCGTAGTTGTATAAACCCTTGTGCATACTCCTCTTTTTTGAGGCGAGCCTTCCAATGCAGGTGTCTTGCTCTTTTTCTCTAACCTTTTCCTTCCTTTTCTTATCAACTGGTTAATAGTTGGCACATCTCCTCCCGTTTTTTTGAAACGATTGCTAAAATACGATAAAAATTACGGTTTGTCAAGCATTATTTTGCAAAACTACCGAAACATTTTCCAATCTCTTTTGACCGGTTCCCGCTGGAATTAGTCTTCCGACGATGACATTCTCTTTTAATCCCTCAAGAATATCGGTCGCCCCTCTTATGCTTGCATCGGTTAAAACACGTTTTGTTTCCTGGAATGATGCAGCGGAAACAAAACTGTCGGTTGCAAGCGAAGCTCTGGTTATTCCCAAAAACAGTATCCTTGCCAAAGCGGGTTTCTTGCCATCACCCACAAGCTTTCTGTTCATCTGCTCGAACTTATATCTGTTGACTATCTCTCCCTGAATCAAGCCGCTTTCACCCGGATCCTCAACCATAACCCATTTTAGCATCTGACGAACAATCACTTCAAAATGTTTATCATTAATATCAACACCCTGCATTTTATAAACCTGCTGAACCTCACCGACAAGATGTTTTGCAAGCTGTTTTTCTCCGAGAATTCTTAAAATATCGGCAGGATTCACAACTCCGTCGGTAATAGGTTCACCCGCCTCAACATGATCATGCGGATAAACCTGAATTCTTCTGTTTCGAGGAATTACATATTCTCGCTCCATGCCTCCGGCGCTCGTGATATAAACGGTTTTTTTGCCTCTTATCTCTTTGCCGTAGCTTACCTCACCGCTAATTTCGGATATAATTGCCGGCACTTTGGGAGATTTTGCCTCTACAATCTCAACAACTCTCGGCAATCCTCCGGTAATATCGCTCGTCTTTGCCGTTTCTTTGGGAATCTTGCCCAAGACATCTCCGGCTTTTACATAATCGCCGATATTTTTAAGAAGAACGGTTCTGGGAGGCAAGAAATATTCGCTGCTTCCGGTTTCATCTTTAACCACGATTCGCGGAGACAATCTCGCATCAACAGATTCAACAATAGTTCTGCTTCTTAAACCGGTAATACGATCCACTTCATCTTTAAGCGTTTTATCCGCAACAATATCCTTAAAATCAACTGTCCCGTCCTGAGATGAGAGAATATAGGATGAATAGGCATCCCAGTCAGCCAGCATTACTTCAGATTTATATATACTTTTGTCGCTTATGAACCTATCAAGCTCTTCCTTGTCGTCTTTATATGCAAGCAGGTCGCCTTTTTTAACCCTGTCTCCGTCTTTGACGGCAAGTTTGGAGCCAACCGGCGCATAATAGCGTTCAACAATAGAACCTTTATTGTCTCTGATGAAAACGTGAGTCCCATACTTTTTGACTACCTCTTCGCTCTGACTCGATCGCACCATTTTATCGCCATCAAGCTCCCATATCTCAATCTGACCCGGCTTGGAGGCTTTTAAAAATCTGATAAGTGCATCTCCGTCATTTACATATATCTTTGCGCCGTAAGTTATCTTATTGGGAACATCCCACACCTCAAGCACCCTTTCGACAATAATGCTGTTTCTCTCTACTTTGCCAGATTCTTTTACAAGAAGTCTTAATTTGCCTATAGCAGTCTCTCCTCCGTGAGCAAAATCCGATTGATTAAGAAGACTTGATTTTGAAATTCTATATTCCTTACCGTTAATCTTATAGATATAGCCTCTGAAATCTTCCTCAATCTCGATTGAAGCGGCATCAGAGGAAACAAGAAACGGTTCGGTTATCAATATCATAGCATCACGCCTGGACAAAACCACCCTATCTCCATTAGAGTTGGTGGCTACCTTCATATTATAAAATCTTACAAATCCTGCCTTGTTGGTGCTTGCAAATACCTTCTCATCGCCCGTGCTTGCAGCTCCGCCGCCATGAAAGGTTCTCAATGTAAGCTGAGTCCCCGGTTCGCCAATCGATTGAGCCGCAATAATTCCCACAGGCGTTCCGATTTCAACAAGTCTGCCTGTAGTCAAATCATTTCCGTAGCATGTGGCACAAACTCCGTTTTGAGCCCTGCAGGTTAAAACGGAACGTATCTTTACTCTGTTTATACCAAGTTCGGCAATCTTTCTTGCAAGCTTCTTTGTTATCACCTCTCCTGATTTTACGAACTCCTCTTTGCTAAAAGGATCTACAATATTTTCAGCCGCAACGCGTCCGGCGATACGCTCGTACATATCCTCGATGACGGTTCCTGACACCGATATCTGGGCAACCTCTATGCCGTTGGTGGTTCCGCAATCTTTTTCGGTAACAATAACATTTTGCGCCACATCTATCAGCTTACGCGTCAGATACCCGGCATTTGCGGTTTTCAAAGCGGTATCGGACAGACCTTTTCTGGCGCCATGCGAGGAGGTAAAATATTCAAGAACACTCATACCTTCGCGAAGATTCGATTTTATCGGAAGCTCAACGATATCTCCGGAGGGTTTTATCATCAATCCTCTTACACCTGACATCTGTCTTATCTGTTCATCACTGCCTCTTGCACCGGAATCTTTCATCATAAAAATAGGATTAAACCCGTTCTGGTTATTGCCTAACTCTTTCATAGTTTCGGTGCCAATTTTCGAGGTGGCGCTGCTCCAGATATCAATGACTTTATTGTATCGCTCCCTTTCGGTCAACAAACCGGCTTTATACTGCTCAACAATCTCGTCCACCTTTTTTTGAGAATCATCAAGAATCTCCTGTTTTTTCTCCGGAACAATCATATCTTTTATAGAAATCGAACTGCCCGACAGTGCAGCCATCTTAAAGCCCAAATCCTTGATTCCGTCAAGAAACTTTATCGTGCTTATATTTCCATACTCCTCGTACACCTTGTCTGCAATATTGGCAATGTCGGACTTTTTAATCAGTTTGTTGACCTGTGAAAACGGAAAGCCCTCAGGAAGCAGATTATAAACCAGCAATCTTCCTGCTGTGGTATCAACAAGCTTTCCCTCAATTCTCACCTTTATAAGCGCATTCACCGCTATATGACCGGCGTTATACCAGCAGATTGCCTCATCTTTATCCGCAAAAACCATACTTTCGCCTTTTGCGCCTTGCTTGAGTTTTGTAATGTAATAGATGCCAAGAACCATATCCTGAGAAGGTTTTGCAATAATGTTGCCGTTTGCCGGAGAGATAACATTATTATGAGCAAGCATCAACATCACCGCTTCAGCACACGATTCGTCTGATAGCGGAAGATGAACAGCCATCTGGTCACCATCAAAATCGGCATTGAATGCCGGGCATGCTAACGGATGAAGATGTATCGCTTTATCATCGGTTAAGACAGGGAAAAATCCCTGAATCGATAACCTGTGAAGTGTCGGAGCCCTGTTGAGAAAAACGGGATGCTCCTTGACTGCTTCTTCCAAAATCTCCCATATATGCTCTTCGCGACGTTCTACCTGATGTTTGGCTGCTTTTAATGTTGTGGCATAGCCTTTCTCTTCAAGCAGATGATACACGAAGGGTTTGTAAAGCTCCAGGGCCATCTCTCTTGGAAGTCCGCACTGATCAAAGGAAAGCTCCGGACCGGAAACAATAACCGATCTACCGGAATAATCAACCCTTTTACCAAGCAGATTTCTCCTGAATCTTCCTTGCTTTCCTTTAAGATTGTCACTCAAAGATTTAAGCGGAAGCCTGTTGGAACGCCTTACCACCTGATTTCTTTTGCCATTATCAAGCAAAGAATCGATAGCCTCCTGAAGCATTCTTTCTTCATTACGCAAAATTATCGAAGGAGCGTTCAGCTTGATCAGCTTTTTCAGCCTGTTGTTTCTGTTAATAACGCGTCTGTAAAGATCGTTAAGGTCTGATGAGGCAAATCTGCCTCCTTCAAGGGAAACCAAAGG
>Ga0256829_1003049_pt1 | contig 11941 bp, 12 predicted proteins | sample 131447metaG_FD_185979 | JGI IMG/M metagenome (GOLD analysis project Ga0256829, IMG submission 185979) | Hydrothermal vent microbial communities from Lau Basin, Pacific Ocean - 131-447 | ecosystem: Environmental > Aquatic > Marine > Hydrothermal vents | place: Pacific Ocean: Lau Basin | collected... | reverse complement strand
GCTATGCAAAACCCTCAAATGAGACAACAATTCGCTCAAATGATGGCTCAAAGCAATTTTGATGGAGCATATAACCCAATGACAGGTATACAAGCTAATTCAATGCCATCTCTTATGCAAAACCTAAATAAGAATGCATCTATCGTAGAGCCGGGTATGAGTCTAAAAAATTTAGAGCAAATGTATGGTTTGCAAAACCAAGGCAGTGACCCATTTGGTGATGTACAAGAAATACAAAAGAGAAATACTATATTTAATATGAATGATCAAGTCGAAGAGTTGTCTGATATGGTATATGATTTAAGGGATGCAAATGAAGGTAAATAGGATGAAAATATATAAAACTTTTAATGATTTTAATATAATTTTAAACTATGAATATTCTAAATATATACATAGTTTATATTTGCAATATTCTAAAGATAAACTAAATATATTCATAGTTTATTCTAAACATATACTTAAAATTAATCAAGATACCATTAATTTCAAGAATAATTATAGATTATTACAAGAATATCCTAATTTTGAAACAGGTTTATTCTTTGATTATTACAATGATATCCTTAGAATTAATCTAAAATACATTAATACTAAGGTTAAAACAACATTATTCATAGTTTATAATAGTTTTACTTATGGTTTATCATTTGTCTATTCTAAATATATCTATTATATAAACAAAGTTTTAAAATCTATTAAAACACCTTTGTTTGAGGCTTTAAAAGCTTTTGTAAACAACAAAAATAAAAACATTATTAATATCAATAATAAATTCATAGAGTTTATAAAAACTTTCTCATTTTTTGTAAATTCTATTGAGTTTATTAAAAACTCAAAAAGTGCTTCAATACTCCTTTATATGGGGGCAAGGAGCAGGTCAAAGAACTTTACCCTTTCTGGGCTTGTCTTGCCCCTTTTGTTCCCATATAAAGTAGAAAAGGTGAAATAAAATGGAATTTTATAAAAATGATAATAATGAAAATATAATTATTGATTTTGTCAAAAAAGTTATATCTACAAAAAGCAATTGCTTTTTGGAAGATGATAAAACTATAAGACTTTGGGTTGAAGAATGGACGAACAGTAAAAATAATAACAATAGCTTTGATTATAGCAATATTTTTTATTTATCAAAACTTTTACAAGAAGACAAAGAAACAGTTTTTGATTTTATAGAGTTTTACAAAAAGAAAAAAATACAAAAAGTTATAAATAATGCTATCGGCAAAAATATAAAAATAAAAGGTAATAATAAAACTATAACAAATATAAACATACAAAATGACAAAGATAAAATAGATATCCATTTCCAAGATAATCAAATAATTAGCATTAGTGATATTACAGAGCTTGAAAAAGTGCTTATAGTTAATAAAAAAATATATCAAAAAGGAGACAGCAATGTATAAAACAAAAAGAATTTATTGGTTTGAGTTAGGTGATGATTTTTTTCAATCTAAAATTGTTAAAAAGCTACGAAAAGAAGAAAACGGCGATACTCTTGCATTGATTTATCTAAGACTTTTACTATCTACTGTTAAAAGTGAAGGTGTTATAACATTTGACGGTATAGAAGATAGTGTAGAAGAAGAGTTATCACTACTTCTAAATGAAGATCAAGATGATATTGCAAGAGTTATAGAGTTGATTGATTTGTATGATTTAGCAGAAAAGATAGACAGTAAAAGCTTTTTTCTAAAAGATGCACAAAAGTATATTTTTAGTGAGAGTGAAAGTGCAAAAAGAGTAAGAAAGTTAAGAGCAAAAAGAAAGAAAAATCGTGAAAAAGCAGTAGAAACCTTAAGTGCTTGTAACGCTGAAGTAACGAAGTTGTAACAAAGTTGTTACGCTTAATCGTTACATATTTGAGTTTTGTAACGCAGTGTAACGGTATAGCGTTACATAGTTGTTACCAAACTGTAAAGTGTAACGCAGGTGTAACGCAGGTGTAACGATAAAGTAACGCTATTAATTGTAAAAATATGTGTAAACTTAAACAAAAAATTAAAATAAAAAGGGGTCTGAAACAAGATGAAAAAATGTGTTTGTAATCTTATCTTTTTTCATATCTACAAGGAGGAATGAGAAATGGCAGAAAGAAGAATGTTTCACAGTAGCGTAATCCAAAATGATGATTTTTTAACAATGCCATTATCATCACAAGCTTTATATTTTCATTTGGCGATGAATGCCGATGATGAGGGTTTTGTCGGCAGTCCACGATCTATACAAAAAACAATTGGGGCTAACGATGATGATGCAAAAATATTGATCGCAAAAGATTTTATAAAAAATTTTAAAAGTGGAGTAATTGTCGTTTCACATTGGAATATCCACAATAAAATAAGAAGTGACAGAATTAAAGAAACAGTATATTTAAATGAAAAAAATTTGCTGACTTTAGGTAAAGATAATGTCTATATTTTATCGGAAAATAACTCCAAACCTGAAACGAAAAAATTGCCAAAAAAAGAGAAAAATATGTCAGCGTATGTTAGATTAGATTATGTTAGATTAGATTATATTAGAGAAATACTACCACTACAGACTATATATTCTTTAGAGAGCAACGACAAAAACTTAAACAAATATCTTGAGTTGTGGTTAGAAGAAAAATCTTTTTCTAAAGTAACACCCTCTGCATATAAATCTGCCCTTATATTAAAAATCAATCAAAACATGGCAAGTGTAATTGAAGAGTTTGTTGACTGGGTTATTCCAAAAATGAGACATGATTTTATACAAGAGTGCAAAGATAAAATTTTAATAGTCAATAACAAAGAAAAAAGAATTTTAGGCATAGAAGAGAAAAACAACAAAGTTGAAGTATATTTTACAGACGGAAGCAGAGGTATTGTAAATGATTTGCTTGAATTTAGAAAGATTATTATGAGATTTAATGATTTTAAAGGAGATGAAACAATTGAAGCAGAGGTGGCGTAATGAGCAATAAAAATAAAAAATATTATTGGCTATCAAACGATTTCTATCAAAATTCAAAAATTCAAAAATTAAGAAAGAGTGCAGCAGGCGATACTTGTGTGATTATCTATCAAAAATTATTACTTTTAGCTTTGAAAACTGATGGGGTTTTACGATTTGAAAATATCGAAAACAGTTTTGGAAAAGAATTAGCTTTGATAACCGATGAATACACAGAAAATATTAAAATTACCCTTAATTTCTTGGCAGATAAGGGATTGATAAAAAAAATAGACAATAGAATATTACAAATTATTGACATAGAAAATTTCAAAGGATAAAAAATGTGGATCGACGATAGTGACTTCTTAGAAGCAGAAGCAATGGATGATATTAAACTTTTAATCAGCGATACACGAACACCTGAAGAAGCGATGGAGACATTGTTTCTTCATGGATATCCATCTGACAAAGTTTTTAAGGCTGTGGAAGATAGATTTGGTGTCACTTATACACTTGCAAATAAACAAGAGGAAAAAAAAGATTATAAGGAAGAGTGGAAAAAAAAGGCAAGTAAACTCATTAGAAGTGAACTTGAAAAGAGAGATGTCGCACTAAAAGATATTTATGAGCAATTAGTTAAAGACGGTGAGCAAACGACTTATGAAAACTTTACAATAAAACTAAACAGAGGTACTTTTCCTGCATATTTGCTTTTTAAAATTATGGATATCTTAGACATAAAACAATTAGATTTAACTCAAAACTATAAAGGAGATAATAAAAAATGAATACAAAAGAAACAACTAAAAAACTATACAAAAAATCAGCAAGTGCAGTCAAAAAATTCTTTTATCCTGATGATTTAATGGTTAATCCTGATAGCTTTACCAAAGAACAGGTAAGGGCATTGAGTGATAAAAGAACAATCAGTAAAATGCTTTTTTATCGAAGCTATGTTAAGCCCAAAGATGACAAAGCCGGATTTTATATTCAAGCTGACGGCAGAGTAGGTATAATTTTTAGACTTTATCCGCCACCTTTTTTATTATCTCAAACCGAAAAGGATATTATAAATCTTCTAAACGGAATTGCTTTGGATGACACGGTAATTAATATCATGACTTATACAAGCAGAGATATACACAGGACAATACAAGATTTTGAGGAATTACACAGTCAATCGCCAAATGTAAAGCACCCTGATATTTTAAAAGAGTTTACAGAAGACAACATTGAATATTATAAAAGATGGACAAAAGAGAGTATTGCGGGCAAAGAGAGTGATTTGAGAGTTAGGAATTTTATACATACACTATCAATTTTATTTCCCTATGATACTGATGATTTCATTATAAACCAGCAATATAACCAAATACTCGGTATGTTTAAAGAGTATTCGATAAGACCTTTGGAGCCGGATGAATTTATACCAATTGTAAGAGAAATTTTAAATCCTGGAAAAGGTGAATATGATTTAAGCAATGATCCGATTACAACAATTAACAAGCAGATGACTAAAAATACCTATATAAAACTTTTAGACAAAGAAAATTTACTTGAAACACCAGGCGGGTGGAAAACAAGAGTGTTAACAACAGATAAATATCCAAGAGAAATTGATATTTTTACTTTCCAAAACATCTTTTTTAATGCAATGGGTGATGATTTTCAAATTAATCTGCCCTGTCCTTTTATGCTTTCATTGACGGTACAATTTAAAAATACTGAAAAAATGAAAAAAAGAGTTTTATCAAAAGCAAGGTGGAACTTAGGACAATTAAGCGGTATGCCGCCGTTGATATACAAAAAAAGACCTCACATCAAAGAAAGAAGAGATGAAAATGAGGAGGTTATCCAATATATCGAAAATTTAGGAGAAATACCGTTAGAAGCATTTCTAACACTTGCAATAAGTGAAAAAGATTTAAATAAATTAGATCAATTTACAAGTTTAATTAAAAAAAGTTTCGAGCAGGTGCAAGGTCGTTGGATAATGAAAGAGGAGAAATTTCCTCAAATAGCTTATCAAACATTTTTAATGAGTTTGCCTTTGCAATTTTCGGAAATAATACACAAAAATATTGACAAATTTGATAAAAACTTTAAATCAAACAATGCCCAAATGGCTCCATTGGTGAGTGGCTATGCCGGTAATGGAAAACCATATCATGTATTTTTTGATAGAACTGGACAGTTTGTATCTTTGGACTTTTTTAACTCTGAAAACTACAATATTATCGTTATCGGCCCTATGGGATCAGGTAAATCTATATGGGCTAATGCATTTTTAGGAAATGCTGTAAATGCAAACTGGCAAGTAAGAATGATTGATTTTGGTAGAAGTTATAAAAAATTCTCTGAAAACATAGGTGGTCAATTTTTGGAATTTACACCTGAAAATAATATTTGTATGAACTTTTTTACAGAAATAAAAGTCAATGAAATTGAAGAAAACGATGAGATAAAACATAAAATCGCAGACGAAGAAATAGAAATGCTAGTACCTATTGTAGGTTATATGGCAGGTCTTAATCTTCAAGATATTTACAAAGATATAAACTCATCTCCGGAAGACAAACTTAATATGACTGTACTATCTGTAATGATTGCAAAAGCTATAAACAGAGCCTTTGAAATTAAAGGCAGAGATGCAGGTATGAGAGAAGTAAGAGAAGCATTGATAGACTTTAAAGAAAAAGCACATAGGAGCGATGAAACTTATATTGTTTCAGAGCTTGGAAAGATGATTGTATCGTTAGAACCTTATGCTGATCCAGATGGTCCTTATTTTAAATATTTTAACGGAGCAAGCAATATTAAATTTACAAATAGTTACTTTGTTTTAGAATTGGATGATATATCAACAAGCCCTGTTATGCCTGTTATTGCAATGCTTTATTTGCAAAAAACTGCAAGAGAAGCATTTGCTGAATACGAAAAAGATAAGTCAACAAGAAGGATTGTAGGAGTTGATGAGGCTTGGAAAGTATTAGATAACCCATTGTTTGCTAAATTTTTAGAAGATTTTGCAAGAAGAATTAGAAAATATTTTGGTATTACTTTAGTCATTACCCAGTCAGTTGATGAATTTTTTCAAAACCCTCAAGCAGAGGTTATTTATAAAACTGCTGACTGGAAGATATATCTACCGCATTCAAGGGATGCAATAGAAAATTCTTTAAAAACAGGAAAAGTCAACTTGAATGACTTTGAAGTAAAACTTTTTAAATCTCTATCATCAAGGTTGCCTCACTTTGGAGAGTTCTTCCTGAAACATAAAAAAGTATCAACAGTTTTATTGCTTAAGCTCTCCCCCCTTGCATATTGGCTGTTTACTTCAAATCCAAAGGATAGAGCAAAGCTTGAAGCTATTGAAAAAAAATATAAATTATCTACTCAAAAGGCTATCATTTATTTAGCAAAAAAAGCAGAGGGATTAAATGAGGATGAGATTTTTGAACTATTTTCAAGTAAAAGCAAAAAGAGTGTAAATCTTGATTGGGAAGATTTTTTTAAAACTGTCCTGCAAAACAAGAGCATCAGTGTTAGAAGAGAACCCATTGTAAATTTAAAAGAGAACTCTATTGAGTTTTATGAAAATTTACCATCACTATTTCATAACAATATAGAATACTTCCCGAAAGACTTCTTTTATAAAGCAAAAGAACTTGGGTATTCGTTTAAAATTAAAAAACTTTTCTATCAAAAAATAGTTGAAGTATCTACAAACAATATAGAATCGGACTCTTTAAATATTTCGCTTGATGGGATGAGAAATAAGAATTTTAGAAATTTTTTATACAATATCTTTAAAAAAGCAACACATAAAATATATCTTGAGGTTAGGATAGACTATAAGCCGGAAGAAGTTCAAGAAGCAGTAGATTTTTCAAAAAATATCAAAAACAATATGTATAATGTTGGAATTATATTTGATAATGTTGATTTTAATACTATTTCACTTTCATCCTTGGTAGAGTTTTCACCGGAATATATCAAGATTAATATAGAGAATATTAAGAAAAACAAAGACAACCCCGTTTATATCAATATGATTAAATCTTTAGAGAATAGTTTTGGTATTAAAACCATAATAACTTTTATAGAGACCGAAGAAGAATTTAATTTGGCTAAAAAAATTGGAATAAAATATCTTCAAGGCTATTATATAGCTGAAAATTATAAGATATTTTCCACTTCACAATCTCAAAAAATACCTGTAGTAGAATTTGATTTGGAGCAAAGACATGACAACTAAACTAACAAATATGGCAAATAGAATAAAACCAAACAAAAAACAGCAACATAGTGTCGAAGAATATATAAATTATAGAAGAGATATAAAAAAGACAAGTGAGAGTATAAAAGAATTAACCGATAAAGGTTTTTCGTCCAATAAAGATAAAATTACTATACTTAAAAAACATAAAAAGGAAACAGAAGAGTTATTAATCAAAATTGAGGAAAGCTTTTATGATAGTAATAAAGGATTATGGCTTGGAGTAGCAGTAGATTTAGAGAGTGATGAAATGAATCCTTTTTTACTCTATTTGTCTTGGGAAAAATTATATAATCATTTTGTGGTTTATGGAACAAGTGGCTACGGAAAATCAAGACTTTTTGCAATTATTCTAAGGCAAATTATGAATTTTGGATGGAATGTTTTTGCAGTTGATCCAAAAGGTGGAGAGCAACAAGAAATTGCAAAATGGCTATATGAATTTGCAATCAAAGAGGGGAAAAACAATAAGGTTATGAGAATAATGGCATCATATCCGGATATAAGCGACAAGCTAAATCCTATTTTTGGTATGAGCGATGAAGAAATAGCAAATATGTCTTATTCTCTTGTGTCTACAGGTGTAGGGGTTGAAGATGCTTCGGAAAAATATTTTAGTGGACAGGTTTTTAGAATTAGTTTGGCAATATTGAGTGCAATTACATTCTTGGAAAAAGTGGCTTATTACAACAATGAGGATGAGCTACTTAAAGAAGTTGAACAAGAAGCTATAAAATATATGCAGTTTAGAGAAACGGCAAATTTAGAAACTACCTATGAAGATGACAGTATAATATTTCCTGATGTGGCAAAAATCAGTTTGCATGATTTAACAAGAGATAAAGATAAAAGTTTTGGTATATCTCCATACAATAGAATATTAATATCTTTTAAGGAATTGGCTTATTTTGGACAATTTAAACATTTAGAAGAATTAAGAGATTTAGTAAAAGAATATCCTGTACCTAGAATAGACAATAAAAATACCTTAAAAACAATAAAAGAATTACAACATAATGCAATTAACGCCTTAGAACCTCTGATTAATATGGGAGAAGATCATTATAATAAAGTGGGAGATACTTACAGTGTCATGATGGGGCAGTTAGCTTTTGGTAGTATTGGTAAGATTTTTACATCAACAAGAATTAATCCTCTAAGGTTTAAGCTAAAAAGAGATAGTGTAATAACGCTCTTTGAACCTGCACCACTAAAGTTTGAAAAAGTATCTGAAATGATGGTAAAAGTTTTCATAAAAATGTTTATATCAATTTTTGGAGAAGTTGGTGCAACCGGCAGAAAAATGAATAATAGAGTTGCACTTTTAGTTGACGAAGCAAAACCTATGGTTTTTCCAGGTATTGAAGAATTATACAACAAAGCTCGTGACTTAGGCATGACTATAGGGGCATTTTATCAATCAAAATCAGATAGTAAGCTAAAATTAGGAGAAACTCTTGCTGATATTGTAGATGATAATACTGCTACACAGATTTTTATGAAACAAGTGTCATATTCATCACAGGAAGAAGTAGCCAAAACTTTTGGCACTAAAAAAATTGCGGTAAACATGAACATGGGTGAAATTGACAGTATAGATGGCAGAAATGTGGTAAGTCATGAGGACAGAGATATTGTAAAACCTACAGATATTGATAAATTACAAATTGGAGAAGCATATATAAGGCACTATGGAAAAAAATATTTTGTAAAATTTCCATATCAAGCAGATCCTGACAGTACAATTACTATAGATATGCCTGAGTTAGAGAGTGAAAATATTTTTTCAGAATTAGAAAAAATTAACGAGAGGATAAGAACTATGGAAAAAGAAAGTAACCCTTAATGCAAACCATAAAAATATATATTAAGTTTTGGTTTAGATCTTTACTTTTTTTGCCGGGAACTACAATGCATGAATTTATGCACTATATAATTGCTGTTTTAACATTTTCAAAAATTACTAATTTTAGTATTATCCCAAAAATTGAATGGGAAAATAAAGAACCTATCAGAATTGTTTATGGGAGTGTTGAATATGTACCAAAATTAAAAATATTTCATATACCAATAAATTTAGCACCTCTTCTGCTTTTACCTATATCTTTATATATATTATACTCTTTTGGCTTTATAAACACCCTTTATGACTTCAAAAATATATCTTTTAATTATAAGCCTCTTTTTACATTGAAAGGATTTTTAGCTTTTATATTAGCAATAGAAATGTTTTGGGGTTCAAGACCGTCATCACAAGATTTAAAAAATATTATGACGGGTATTTTTTCTGTTAGTTTTTTTATTACTATAGTATTGTTAATAATATATTATTATTTATTTATTTTGCATAACTACAGTGTAGTTGTGAATTATTTGAAAGGAAAAATTTAAAAATGGGCAAACAAGTAAAAGAGAATTTCGTTTTTTTTGATTATGATTTTGAGATAATTGAATATAATTTTCAAAGATATAAAATTAATTATGTTATAGGAATGTTTAGATTTTTGAAAAAATGCAAGTTCGATTTAAAATGTTTCATTAGAAAAAGTGATATATGTATTAAAATATCAGATACAGATTATCTTATATTATTTTTTAATGTTCCATCAAAACTTGTTCTCTCTCCTATTCTATCTTTAGAAAAAAAAATTATAGCAGCAAATAATTATATGTTTTGTAGCAAGGATTTGTTTCACAGTGTTTTTTGCAATAGATGCGAAAAAAAAAGTTTAGAAGAATCAATTAATTATTGTATTAAAATTATAGAAAATAATCAATACTTTTTACAAAATAATATTTTTACAGGAGTATAAAGTGGAAAAGATTAGAAAAAAAATAGATTTTGCAATTAATGAATTAAACGATAGACTTATTGAAAGAGATCAGTTGGTAAGATTAACAATATTGGCTTTGTTTAGCAAATCACATATGTTTTTGATAGGAGAAAGAGGAGTTGCCAAATCTCTTACAATAAGAATTATTAGCAATTTAGTAGAGAAAACAAAATATTGGGAATTACAAGTTGGTATTGATACTGAAACAAAACAACTTTTTGGAGAAAAAAAAGTTGCTGAAAATGGAACAGTGTATTATGAGGCTAAAAATACTATTTTAGATGCAGAAATAGTATTTTTAGATGAAATGTTTAAAGCAAAAAATGAAGTTTTAAACATGCTTTTACAAATTATGGTAGACAGATATTATACGACCGGTGACGGAAGAATGATAAAAGTACCGCTAATTATGCTATGTGGAGCATCAAACGAATATCCTACCGGAGAGTTTGCAGAACCGTATCTTGATAGATTGTTGTTTTGGTATAAAGTTGATAGAATAAAAAAACATGAAAATAGAGAGAAATTTTTTAATTTTAATTTTAATACAAATTCAATAGAAAAACCTATTTTTACAAAAGATGAAATTGATTATGTGTATGCACAGGCAACAAAAAAAATAAAAACACCAAAGATTATATTGGATCTTTTCAATGAAATAGTTGATAATTTGATATTACAGGGTGTAAAAACAAGCGATAGAAAATTTTTAAATATTATGAAGACAATGAAAGTTTGTGTTCTTTTAAATGAACGAGACTCTTTAGATTATTCGGACATGTTTTTATTTCTTTTTACCGCTTGGCATAACGATGTAGAGCAAAGAAAAGTCGAAGATGTAGTTTATTATCAAATTTTTTCAAATCAAGCTAATATTGAAGGTAAATTGGAAAATATTAAAAAAGTTTTAGAGGTAAACCAAAACTTTATCTCAGGTAGGCTTTATGATTTTATAAATTACAGATTGGAATTTGTGGGAGATGAAGCTTCTCAGCTATTTTATCAATATATTACTGCAGCAATAAAAAGTTCTGAAAAATTTGATAATATTAAAGAAGAAATTGAGGAGTTAAAAAGAATAATTGAACATATCTATGCTGTTGAAGAAATGATTGAGAATAATATCTTCATAACAAATATAAAAAATAAAACACTTAACCAATTCATATTAGACAGTATTGACAAACAAGAGACATTATTGAAGCATGAGAGTCAAAATCTTCAAGAATGGATAAATAGGAATAAAGATATACTTTCTTATAAAAGAAATCAACAAAATGAGCAATAACAAGAGAGAGAAAAAAGAATTTTATAGGGTAAAACTTATTGATATTGTCTTATTGTTAATATTTTTTTATATAGCGTCTTTATTGGGTGATATACTGCATAGCCAGATTAAACCGTATGACATTGCAATTAAATTACCCGAAAAAATTGATAAAGGGGTATTGTATAAAAAAATTGATAACAATACTTCAATAGTTATTTTTTTTAATAAAAAGTGCAATAATTTTTATACTGTTTATGAATCTGATATGGGGTGTTTTAGATACAATATTATTAAAAATGGCAAAGTTGTTGCAAAGGGAATTAGCAAAATGGATTCTTATTTTGTGAAGATAGAAAATAAAAAGTAGAGATAAGGTATCTATTTTTGACATACTCCTCACCGCTAGTCGAGGGCTTTACGGCAAGGGTTGGTAAAAAAAGCAATTAACTGAAATAATTATTGAGAAGTGTGAACCTGTGAGAGCTACAGAAATTATGCTACAGAAAACATTGATAACTTATATCTTTAAGAATTGTTTATTATACTTTTAAGTATAATACTTCATAGTATAATATATTAAAGGCAAAAGATGAAAAAAAATATCAATCCATTTTATTATGGTGGAATAGT
>Ga0256829_1003048_pt1 | contig 11942 bp, 6 predicted proteins | sample 131447metaG_FD_185979 | JGI IMG/M metagenome (GOLD analysis project Ga0256829, IMG submission 185979) | Hydrothermal vent microbial communities from Lau Basin, Pacific Ocean - 131-447 | ecosystem: Environmental > Aquatic > Marine > Hydrothermal vents | place: Pacific Ocean: Lau Basin | collected... | reverse complement strand
GTGGAACACTATCATGCGGTTGCCTCCGGGATGAAATCACCAGCGCAGCCAATACAACGCATGGAATGGCTCAATCAAGAGAGTATCAATCATGGGGCCACCTTCGCAGACGGTGCAACAATCCGAAAGATGCTCGATATAAAAACTATGGTGGTCGGGGAATCAAAGTATGCAAGCGATGGGATAATTCGTTTGAGAACTTTATTGCCGATATGGGGCGTGCGCCGGAAGGGACGACAATAGACAGGATAAACAATGAAGGTAATTACGAGCCATCCAACTGCCGGTGGGCTACGGCATCACAGCAAGCGAATAACAAGCGAAACAACAAATTTATCACGATAGATGGAATAACCCTCACCTACGCTCAATGGGAAAAGAGGAGCGGTCTAAGGCGTGGCGTAGTCAGTGAAAGGATAAAAGCAGGATGGAGTCCGGTTAATGCAGCAACGAAGCCAGCCTGCGAGTGCGGCAACATGATGACCTACAAAGGTATGCGGTTGAGCATGCAGGCTATGGCGGCGCACACAGGCATAAATTACGGGACATTGAAATCAAGGATACGAAGCGGATGGGGTATTGAGAAGGCAATAGATACGCCAACCGGCGTACAACAGAGCGAAGCAATGCGCATTGAGTATGAAGGTAAAAAGCTAACGCTTCGCCAATGGTCAGAGATTAAAGGTATCCCGGCAGAAGTCTTGAGGAAGAGAATTAGCAGAGGTATGGATTATGCCAAAGTATTTAGTGCGCCAGTAAAAGACATGGGGCTACCAGAAAAGCTAGTCACATTTAACGGCATGACATTACCAATCAAAGAGTGGGCGAAGAGAACTAAAATAACATACAGAGCCATTGCGCAACGCCTACAGCGCGGATGGACAGTTGAGCGTGCATTAACCACGCCGGCAAGGGGGATGTGAAAATTTCATTCGGAAGCGGACAGCCACAAGTTGATACACGTGCTCGCGACATACTGGCAAGCATCACCAAAGACCAACGTGCAATGTATGATACCCTGTATAAACCAACTCAGGACAGACTACAGGCACGATTCAACAACCCGAACTATGAAAACAACATGGCGAACAAGGCTTTTGCGTATTCCAATCAGGCGGCATTGAACGGCACCGGCATTTCACAGCGCACACAGCAGCGGTTCGGTATGACACCAACAGCACGACAGCAAACTGCACTGAACACATCTCAGGCACTCGCCAAGTCCACAGCAGGCATTGACGCACTCAATACCACCAGACAGGGCGCATACGGCCTCAAAACGGCAGGGCTTAACGCACTGACAGGATTCAACGCACAGCAAGCGGCGGGATTACGAGGTAATGCAGGCGCAATGGCTGGCTTGGAATCACGGCGCAACTCACAGAATCAGCAGATTGCAGCAGCAGATAAAGCAGCAACAGGTCAGTTACTTGGAACGGTTGCAGGCATCGCCGTAGGACACATGTAAGGGGTATTCGATATGGCATTCACATCAGGACTCGCATCGGGTTTACAGGCAGGCGCACAAATTGGCTTTGGTATTCGTGACCGGAAACGCCGCGCAGCACTCGATCAGAAGGCAACCGACAGGCAGGCATTTCTTGACCAGCGGTACAATGACACGCAAGCGACTAATGCAGCGCATTATCAGGATAAATTGGCCTATCAGAAACAGGCGCATGATGACGCGGTAAAGGCTGCCAATGATGCGGCAAAATACCGAACAGATACACTTGGGCTGCGCAAGCAAGAAATTGGCATGAAGAAAAAGCTATTTGCGAATACACAGCAGGACAGGCTCAATAAGCAGCAGACAAAAAGTATTCTCGAATGGATGCAGATTAACTACAAGAAAGGGGCGACAACGCCGGAAGCTATGGCTACAAAGGCACTCAATGAGAAGGGCGCGCTTACACCGATGTCAGAGCAATTCGGGGTAACAAACCCTAATATACACCGATTGCCGCAATTGTCGGCAGATGGTCAGCCTAATTTTGTAATGACCGTTGCACCAGCCAATGACCCTAATGGAAGCCGCGCATTGATAGGAAAAGATGGAGTGATTACAAACCCGGACGCTCCAGTTGTCCCCATGAGCATGGCGCAATTACAAGCCACGGTTGCACACCATAAAGGCTGGAAGATAGAAAATGCAATGGATGCGCTTACTCAATTTAAGGCTCTCAAGGGCAAGATGACTGACCGTGAAAAAATGGTGATGAAGAATAAAAACGCGCTGAAGGTTGCCAATGCGAAGCGTACGAATAAACAACCCAAAGTGACGATGATTCCAATAGGTGGAGTTGATGATGCTGGCCAACCCATTAAAAGGGCGGGGATTGTTGCAAGTGATGGGTCTGTTACATGGGTTGATAGTAAACCCGCACAGCCGCAGGGGAGCGCACCACAAGCTGCCATAGATTACCTAAAGGCTAACCCAGGCATGGCGAATGCATTTAAGATGAAATATGGCTATATTCCAGAGGGCATGTAATGGAAAATCCATTCGACCAATTTGATACAGCCGAACCAGCCAGTAATCCGTTTGACCAATTTGATGTTGGCGCAAGCAGTGAACCTGCATCAAAAGATTACAGCCTTGCAGATCACGCAGGCAGGATAATCGAAACAGCGGCAGATAGATCACTGTCCGGCATGGCTTATCATGGGCTGAAAGGCGAAGCGTTAGACGTAAACACGCCAAAGGACTTGAGTTTTACCGAAGGAGTCCTTGCAGATATTCTGTCATTCGCTGACCCAACAACCCTCGTCGCGTTCATGGCCGGTGGCGGAGTTGGTGGCATAGCCTTGAAGTCGATTGCCACAGCAGCCGGTAAGAAGGCGCTTGTCAGTAAACTTGCCCTTGCAGCAGCCAAGAAGCCTGTCACGTTCACTACAGCAGAAAAGATGGCTATTGGTGCAGCCGGAGCCTCTGGAAGCCTTGGCGCGTACGGTACGGCCTCTGATGCAGCGAATCAGTACGGTACGACAGGCGATATATCAGTTGAACATGCTTTGAAGGAAGGCGTGAAGAGTGCAGGGCTTGGCCTTGTGTCGGGTGGAATTGGCGGGAGAATCCTCGCAAAAGAAGCCAAGACAATATCAGGGAAACTTGCTCAACATACAGGTGACATTGCAGCGCAAGCGGGGATATTCACTGCCGGTGGAGCCTTATTAGACGGCCAGCCGATGACATGGGAGGGGCTGGCTCATAACGCCGCCATGTTTGGCGGCTTAAAAGTAGCAGGCCACCTAAAGAAATCAGGAGTAGCCAAGTTACAGGACAGAAGGATTCGCAACAAATCAAAGAAGATAATTGGTCGTATTGATAAACTCGGACGTGAGCTAACGCCGGAAGAGCAGAATTACCGTGATTACCATGAATCAGTGGTGACTCACGGCCCCGAAAGCCAGCAGGCTAAAGAGCAAATGCTGATGATTCTCGGCGACCATGCTCCAGACACATCTATCGACACCACACAGGCTAACGCCAATATCGCAGCGCAGAATGATGTTGGCAGCGTACTCGACGGACTCTCCGGCCAGCAGGCTCCTGTCATGCCCGGAGAACAAGACCTTTCCAATGAATTAAATCAGCCGAACCTTGGCGCAACTTCTCGTGAAGAGTTCCTTGCCAAGAAACAGCAATTGGCACAATTACAGGAACAGCAGCAGGCAGAGCAGGAAGCGCAGAGGGCAGAAGCACAGCGACAGGCGCAGGAAATCGTCGCTACGCACGAGCAGGCAGTGAATGAAGGCTACCAGCCCACCGAGCAGGAAACGGCGGAATATGAGGATGCTAGGGCTTCATTAGGTGGTACGCAGCCACAAGCGCAGACTCCAGACACACAGGATAATTATGCAGTACCGGCAGACAGTCCATATCTTGATGGCACAATTTCAGAAGAAGATGTTGCTGTATTAGCTGACAGTGGAAACAAAGAAGCACAAAACGCTTTGATGATACTTAGACAGGCTCAAAATACAGACGACAGAAATAAGACGAGCATATCATCAGATCAGTATGGCGCGGCAGTTGTTGATCACCCCACACCATCAGCACAGGCCACTCAAGATGGTGGAGTAATATTCACCGGTCAGATGACTGATACCATTGCCCAGTTAAGTAGATCAGGAATTAAGAATACCGTAAATGGTAAGAAAGGAACGGTAAAAGTTTCCAGCCGTAATGCTCAAGATGCAATGGATGCACTCGGCGTAGAGTCATTTGATGGATATATTGAGCCTACAAAGCAACCAGATAAGACGGAAAATAAGCCCGTAACACCCGAAAAAGCACCCTCACACCCCGAAGAATCCACTAAAACAGCAGAAAACAAGCCTGTAACACCCGATTCTAAGGCTCAAGAGCCAGTTTCGGGAAAGCAGGCTTCCCCGAAGTTTGATGGACAGCCGAACCTTGCTGGATATGCCATTGACGGGAAAAACAAAACCATCGAATACCCTGATGAAGCAACAGCACAGGCAGTAGCACCTGACAATATGGTAGTGGTCGCACATCCTAAAGTTGATGGTGCATACGCATTGCGTACAAAAGCAAAAGTTAAACCTGCGAAAACACCAAAACCACAGAGGCCATCAGACAACTTGATTGGACGCATCAGGCAGAAAGGAGGCATTTCTTTAGCGCAGTTGCGGGATATTACCGGGGAGAGTAATGTTAAGAACGTAGGCGCAGTTGGCGTATTCAAAAAAGGTGGTCGCTCTGCCGAGGATATAGCCCATGAAATCGGCCATGAGTTCGGCATTGATTCAAACGATGTGCAAGGGTTCAAGGATAAAGTTCGCGAAGCACTTGGCGGCACGCAGATTCATTCAGTTGAGAAGGCACAGCGACTCGAAGAAAAGCGCATTGCTGACGCAGAGAAAGAACAGGCGAAGATTGACAGAATCAATGACAAGATAGAATCCGACAAGCACACATCTTTCATTGAAACGCCAGATGATGATTTCTTTTCAGCGGCAGCACCGATAACGGAGGATATGGTAGATGAAATCTTTGGAGCAACACCTGACAACGTGGCCGGTAAGAAAGAAACGGCCAGTACGCAAGAGCGAGATTCAAACGGGACTGAAAACAGCGGCAGCCAAGAAAACGCGGATATGGTTCGCAAACGGCAAGATGGCGGACTTTCGGGAGAACACCTAAGCCTTACCGAACAGAAGTCGAAAGCAGGGAAAGAAAAGAAAAAGGCGACCCCACAGGACAATCTTTTCAAACTGGATAAGCCGGAAGTACCTGATACGCCGATAAGAGGCGGCAATAAGCCAGTAGAAGGTGGAAGTCTCCTAGACGTTGCTGGCCGCGAATCAGCCAAGAAGCAGACGAGCATTGGAGATAAGCCACAGGATAAGCCTGAAAAGAAAGAGCCTTGGCAGATGACACAATCAGAGTTTGAGGATGGTGTCCGAAAGAATGAAGCAGATGCAAGGGATTATGCAAAGGATACTCTTATAGGGGCAGTAAAAAATGCCATATCCGCTATTGGCCGTGCAAGGTTGGATAAGTTAAGGATTACTGAAAAAGGTAAATCAGTAGAGGATTGGCTTCAAGGGATTGCGGATAGAGAAACAACATGGAAAAATGGTATTAAGAGCGGCTCGACTGGTATTCAAATGCTCAGCCAAAAGAATCTTTGGACGCAAGATGGTGAGCCATTAAGAAAAGCAGCGTTAAAATACCTTCAATCTCGGAATAAAAACTTCCATAAGAATCAGAACGAAGCGTCTGAATCAGCGCGTAGAATGATGAATGCAGGTAATCTGCACAAAAAGATAGTTTCCGAAGCACTATCCGAAGGCAAGCCAGTCCCAGAAGCAGTCCTGAAAGACTATCCAGACTTACAGAAAGCCGAGAAAGCAGCCCAGCCCACCAAAGTGAAAGCAGCCCAGCCAGAAGCAAAACATGATGGCGGGGATAATGAAACCCTTGCAAAAGAAACCATATCGGAGTATAAGCTAGATGGTATAAAAGAAGGTGGTATTTATGAAGTCAAAGAACAACTCAGCCTACCCGCTACCCAATCCGCAGGAGTCGATAGCAACAAATCCGCCACCGGACGAAGAAGCCCCAGAGTATCGCTGCGAAAAATCGGCAGTATCAAGACCGGAACCACAACCGTTAAAACAGCACACGACGCAGCCCATGTAGTCGCCTCATTACGAAAAGAGGCACAAGAACATTTCGGGGTAGTAGTCATTGATAAAGATGGGGAAGTCTTATCTATCATCCAGCATTCAGTTGGTGGCGTAGCGCAATCGCAGGTATTCCCCGGTATTATTTCTGGCGCGATAGCCAGCGTTAAGGGAGCTAAGGGATATTACCTTGTTCATAATCACCCATCAGGTACGGCTGAATTATCACCACAAGACCTTGATGTATTCAGAAGTATAGAGGACTTAACAAGAGCAGCCGGAATCACTGGACTTGACGTATTGGCAGTGACACATAACGGCAGATTCGCCAGTATTGGCAAGAATAACCAGTTGATCCACCCTATGAATAGTAATAAATCCATTGATGTTAAGGTTAGGAGGCTCACCGCGCCAACGATGGGCAAGCCGCTAAACAACCCCGCCGCATTACGGGATGCTATAAAAGAAATAGCCGACGGTAAAACTGGCGTTATTTTAGCAGACCATAAGTACAATCCTACCGCATTCATTGAGATAAGCATGGAAGATATGAATATGATGCGCGGTAAAGATGCGGCCAGACAGTATCTTGCGGCATTGCATGAGGGCAACGCAAGCAACCAATTCGTTATAATCAAGGGCAGGCTTAATCAGGCTATAGACCCGCTGGATGTGAATGTTGTGAAGAACATGCAGGGGCTAGGAAACGCTGCGAGAGTAGTAACACAGGACGCATGGGACATATCCACGAACAGATCATTACGCGAAGCTGGACTGCATGACTATAAAGAGAAAGACCAAAACTTTTATTCCAAAGGCTCCCCCACCACCGGCCAATCCGTAGCCCAAACAAAGCAATCCCTGATTAAGCAATTCGGCAATGCTATGAAGCGTGCTTTGCGGGATAAGCGCGTTGTTGTTGTTGAGGATGAATCAGAGTTGCCAGTGCGTCCTTCTAATCCTGCTATAGACAGTAGCACGAGTTATATTAAGGGAGTTGGATACACTGCCAATAGACAGACCTCTATTGAGAAGATCAATAATCTCATCATCCGACACCTTAACCTTGCAACATCTGCCAATACCTCTAATACTGTTAATAGTGAACCCCGACTTACGGACGGTAGCAGTGAGGCACGCGTAGCTAATACCAAGGCTTTTCGCAGCGTCTTTAGTGGGGACACCTTCTTTAATAAGAGATATGATGCTATTGATGTCAGGCATCGTAGAATGATGCTCAGCGTGATGTTCAGGGCCGGTAAGCACTCGAAGGTTCTCAACTCTGTTGTCGATCTTGTCCCTGTTGATGTGGTGGATATGCTCGCTGCTAAGAAGCTTACGCCCAAGATGTTTTTCCATGATGTTGCGATGTTCATAGACTCGCTCACCATCAACGGTAATCACTCTGTATCCGCTGCAATTGATGTGGCCGACACCATGCTTGAAATAATGTCTTCGACAGGCGTTAGAGCAAAAAACCTTATTGCTAACGATCTGACACGGGAATCTTTGAAAGGTGGTAGAGCAGACGTTACAAGTCAAGGTAATGGCCTTGGACGGCTTTCTAACAACCTTTCTGCACGAGCAAGAGCAGAAAAACTTACCCGAAGTATTTTTGGTGATAGCAAGAGCACTTCTCTTGATTTTCTTGCCACAGGTAGTACATTCGATAATAGGCATGGTAAATCCTCCAATGATTTATCTATGTTAGGTGAACGCGGTGTTAGTAGCACCGCTACACCGCACACTAACGAACTACCAAGTAGCATTCAAGGTTTGTATGAACCAGTTACCGATACCACGTATATCGTCGCAAATCGTGTTACAGAGAGAACTATTGGCGGTGTATTATTACATGAGGCACTTCATTCTTTCTTTCATATCAATGGAAAGGCATACCAGAATGCCGCAACTCAGCTAGATAGAATAAGTAAAATAGCGGGCAAGCGAGGCAGAGTACACGAGTGGCTGAATGCTGCGGAATCGCGTGCAAAGGATGCTGGTACACCGTCCAGTGACATGGTACATGAAACAATGTCCTATGCGCTGGAAAACTATGAAATGGCTCCATCCTCAATCAAAAAATGGGTTGATAAATTCATTGGTGAAATCAGGGCATTACTGATTCGCAAGTTCGGCTTGGATATGAAAATCAATCCAGCCACCTTACGCGCACTGGCACGACAGCATTTGAAGGATATGGGTAGGCGTGAGTTTACTGGTAATTATCCCATGGTTGGCGAGCCGCTACGAAGTACAGCAGCAGCAATTCCAGAGACAGACACCATCCCCGAAAACAAAACTTTAACTGAAAAGGTTAAGGATGGTTTCCGTGAATTAAAAGATGCGGTGCAAAGTTTACCTAAGCAGACTGACATAAAGAAAATTGTCGGCGAACTGACAGGTGAAGAACAGATTACCGACTTGAAACTGACTCAGTATATCAAAGCATTCAATAAATTGGTATCCAAAGAAAGACAGACAGCCATTACCCATTACATTCAGTCTGGTGGTGATATTGCAAAACTGAAAGAGCAAGCCAGACAGGTGGATAAAAAGTATCGCCAAGGCTTTGAGGATGCTGCCAGACTAACCGATGAAGATAAGGCTATTGCCAAGTCGTTACAGGCCAACATGGACGCAGATTGGGCAGCAGCAAATAAGGCTGGTATTATCAATGACTACGTTGAAAACTATGTAACGGGGATATGGAAGCGCAAGAATAAAGCAGCAAGGAAGATGGCCGCAGTCGTTACCTCCGGCATATTAGATAGCCACCCAAGTGCTGCCAAACGAAAAGTGTTTGAATCATACTTTGAAGGCATTAAGGCTGGATATGAGCCGGAAGATTTACGGATTGGCTACCTATTCGCTTCACATAGGCGTTCAGTATATCGGGCGATAGCAGCCAAGAAAGCCCTTGCCGAACTCATGCATGCAAAAGCAGAGGATGGAAGCCCTGTGGTTGTCGTAGGGGGCATTGGGACGGTATCTAAAGGATCCAGCGCATATCTCATAAAACCTAACGCAGCCAAGGTTGATCATAGTATATACAAGACTATCAATCACCCTGCAATGCAAAAATGGAAGTGGGTACAGAATGATATTGAAGGCAACCCCATTATAATGGAAGGCCCGATGTATGTTCACAAGGATTCGTACAAGTATTTACACAACCTTTTGGGCGAGTCTAAAATAAGAACGTATGAAGTACCGGATAATATCCCGTTGATTCATGGTACTCGACCTGGCGATGCCCTATTGAAAATTGGTGGCTTTATTAAGGGTACGATATTGATAGGCCCATTCCATCAGTTTCACCTTGCAGAGCATGCGGTATTCCATAAAACAAACCCCTTCAATGCGCCTGCAATTAACTTTGATGATCCAAGACAGAAGAAACTTGTCTATAACGGGCTGATGGTACACAGCGGAAACGCTATCCATGAGTTCGCCGAAGGACTCGCATCAGGTGGGCTATTACATATTGCTGACAGGGCAGTTGCCAGAGGTCTAAAAAAGGCAGGTGTTAAATATGACCCCGCATTACAGCGTTATCAGGAATGGCTGTTTGGTGATTATATCCCAAGACTGAAAATGGCGATGGCATTACATGCAGTTGATAGAGCGCATGAGTATTATGCAAAGGATTTGAAGTCAGGGAAAATGACTGAAGAACAGCTTTATGATAACGTAGCGAATCAATCCAATGCAGCGTTTGGTGAACAGAATTACAAGTTTATGGGCAGAAACAAAACCTTTCAAGACGCTCTAAGGCTTGGATTACTCGCCCCCGACTTCCTTGAATCACGGTTTAAGTTTGCCGGTCAAGCATTGAAGAAAGGTGGTCGTGAGCAGATGACTGCATTTATTCGTGGTGCTGTGATAATGAGCTTAACAGCCCAGATCGTGAATATGATGTTCGGTGATGATGGCGACGATGTTACAAAGGACTCAACAGAGGAAGAACGGATATGGAGCAGGGTAAACATGAAGGCTCCATTCAGCGTATTGATTGATGGCCATGACTATTCTCCGAGGTCTGTTGTTGGGGATATGATGCACTTGTTATCAGATCCTCGCGGTTTCTGGTATTACAGATTAAACCCGGTATATGGACGTAGCATGCTTGAAGTTCTGACTGGCAAAGACCAGTCTGGCATAAAGGAGACACCACAAGCCGCAGCAGAGAATATCCTAAAGTCTTATATTCCTATACCCGCGCAGGGGCTTATCAGAAAAGGCGGCGGTGAAACGCTTGCGCTATCAACCATAAACACAATGTTGTCCAGTATTGGGGTATCGAACTGGAAGCACCGGACTCCTTTTGAGAAAGAAGTATCTAATATCAACTTCAATCACATTTCTATCGGTGGACGCAGTGAGAAGCAGAAACTCAGATATAAAGTCTACCGTGATGTAATGGATAAGTACGAGATAGGAGATATAAACAGCATTCGGGAGGCCCGTGCCTTCGCATCAAAGAAAGGAGTCGTATTGTCTAAACAACAGATGCAGAGAATACGGCTATCAAGAGACAAGACCAAACAAGGGCGTAAGCAGACAATGGAGCGTCGGATGCGTTCCTTCACAGCAGATGAAATGATGGGCCTATGGGATAAGATGGACGATGCCGAGAAAATGACGTACAGATCATTCATCAGAGGTAAGATTTACAGGAGCAAGACAATGACCAGAGCTGAAAAGGTGGACGCCTTGAAAAAGACAAAAAAGAGTATTCATTGAAAATAATTTTACCATACCTATTATGTGGAATACAGGAGGAAGCATGTTCTCATTCGTAGGATTAGTTATCCGTAACCCGTCAATGATTACCCGTCATGCTCGGAGGCTTTATGCCACCCATAAGGCGATGCGAGCCTATCGTAAAGCACACCCGTCGTGCGCTTGGTGCGGGAGAACGCGGTGGCTGGAAGTGCATCATGAGAAACCTATCTCGGTAGCGCCTGACTTGGCTGATGCGGAATCAAATCTGATCACGCTATGTCGCCCTTGCCACAGGATTGTAGGCCATAATACGTCATTTCGGGACAGATATGTTGTGAACGTCGCAGAGTTATGCAGGAGACACCAAGTAATTAAAACAGGAGCAGCAAAGTGAGCAGCTTCACTTCATCATTGATCGTAAAGATTCATGTTAAGAATCCTAGTGAGCGGGAGATTTATGCGCCATTCACATATATTACAAATGCCGGCACGGCTATCACTGTGCCCGTAGGATTCCGGACTGACTTCGCATCTATACCGTCACTACTGTGGGCTATCCTTCCACCCCTCGACCACTATGGTAAAGCGGCAGTTATTCATGACTACCTATATCGTACACCGGCCCTTAACTGTACTAAAGCACAGGCCGACTCTATCCTTAAAGAAGCATGCGAATGTTTGAAGGTTAAGCAGTGGAAGATTGATGCACTATATTATGCAGTAAAATACTTCGGATTCCATGCGTGGAATAAACAAAGGAAAGTAAAGTGATGGAAGAAACAGAACGCGACACAGCCATAGCATTGCTTGAGCATCGTATTAAGGCGCTGGAAGAGGCAAACAAAGAATACCATGTCGATCTCAAGGATCACATGGACAAAGAGGAGGAAGCCTTCAAAAAGTTATGGGAAAGAATTGATAGCATTGTAACGTGTACAAACCGGTACGGTGGCATTGCTACAGGCGTTGCGCTTGCGGTGTCTACAATATGGGCTGTTGGCATTGCAGCATTTGCATGGGTGAGGAAGTGAAATTATGATTACGATTCAAACAACGAC
>Ga0256829_1003047_pt1 | contig 11943 bp, 10 predicted proteins | sample 131447metaG_FD_185979 | JGI IMG/M metagenome (GOLD analysis project Ga0256829, IMG submission 185979) | Hydrothermal vent microbial communities from Lau Basin, Pacific Ocean - 131-447 | ecosystem: Environmental > Aquatic > Marine > Hydrothermal vents | place: Pacific Ocean: Lau Basin | collected... | reverse complement strand
AAGCGTTAACAAAACAATTAGTAGATTTGATTAATAATCTATAAATTTCAACCACAAAATTTAATTTGTAAACTTAATGGGTATAGTCGTTAATCAATCCATAAAAAACACGGTAATTACTTACCTTGGTTTTGGCATTGGTGCTATTAATGTAGTGTTTTTATACACTAAATTTTTATCAGACGACTATTTTGGATTAATTACTTTTATACTCTCTACAGCAAATATTTTAATGCCTTTAATGGCTTTTGGTACACATAATACGATAATTAAATTCTTTTCGTCATTTAAGACTAGACAATCACAAAATGGGTTTTTAACCTTAATGTTATTTTTGCCTTTAATTGTTATTATTCCGTTAGGTTTTATAGGTGTTTTTGCATATGATATCATTGGAAATTGGCTTGCAAAAGAAAACCCAATCATCAAAGATTACAGTTGGTTAATTTACGTTTGCGCTATTGCTTTTGCTTACTTTGAGGTGTTTTATGCATGGAGTAAAGTACATTTACATAGTGTGTTTGGTAATTTTATGAAAGAGGTTTTTCATAGACTTTGTATTTCTATTTTGTTGTTAGCACTTCATTTTGGATATTTAAATGTACAGCAGCTTATTTACAGTATAGTTATCGTTTATATTGTAAGAATGGTTATGATGAAACTTTATGCTTTCAACTTAAAACTACCAGTATTTAAATTTGTTAAAATTCCTAAATTATCTAGTGTTTTAAAATACTCTTCATTAATAATTATTGCAGGTTCTATTGCAAATATCATTCTTGAAATTGATAAGTTTATGATTGGTCAGTTTGAAGCATTAAATAATGTAGCTTATTATGGCGTAGCTATTTATATTGCTACGGTTATTGGTGTACCATCACGATCTATGCATCAAATTACAAACCCATTAACAGCTCAATTTTTAAATGAAAAAAATAAAGTTGAACTTAAAAAATTATACCAAAAAAGCTCGTTAAATTTATTCATAATTAGCGGATTTATCTTTTTAGTAATTATAGTCAATATCAATCAGCTATATACAATGATTCCTGATAATTACTCAGAAGGTTTTTTAGTAGTTCTAGTTATTGGTTTAGCTAAACTATTTGATAATCTTTTAGGAAACAATAACGCTATTCTTTTTAATAGTGATTATTATAGAATGGTATTAGTCTTTGGAGTTATGTTGGCTATTTTAACCATAATTTTAAATCTGGTTTTTATTCCCGTTTACGGTATTAATGGTGCAGCTTACGCAAGTTGTATAACCATCTTTGTGTACAATACTGTAAAGTTGTTATTTGTTTATAGTAAATTTAAAATTCAACCGTTTACCAAAGAAACATTAAACTCTGCGTTACTAATTTTAATTTGTGCTTTTGGTTTATTCTTTTGGGAATTTCCTTTTCATTCAATAATTAACATCGGTTTAAAATCGTTACTTCTTGTATTAATTTATGGATTAAGCGTTTATAAGCTTAATTTATCTTCAGAAATTACAGGAATTTTAAATTCATTTTTAAAGAAATAAAAAAAGCCCTATAACTTCAGGTTTTGGGGTAAACCATTTGCTATAGGACTTATAGTAAGTGTTATGAATTATTATCCTCTTCTTCCAGATCTTGATGAAGATCTAGATGTACTTCTTGAATTAGAACTTGATCTACTTGAAGATGCTTTTGATCTTGACTGAGATCTACTTTGAGTTGCTCTTGGTGTAGAGCTTGATCTACTTGTATTAGCTCTAGTTTGTGTTCTAGTTCTAGGTCTAGAAGTAACAGTTTTATTTCTAACTGCTCTTGGTTTAGAAGCATTACTATTACTGCGTGTTCTAGGTTTTGTAATATTTTTTGAATTACCTCTAGTTTTTGGAGCGCTAATAGAGTTATTTCCTCGTGTTCTAGGTTGCGTAGCAGAACTATTTCCTCTAGTTCTTGGTCTAGAAGCTACTGCGTTTCCTCTGGTTCTAGGAGAAGAAGTAGTTGCATTACTACGTGTTCTAGGCACATTATTTCTTGTAATATTTCTTACAGCTCTACCATTACCTCGAGTAGCTAAACTTCTGTTTCTTGATATTGTATTACCACGTCTTGTTGCTACAGCAGTTGTACGTCTGTAATTGTTTACAAAAGGTCTTGTATATGCATATCTAATAGGTCTATAATATCTTCTGTATGGTGTAGTATAAACAACTCTGTATAATGGAGCAGGTACTACATAATATGAATGCCAAGGTCTATATACATAAACTCTATTATAAATATTTATAAATCCTGTACAGTGAGAAAAGCGGTTGTAACGGTTATAATGAACATAAAGTCCGCCAACTCTAGTAACAAAACCACGATTATTATAGTTAATCCTAACGTTACCAATTTGATTTACACGTCCATAATAATCATAGAATATTGGTGTGTTTTCAACTTGTATAATAGCACCATACTCATCATATTGAACATATGGGTTGTAATCATAACCAGTATTAAAACTAATAGAAGCATTTGGAGTATTTACTGAAACATTTACGTTAGGACCGTAATTTGGTATATAAAAGTCAAATTGTCCATCTGCAAAAACCGAAAATTCAATTCCAGCTTCTGTAAAAATGAAAGAATTGCCATAACCTCGGTTATAAGATTCGTTTATAGTTAAACTTTCAGCGTTTTTTGTTGTGTCTGCATTAACAGCAAAAATACTTAAAGTAAATGCTGATAATAAAAGGAATAATTTCTTCATAACTAATTGTTTTATGATTGAACATTTAAATATTTACAAGCATCATGCCAAAAACCAAAACAGCCATAATTGTTATTAGGTTGTAAAATGAAAAAACCTCGTAAATAAAGACTTACGAGGTTTTTTTGTTTTGATTGAAATTATTTTTTCAATTTAGGCTTTTGGGTTTTTACACCATTTTTGTAGTAGTAAAAATCGTCATTATTATAATTGTAATCATGATTATTATCTATTGGTGACCCGTATGGATTTCCGTAGTTATTATCTAACACAAAAGACGTATTGTATCTATTTACATGACCAATTGTTCTAATTAACCTTCCGTGTCTGTTATAAATTAAACGCATTGCGCCAATGCGACTTACCAAGCCTTGTCTATTATAACTTACATAAACAGACCCCAATCGTTTAACCTGTCCTTGTCTATTATAATTTAAAAACACATAGCCAACACGTCTTACTTTACCAGATCTATCGTGTAAAACAATGGTACCGTTGTTTGTTGGTCCATAGTAGGTATTGTAAGTGCCTGGTGCTCCATAAGTACGATTTATACTGCTACGTCTTGTGTTTACATTTACATTGCTACGTCTGTAATAATTATCACCTTGTGTATAATCTAATTGAGTGTTAAAATCAAAGCTTCCGTCAGGAAAGATTAAAAATTCTACACCACGTTCTACAAACATAATAGGTTGTACAAAACGGTTTGGGTTTACAACTAAATCTTCACCTTGCGATGCAGACTTATTTTCTGCTGTTACAGTGGTTAATCCCATTAACACACCTGTAATTAATAGTACTAGTTTTTTCATAGTATTAAGGATTTAGATTTTGCCTACTGTTTAGCGTTTCGGCAATCGCTATTTGATAAATTAGTTTCAATAGCTGTGCCAAACTTGAAACACGTTGGTTTTACTGGTGTTTTGATACGATATTGGATTTCTACTATTTCAATTTTAAAAAAGAAATTAGGCATCTTTTAAAGTTTATTTTTACATTTACCTAAAGAATCAACCAACATGTCACTTCAATATAAAGTTTGTGAAAACTGTGAAACAGAATTTAAAGACAGCTTTAAGTTTTGTCCTTGTTGTGGTATGAAAAATAGAGAAGAATTGACTTTACGAAGTCTTTTTTACAACACTATAAATAACTACTTACTTTGGGATTCTAAATTTTTAAAAAGCTTTTTGCCTTTAATGATTAAACCAGGTTTTTTGCCCAAGAAGTTTTTACAAGGTAAAAGACTAACTTATTTGCATCCAGCTCAATTTTACTTGTTTGTATCGGTAGTGTTTTTCTTCATCTTCTCATTTTATATTAGAGAAACTAGAACAAAATTAGATAAAGCTATACAGGAAGAATTAGCAGTAAAAAAGGAAAAAGAATATCGTGAAGCTTTTGAAAGAGTAGCAGATTCTATAAAACTTGATTCTTTAGTAAATGAAAAAATTGATACAAAAAACCAAAATACTAACGCTAGTTTTTTAGGAACTTCTTTTACTTATGATGAAAAAGAAATAGATTCTTTAATTGATGCAGGAGCAGACAAAAAAATTATCCTAAAAAAGATGGGAATGCCTGAAGATGCAGGTTATTTAAAACGAAAGTTTTTTGAGCAAATGTTTAAATTTCAGAAAGAAAAAGGTGTCGGGTCTATTTATCAAACCATTACAGATAGTTTTCCTATAGCTATGTTTTTTTTACTACCAATTTTTGCGTTCCTTTTAAAGGTTTTCTATTTTAATAAAGGAAGATATGCTTACCACTTGGTATTTAGCTTTTATTTTTTCTCTTTTATATTTGCGGTAATGGCTATAGATTTAGGCATAAATTGGTTTTATGATATGCCCGATTGGTTAGACTTTTTATTGGTTTTATCTACTTATTTCTACTTTTTTATAGCAGTCAAAAAGTTTTACAATCAAGGTTGGTTTTTAAGTTTTATAAAAAGCGGAGCTATAACTACAATTTTTATGGGCATGATTATTCCTTTTGCTTCAATATTAATTGCTGTGTTAGCCTTTATGATTTATTAAATCTTATCTTTTAAGTATTTAGCGGTTGCGCTTTCTTTAACTTTTACAACTTCTTCAGGTGTACCAAATGCGACTAATTGTCCACCATTTTCACCGCCTTCAGGACCAAGATCTACAATATAATCTGCACATTTAATCAAATCTAAATTATGCTCGACAACAATAATAGAGTGTCCTTTTTCAATTAAAGCATAAAATGATTTTAGTAATTTTTGAATGTCATGAAAATGCAAACCTGTTGTAGGCTCATCAAAAATAAATAAGGCTTTGTCTTTAGTATTTCCTTTGCCTAAAAATGTAGCTAGTTTTATACGCTGTGCCTCACCACCAGAAAGGGTAGAACTACTTTGACCTAGTGTTACATAACCTAAACCAACATCTTGTAAAGGCTGAAGCTTGTTTTTTATTTTATTTTGTTTGTGCTTGTCGAAGAAAGAAATAGCGTCGTCAATGGTCATATTAAGCACATCATCAATGCTTTTATTTTCAAAAGTAACTTCTAAAACGTCCTTTTTAAAACGTTTACCGTTACAGGTTTCGCAGACTAAATGTACATCTGCCATAAATTGCATTTCTATTGTAACTTCGCCTTCACCTTTACAGGTTTCGCAACGTCCACCATCTACATTAAAACTAAAATGTTTAGCAGCAAAATTTCTTATTTTACTTAGTTTTTGTTTGGCAAACAAAGCCCTAATATCGTCATAAGCTTTGATGTAAGTTACCGGATTAGAACGTGATGAACGACCAATTGGGTTTTGGTCAATAAACTCAATATGCTTGATATTACTAAAATTTCCTTTTAATTCTGAAAATTGACCAGCTTTATCACTAAATCCAGTTAGTTTTTTTTGAATGGCAGGAAAAAGAATTTTCTTAACCAGTGTACTTTTTCCGCTTCCAGAAACACCTGTGACAACGGTTAGCATTTCTAAAGGAAAAGTAACGTCTATATTTTTTAAATTGTTTTCTCTTGCGCCAACAACTTCTACACTATACTTGCTTGTACGACGTTTTTTTGGAACTTCAATTTTTAAAGTTTCATTTAAATATTGAGCAGTTAGTGAATTTGATTTTAAGATGTCTTTAAACGTTCCTGTAGCAACAACTTCACCACCAAACGTACCAGCTTCTGGACCAATATCTATAATAGTATCGGCTTGTTTCATGATATCTTCGTCATGCTCTACAACGATAACTGTATTACCTAAATCGCGTAAAGATTTTAATACAGATATTAGTTTTTCTGAATCCTTTGGATGTAAGCCAATACTAGGTTCGTCTAAAATGTACATCGAACCCACTAAACTGCTTCCTAGTGATGTTGCTAGGTTAATACGCTGACTTTCGCCACCTGAAAGTGTGTTAGATCGTCTGTTTAAGGTTAAATAATCTAAACCAACATTGCTTAAAAAGGTTAAACGATTTTTAATTTCGATTAATAAACGTTCGGCAATTTTGCTGTCATAATCATTCAATTCTAATTGATTGAAAAAATTAGACAACTTACTTAATGGCATTTCAACTAAATCTGTAATTGTAGCGTTTCCTACTTTTACATAACTAGCTTCTTTACGAAGACGTTTACCGCCGCAAACATTACATTTTGTTTTTCCGCGATAGCGCGACAACATCACACGATTTTGAATTTTATAAGCTTTACTTTCTAGTTCTTCAAAAAAGCTATTTAAACCTTCAAAATACTGATTACCTTCCCAAATTAAATTTTTATGTTCTTGGCTTAATTGAAAATAGGGTTTGTGTATAGGAAAATCGAATTTATGCGAATTGTTTACCAATTGATCCTTGTACCAACTCATACTTTCGCCTCGCCAAGGGAAAATTGCCTCTTCGTAAATTGATAAAGCTGTATTTGGAATTACTAAATCCTCATCAATACCAATAACATCACCGTAACCTTCACATTTTGGACATGCACCGTAAGGGTTATTAAAGCTGAATAGATGCACATTTGGCTCTAAAAACTGCATGTTATCTAATTCAAATTTATTACTAAAATGTCTTATGGAATTGTCTTTTAATGTTTCAATGTAACAATTCCCTTTACCTTCAAAAAAAGCAGTTTGAATGGCATCTGCTAATCGGTTATAAAAATCTTCATCGTTTTTAGTTACAATTCTATCAACAACTAAAAATACATCTTCAGTAGATGTTAAATCTTTTGCTTGATCAATTCTTAAAACTTCATCTTTTACTTTAATTCTAGAATATCCTTGAGCATTTAAGGCGCTAAGTTTGTCTTGAAGTGCTCTTCCTTCTTCTAAATAAATAGGAGCTAGAAGTAAAAGTTTTTCTTTTAAATCAATAGTTTTTATAAATTCTAAAACATCTGTTACAGTGTCTTTTTTGACTTCGTTACCAGAAATAGGAGAGTAGGTACGACCAATACGTGCAAAAAGTAGTTTTAAATAGTCGTAAATCTCGGTTGTAGTTCCGACAGTAGAGCGTGGATTAGTAGAATTAACTTTCTGTTCTATAGCAATTGCAGGCGCAATACCTTTAATATAGTCTACTTTAGGTTTGTTAAGTCTACCTAAAAATTGTCGTGCATAACTACTAAGACTTTCTACATAACGACGTTGTCCTTCTGCATACAACGTATCAAATGCTAAACTAGATTTACCAGAACCTGATAGACCTGTTATAACAACTAATTTACGTCTAGGTATAACAACATCTATATTCTTAAGGTTATGCAATTTAGCACCTTTAATTATGATGTTCTCTTTAGGGTTTACTGCAGAAAGCGTAGTCTTCATAGTCAATTTTCGTATAGATTTGCAAAGATAACACAACAATTTCAGCTTAAAAAATAGATTATTGTGCATTAAAATGTTAAAACTTGAAATTATGTTTGCATTTTTGGAATAATTGTTGTTACATTTGAAACATATCAATTAACCCACAAACACTTTTGCCTATAGCAAAACATTACTTTTTTAATTTATAAACCCCAAGCCCGAAACACGTTTTCTGTGCAAAAAAAAGTAATGATTATGCAAAAAGAATTAATCTCTGATGCTCAATTAGTGAGTAATTATATAAGAGGCGAAGAATCTGCTCTAGAAGTTTTAATTACAAGACATAAACAAAGAATTTACAGTTTTATATACTCTAAAGTTTTTGATAGAGATATATCTGAAGATATTTTTCAGGATACCTTTATCAAAGTAATAAGAACTTTAAAAAGAGGTAAATATAACGAAGAAGGTAAGTTTTTACCATGGGTAATGCGTATTGCTCATAATTTGGTTATAGATCATTTTAGAAAAAACAGTCGTATGCCTAAGTTTGACAACTCAGGAGATTTTAATATTTTTTCTGTAATAAGTGATAATGCTTTAAATGCAGAAAAAACAATTATTAAAGGTCAAGTAGAAGCAGATGTAAGACGTTTGATTGACGAGTTACCAGAAGACCAAAAAGAAGTATTGGTAATGCGTATGTATAAAGATATGAGTTTTAAAGAAATCTCAGAACGCACAGGAGTAAGTATAAATACTGCTTTAGGACGTATGAGATATGCGTTAATTAATATGAGAAAAGTAATAGAAAAGCATAATATTGTATTAACAAATTAGGATAAACAATAAAGTTAAATCTTATCCGTTATAATGTAGTAACAAACTAAAAATCTACATTAAATGGCAAAACTTTACTCTAAAAAACCTAAATCAGATTTTAAATTGAACCCAAAAGATGAAACAATAAGTTTTATCCTTAATTACTCTAAGGCTTTAAGTGTTATAAATTATAAAAGCATGAAGTTTGAATCACTTCAAAATTAAAAGAAAAACGTCCTAAAACATTAGGACGTTTTTTTATGATATTCTTTTAAAACTGTAGCTCTTCCAATGGTTTTTGTAATAATATCTTTATCTAAATCCCAACCACGAGCTGGAGAATATTCTCTTCCATACCAAATGATTTGCAGATGTAAATCGTTCCATAGTTCTTTAGGAAATAGGCGTTTAGCGTCTTTTTCGGTTTGAGCTACGCTTTTTCCGTTAGATAAATTCCAGCGATACATCAAACGATGGATATGTGTGTCTACAGGAAAAGCAGGTACACCAAATGCTTGACTCATTACAACACTAGCTGTTTTGTGTCCAACAGCAGGTAACTCTTCTAAAGCTTCAAAAGATTGCGGAACTTTACCGTTATGTTTTTCTATTAAAATTTTTGAAAGACCGTAAATACCTTTACTTTTCATTGGTGATAAGCCACAAGGTTTTATTATCTCTTTAATTTCTTCTACAGTTAATTTAACCATATCATAAGGGTTATCTGCTTCTGCAAATAATAAAGGCGTTATTTGGTTAACTCTAACATCTGTGCATTGAGCAGATAATAAAACAGCAACTAAAAGTGTGTATGGATCTTTATGATCTAAAGGAATAGGAATTTCAGGATATAACTTATTTAACGTATTTATAACAAAATGTACCTTTTCTTGCTTAGTCATTAATTTGTATTTTTGAATAAATCAAAATTACAACTATGAATACATTAAAACAAGGTGATAAAGTACCAAATTTTACAGTTAATGACCAAGATGGTAATGCTGTATCTTTATCTGACTATAAAGGAAAAAAATTAATTGTTTTTTTCTATCCAAAAGCAAGTACGCCAGGTTGTACTGCAGAAGCATGTAACTTAAGAGATAATTATAAAGTTTTACAAGATAAAGGTTTTGAGTTATTAGGTGTTAGTGCAGATTCTGAAAAAAGACAAAGCAATTTTAAGAACAAATATGAGTTTCCTTTTCCTTTATTAGCTGATGAAGAAAAAGAAGTAATTAATGCATTTGGTGTTTGGGGATTAAAAAAGTTTATGGGTAGAGAGTATGATGGTATCCATCGTAAAACTTTTTTAGTTGATGAAGATGGAGTAGTAGCGCATGTTATTGATAAAGTAAAAACTAAAGATCATGCAGCTCAAATTTTAGAGTTAATTTAATTGAATTTAATCTTTTAAAAATAAAAAAGGCGCTAATTTATAATTAGCGCCTTTTTTTTATTTATTGTAAACTGTATTATTTATTCTGAATTTCTTCGGTTTCGCAACCAAACAGACTTTGTTCTGCAATTAATTTAGAGACACCTTCAGGTAACATAGGTTGCCAACCATCTTCACCTTGGGCAATCATTTTTAAGACTTTTCTAGAGAAAACATTTAATGTTGATGGGTCATAGTCTGCAATATCTACAACTTTACCATTGTATTTAAAGAATTTATAAAGCTCTTTCATACGTGGATGTACTTTTAAGTTATCACTTGTGGTAATGGTTCCATCTTCATTTTCCATAGGGTAAAGATATACACGTAAATCTTTAAAGAATAACTTACCAAAAGCCTCTAAAATACCACCACTTAAATGGCGATAATACTTCTCGTCAAAGATATCTACAAGATTATTTACACCCATTGCTAATCCCATACGGTTTTTAGTGTATTGAGAGAAATATTCTACTAATTTATAGTACTCTTGGAAGTTAGATATTAATACGGTTTGTCCTAAAGAACATAGTAAACGTGCTCTATCCATAAAGTCTTGCTCGTCTATTTCTCCTTCTGCTCTTAGGTTTGATAAAGTGATTTCAAAAATTACTTGTGTTCTTTCTTCGTCAACTTTATTTTCTTTAATAAACATATCTAAAGACTTCTGGTACATGTCCATATTTACCTTTGTTACAGGTCTAAAACTACCACGAAGTGCTAAAATGTTTTTCTTATATAAAACTCTTGCAGGAAGTACGTTATTACCGTCTGGAGCAAACATTACAGCATCAGTCATTCCATTTTTAACTAGCTGTAAACTCATTAAACGGTTATCTACGTTTTTAAATACAGGACCAGAAAAGTTAATTGTATCAATTTCTAATTGGTCTTTATCTAAATGGTCGTATAAATATCTTAATAATTTTTTAGGTTCGTTGTATTTATAGAATGCGCCGTAAATTAAGTTAGTACCTAATATACCAAGAGTTTCTTGTTGTAATCTTGCGTCATTTTCTTTAAAACGAATATGTAGAATAATTTCGTTTACTTCTTTATCTTCAGGATCTATTTGGTATTTAATACCAACCCAACCATGTCCTTTATATTTTTTTGCAAAATCTATTGTAGCAACAGTATTAGCAAAACTAAAAAACATTCTATGTGGGTTGCTTTCTCTACCTATACGCTCTTCAATTAATCTATACTCATGCTGAAGCATTTTGCGTAATCTAGCTTCGGTTACGTAGCGTCTATCATCTTCAATACCATAAATAGCATCACTAAAGTTTTTGTCGTAAGCAGACATTGCTTTTGCGATAGTACCAGATGCGCCACCAGCTCTAAAAAAATGTCTTACAGTTTCTTGTCCAGCACCAATCTCGGCAAAAGTACCGTAAATGTTTTCGTTTAAGTTAATACGAAGCGCTTTATCTTTTAAGGATGGAATATTTTCAAATTCTTTATCTCCTTTTAGCGTAATTTCCATAAAAAAATCCCTATAAATTTAGTGTTACAAAGGTACCAAATAACTATAGTAAACAAAAAAATTAACTTATTTTTGTTTTCAAATTTTATAGATTTTGAAAATTACTTTTTTAGGTACTGGTACATCTCAAGGAATTCCTATTATAGGAAGTACACATCCAGTGTGTTTAAGTAAAAATCCTAAAGATAAACGTTTGCGTGTTTCAATTTTGGTAGAATGGGATGATTATACCTATGTTATAGACTGTGGACCAGATTTTAGACAGCAAATGCTTAGAGCTAATGTAAATAAAATTGACGGAATCATTTTTACGCACGAACACGCAGACCATACCGCTGGTTTGGATGATATTAGACCCTTCTTTTTTAGACAAGGAGATATACCTATTTACGCACATAAAAGAGTAGTAGAGCAACTTAAGCAACGTTTTGCTTATATATTTGCTACAGAAAATAAATATCCTGGCGTACCAAACTTACAGGTAAATGAAATTGAAAACAAACCTTTTAAATTGAATAATTTAGAAGTACTTCCTGTAGAAGTTTTTCATCATAAATTGCAAGTATTTGGATTTAGATTTAACAACTTTGCTTATTTAACAGATGTTAAAACCATACCTGATGAAGAAATGGAAAAACTAAAAAACTTAGATGTTTT
>Ga0256829_1003046_pt1 | contig 11944 bp, 3 predicted proteins | sample 131447metaG_FD_185979 | JGI IMG/M metagenome (GOLD analysis project Ga0256829, IMG submission 185979) | Hydrothermal vent microbial communities from Lau Basin, Pacific Ocean - 131-447 | ecosystem: Environmental > Aquatic > Marine > Hydrothermal vents | place: Pacific Ocean: Lau Basin | collected... | reverse complement strand
AATCCAGGAATGAGGCCAGTGATTGAATAGGTTTGAACATCTTTCAGAGTTGTAGAAATAGTAGTTGCGCCGTCATAGTGTGTTACAACATACTCTGTTATCGGACTTCCACCAGTTGAGCTAGGCGGATTCCATTCAAGAACAATAGAAGTTCTGTATACCTTTGATGATTGTCTGAGATTGATTGGTTTATCTGGGGCAATAGCAGTTGTAAACTGACTAGTAACACTATACAGGAGTGCATCTCCTCCGAACATATTTCCAGAGTCATAAACAATATTTCTTCCAGCATATTTAACTCTATAGGTCCGTCCCTCAATAAGTCCATTTACAGTTAGAGATGTTAAGAGGGAGTCAGATTTAGTAACAAATGAATTATCATCTCCTAAGCCATTATCCATCATTACAACATAACCTGTGATAGCTGAGCCTCCATTGCTTCCAGCAGGAATTACAGTCAGACTTATAGTTACTGAAGTAGTTGAGAAACTGCTAATGATTGGGGGATTGGTTGGCTTTTGAGGCAAATCTGAAGCAATAATCTTAATTGGATTTGATATAAGACTTTCACCAATAGCATTTATAGCAGAGACTTTGAATGAATAGAGAGAGCCAGAGATAGTAGAGGTAAGTTCATATTTTCTAATTCCTTCATTAGTCTTAGAAGGAGCACCTGTATCCTCTACAAAGACTCCACTTCCTTCAGCTACATACACTTTATATCCAGAGATTGGTAGACCTCCTGAGATGATTGGCCTGTCCCATTCTACCATAATCTGATTACTTGAGCGACTGACAAGTCGTAAGTTCAGTGGTGTACCTGGCTCTTCAGCTGCATAAATTGGATCTGAGGATGGGCTAAGATTAGATACTCCAGCAATATTGGCTGATTTGACTTTGAATAAGTAGCTGAATCCGCTATTCAAGTTTGAAGTTGTGTGGAAAGTTGAGAGGCCTCTGTAGATTTCAGTATATACATTGCCATATTCAGGTTTCATTAAAAGGATGTAATATTCTACTTTGGCAGAACCATCAGCAGTAGGAGGAGACCAAGAAACAGTAATTGAGCTTGAAGTTCTTGCTACAAACAGGGGTTTAGTCATTCCTGAAGGAATTGTGATTGTTCTAACACTAATGATTGAAGAGTGTCCACTTTCTTTAAAACTGTTTGTAGCAGTTACTGCATAGGCATACTTCTCTCCTGAGGAAACAGCTGTATCTGTATATGTGAGGATTGAGCTAGTAGTTGTGCCTATTTGGGCCAAAGCTGAAGTTGAATCAGTAAGAGTTTGTCTGTACACATTATATCCAGAAATAGCAGATTTTCCATTATCAAGAGGAACTCCCCATGAAATAACAACTTGGGATTCACTGTAAGAGTCAACTTGTATGTTTATTGGTGCAGAGGGAGCATTTACAATGAGGAAGGAATATGCAAAACTGTATAATGAGTCGCCAACCATGTTTGAGCACTTAACTTTATAAGTATAGGTATTTCCTGAAACAAGACTATCAATTAGTACTGAATTTGCAATTCCAAAGTAAACTACTTGGTCTTCTATCACTCCATTAGCTTCATTGTAGACTTCTTCCACTAGAGTATATGCAAGGATAGGAGATCCACCTGTGTTAGTTACAATTGGCCAAGTCAATTCTATGCTATGAGAAGTTCTAGACACTTCACTGATGATTCCTGGTGTGTCTGGTAATGCTGCAGCTCTAAGAGATATGATTTCACTTGGAGCACTCTCGAGGGAATTCAAAGCTGTCACCCAGAAGTCATAGTCTCTATCTAATACTAATCCTGTCACAGTGTAAGTCAATGTAGTTGCACTTCCTGTTCCGTCATAAGCTAGTGTCTGAATATTAGTGACTGTGTCTTTCTGGTATAGTTTATAGCCTGTAATTGGAACACTTCCAGTGTTGTTGACAGGATTCCATTTCAATTCTATTGAAGCAAATGATGCACTTGTATTTGTTGAAGTCACTCTAATAGGTACATCTGGTGTACCTGGCTTAGTCATAGCATATGCATAGTGAGGATCACTCTTCATTCCTTCTCCAACAGCATTCTTAGCTGAAACTTGGAACTGATATTCTACTCCTGCAATTAGACCTGTGATCTCATATTGGCTAATATCGTTAACATTTAGCACAAAGTAGTTTGTTGTGTATCTTTCAGTCACATATATAATATATCCTTCAACATTTAGTTGGGTTAGAGAGTTGATAACAGGCTTTATCCAATGTAGGATAATATTCTGTCCTAATTGTTCTGTGGAAGCAGTATCTATAATTATCTTGTCAGGAACTGATGCTGCATAATACTGTGAAATTGGTGAGTAATCTCCTGCTATTACAGATCCACTCTTTGCTCTAACCTTAAATCTGTATTGTTTAGTCGAGTTAAGGCTTGTGAGAATGTAGCTGAGTTGGTTTCCATTTACTGCAAGCACCCAATTTTCTGAATTGGCAACTCCTGTTCCTTCTACTTCATCATAATAAAGTTGATACTCAGTAATTGTAGAACCTCCATCTTTAAAGGCAGGTTCCCACTTCACCTCAATAGTCGTAGCTGTGCTTGTCACCAAAGTTGGTCTTCCAGGTTGTCCAGGTGGAGCAGTTGTAAATCAAGTAACTTCTGCACTAAGAGTGCCTTCTCCTGCTTTATTAACTGCATATCCTTTGATTTGATAATTTCTTCTGGCTGAAAGTCCTCCTAAGGTAGCTTGAAATTGTGAAGGGTTATATTTTCCATTATAGGCAATAGTAAAAGCATTTCCGTCGAGTCCATCATTGATCAAAATGATATAGCCTTCAATCACAGTACTTGTAGGTGGACTTACAGCTGTCCAAGAGACTGAGCATGTATCTCTTGTTGAGTTTGATACTGTTAAAGTAGGAGCTGTCGGAGTATCTACTGCATAATAAGATCTTACTTGAGATGTTGATCCTTCACCAATTGATGATTCAGCAGAGATTGAGAAAGTATATGAAGACCCTGTGGTAAGTGCAGTAGCAGTATAAGTGTATGTAGTCGAACTCACTGTTGCAACTTTTGATCCACCAATATAGACATGGTAACTTTGAATTGGGATATTATATGAATTTGGACTTGCTTTCCAAGAGATAGAAATAGTTGTGGATGTAGAACTTGTCAAAGCAGGAGGAAGGGTTGGTGGTTCTGGAAGTTTTCCGATTATCACTGATGTTGTTCCACTTGCAGCACTCTTTCCAGCTGCATTCATGGCGTAGAATATGAAGGTATACTCGCTCCCTGTGTTAAGTCCTGAGATTGTGGCATAAGTTCTAGTTGGAACTGACTCACCATTATATACAAGAACTGTTGGGTAAGCTCCGTCTCCTTGATTTGCATAGACTTGGTAACCAGTGATTGGGATTGAAGTTGTAGGAACAGTCCATAAAATTTTGACACTATCGACTCCTCTTTCACTGACAGTGGGTGGAGTAAGAGCACTTGGAACATCTGATGCATATCCATACACACTTGAGGATGGGTCTGAAACTCCTACTGAATTAATGGCAACGACTCTTATTGAATACTGTGTGTTTGCAGTTAGTGTAAGTGTTGAAGTAGTTGCTTGGATAAGGCTTGAATCTGTAAAGGAAGGTACAGAAATATCCCTGTATTGCACTCTATATCCATCAAGAGACTTTCCTCCATCACTTTCTGGTGCATCCCAGATGATAGTAATTGATCCCAAAGAAGTAGCTGAGATTTGAACATTGAGTGGTTTGGATGGAATTCCAGCAGCAATTAGGCTTTGAGATGGGCTTGCAATGCTTTCGCCTGCTCTATTAGTTGCAGACACTGTAAACAAGTACTGAGTTGATTTAGTAAGGTTAGTGACAGTAAAGTCAAGGATATCTGGTCTTCCACTTCCATCATATGCAACTAAGTAGCTACCACTATTCTGACTCTTCTTGAAATATAGCTTGTATCCAGTTATAGCACTTCCTTCATTTGAGGGAGCAGTCCATTTCATAGTTACAGAGATAGTTCCATCTAGTTGTTCAACAGGAATTCCTGAAATGGTAGGCTGGGCTGGAGTGGCAGGGACTCCTGCAACAACATATGTGACTAAGTTAGAATATGCACTATTTCCTATTGAATTTACAGCAGCAACTTTAATGTCAACTAGAGAGGATGTGGTTAAGCTTGATTTGCTCCATACTAAGTTTGACAAGGAAGTAATAGGCTGATCGATAAAGGTGCCTGATTGTCCCACATCATAAGAGACTATGTAGGAAGTGATGGGAACTCCTCCGTTATCTGCGCTTGGAGATATTTTTAATGCTAAAGATGTTGAAGAGCTGGATGAAAGTACAGGAGTTGGTGGTTGTGAAGGCTTAGTACCTATTGTTACAACCAATTGATTAGAATCAGTGCTTTCTCCCCAGTAGTTCACAGCTCTAACGACTAAAGTATAAGAATCTCCTGTTGTCAATCCATTTGGAGTAGGATTCTCAGTTGTAGCCTGAGGAAGAGTTACTTGATAATCTGCACTTTTACTAGTTGTAGACAATAGACTTTCTGTTCCATCTGCATTCAGTCTGTAAATTCTATACTGAGTAGTCCCAATATTGTTTGTGATCAGAACATCTGGAATCCATGAAACAACTAAACTGGTCTTGGAAGGATGGGATATGAGTGAAAGAGCTGAAGCTGCATTTGGAACTGAGCCAACTGTAACAGAAATAGTATCTGAACTTGAGCCTTCTGCTTTATCATTCACTGCTCTTAAGGATAATGTGAGGATAGTTCCATATGCTCCATTTGCTGAAATGTCATAGTCCACCATTGTCATATCACCTGTAATTGCAACTGCTTGATCTACAGAGTCAACAGTGAGAATATATGATCTGATTGGCAAGCAGCCAGTGTTAGCTGGGTAGCCCCAGGATATTGTAATCTTAGTATTAGGCACACTGTTAGTCACAATTACGTTTTGTGGAGCAGAAGGTGCCGTGCCAACAATTATGCTTTGTTCAATAGGTGTGCTTTCTGTCACCTTATTCACTGAAGTTACAAATACTCTGTAAGTATTTCCACATTTAAGTGCATTCCCATTACTGTCAGCTGTTAGAGTGTGAGTGAGAATACTTGGTGATCCTTCAGTTGAGAACACAAAGACTGGTTCTGAACCTTCTCCATCATTAATATAGATCTTATACCCATCAACTGAGGCAATGCTTCCTAAGGAAGGCTGAGTCCATGCTAATGTTATTTCTGTCTGTGTTGAGGTTAAAGCAAGAGAGTTTGGAGTATAAGGAATTTCAAACATGAATATGAGTGCATCACTTAAAGCACTTTCTCCAATGATATTAACTGAGGATATTTGTACCTTGTAACTAGTTCCATCAACAAGTGGAGCCAAAGTGAAGGAGTGAGGGCCAATTGGGTTAAGAGTCATGTTTAGGTTATTGTCTAAGTATACTTTAAAGCTTGATATTCCATATCCTCCATTGCTTACAGGTGGGGTAAAGCTAAGAATTGAAGAAGTTGCTGAAGGATATGAAGACACAATCGGTGCAGAAAGGATTTTAGAAGGTACAGATCCTGATTTGACTGTTAGTTCACTTACTGGGCTAGTCATTCTGCAAGCAATTGCTGATACTTGAAACCTGTAAGTCTTTGAAGCTGAAACAGTGATTATGGCTGAAGTTTGGAATCCTTGATAAACAACATTGAATCCTGGGATAAGAATATCTTCCATAGAAAGTATGTATTCATCTATTTGTCAACCTCCATTTGAAGTAGGAGGTGTCCAATCAAGTGAGATTTGAGTAGTAGATTGAGATACTACGACAAAGGTTGCAGGTGCACTAGGAGTTGCTGCTGCATAGAACTCATAAGCAGTACTGTATTCTCCAGTTCCAATGGAATTAACGGCTGCAACTTGAATTCTGTAAGTCAATACTGAGTTTAATAGCCCAATGAATTCATATTGTGTAAGAGAAGAGGTAGATACAGCTGTTTGGAAGGCAGTTCCTGGTCCATTATCCCTCCTAATCATATAGTCTGTGATAGAAACTCCTCCATTAAACAAAGGCTCTGTCCATTGCACTTTAATTGTAGTTGTTGAGGATGTAAGTCTAGTAGGTTTACTCATCTTTGCAGGTACACTTGCAGCAATCAAGGTTAGATCTGATGTAATACCTTCTCCCACAGCATTTGTTGCTTTAACACTGATTTTATAAGAGGTACCAATTGTTAAACTATAGATAGTGAGAGTATATTCAGTGTTTGTGGCTTTATAGATCAATTTATCATCTTGGTAGATATTATATCCTGTTATGGCTGTTCCTCCATTGCTGAGTGGTACCTCCCATTTTATTCTGAGGGTTCCAGCACTGAGAGAGATTTCATCAATTCTTGCAAAGTTCTGAGGTTGGCCTGGAAGCTCTGCTAAGAGAATAGCAACCTCATTTGAAAGATTTCCTTCACCTTGTGAATTTACTGCTGAATATTTGAATCTGTAAGTCTTTCCAGATACCAAAGAGAGTGCTGATGTATCATATGTAAGGGAGAGGCCATTTGCTATGGCTGGCCCAAAGGGACCATCATTGCCATCGTCAATGTAGATATTGTACTGAGTAACTGGAGATCCACCATCATCTTCAACTGCACTATATTGAATGTGAATCCGAGTCTGAGTGGTTAAGGAGGCAATATTGGTGGGTGGATTTGTTGGTTTGGCAGGAACTACAATTGGCATAAAGGAATATTCAGTTGAGACTGGACCATATCCAAGGAAGTTCTGAGCTGAGACTCTGTATTTGTAAGTATGACCAGCAATTAGCCCTCCATGTTTGTAGCTGAGAGTTGTTTGCTCTGATAGAATTACGAAGCCATCTCCATACCCTTGATCTACTTCTAAACGATATTGGGTGATTGCTACTGAAGTATCTCCTATTCCTGTATCAGTTGGGATTGGCCATGTTAGAGTAAGTGCATTCTGCTCGTACAGACTAACACTAATGGAGGCGGGTGCTATTGGAAGAATTGAAGGAGTTAATGTAATAGCAGCACTTGCAATTCCAGTATTTACACTGTTTATAGCTTGAACTGTGACTAAATATGCTTGACCTGGAGTTAAGGATGTAATTGTTGTAGAGGTCACTACACCAACAGTGGTTGTAACAGCAATTCCATCATCTAATGTTACATCATAACCAGTAATAGCACTGCATCCATAATCTGTTGGAGCTTTCCATTCTATAGTGAGAGAATTTGCTGCATAGGTTGTAGAAACACCCTGAGTTACTGAAATAATCTTCATTGGAGAGTAGATTGAAGAGGAAACTACTGTTGAACCTGTGATAGGTAGTGCTGAAGCCTCAGGAGAGTAGAACTGAGTAGCAGGAATGATCTCTTGACTTTGACTTGCACTAGTCCATTCTAAGAATACAAAGGCATCTCCTGTGATTTCATAGTATTCAACTTTGATTGGCACAAAACTATTGGCAGTTAAGGATACAAGTGGACTAGTTGATGTGAGAGAACTTCCATCTGCAACAGTTTGTGTGAGTTGGTTGATAACGACTGTATCTCCAATAGTAACCTTAACGCCATCATTAGATCTAACAGTAAAGGTATAATCTTCTGTATAGAGTGGTTTAAGGTATCCTGTCCAGACAACTGATACATAATCACTACTGACTCCTGGAATAATTTCATTCTGATTCCAATTGACATTTATTTGAGCTTCCACCTTCGTAATAGCTGGAGTTCCACTAAACCATCGATTAGCATAGTACTTAGCCAGCAGACCTTGGTAAACAAAATAGGCATTCACTCCTAAAGTTCCGCAAGTAGAACTGTCAGTACCAGAAGGCGCTGGAATAGTATAGCTAGTTTGATAGGAAGCAGCAGGCAAACTATTAATAGCAACAGTTCCTGAAAGCAATTTATGATTTCCAACTACTTCATATGCAATCTCATGTGCTGTTGAAGTTATCAAGTTGCCAAATGCATCAGAAGCAACTATATCTATTGTTGTTGATGTTCCAATGGTAGAAGTTGAAGGATGAGTAAGAGTTGAGAGTGTTGGATCTGGGAGTCCTGGTGAAATGGTAAGTAAGGAAGACTTTGTATTTAGAGTATCTGAATTAACAACAATCTCGATTGTATATGATCCAATAGTGCCATGCTGGTACTGAGCTGTATAAGTGCCATCTTGGTTATCAATTACCCATGTACTTCCCACACTTAAGGATCCTCCGTCCTTTAAGGTCATAACTACAGTGTCTCCTCCTGCTGTTCTAACATTTCCCTGTGTATCATAAAGAGTCACTGTGAAACTCATGACTTGACCTGCAATTGCATTTGTCATTGCTGCACCTGTGAGTACTGTCTGGGCTGGGTCAGTAAGAGAATCACTACAGGTTACAGTAAATGGAGATCCTGTTATGGTTACTGGAGAGCCTCCTCCATTTGGATCAACAGTGATAGCCATGGAGTATTCTCCTTGATTTGGAAGAGTGTAAGTTGCAGCATAAAGTCCATTCGCGGTTGGAGTGACAACCCCAGTAACAGTTGAAGAAGTTAGGACATGAGTGAGGATGACTGTGAAGATATCTGATTGGTGTATCTGAAGATTACTATAAATATCTCTTGCTTCTAGGCTAATAGTTTCTTGAACACCAGCTACAGCTTGTACATAATCTCCTGTCACAACTACCTTTGTTCCACTTGTAGGCAAAGGCTCAATAACAACAGTAAGAGGAGTATTCTCAGAGTACAAGGTATTGTATAAGTATTGCTGTGGTACAATTTCCTTAGTAATTTGGTCTGATTCCCAGTAGAACCTGACTTGGCTCGCTCCTATCTTCTCAGAGTAGTCAATAGTAATATCATACAATGTATTTATATCAAGAACCTTATCTGCATAGTAATATTGTCCAGTGTAAATTATTCCGTTAGCTGAAGCCTGAAGGTCAATTAGAGTTTCTCCTCCAATAACTAGTTTCATAGTGTAATAATCAGCTGAATCAATATAGAATCTGAATTTTCCGCTATGAGGAGCCTTAAGCTTGCCTGTCCAAGATATAGAGAAGAACTGTGTTGGCATTCCACTGAGAACTTGCAAGTAATTAGCATTGATATCGATTGTGCTGTCCACTTGAGTATAAGCTAAAGGAGTTAAACCAGAATGGAAGTTTAAAGAGTTTGCAATAATGGCACCATAGAAAGAGACCGTCTTGTAGTATGTTCCTCTCAATCCTCCGTCTTCAATAAGCCCAATGATTACACTGTAAGAGCCAGATTTAGTAAGAGTTATGTCTGTTTCGTATAGCCCAAATTTATATATCAGAGGATAGATTGTGGTTGTTTTATCTGTTAATGAGTAAATACTGAGGAAAAATTCATAGTTTGGATTATCAGTCGGCACTGTATTAGAATAAATATCTTTTCCTTCTACTTTAAAGGTGGCTAAAGTTCCTGCAGTAATAGGAGTAGGTGCTGTATTAAATACTGACTTAAGAGCAACAACATTTCCTGGTGAAACAACTATGCCAGTGTAAGGAGAGCTTGCTACATTAGTTGTATTGGTAGATTCTTTCACAGAGAGAGTCTGAGTGGTAACTTTAGACAAGAGTTGCTTAACAGTATAAGTTCCATTGTTATTAGACACAGGTGCTACAGCAATCTCCACTAAGTCAGAATCAACAAGAGTTACTATGAAGACCTCACTAGTCGATGCACTCCTTATATTTCCATATGAGTCTCTTGCTTCAATCAGGAATTCTATATATTCACCAGTTTTGTATTGACTCAGAAATGTTGTGATTGTGGTTTTGGTTAAGTCAGTAGTGGCTCCTGAGTCAATTGTGATTGAGAAAGGTGATCCAATTATATGCTGTCCTTCTATTTTAATGACAAGGGTATGCATTCCAGAGATTGTGGGTGTAAAGGATACATCATAGATTCCTGCATTTAAGGCATCATCAGCGATTGATCCTGTTAAGACTAATGCACCAGTATTTGCATTTAGAAGTTGAATTGTTGTTGAAGAAGCAGTAGTTATCAAAGTCTGAGCATTGTTTCCATAGAAATCTCTTCCTTGAACCTTGAAGGTTGTAAGTATGCCAGCAATAACGGTGGTAGGTGGTGAAGCAGCAATAGTCTGTGGAGCATAAACCTCAGTTGGGTTAACAGTTAAGAGTGAGAAGGGAGAACCTGAAATCTGCACATCATTCACTCTAATGTCTATGGTGAAGGTAGCTGCTTTGAGGATAGTGACTTGTCCATTGTAAATCCCACTTCCTTGGTCTTGAACTACGCCTGCTATATCCTTTCCGTTGAGGATTTCCCAGTTAGCAAGATTAGGAACACTAATGGGAGAATTAAAGAGCGAGTCACTTTGGAAGTAGGCCATTATTGAGATTACATTTGATTGCTTTCCAGCTGTGATTATCGAACCGAATAAGTCTTTGAGTGTAATGTCAAAGAAGAAGGTTGTTCCAGCTACTGTACTTGCAGGAAGAGTAAGATTTGTAGTAGTTTGAGCAGCACTTGGCTCACCAGTTAGCACAATAACTGTGAAAGGACTTCCACTAATAGAGACTCCAGCTAGTGTGATTGAAAATGTATAAGTACCAGCCTTCGTTGGAACATAGCTTGCTTGGTACTTGCCTGTTAGTCCTACATAGTTTGCAGTGAACACAATGTCTCCAATTCCTGATAAGTCATTGTTGATAAGAGAAAGTTGATAGTGATCATTCTGGTTATCCAAGGGAGCTGAGGCGAAATCTCTACTCACAAGATCAATTATAGAGGATTTTCCAGCAGTGGCTAATGTTAATCCTCCTCCTGTTGCTGTTGATTTGGCTGCAATACTTGGTCCGTTTGTCACAGTAACTTTATAAGGTGAGGAACTAACATATTTGGGGTAGTATAGATTGCTACTTGGAATAATCTCTTTGGGGACTGAAAGTGAAGACCAATATAGTTTAACTCTAGCTTCTCCTTGTTCTTCTTTGTATTCTAGCTTTATGTCATAGAATTGGTCTTTAGTCAGGAGGACAGTAAAGATTTGGTCCTCTCAGCAGTTATTCCATCTGTCTATCTTCAGCTCTCCGTTAAAGTAGAGTCTAACTCCATCATCAGCTTCTATGGTGAAGAAGAAATCTTCAGTTACTGGAGCTTTAACTTGAGTATACCATCTTATGGATACAAAGTCTGTGGCGGCAGCTGTAATTAGCCCAGTTCCCCAGTTATGGTCAATTCTTGGTTCAATAGTCTTGATAACTGGTGTTCCGTCCATGAAGACGTTCTCAAAGTATTCAGCATAAGCGCCACCAGTCTGCATTAAGAAAACTGAAACGGTTACAATTCCGTTGAGAGGAACGAAATATGTTCCAGAGTAAGTACCATCTAAATTATCTGTCATCGTTGAGATTATTGGTGAAGTTAGTACATTGTTGCTTGAGCTTAGTAATTCACACTCAAAGTTAGCTATTCTTTCTCATTCATTGCTAACATGCAGAGAGAATATATCTCCTCCTGTCAAAATATTCGTTGGTGTAGAGTCTCTTGCTTGGACGTCAACATTAGCAGTAACGTAAGCCTCAATAGTAGCAATTCCAGTTCCTGAGACTATACTGTTTATTTCACTAGTCTCTGTTGCAAGTGTGACTGCCAAGGAAGTGCTGTCCAAGCTTGCTCCAATCCAATTTATGGCTCTGACTCTGAAGTAGTAAGTTGTCACTATGAGAGGAACAAAGTTGAATCCAGTGACTTCAAGTTGGCGTGCTCCTGGGTTTTCTGAACCATCATAGACCTGTGTGGAGGTAGTGAACCCATCATCGCTCATGTCCACTTGGTATCCAAGAATAGGAGTTCCTCCATCAGTAGCAGGTGGCTGCCATTCAATGACTATCTGGTCTAGGTTTTGGATTATGGCTATTGGAGCAGCCG
>Ga0256829_1003045_pt1 | contig 11945 bp, 13 predicted proteins | sample 131447metaG_FD_185979 | JGI IMG/M metagenome (GOLD analysis project Ga0256829, IMG submission 185979) | Hydrothermal vent microbial communities from Lau Basin, Pacific Ocean - 131-447 | ecosystem: Environmental > Aquatic > Marine > Hydrothermal vents | place: Pacific Ocean: Lau Basin | collected... | reverse complement strand
ATCTTTTTACAAACCTTCCATGCTTGTTTCAATCTATTCAAAATACAGACGTGATATGATTGATATTGAATCAATCGATGTAACAAGTCACTACAAAGCCGGGAGAATTAAGATTTTCAAAAGATATGAGAGTTTAAAAAAGGAATCCGACGGAATGGATTTCGATGATCTGCTGCTCAATGTCGTAAGGCTTTTTGAGGAAAATCCCGATCTGCTGGAATTTTATCGGGAACGTTTCAGGCATCTGTTTGTTGATGAATTTCAGGATACCAATGCGATTCAGTACAGACTTATAAGATTACTTGCAGAAAAATATCGTTCAATATGCGTTGTAGGTGATGATGACCAATCGATTTACAGGTTCCGAGGAGCCGATTCCAAAAATATAGAGCTATTTATGAAAGATTTCCCGGATGCTGCTATTTTTAAGCTTGAGCAGAACTATCGCTCGACAAAGGCTATACTTGAATTTGCACATAAGGTTATTTCCAAAAACAGTCATAGAACCGATAAGCAGCTCTGGACAGAAAACCCGGAAGGTGAGCCGATAGATTTTATCCGGGTCGGCTCCGACAGGGATGAGGCAAAAAAGGTTCTCTCTATTATAGAAACAGAACATGGCAGAGGAAGAAACTACTCCGATATTGCTGTCTTTTACAGAATGAATTCGCAATCGCGCATAATAGAGCTTGAGCTTACAGGGGTTGTGCCGTATAAAATTGTAAAAGGTCACCGCTTTTATGACAGGCGCGAGATAAAAGATATCATCTCGTATATGCAGCTTGTGTTAAACAGAAACAACAATGTCTGTTTTGAAAGAATTGTGAATGTACCCTCAAGAAAGGTGGGCAAAAAAACCATCGAGCTTTTAAGAGAGGAAGCCTTAAAAAACGGCTGTTCGCTTTTTGATGCTGCAAAACTGTTTCTGAAAAAGCGAAAAAATGCGGGGCTTGACTCCTTTATCGGGCTCATCGAAAAGGCGGAAAAAATAGGCTCAATAGTAGAGCTTTTCGATTATCTGATTGAGCAATCCGGTTATATGGATATGTTAAAAAATGAGGGCGGAACGGTTTCTGAAAACAGGATATCAAACATACTGGAGCTGAAAAACGCAATAGTGGAACACTCAAAAAAGGAGGACGGCTCGCTTGAGGCGTTTTTGGAGCTTACCGCCCTTACCGATGATAGCAACGATATTTCCGAAGACAATGTAAATCTGATGACCCTTCACGCTTCAAAAGGACTTGAATTCCCGGTTGTTATAATCGTCGGAACCGATGACGGAATAATTCCGCATTCCAATTCATTTTCGGACCCGGAGCAGCTTCAGGAGGAAAGAAGGCTTTTTTATGTCGGTATCACAAGGGCAAAAGAAAAGCTCTATATCTTATCGGCTGCCTCGAGAATGATAGCCGGCTCATTGTCCGGTTTTGCAGCTTCAAGATTTGCCAGAGAACATTTCAAAGAAAACAACTATTTTTATTTTGGAGGAAATAATGGAGAACCAATCAGAAAATATTGGTAACGAGGCTAAGGTAGAAAAGTTTAACAGATTCAGCACAAGTTTAAAACTTCTGGGCATATCGCTCAACAAGATGGATGCAAACTACAACGAAGATGCTCAAAGCAACCAGGAAAAACAGGTCTTTGTAGATAAAAAGGCATTCTATCAGGTCATCGACGACAATCATTTCAAGGTTTATCAAGATTTTTCACTTGCAATAGCAGATTCAGGCAACAGAGAAAATCCGGTTGTGACGGTCAACTCAACCTTTACGCTCAGTTTTGAATCCGAAATGGCAATCGATGAGGATATCTTCGAAATTCTCGCTCAGACCACAGTTTTGATTACCGCCTGGCCCTATTTCAGAGAGCTTGTGCAATCAACAACAACAAGAATGGGCATACCGCCTGTAGTTATTCCTCCTTTGCAGGCTTCTGTTTAGCACTACCGACAAAGGCTTTAAACAGCTCTATGGGAATCGGAACTATTAGCGTGCTGTTATGGTCGGTCGAAACCTCCCTTACAGTCTGAAGAAATCTGAGCTGAAGCGCCTCAGGATGCGCCGATATTATACCGGCTGCATCTTTTAGTCTGTTTGCAGCCTGATATTCGCCCTCTGCGTTTATAACTTTTGCCCTTCTCTCTCTTTCCGCTTCCGCCTGCTTAGCCATAGCTCTTTTCATATTTTCAGGAATCTCAAGATCCTTCACCTCAACAGTGCTTACCTTTATTCCCCAAGGATCTGTATGTTTGTCGATAATCTGCTGCAACTGATTATTAACCTTGTCACGCTTGCTAAGCAGATCATCAAGATCTATCTGTCCTACCACGCTTCTTAAAGTAGTCTGGGATATTGCGCTTGTTGCTTCCACATAATCGGAAATCTCAACCACCGACCGGTTCGGATCAATCACCCTGAAATAGACAACCGCATTGATTTTTACCGGAACATTATCCTTTGTGATAACCTCCTGACTTGCAACATCAAGTGTTATTATTCTCAAGCTCACTCTCACCATTTTATCGACAAACGGAATTATAAAAATCATACCGGGTCCTTTGGCACCTATAAGACGACCCATTCTGAATACAACGGCACGCTCATACTCCTTTAAAACATGCACCGATGAGGAAAAAAGCAAAATAAATACGATAATCAGTCCTACCCATCCTCCAAAGCCCAATGAAATATTCATACCTCCTCCCTGACAATCAGCTTAGTAGTTTCTTTTCTTAATATATCAACAACAACTACAGATGCTCCCGCCTTTATCTCATTCTCACTAACCGCATTCCATCTTTCTCCGTGAACCATCACCACTCCTTTTTCAGATATATCTGTTATTGCAACCCCACTTGCTCCGATTAATCCTTCAAAACCGGTTACCGGAGGCTTCTTATGAATTGCTATCATTTTGGAAACTGCAAATACGATAAATATGCTTGTTCCGATTGTTATACCTGCAATTAGTCCTATCGGCACAGATAAACCGGGCGCTTCAGGTGACCCGATTATCATTGCCGAACCTATAAACAGAGAGATTGCCGCTCCTGCTGATAGCACGCCGTGTGAGCTTGAAAACAGATCGATGCCAAAAAGAACAAAGGCAAGGAGTATAAGAGCAATTCCTGATATATTTACCGGAAGTATGCTGCTTGAGAAAAGAAAAAGCAACAAACTGATGATGCCTGTTACTCCCGGAAGTATTATGCCCGGATGGATAAGCTCGGTAAATAAACCGATAGCTGCAACCAGAAAAAGCAGATAGCTTACCGTTGGATAACTTAAAAAATGCAGAAATTGCTCCTTTGCACTCATTTTGCCGTTTAAGATTGAAATCTTCTTTGTATGGAGCAAGACCGACTTCCCATTTATATCTATCCTGCGATTATTCAACCATAAAAGCAACTGTCGCTGATTTTGAGCAATCGTATCTATAACGTGATTTGCCAAAGCCTCCCTTGCCGTTATCGCCTTGCTCTCTTTCACCGCCATCATAAGAAACCCGGCATTTCTTTTCCTTTTTTCAGCTATTGCTCTTATCATTGCGCTCAGATAATTGGTTATCTTTTCCTTCATAATCCTGTTTTTCCCGCCAAAAAAACCGAGCGAGACCGGATGGGCAGCCCCAATCGAGGTAGCCGGAGCCATTGCTGCGATATCGCATGAGGCAAGTATAAATGTTCCCGCTGAAGCCGCTCTTGCTCCTGAGGGAGATACATAGCAGACTGTAGGCAGTTTGCTGTTTAAAAACAGTTTTACAATCTTTTCCATAGATGAAACAAGCCCGCCGGGCGTATCGATTTTAATTAGCATAAACTCCGCTCCTGCGGCTTTTGCCTTATGCAGCGAGGTAGCTACATAATTCGCACTTACCGGGGTAATCGGACCGGTCAGGTCAATTTCGTATGCGCTATCAGAGGCATAAACAGACGCCGAAACGACGGGAGCAGATAGAAAAATAAATATCAACAAAACTTTTTTCATACCCTGCTGCCTCCATCGTTTGTTCTTTTTTATCTTTTCGGGAAACCTGTTTATATCACTTGAAAACTATTATTTAAGTCTCAAAGATATCTCAAACGGTTTTTGACTGTCCGGGCGAAAGTATCGTTACCCTTGAGGCATCGCCTACATACTTTTTGAACTGTTCGGGATCCTGCCTGATTACATCAAAGGCATGATAATGCATAGGTATCACCTCTTTGCATCCTAATAGCTTAACCGCCTCAGCAGCATCCTTGGGTCCCATTGTGAAATTGCCGCCAATAGGCAAAAGCGCAAGTTCTACATTGTCCAACTGACCTATCAGTTTCATATCGGAAAACAGCCCGGTATCTCCGGCATGATAAATTGTTTTTCCGTCAAGCTGTATAAGCATTCCTGCCGGATTTCCGGTGTATGTAATCGACTCGCCTACTACCGCAGATCCATGGTGAGCAATCGTAAGCTTTACCCTCAGATTCTCATCAAAATTGAAAGCGCCGCCTATATGCATCGGGTGAACGTTTTCTGCTCCCTGCATCTGAGAATAGATAGCAAGCTCATAGGGAGCCACTATCGTTGCTTTACAGTTTTTGCTCAGATAGAGAGCATCTCCAAGATGATCGGCATGTCCGTGCGTTACAAGAATATAATCGCAATCTATTTCATCGGGTTTGATTTTGGCATCCGGATTTCCTGAAATAAACGGGTCGATGATAATCTTTTTCGATCCTTCAAACATAAAACATGAATGTCCTATATAGGTTAGTTTTACTCCCATCTTATCCTCCTTATATAATAAATTTTGCCATTCAGGTTAGCTTTCCGCTTTTTTTATCTTCTGACTGCCCGGTTTTTCTATCGCTATCCCTTCTTTGCACATCGGACATTCTGACTTTCGGTAACTCTGAACTTCTATCTCAAGCAAAGGAAAATATGGCACATCTATCTTTTTCTCTAACCCGCTGCCTCTGTCAACAAGCGCACCTGCCGCAACAACCTCTGCGCCCAATGATTTCACAATATCAATCGTTTTAATCAGCGAACCGCCTGTAGTTACGACATCCTCTATCACCGCACATCGGTCATGATTAATCTCAAAGCCTCTTCTCAATGAAAGTTCACCGGATTTTCTCTCGACAAATATCATCCTGGCAGGAAGCGCCCTTGCCGTTTCATATCCAATGAAAAGACCGCCTATCGCAGGGGAAACAATCGTTTCAATGGCATAATTTCTGATTTTCTCAGCAATCAGTTTTCCAAGCATCTCCGCATACTTCGGATATTGCAGAACGAGTGCGGACTGCATATAAAGCGGGCTGTGAAGTCCACTGGCAAGTTCAAAATGTCCTTCCCTTATTGCGCCGCACTTTTTATATAAATTCAGCAGTTTCTCTCTCAAAATTGGTCTCCTTTACGATTTTCTCCAAGGTTTTTTCCGGGTTATTGGATTTGTAGATCGGACGCCCCACTACAATATAGTCGGCTCCGTTCTCGATGGCTTCTTTTGGAGTTGCAATTCTCCGCTGGTCAAATTTTGAAGCCCCTTTGGGTCTTATGCCAGGAGAGATAATCAGCTTATTGCCTATCTGCCTTCTGAGCTGGCGAATTTCATGAGGGGATGCAATAATGCCGTCCATACCGGATTTGATTGCGGTTTCAGTCAGCAGCATCGCCATATCAGATGCCTGATATGGAATATTCAGATCAGATGCAATATCGGCTGCTGAGAGTGAGGTTAATACCGTAACCGCCATAAGAAAAGGTCCTCTGTTGCCGGTCTCATCCTGAAATCTTTTTACTCCCTTTACGGCTGCTCGCATCATTTTCCTTCCTCCAAGGGTATGCAGACTCAGAAAATTTGCCCCGAGTCTGGCAGCCTGATAAACTGCATTTTCAACCGTATTCGGTATATCATGATATTTCAGGTCCAGAAATATCTTCGCATATACCGAAATCTTTCTTATGATATCAGGTCCATATTTTGTAAACAGTATTGAACCGATCTTTACCGCCGCAAGATTGCCCGATAGTCGCCTGGCAAAGTCCACAGCCTCCTCTTCCGTTTCGACATCATCTGCAAATATAACATATTTTTTCATATTCTATCCAACACTCCGTTTATAAGTGATGCGGCTTTAGGATCAGCATACTGCTTTGCCAATCTTACTGCCTCGTTTATAACAACCGCCCTGTCATTCAGATTGTTCATAAGCTCATAGGCGCCTATTCTTAAAATCTCCTTTTCTATAATATTTAGTTCCGAAAAATTCCATTTCAGCAACTCTTCTATCTTTTTGTCAATCTCATCAATATTTTCCCGTATGCCTTTTACATATTTTTCGACCATCAAAATCTCATTCTCGTTTTCAACGGTAGAGGTATCCTCAATCGCTTTCTCAATCGGCATATGGGCAATATCTATATTGTATAATATTTTCAGTATATTTGAACGAGCCTTTCTAAGAGACATTAAATCTGTTTATAAAGATTTATCATTTCGATAAGTGAGGAGGCAGCGGCAAAACCTTTGTTGCCCATTTTGCTTCCGGCTCTTGCTATTGCCTGCTCGGTTGTATCGGTCGTCAAAACACCAAACGCTATAGGAATATCGCTTGAGAGAGCCAGTTGCGCAATCCCTTTTGAAACCTCGCTTGCTATATAATCAAAATGAGGCGTTTCGCCTCTTATCACCGCCCCCAGAGATAAAATACCGTCAAATCCGCCTTTATTGAGCAATCTGGCAATAGTCATAGGTATCTCAAAAGCGCCGGGCACCTTATATAGCGAAATGTTTCCCTCTTCGATGCCGTGTCGAGTAAACGAATCAAACGCTCCTTCAATCAGCCTATCCACTATCACACTGTTAAATCTGGATGCGACAACAGCAACCTTGCAGCCTTTTCCAATCAGCTTTCCTTCAACAATATTCATTACACCTCCTTGAGCAGATGCCCCATTTTAGTCTTTTTTGTAAGCAGATAATTTTTGTTGATGCAGTTTAATCCTGTCTCAATAGGAACCCGCTGGACAATCTCAAGCCCGTAACCTGAAAGTCCCACAATCTTTTTCGGATTGTTCGTTAAAAGTCTCAGCTTTCTTATTCCAAGATCTCTTATTATCTGAGCTCCTATACCGTAATTTCGCAAATCGGCTTTGAGCCCGAGCTTTTCATTTGCCTCTACCGTGTCATATCCCTCATCCTGCAGGTGATAAGCCTTTATTTTGTTAATCAGACCAATGCCCCTTCCTTCCTGCTGAAGATAGATTACTGCACCTTTTCCGGCTTCATTTATCATCTTAAGCGAGGTTGCAAGTTGAGAGCCGCAATCGCATCTCATACTTCCCAAAACATCCCCGGTAAAGCAGGACGAATGAACCCTGACAAGCACCGGCTCATTTTCATCTATATCACCTTTGACTATTGCAACATGCTCTTTGTTGTCGATGTCGTTCGTATAAACAACAATCCTAAAATCGCCATATTTCGTCTGAAGATTTGCGCTTGCCGCACGATGAACCAATCTCTCATGATTTAATCGATATTTCACAATATCGGCAATCGTCACAATAGTAAGATTGAATTTTTTCGCCATCTGCTCAAGCTGAGGTCTTCTTGCCATTGTGCCGTCGTCATTCATTATTTCGCATATTACACCCGCCTCGTAAATTCCTGCCAGTCTTGCCAGATCAACAGAGCCTTCGGTTTGCCCTACTCTCACCAGCACTCCGCCCTTTTTTGCGCGCAGCGGAAAGATATGTCCCGGTCTCGCAAGATCCTCAGGCTTGGCATCAGGACGTATTATCGCCTGAATGGTGGTAGCCCTGTCGGCTGCGGAGATTCCGGTTGTCGTTCCCTTTACCGCATCAACTGAAACCGTGAAGGCTGTTTTGAATTTGGAATTGTTATCAACAACCATCAGCGGCAGCCCCAGTTGATCGGCTTTCTCTTCGGTAAGTGTAACGCATATCAGGCCTCTGCCGAATTTGCTCATAAAGTTTATCGCATCCGGGGTGGCAAAGGCAGCAGCCATACAGAGATCGCCTTCATTTTCTCTGTCCTCATCATCCACCAAAATCACCATTTTCCCGTTTCTTATTTCATCTATCGCCTTTTTCACACTATCCATTTTTACTCCTGCAATTTGATTTGATCATTATAGCATATACTTCAACACTATGAAAACAGCTCGGCAAAGCTTAATTGCTCTTTAGCCCGAAGCGAAACGATTCGGTTTATATATCTTGCCAGGATATCGACCTCGATGTTAAGTTTTGAACCCACCTTTTTTGTTTTAAGCGTTGTATGCTCGAATGTATATGGAATAATCATCAATGTTATGGAATTCTCTGATGCCTGATTGATTGTCAGACTAACTCCCTCAAGTGCAACAGAGCCTTTTGCCGCAAGAAATCGGGCTAATTTTTTATCAAATTCAACCCTCAGTTCATGAAATTTGCGCAGGTTTCTATGACGGGTGATTGTTGCGGTGCCGTCAAGATGTCCTGTGACTATATGACCGTCAATTCGGCTATTTAGAGAAAGTGCCCTTTCCAGATTTACATAACGGGCATCTTTCAAATTGGAAAGCCTTAATGTTTCCTCCGACAGATCCGCCCAAAAATAGCCTTTTTCGATTTTTGTTGCGGTCAGACATGCTCCGCTTACCGAAACGCTGTCCCCTTCCGCTACAACCAGATTCGATTTTATTCTTATTGACAGACCCGATGAATACGCTCTTTTATCAACAATCTCCCCGGTTGCCTCTATTATTCCGCTAAACATCAAAATATCCCGATATTACCAGATCTTTGCCTATTTTTCTGAAAACTGTTTCCTTTAAAGCTATGGCATCTTTCATAAAATCAACACCTTTTCCATGAAAAAGAGGAATGCCCTTGCCTCCCAAAAACTTTGGCGCAACAAAAATAAAAGCCTTGTCATAAAGCCTTTCATCTAAAAACGATTTATGAATATTTGCTCCGCCTTCCACAAAAACGCTCATAATTCCCATCTGAAAAAGAGTGATTAGAACCTCTTTGATATCCAGTTTGCCGTTTTTGTTTTTCACCTTTTTAATAATTACTCTTTTATCTATCAATTTCAATCGGGAATTATCGATCTTTTCATCGCAAAAGATTATCAGATTTTCAGGATTTGACAAAAGATTCGGGTATCCGAGGGTCAGCCTGCTATCAAACACGATACGATAAAATTTTCCCGACTTTTTATACGGCAAAAGGGTTGGATTATCGCTTCTTGCGGTGTTTGCGCCTATCAGTATAGAGTCGTATCGCGAGCGCAGCCTTTTTGTGTATTGCCTTGAGATATCTCCTGTGACCCAATTGCTGCTGCCAGTTGAGGTGGCAATCTGTCCGTCCAAAGTGGTAGCTGCCTTCATAACAACAAAAGGACGCCTCTTTGTCACATTTGTTATGAACACCTCATTTATTTTTCGAGCCTCTTTTTCACATACTCCGACTTTAACCTCGATTCCGGCTTTTTTCAATCTTTCGATGCCGCCTGCTGCTTCAGGATTTGGGTCTCTTGCTGCTATAACCGCTCTCTTGATGCCGCTGGCTGCTATTGCAGCCGTGCATGGAGGAGTTCTGCCATAATGATTGCACGGCTCAAGCGTAACATACATTGTTGCGCCTTTTGCATCTTCGGTGGCATTGAGCGCCTCGATTTCCGCATGAGGCATGCCGGCTTTATGATGATAGCCCGAGGCAATCAGGCGATTATTCTTGACAATAACCGCTCCGACCATAGGATTTGGAGAGGTCGCTCCGATTGCCTTCAGCGCTTGACGCAGGGCAAACCTCATCCAGTATTCATCGGTTTGCATCAACAATCAAAATCGATTTTTACACATCTTTTTTATCGATCTCTTCAAAACGTCATCTTTCATCGCAAAGGCTATTGTTGCCTCAAGCATCCCGGCTTTGCTGCCGCAGTCATATCGCTTGCCTGAAAATTTAAGCCCGTAAACAGGCTCGTCTTGAGCCAAAAGATTTATGGCATCGGTAAGCTGTATCTCCCCGCCTGCCCCGGGTCTTATCTGTTTGAGATATTTAAATATCGCATCAGAAAGTATATATCTTCCCACAACAGCCAGATTGGAAGGCGCCTTTTCCGGCTCCGGCTTTTCCACAAGACGATTTATTTTATATATCTTGCCGTCTTGAGATTCTGCTTTCACGACGCCGTATTTGCTTGTCTGACTTTTATCCACCTCCATAATCGCCACAACAGAGCCGCCGTAGTTCTCATAAACATCTGCCATCTGCTTTAGCACCGGAATCTCAGAATCTATAACATCATCTGTCAGTACAACGGCAAACGGTTCATCTATGACCGGCTCGGCTCTCATAATTGCATGTCCCAATCCAAGCGGATTTCGCTGGCGGATATAGATAAACGTCGCGTTATCGGAAAGCCGGTTGGAGTCGGCAATAAGCTCCTCTTTATGTTTGAATCTTAAAAGCGACTCCAATTCGTAGGAATGATCAAAATAATCAGATACCGCCCCTTTGCCTCTTCCGGTTATCAAAATCATCTTGTCCATGCCGCTTTTTATTGCCTCTTCGACCCCGTAATGAATAAGCGGTTTATCTATAAGCGTCAGCATCTCTTTTGGCACCGATTTTGTGGCAGGCAGAAAACGGGTTCCAAACCCACCCACCGGAAAAACGGCTTTGGTTATCTTTTTTCTCATACTTGCATTAACTTATGAGATTTTTCCTTCCAAGGCAATCTCCTTGGCAAAATATGTAATAATCATGTCCGCGCCCGCCCTTTTTATCGATAGCAGCGATTCGTCTCTTACCGCCTTTTCATCAATATATCCGGCTTTGCCGGCTGCTTTAATCATGGAATATTCACCGGAAACATTGTATGCTGCAAGCGGAAGATTGAAATTTGCCTTTGCTTTGGCGATTATGTCAAGATAGCTCAAAGCCGGTTTGACCATTATAATGTCGGCTCCTTCTTCTGCATCAAGCGCTATTTCGCGAAGTGCTTCGTCTGAGTTTGCCGGATCCATCTGATAGCTTTTTCTGTCACCGAATTGAGGCGCAGATTCGGCCGCATCCCTGAAAGGTCCGTAGAATGCCGAAGCGTATTTTGCCGAATATGACATAATAGTTGTCTCAGAGAAGCCCTCCTCATCAAGCGCGCCTCTGATAGCCTTCACCATTCCGTCGATCATGCCTGAGGGCGCAATCATATCGGCTCCGGCTCTTGCATAGCTTATCGCTTCTTTGCCGAGATTGACAAGAGTTGAATCGTTTAGCAGTCTGCCTTTTTCCGACAGAACGCCGCAATGCCCGTGACTTGTGTATTCGCAGAAACAGGCATCAGCTATCATAACGATATCAGGATATTTTCCCTTGATTTTTCTTATTGCTTGCTGAACCAGCCCGTTATCGTCCCATGCTTCACTTCCGATATCATCTTTTTCTTTGGGAATTCCGAATATAAGAAAAGCCCTGATACCAGCATCGTAGCTTTCAGATACTTCATCGGTTATCCTGTCAAGCGAAAACTGATATATACCGGGCATTGATTTAATCGGATTTTTAACCGATTTCCCCGGTCTTACGAATATTGGATAGATTAGATTCTCCAGTTTCAGATGAGTTTCGCGCACCATAGCCCTTGTTGCGGCGTTTTTTCTTAATCTTCTCAAACGAACAGATGGAAATGACATTGATTCGGCCTCCGATTTTGTTTTTTGCATCAAATGCTCATCTATTATATACTTAAATGCAGTGATGGCAAATGAACTTATCCTTTCTCCGTCTTGATATTTTACTCCATTTTGTCACTGCTATGACGCAGAGTCCGCGGCAGTCTGAGATTGCTTCGCTTTACTTGCGTTCGCTCGCAATGACAAAGAAGGAAAGTCAATGCAATTACTTCCTCCTGTCACTGCGACTGCTTTCATTTTCCTG
>Ga0256829_1003044_pt1 | contig 11950 bp, 12 predicted proteins | sample 131447metaG_FD_185979 | JGI IMG/M metagenome (GOLD analysis project Ga0256829, IMG submission 185979) | Hydrothermal vent microbial communities from Lau Basin, Pacific Ocean - 131-447 | ecosystem: Environmental > Aquatic > Marine > Hydrothermal vents | place: Pacific Ocean: Lau Basin | collected... | reverse complement strand
ATGCATCTTTTACATCTTCAAGCTTAAAAGGTTTAATAATTGCTTCTACTCTTTTCATATTTTAACTCCAAATATTTAAGTAAGAGAGAAAAACTCTCTCTTTAATTTTTAGATTGTAGCCACTTTTCGTGTTACAATCAAGACAATAAATTATAAATTCATTACCTTTTCACCATGTGTTACTTCATCAAGACCAATCTCTTCAGTCTCTTCGCTTACTCTACCACCACCAGTTAAAGCAGACGCGATGTAATAAACAACAACCGTACCAACTAATGTAAAGAGACCAACAACTACAACTGATTCAAGTTGCACCATAAATTGTCCCATTCTGTCACCTGTTGCTTTAAGTGGACCATCCCAAAGTAAATCTTGATCGTTTACAGCTAAAACACCAGTCGCTAATGCACCCCAAAGACCTGCTAAGAAGTGGATACCAAAAGCATCTAAAGAGTCATCATACCCAAGTTTTTTCTTCATTACGGCTACACCAAAGAAACCAACAACTGAACCAATAACACCAACGATAAGCGCACCACTAACATCAACAAAACCTGCTGCTGGAGTAATCGCTACAAGACCTGCAACAAGACCTGAAACACCACCAAGAAGAGTCGCTTTTTTATATATCATATATTCAATTGCTATCCATGTGATTGCTGCAGCTGCTGGAGCTAAAGCTGTTGTTAAGAAAGCAAGACCTGCAACTGAGTTTGCACCAAACGCAGAACCACCGTTAAATCCAAACCAACCGAACCATAGTAATGCACCACCAAGAGCAGTAAGCATAACACTCATCGGTTTCATAGCAACTTTATGAAGACCTTTTCTTTTTCCAAGTAAAACAGCAAGTACTAAACCAGCTAAACCACCATTCATATGAACAACTGTACCACCGGCAAAGTCAAGAGTACCTGCATCAAAAAGTAAGGCACCGTCTCCACCCCATACCATGTGAGCAACAGGAGCATATACTACAATAGTCCAAATAGCAGTAAATACTAACCAAGTTGAAAATTTCATACGTTCAATAACAGCACCAGAAGCAATAGCTACAGTGATGGCAGCAAAAGTACCTTGAAAAACGACAAATACGTATGTAGGATATGTACCACTTAAATCTTTCCAACTAATACCATTTAGGAACATATTTCCAAAGCCACCCATTACAGTTTGAACAGATGCTGAACTTGCAGTTCCAAATGCCACTGAATACCCAGCAACAATCCATGCAACAAATGCCACCATAAATGCCATAAATACCATTGCATAAGTATTGAGTACATTTTTACTTCGTGTCATACCACCATAAAAGAGTGCAAGACCAGCAGGAGTCATAAGCAATACTAAAGCAGCAGACATCATCATCCATGCAGTATCACCTGTATCTAACTTATCATCAGCAAATGCTAAAGACGGTAAAAGTGTTAAGGCTAAAAGTAACCATTTTTTCATTCTATTTCCTTTTTTCTCTTCAAGAGAGATATTTTCAAGGCGAATTATAATATTTTCTAAACTCATTAGAGTGCAAAGACTGCTTAATTTTTAATCAATCGCAACTCTATCTGAAACTATCATCCAAATCGACTGTATTGTATCATTTTAGCCATATATTAAGGATATTTTAGATATTATCCTCTTAATAAAATTTTAATATCATAAAGAAGGTTTTTTATGAGCAACTTGCTAAATAACGACGATATAGAATCTATAAATATAGAAAAAACTCTTCAGAACTCCTACTTAGACTACTCTATGAGTGTTATAGTTGGACGGGCTTTACCAGACGTAAGAGATGGACTTAAACCAGTACATAGACGTATACTCTATGCTATGGATAAACTAAACCTCTCCCATGGAGCAAAGTTTAAAAAATCAGCACGTATCGTAGGTGATGTGATTGGTCAGTACCATCCACATGGTGATACTGCTGTTTATGATGCACTTGTACGTATGGCACAAGACTTTTCAATGCGAATGCAACTTGTTGATGGACAAGGAAACTTTGGTTCCGTTGATGGAGATAGTGCAGCTGCTATGAGATACACCGAAGCCCGCATGACAAAGTATGCAGGGGAACTTCTCAAAGACCTTGAAAAAAATACTGTCAATATGATAGACAACTACGATGCTACGACAAAAGAACCCGATGTTATGCCAACACGTGTTCCAAACCTTCTCATCAATGGTTCTTCAGGAATTGCGGTTGGGATGGCGACAAATATTCCTCCGCATAATCCAACAGAAATTATGAATGGACTCAAAGCACTCCTCGCAAATCCAGATATCTCTTTGAGTGAGATAATGGAACACATCAAAGCACCAGATTTTCCAACAGGTGGGACTATCTTTGGTAAGAAAGGGATTATGGATGCTTACGAAACAGGTCGTGGACGCATTAAAGTCCGTGCAAAGACGCACATAGAACAGAGTGCCAAAAAAGAGATTATCGTTATAGATGAGCTGCCTTACCAAGTCAATAAAGCACGTCTCATTGAAAATATTGCCAACCTTGTCAAGGATAAAATGATTGATGGTGTTTCACTGATTCGTGATGAATCTGACCGTGATGGGATGCGTGTTGTTATAGAACTCAAACGCGATGCGATGAGTGAAATCGTTTTAAACAATCTCTTTAAACAAACAGCTATGCAAAATACTTTTGGTATTATCATGCTCTCTATTCTCAACCAAGAACCAAGAATTTTTGGAATTATAGAAATACTCAAACATTTTATCAATCACCGTAAGACTATTATTATTCGCCGTACTATTTTTGATTTAGAAAAAGCAAAAGCACGCGCACATATTTTAGAAGGTTTAATCAAAGCTATTGATATTATTGATGAAGTCATTCGTGTTATCCGAGCTTCATCTAATGAAGAAGATGCAAAAAATAATCTTGTAACAGAATTTGCATTTAGTGAGATTCAAGCAGCAAGTATCGTAGCTATGCGACTTGGTAGATTGACAGGGCTTGAGATTGAAAAAATCGAAAGCGAACTTGCAGAACTCATGAAAACGATTGAGTACTTAGAATCTATCTTAAAAAGTGAAGCGGTACTACATGGCATTATCAATGAAGAGTTTGACGATGTTCTTGCAACATATACAGATAAACGCCGTACACAGATAGAAGATGATTATGATGACATCGACATTGAAGATTTGATTCCTAATGAGCCAATGGTCGTTACTATTACACATAGAGGCTACATTAAACGTGTGCCATTAGCATCTTATGAAAAACAAAAACGTGGAGGCAAAGGTAAAACTGCTGTTACTACTTATGAAGATGATTTTATAGAAAATTTCTTCACTTGTAATACCCATGATACTCTTCTTTTTGTAACAGATAGAGGACAACTTCACTGGCTCAAAGTCTACCGTATTCCTGAGGGAAGTAGAACAGCAAAAGGAAAGGCTGTTGTCAATCTTGTAAATCTTATGGCAGATGAAAAAATCCAATCTATCATCCCAACAACTGACTTTAGTGAAGATAAAGGGCTGGTCTTCTTTACAAAAAATGGTGTTGTTAAACGTACCAATTTAAGTGAATTTAGTAACATTAGAAGTAATGGTGTACGGGCTATTGTTTTAGATGATGACGATGCCCTCATCACGGCAAAAATAGCAGACCAAAGTGTGAAGTACCTTTTCATTGTCACAAAACTTGCGCAATGTATCAAATTTGAGATAGAAAAAACACGTGAGCAAGGTCGTAGCACTCGTGGTGTTCGTGGTATCAAATTTAAACATGAAGATGATGAAGTTGTCGATGCTAACATCATTGCCAGTGATGAACAAGAGATTTTAGTCATTGCAGAAAAAGGTATCGGAAAACGTACAGATGCTGGTGAATACAGACTTACAAATCGTGGTGGTTCAGGTGTAATTGCTATGAAAATGACTGCAAAAACTGGTAAAAACATCGTCGGTGTACTCATGGTTGATGAAGCTATGGATATGATGGCTCTTACAAAAGCTGGAAAAATGATACGAGTAGATATGCAAACTATCTCGAAATCAAGCCGTAATACTTCTGGTGTTTACATCGTCAAAGGGGATGAAGTCGCAAGTATTTCTCGCTGTCCTAAAGAAGAAAAAGAAGAGGAAGAGGAAGATAGCTTAATTTTGGAATAAATTTTGCTTTTTACTTTTTAATTAACCCTAGTTAAGGAAAACACATGAAATACTCTTTACTCTTATCGGCACTTCTTTCAAGTGCTGCTTTTAGTGCTACTGTTCAAACAGTACAAAGACCTCCCCAAGCTTCAACTATACAAGTTGTTTGTCCAACAGGTACTTGCACATCTAAACCTGCGATACATAAAGATGTCCTCCCTATAAATTCCTCTTTACGTATTGATGTTATAGGTCAAGGAGTTGCACCTACAAATACTTCTTCTCCTGCACAAGCCTATGCTCTTGCAAAACGTGCAGCTACAGCTGATGCTTATCGACTGATTGCTGAAAAAGTAAAAGGGGTTCGTATTGAAGGTGATGACCTAATCAAAAACATGATGGTACAGCGTTCTACTGTACGTACTACAGTCAAAGCAATGGTAAGAAATGCCAATGTTGTTGAGACAACATTTAAAGATGGTTTATGCGAAGTAGAGATGGAAATCGTACTCTCTCATGCAGATTTTGCACGCTAGTCCTCCTTTCTTCACTTGCACTCAATGCAAGTGAATACCTTATATCTTACCGATATGTTGTTAAAAATGCTATACTTTACAATGAAACACTTCAAATCTCTAAAGCCATGCAAAAATGTATAGGCATTCCACAAACAAGCTTACTTTTACAACAAAAAAATAGCAAAGATATTCAAAAAATAATCTATAATCATATGAATGAGTTTATCACTTATATCCAGAAAATTGGTATAAATGTAGAACATAAAGAAAAAAACACTAACTATCAAAATAGTTCAACTACTATTCTTACCATGCATACCCGCTGTTTCAAAGTCGATTTTAATGATAATTTCGCTAAAATCACAGCCTTAAAATAGCACAAAATTGAAGGAGAGTATTTTTGAAAATTGCAATCGTTGAAGATGATATAAATATGCGAAAATCTCTTGAAATTGCTATGAGTGATTACAAAGAATTTGAAGTAAAAACTTTTAAAAATGCCAAAGATGCACTGAAACATCTTGATGATAGCTTCAATCTTGTCATCACAGATATCAACATGCCAGGAATGGATGGCATAGAGTTGGTCAAAGAACTCAATGGTCGTTATGAAGTAATCATCATGACAGGAAATGCAACACTTACTCGTGCTATTGAGTCAATTCATCTAGGTGTCAAAGATTTTTTACTCAAACCTTTTGATGTAGATGCTCTCTTAACAGCTATTAAAAGAGAAGATACAGTTCAAAAAGTCCAAAAAAGTGTTCCTAAAACAAAGAAAAAAAACACAAGTGGCTTTTTAGGAACATCGCAAGCTTTACAAAAAGTCCTCGATATTGCTGATAGAGCTTGCAAAACAGATGCTAGTATCTTACTCTTGGGGCAAAGTGGTGTAGGTAAAGAGGTTTTTGCTTCATATATTCACAAAAATTCACCGCGTGCAAAAAAACCTTTTGTTGCTATAAACATGGCAGCAATTCCAGAAAATCTCATAGAGAGTGAACTTTTTGGTTTTGAGAAAGGGGCATTTACAGATGCTAGCGAAGCAAAAGCTGGACAATTTGAACTTGCCAATGGCGGCACTCTTTTTTTAGATGAGATTGGGGAAATGCCTTATGGCGTTCAAGCAAAACTTCTGCGTGCTTTACAAGAGAAAGAGGTTCGCCGTTTAGGCTCTTCAAAAGCTATAAAGATAGATATACGCATCATTTCAGCGACAAATGCAAACTTAGATGAGAAAATAAAAGAGGGAGAATTTCGAGAAGATTTGTACTATAGAATCAATACAATTCCTTTACATATTCCACCTCTTTGTGAGCGAAAAGATGAAATCTTGCAAATAGCCGAAGCGATGGTAAAACAAAACTGTGAAAAATATGGCTTTGAAATGAAAACATTTTCAGTAGCAGCACAAAAGCAACTCTTAGAGTACACATGGCCGGGAAATATTCGTGAGCTTATTTCCGTAGTAGAACGCTCTGTCATACTGAGCCAAACACAAGAGATACAAAAAGAAGAACTTTACTTAGATAATAGAATATAGGAGAAATTATGAGTGATAAAAAATATAATGTAGCAGTCGTCGGAGCCAATGGAGCAGTAGGAGAAGAGATACTTACCCTCCTTTCTGAAATAGATTTTCCATTAAACAAGTTACTTCCACTAGCAAGTGCAAGAAGTGTTGGAAAAACAGTCACTTTTGATGGCAAAGAGTTAAATATTGTCGAATTGACAAGTGATATTTTTGAAAAAGAGTCTATTGATATTGCTCTCTTTAGTGCTGGAGGAAGTGTTTCTGCAAAATTTGCTCCTGATGCCGTTAAAGCCGGTGCAGTAGTTATTGACAATACTTCACACTTTAGAATGAATGCAGACACACCTCTTGTAGTGCCTGAAGTAAACCCTGAAGATATAGCTAAATGGCAACAAACAGGGATTATTGCAAATCCAAACTGTTCGACTATACAAATGGTTCAAACACTCAAACCACTTGATGAGGCTTATGACTTAGTGCGTGTTGATGTGGCAACATACCAAGCAACAAGTGGTGCAGGAAAAACAGCAATGGAAGAGCTTGTAACACAAATGCAAGACTTTTTTGCCTTTAAACTTGACGAATCAGAACATAAAGCATTTAATCAACAAATTGCACTGAATGTCATCCCGCAAATTGATGTTTTCACTGAAAATGGTTACACAAAAGAAGAGATGAAGATGGTAAACGAAACAACGAAGATTATGCATAAAGACATTGCTTTAAGTGCTACTTGTGTTCGTGTTCCAACACTACGTGGTCATGGTGAAGCACTTACACTAACTTTTGATAGCGAAGTTGAAGCAAGTGAAGTAAGAGAAGTTTTAAGCAAAGCACCAAATATTGTCATCGTAGATAAACCAGAAGAAGCACTCTACCCTATGCCTGCAACATGTGTAGATATGAATGAAACATTTGTTGGTCGCATACGTAATGACACCTACTCTAAAAACATGATTCATATGTTTATTGTTGCTGATAATTTACGTGTTGGAGCAGCAACAAATGCAGTAAGAATTGCTCAAAAATGGGTAGAAATGGAGGGGCAAAAATAGATGATTGAGAAAATCTTTGAAAGTGGACTTTGGGGTTCACGATTTATTGTTATTTTAGCAGTTGTTTTTGGTCTTGTTGGTGCAGTTGCTCTTTTCATCGTTGCTTCTGTTGATGTTTACAACACCGCAGAGATGGTTATCTCAACCTATATCCATCATCTCCACCCAGAACATTTCCATGAAGATACTGTTGGTGGCATTATTGGGGCCGTTGATTTATACCTTATAGGTGTTGTGATGATACTTTTTTCTTTTGGACTCTACGAGCTTTTTATCTCCGATATAGACCCTGCAAAAGATGATGAAAAAGAGAATAAAATCCTAGCTATTCATTCTCTTGACCAACTCAAAGATAAAATCTCTAAAGTCATTGTCATGGTACTTGTTGTAGGATTTTTTCAAAAAGTGGGACATACTGAGTATAATGGTGCCTTAGAAATGCTCTATTTTGCACTTTCTATCACTGCTGTAGCCGTTGGTTTGTTCTTTTTAGGTAAAGTTGGACATCATAATCATTAAGGACTAAATTTGAGTAAAATATTTGTAGATGCATGTTTAGGAAAAGAGACACCATACACTCCAGTATGGATGATGCGCCAAGCAGGACGTTACCTTCCAGAGTATATGGCTGTTCGTGCAGAGGCTGGAAACTTTTTAAATCTCTGTCATGACCCTAAAAAGGCATGTGAAGTAACCCTTCAGCCTGTTGATATTGTAGGTGTGGATGCAGCTATTTTATTTAGTGATATTCTTGTCATTCCTGATGAGATGGGTATGGATTTATCTTTTGTAAAAGGTGAAGGTCCTAAGTTTTCTGACCCTATTACCTGTGATGCAGATATAGAGAGACTTATAGGTGGTGAAGAAGCAGCTTCTAAACTCACTTATGTGTACGACACTATCAAACTTATCAAAGAAAAATTAGCAGATGATAAAGCACTTATTGGTTTTACTGGAGCACCTTGGACACTCGCTACATACATGATAGAAGGACAAGGAACAAAAACATACAATATTTGTAAAAAAATGATGTACTCAAACCCTACACTTTTACATAAAATTCTTGCAAAAGTAACCGAAGTTGTCAAACTTTATATGGAGAAACAAATTCAAGCAGGGATTGATGTTGTTCAGATTTTTGACTCTTGGGCAGCTGCAATTGAAACTGAAAAATATGATGAATTTTCTTGGAAATACATGGTAGAAATTGCAGAATATCTCAAAGAAAAGTATCCGCACATTCCTATCATTATGTTTCCAAAAGGGATTCCTTCATTTTACGATAAAGTCTATGGAAACTTTGATGTTTTTGGAGTAGATTGGGCAACACCGATGGAACTAGCAAAAGAAAAATTGGGCGATAAATACATTCTTCAAGGGAACATGGAGCCATGTCGTCTCTACTCTAAAGAAGCGACAACTGCATCCGTAGAACATATCCAAAGTGTTATGAATGGCAAACGCCATATCTTTAACCTTGGACATGGAATCTTACCTGATGTCCCTGTTGAAAATGCAAAGCATTTTGTCAGCGAGTGCCAACGAATCAGTGGAAAATAATCCTATCATTTTCGGCCCTATTCATTCACGTCGATTTGGCATGAGTTTAGGGGTAGACCTCTCCCCTACTCTCAAACAATGTAACTTTGATTGTTTGTATTGTGAACTTGCCCCGAGTGCAACCGTTGCAAAACAAAACAAAACCATAGACCCTACAACAATTATAAATGCACTTCAAACACATCTTAATGAAAATATAGATGTTATTACACTCACAGCCAATGGAGAGCCTACTCTTTATCCTCATCTCGATAAACTTATAGATGCTATAAACAGTATTAAGAAGAAAACAGATACACTTATCTTAACTAACAGTGCAACACTCACGGATGAGAAAATCTTTCAAACACTTCTAAAATTTGATCAAGTCAAACTCTCTCTTGATGCTGTAAGTGCAGATGTTTTTAAAAAAATAGACCGTCCACACAAAGCCATAGACCTGACACAACTTATAGAAAAAGTAATCACATTTAGCCATCAATACACAGGTAAACTCTTTATTGAGATTCTTTTTGTCCATGAACTCAATGATACAAAAGAAGAAATTAAAAAATTAAATACCGTATTACAAAAAATACAATGTACAAGAATTGATTTAGGCACGATTGATAGACCACCTGCTTATCCAGTTGTTGGGATTAGCTATAAAGCGCTACATAATATATCTTTACAGTTCGATGCATCTCTGCCAATTCATATCGCATCGAGGATTCATGCAGAGCCAAATCAGAGCTATTATACAAAAGAAGCCATTCTCAACACCTTAGATAAACGTCCACTTACAATGGAAGACATTCATTTACTTTTCGATGATGCAAGTTTACAAAATCTTGAAACACTGATTAAAGAGCAAAAAATCATCAAAAAAGTCGTTTCTCACTTAGAATTTTTACTCCCACAAGAAAATGAAATGAGAAAACGCAAAAAGTCCTAAAAAACCCTTGACTTTTTGCAAGTCATAAAGTATAATTTCGGCTCAACAAACATTCCGGATTAGCTCAGCGGTAGAGTAGGTGACTGTTAATCACTTGGTCGCTGGTTCGAATCCAGCATCCGGAGCCACAATTATAAAATGGACAAGTGGGTGAGTGGCTGAAACCACATCCCTGCTAAGGATGCGTACGGGTAACTGTACCGAGAGTTCGAATCTCTCCTTGTCCACCACAAACCCCTATATTAGGGACTTTCAAGCACTTATTTGAAAAGTAAGAATTTTCTTACTGTACCCCTTACTTATATATTGAGATACTTCTATCAAAATTAGTATTGAAACTATCCAAATAATTTACATACACATCGAAAACCATTTGAGTATTTGCATGACCTAATAACTGTGCAAGTTGTACAGGAGTCACTAGATTATGATAGAGCATATTTGTAGCATATGTATGTCTTGCATTGTATGGTCGTCTATATTCAATCCCTAACTCTTTTAGTGATGGTTTCCAAAAGTTCTCTACAAATACATGCGTATCCATATAGGGCTTTTTATATTGAGTGATAAAGAGATATTCATTATCATGTAAACTATATAACTCCTTTAAAAATGGTGTTAAAAGTTCTATTATTGGTATATCTCTAATACTATATACTGTTTTTGGTGTACTCTCTCCATGACAAGAGCGAGTTCTTTGAACTGTAATCATATTTTTTTCAAAATCTATATCACTTTTTTTAAGTGCAATTATTTCACCGCTTCGCATACCCGTATAGAATGCTATAGCAAGATAGAACCTATAATTCTCATTCGTAGTGTTATTCATTATAAGACTTTCAAAATTGTTGTTTGATTTTTATAGGGTAGTATAAAGTCCACACCCACCCCAACCTTACCAAAAAATTTGGCAAAAAAAAAGGCTAAGACCCGAAAGTCCTAACCTTAACCTCTTACATGTCTGTTAGTTAAGCAGACTAAAGGCTCGAAATGCTCGTACAGAAGAATTATAACATAGTATAAAAAATATGTCAAAACCATTTATTTATAAGCATCTTCCCTTGTGGTTACATTTAAAACTAAAATTATCAAAATATCATCTTCTTTTTTATAAATAACTCTATAAGAACGAAGCTTTAAACGATATATATCTTCACTTTTACCTTTGAGCTTTTTTATAACACCTTTTTTCATAAGTGAAATTTCATACTCATTATTGAAATTACCTACAAAATCAATTAAAGATTTTTTAATAAACAACTGATTACTTTTATCAATTTTTTTTAAATCTTTTTTTGATAGATTAGTAAAATTAAGAGTATACAACCTATACACCTAACTCTTTAAAAACTTCATCTAAAGTATATCTTTCTCCATCATCTTCAGATAATCTTTTTTCAGCTACTCTTAAATCAAGATAATCAAAATACATATCAAGAGCAGAAGCTATTATATGACTTTTCTTTTCATTGAGTTCCTCTGCATACCGAGTTATATCATTATTGAGAGAGGTAGGTAGAGTAATATTTAATCTTGTTGTATTCATGATGTCACTTCCTTTATGTGTATAATTATACACTCTTTTATACACAAAATCAATGATTATGGGGTACGGTTTTTTCGAATCTCTCCTTTTCCACCACAAACCCCTATATTAGGGACTTTCAAGCACTTATTTGAAAAGTAAGAATTTTCTTACTGTACCCATTACTTATATATTGAGATACTTCTATCAAAATTAGTATTGAAACTATCCAAAGAATTTACATATACATCGAAAACTATTTGAGTATTTGCATGACCTAATAACTGTGCAAGTTGTACAGGAGTCACTAGAACTCACTGATAAGCTCACTTTAGAGTTTTCAAAAAAAGTGAGTTTATCGATAAAAACTATTTTTAAACTTGATAAGGTTATACTTCCAAAAACGGATAACCATGATTCAATTTGATACGAAAGCTATGGCAAAATTCAAATGATATAAAATCTAAAATAAAGTTGCACGACTTATAGAAGGGTAAAATTATTAATCTCGGTAGCCATATCACAGCCACATCTCTCAAAAACCAGCATTATCTCATCCATTTAAGCAATTAAGATTCTATAGTTAAAGTCAAATCATAATTTAAGTTTTTAGTGTTTCTTTTTGAAACTGTTACAAAAGGTTACACTAGAAAGAAATAAAACCCATTTTTTGCAAAAATTCAAAAAAAAGAAAGACAG
>Ga0256829_1003043_pt1 | contig 11950 bp, 8 predicted proteins | sample 131447metaG_FD_185979 | JGI IMG/M metagenome (GOLD analysis project Ga0256829, IMG submission 185979) | Hydrothermal vent microbial communities from Lau Basin, Pacific Ocean - 131-447 | ecosystem: Environmental > Aquatic > Marine > Hydrothermal vents | place: Pacific Ocean: Lau Basin | collected... | reverse complement strand
GATCACGGAAGGTTTGGTTGCGTTGGGGATTTTGCAAGGAGAAGTGGAAACGCTGCTGGAAGAGGAGGCGTATAAAGCCTATTTTATGCACGGCACAGGGCATTGGTTGGGCATGGATGTGCATGATGTCGGTGCTTATAAGGTAAATGGTGAATGGCGACCTTTGCAAGCTGGTATGGTGGTGACGGTAGAGCCAGGCTTGTATTTTGCTCCTGAACGAACGGAAGTGGCACCTCAGTGGCGTGGGATTGGTGTACGCATTGAAGATGATGTGTTGGTGACTGAAACAGGCTATGAGGTATTGACGAAGGGGTTGCCCCGTACTGTGGAAGGGATTGAGCAGTTTATGCAGGAGTCGGTAAAAGATGCAGTGTAGAGATGCGGTGATTTCAGGTGGTGGACCAGTTGGATTGATGTTGGCGCTGGGGTTAGCGCAGCAAGGACGAGCCGTCACGCTGGTTGAGGCTTTGCCAGAAGAAAAGGTGGATACAGAAGGCTCTTTTGATGGGCGGGTTTTAGCCTTGACGCTGGGTTCTCAAGAGGTCTTGGAGCGACTGGAAATTTGGCAGGCATTAAAGCCTTTTGTGGAACCCATTTTGCATGTTCATGTTTCGCAACAGGGGTATTTGGGTTTGACAAAAATCCATGCTGAAGAGTTACGAGTGCCTGCTTTAGGGTTTAGCGTCACGGCTCGAGATTTGGGGCGAGTACTTTGGCAGGCGGTCTCTGCACAAAAGAATATTGAAGTGTTGCGACCCGCCAAGGTGACTTATTTTCAGCAAGAGCAGGGTGAAGTTCAGGTTGAGATAGCGTTGGCTGGCGAAGAAGAGCCGATTCATCAATCTGCCAAATTATTGGTTGGGGCAGATGGTACCCAGTCACAAGTGCGTAAGGTTTTAGGTTTGCCGATTGAAGAGAAGGCGTATCACGCCTATGGCATTATTGCCAAGATAGAGACTGAACAGCCTCCGCAAGGGTGGTCATTCGAACGCTTTACCGAAGAAGGGCCTGTGGCGTTGCTACCGATGGGAGGTCATGCCAATAAGGCAGTGCTGGTTTGTCCTGAAGCTAAGTTAGAAACATATATGCAGATGGATGATGAATCCTACATGGCTGCTTTTGCAGAGAAGATGGGGGAACGGCTGGGGCGGTTTACAAAGGTGAGTGAGCGAGTGGCTTATCCGCTGAAGGAGTCTTATGTGCCGCAGATGACCGAAGGACGGGCGGTATTGATGGGCAATGCCTCACATACACAGCATCCCGTAGCAGCACAAGGGTTGAATTTAGGCATTCGGGATATTGAAGTTTTTTTAGATGGAGTGCAATCGGAACAGGATATTGGTCGGCCATTATTGCTGGAGACCTATGCTCAAAAACGACGAGAAGATCATGAAAAGGTGATGGGGATGACGGATGGTTTGATTCAGGTATTTCAGCACCCTTCACCGATTGTTGGACATTTACGAGGGTTAGGAATGATGGCGATTCAAGCAGTTCCTCCTTTGAAAAAACGCTTTGCAAGGTTTGCCATGCGTGGGGTACAAGGGGGTGAAATATGAGTGAACAAACTGTAATCCATCAGCCTGACTATGATGTGATTGTGATCGGTGGAGGGATGGTCGGTGCAGCGACCGCTTTAGGGATGGCGAAAGCTGGCCTGAGGGTGATGTTGGTTGAGAAGCTAGCGCCCAGCTTGGTATGGTCTGAATCCATGCCATACCAAGTCCGTGTAAGTGCTTTAACCCGTGCCTCTGAAAATATTTTACGCAATCTAGGGGCATGGGAAGGCATTCAAGCTCGCAGGGCACATCCTTTTGTGGCGATGCACATTTGGGAAAGTTTGGGAGGGGAGGAAACGCATCTCTCTGCTCAAGAGGTTGGGGCACCGAACTTAGGGTTTGTGGTTGAAAATAGTGTGATTCAAGCCGCTTTGTGGGAGAAGTGTCAACAGCATAAGCAGATTGAGATTATTTTGGAGGATAATTTAGTCTCTTTAACGCTGACCGAAAAAAACACAGAAAATTCGGAAAATTGCCAAAATTCCCAGTCCTGCATATCTGTTTTGCCTGAAGTACATTTGGAAAAACGGGGAATCCTCTCTGCAAGATTGATTGTGGGCGCAGATGGGGCTTTTTCTCAGGTCCGTCATATGGCGAATATCGGGTTAGATAGCCACGATTATGGTCAGTGCGCCGTGGTCGGGTGTGTGAAAACCGAAAAATCGCATGAGGATACCTGTTGGCAACGCTACACGCCCGATGGTCCTTTTGCTTTTTTGGCGATGGATCAAAATGTAAGCTCTATTGCTTGGTATCTGCCTTTAGAAAAAATGCAGTGGGCATTGAATTTGGATGATGCCGATTTTGCGCGGGCGGTGACCGAGGCTTCGGGTGAGCGACTGGGGCAGGTCATTGAAGTGGCTGAAAGAGGAGCTTTTACTTTAGTGCGTCGCCATGCACAGCAGTATGTTAAACCAGGTTTGGCTCTGGTAGGCGATGCGGCACATACGATCCATCCGCAGGCTGGCCAAGGGGTAAATTTGGGGTTATTGGATGCATCAGCTTTAATTGAAGTGGTGACACAAGCACATGAAAAATCAAAGCCTATTGGTCATTATGCTGTCCTTCGAAAATATGAAAGATGGCGTAAGGGGGATAATGTAGTTGTTCAGCGGTCGATGGAGTTTTTTGATGGGTTGTTTCGTCAACAACCTGGAGTGCAAACGCAATTGCGGCAGGCAGCCATGCCAATTTTAAATCGATTGAAGCCAATGAAACATTGGTTGATTGAAGAGGCACTCTATGGACGAGAGCCGATTCCAAAATATGCAAAGGTAAATCATTAAGTGAAAGCAAGAGTTGAAGCTATTCTGGGTATTCAGGGGGTTCATCCTAATGAAAACCCTAAGGCCGTTAAAGTAGGGAATTTTTTCAGTTATTTGGTGAATATTTTTCTTATTTTAGTGGTTATTCAGCTTTTAACGATGTGGATTGATCCTACAGCTGAAAAGTCTTGGGAGTGGGTGGATGAAGCCGTTTGGTTGGTGTTTGCCTTAGAGTTTGGTATCAATATTTCACTTGTTGATAAGAAGTGGCGATATTTTCGTAATAACTGGTTGAACTTTATTATCGTAGTCTTAGCGGCCCCTATCTTTAAATGGGAAGGCAATTGGGTGCTGATTGTGCGTTCTTTACGACTGGTGCTGTTTGTCAGGGTGATTTTCAATCTGTTTGATGTACTCTCCAAAATTTTGACCAAGAACAGCTTTGGGGTGATTTTACTGGTTGCGTTGTTGTTCTTGCTATTATCAGCCGTTATTTTTTCCTTGATTGAAGGGCGATCTATTAGTGATGCCTTATGGTATGCCTTGGTCACGATTACGACAGTTGGGTATGGAGATATTGTGCCTAAGACGGACTATGGTCGGGAATTTGGTGCAGTGATGATTATTTTTGGCGTGGTTTTATTTTCTATTGTTACGGCGAATATTTCTGCTTTTTTAGTCGGGCAAGATCAGCAACGAACAGAGCATGAGATTTTAGATTATGTGCGCAAGATGTCTCAACGAATGATTGAGCAGGAGCGCATCAACGAAGAGCATATCGCTCGGATTTTGTCTCATGTGACTGTTAAGATTGAAGATTTAGAAGGGCGCTTGAAGAGCTTTAATGCACAAAAAATTGAGCAGGAATTGGCTGCCTTGAAACAAGAAATTAAAGAATTTAGTGGAGAACAGCTGTCCCAAGGCATTGAACGACTTGAGGATAGAGTGGATGATATTGAGAAAATTCAGCGGCAAGAAATCTTGATAAAACTCGAAGCGTTAGAGCAGCGGTTGGCAGATTTAAGATATAAGCACATAATAAAGTGATGAACTTTTTTTGACATTCAGGTCATAAGGTTTTATATTCACTTACTAAAAAATTTTTTCCCAAAAAAATATTATGGCATGACTTGGGTTGAAAAGAGGTCTTGCCTTTAAAGAATTAAATAAGGCTACAAAAATGGCAGATAGACGCTTACAGGTATTTCATACCGTTTCCAAGGTGATGAGTTTTACAAAGGCTGCTGAAACGCTGCATATGACGCAGCCAGCCGTGACCTTTCAGGTGAAGCAGTTGGAGGACAGTTTCAATACCCGTTTATTTGACCGCACGCATAATAAAATCTCCCTGACCGAAGCGGGCAAGGTGGTCTATGAGTATGCCGATAAAATTCTTGAATATTATGACAAAATGAACAATGAAGTGCGTGAGCTAACGGGTGAGGTAGCGGGTTCATTGGTCATTGGTGCTTCTACAACGATTGCAGAGTATATGTTGCCTAGTCTGTTGGGTGCATTTAAAAAAGAGTTTGCAGATGTTTCTATTCGTTTGCAGGTGGGTAATACGGATGCCATTGTGTCGATGGTAGAGAATAATATGGTGGATTTAGGGGTCGTTGAAGCGCCTGTCCACAATAAAAATTTAGAGGTGCATGTTTGTCGTTTGGATGAGATGCAGTTGATTTGTCCTCCAAATCATCCATTAGCAAACCGTGATAAGGTATCGATTGAAGAGATTCGTAAGTATCCTTATATCTCTCGTGAAGAGGGCTCGGGTTCTCGTTCAGTGATTGATAAATATATTCGTGAGCAGGGACTTTCATACAGTGATCTGAATCTTGTTTTGGAGCTTGGGAGTCCTGAGTCGGTGAAGATGGCGGTAGAATCTGGCGTCGGTTTGGCGATTGTTTCAAGAACGACGATCAATAAAGAGCTTCAGCTAGGAACTTTAAAAGGGATTCCATTAGATCCGCCGATTAAGCGTCCTTTCTCTCATGTGCGTCAAAAACACAAATTCCGTCATCGTGCAGTGGGTGAGCTATTAGATTTTGCAGTGGAGTACTGTACGCAGAAGGCAATAGAAGGAGGGTTTGAAGTTCCTACGGACGAGCAGAAAAAGTTTTACGGAAATAATGTGAACTATTAGTTTTAGTTTGAATGCATTACACAAATAGGCCGCAATTGCGGCCTTTTTTGTGGCTGTTAGGTATTTAGCCTCTGTTATAGAGTGTTAGAAGCAAATTCAGCGAGTCGTGAGCGTTCACCTTGGATAAGGGTGATATGGGCGCTGTGTTCCCATGTTTTGAAACGATCAACGATATAGGTGAGTCCTGTTGTGGTTTCGGTAAGGTAGGGTGAATCAATTTGACTGAGGTTACCTAGACAGACCATTTTTGTCCCTATACCCGCCCTAGTAATGAGTGTTTTCATCTGTTTGGGGGTGAGGTTTTGTGCTTCATCAATAATGATGAATTTGTTTTGGAAGGTACGCCCGCGCATAAAATTCATCGATTTGATTTTAATGCGTTTACTTAAGAGGTCTTGTGTGGAGCTCTTTTCCCAGTCTGAGATATCATCCGTTTGGGTAAGCACTTCTAAGTTGTCCATTAAGGCACCCATCCAAGGGGTCATTTTTTCCTCTTCTGTACCGGGTAGAAAGCCGATATCTTCTGCGATGGGAATGGTAGCACGCGTCATAATGATTTCATTATAGAGGTTGTCATCAAGTGTTTGATGTAGAGCGGCTGCAAGCGTTAGCAGCGTTTTTCCCGTTCCCGCTGCACCAAGAAGGGAGACAAAGTCTATATCAGGATCCATCAGGACATTAAGTGCCATATTTTGCTCTTGATTTCGAGCTGTGATGCCCCAAATGGATTTTTGAGTGTAGTCATTTAGCAGTTGTAAAGTGGCTATTTTGCCTGTGCTTTTATCTTCAGGTTCGATCTTTTTGACGATGGCACTGAAACCAGAGTCGTTTTTAGAAATAAGGCACTCATTCGGATACCAGTCGCAACCCTCACCGACATGGAGTTGATAAAAGGTGTGTCCTTCATTGTCTTGCCAAGACTTCATTTCATCTACATGCTGAGAGAAGAAGTCTTCAGGCAGTTGTTCCCAACCTCGGTAGAGCAGGTCGGCATCTTCAACGACACGGTCATTGTAATAGTCTTCGGAATGAAGGCCGACAGTGGATGCCTTGACGCGCATATTGATGTCTTTAGTGACAAGGGTAATGCTTTTTTTTGGGTGGCGTTTTTGTAGGGCAAGCCCAGTTAGAATGATGTGGTTATCCGCTTTGTGGGTGGGAAGCTCTGCAGGCGGTTCGGCTTGTAGTGATTCGGTTTCAAAATAGAGTTTTCCCAATCGTTGGTTGATTTGCTGGAGCTTGGTTTGAATTCGTTCTAGTGGCAGTCCCGCTTTGATGGCTTCAAAATCAGCATCATCAATAATTTCATCAATCAGACGATTGGCTTCTCGTGCATTGCGAGCGACTTCAGACATCCCTTTTTTATTGGCGTCCAACTCTTCCAGAACGGTCATGGGTAGGAAGATGTCATTGTTTTCAAAGTTGAACAGTGCCATTGGGTCGTGCATCAGCACATTGGTGTCTAAAATAAATAGCTTGGTTTGTGACATGGTAGGTTACCCTTGAATTTCTTTTAATTTATCTAGCACAATTTGAGCATGTCCTTTGGCTTTGACTTTTCGCCATTCATAAATGATTTTGGTTTCTGGTTCCAGTAAGAAGGTACTGCGTTCAATCCCAAGATATTCACGCCCATAGTTTTTTTTCAATTTAATGACATCAAACATCCGACAGAGCTGTTCTTCTTCATCTGAGATTAAGGCAAACGGAAAATTGTATTTGGCTTTGAAGTTTTCATGCTTACGAATAGAGTCTCTGGAAACCCCAAAAATTTCACAATTAAAACTCTGAAACTCTGGGTAGAGTTCGCTGAACTCCTGTCCTTCTGTGGTACAGCCTGGTGTATTGTCTTTAGGGTAGAAGTAGAGTACGGTATAGTGGCCTTTAAAGTCTTCAGGCGTGATGGTTCTCTCTGAAGTGGCTGGGAGAGAGAAGTCTGGAAGTGCATCGCCTATAGAAAGCACGGGATGTTGTGTGTTTGAAATAGTCGAATCTGTCATATGAGTCTCCTTGTGTTTGTCGAGTTTTAAAAGAAAGTATAGTGAAGAAAATGATGACAATGGTGAGAAATTTATAATTTTGTCCAGTTCTGTGATTTGGCTTGAAGTCCCTTAGTTGAAAGGTTAAGATTACTTTTTTACAGCCTATTTGGAGAGTTGAAGTGTTTAGAGGCAGTATGGTAGCGTTGGTCACGCCGATGATGGATGACGGTCCGGTGGATTATGAAGCACTAGAAGCATTGATTGAGTGGCATATTGAGTCAGGGACAGATGCCATTGTTTCCATGGGAACGACTGGAGAGTCGGCCACTTTAGATTTTAAAGAGCATGGTGAAGTGGTGGCTTTTACGGTGAAGCAGGTGAATGGCAGAATTCCAGTGATTGCTGGCACGGGTGCCAATTCGACTTCTGAGGCGATAGAGTTAACGGCTTTTGCCAAAGGGGTCGGTGCCGATGCTTGTCTATTGGTGACACCTTACTACAATAAACCGACTCAAGAAGGGTTGTATCAACACTATAAGACAATTGCCGAATCAGTGGATATTCCTCAGATTTTATACAATGTACCAGGCAGAACGGCCTGTGATTTATTGCCTGAAACGGTCGCTCGTTTAGCTAAGGTGTCGAATATTGTTGGGATTAAAGAAGCCACGGGTGAATTGGATCGTGTTAAGCAGATTCAATCTTTGGTCGATGATTCTGAATTTGATCTTTATACTGGAGATGATGGTTCAGCGGTGGAGTTTATTCTATTAGGTGGACATGGTGGAATTTCTGTCACTGCTAATGTGGTGCCTAAAGAATTGAGCGAGATTTATCATTTGGCGCTTGAAGGTAAGGCAGAAGAAGCAAGAGCTTTAGATGCAAAAATAGCCGCCCTCCATCAGGTGCTTTTTGCTGAATCCAACCCCATTCCTGTCAAGTGGGCGCTGTATGAAATGGGTAAAATCCGCAAGGGCATTCGTTTGCCGTTGACAGAGCTATCTGAGCTTCATCGCCCCACCTTAAATGCTGTATTAAAAGAAGTGGGGGCCTTGTCCTAATGCCACTGATGCCATCAAAATTCTCTCTGTCTAGACTTTCGCTAGGCTTACTGATTGCTACTGGCTTTTTATCAGGTTGTAGCACAACATCTAATACGAATGACAATGTCAGGGCGGCTCTGGCGGGTGATGAAGATGATTATCGCTCAACAGAGGAAAGTCTTTCTCAGTCTTTGGAGGTGCCACCAGACCTAATTTCTCCTGCATCTAAAGAGAGTGATCTAACCAAAATTCTTCAACCCTCCACTCAACAGAGCGCAGATATTCCAACCCGAAAGTTTAATGATGTGCAGGTTAAAACCAACCTTTCTGAGCGTTGGATTGAAATCCCCGTGCATTCGGCTGAAGAGGTGAATAAGGTCTGGAAGGATATACAAAGCTTTGTGATTTCTTTAGGTTTTGAAGTGGATCAAGCTGATCGGGTACTTGGTGTCGTGCGGACTAAATATAAAGCTCGAACAGAATTGGCACCTATTGATGTACAAGGACCTTTGACTCGTTTATTAAATAGTTGGCGACCTGAATTGGCTGAAGGGGTCTATGATCGTTTGACGGCTCGTGTAGAATCAAATATCGAGCAGGGTAAGATGCGACTCTATTTTTATGATCATGTCCTCTATCGCAATACCGATGGTGATACTGACCAATGGCAGGTGCGTCCTTATAGCCCAGAAATTGAGGCAGAAGCACTCTATCAGGCATTGGTCTTTTTAGGGGTGAACCGTAATGAGGCATTCAAACAGATTCAGGTGACTCAGAATTTGGTTTTACCTGAAATGGCGGAAGAGGGTGATCAAAAAGTTTTAGAGGGTGTATTGCTAAAAGCGCCGTTAGATGTGGCTTGGACTTATACCAAGGCGATGATTTATCGTGCGGGTTGGACGCTATTGAAAACTGACGATGCTAAGCACACCTTGGTTGTCAAACCACCCAAAAATTTAACTGAATCAAAAGATGGTCTGTTGGGTCGACTGTTTAAAGAATCGAAACAACCCCTCCTACCCGAACAGCTTCTGTTCACTTTGCAAACCGTAGAAGGCAAACCCTCTCAACAATGGTTGACCGTTTCGGAGACTGAAGATACTGAAGCTCGGTTAACCCCTCAACAGCAAGCTTTTATTTTTAAGGCTCTTGGATTATTGAGTAAATAGGATATTTTATTATGCAGACTCTTTGGGGAACTCCAGCCCATTCACCCTATCGACTAAAACAGTTGCAATCTGAAATTGAAAAGGTTGCACCTATTCAAGGATTAAAGACGCGTCATGTCTATTTTATCGAAGCCTCTCAGCCTTTAACCGCAGAAGAGCGTGCACACTTGAGTATTTTGCTCAATGGTAGTGAACAGGAAGTGCAGGTTGAGGAGCAACCAACTTGTGTCGTCACACCTCGAATCGGTACTATTTCCCCTTGGTCGTCTAAGGCGACTGATATTATGCATACTTGTGGCATTGAGCATATCGAACGGATTGAGCATGGCGTGGCTTATTTTATTGATGGCGTGATCGATCTCACCCCCGTTTTGCCGTTGATTCATGATCGAATGGTGGAACAAGTGATTACACAGATTGAAGCAGCAGAATCTCTCTTTTCCCATCAACAGCCTAAACCGTTTACCGAAATTGATGTATTAGGTCAAGGACGAGAAGCGCTGGTGGAGGCAAATAAAACGCTTGGTTTGGCACTGAGTGAAGATGAAATTGATTATCTAGTCGATGCTTTTACCACTTTGGGGCGCAATCCAGTGGATGCCGAATTGATGATGTTTGCTCAAGCCAACTCTGAACATTGTCGTCATAAGATTTTTAATGCCGACTGGGTAATTGATGGGCAGCCTAAACCTAATACGCTGTTTGGGATGATTCGCAATACCTATCATAACTTTTCTGAAGGTGTCTTATCTGCTTACAGCGATAATGCTGCGGTTTTACAAGGCCCAAAAGCAACAAGATTTTTTCCTGAAGTCGATTCTAAACAGTATCAAATCTCTGAAGAGCCCGTCCATTTCCAAATTAAAGTGGAAACACACAACCACCCAACGGCGATTTCTCCTTTCCCTGGAGCAGCAACGGGTTCTGGCGGTGAGATTCGTGATGAGGGAGCAACAGGTCGAGGTTCCAAGCCGAAGTCTGGGTTAACAGGCTTTACGGTCTCTAATCTGAATATTCCTGGCTTTGAACAGCCATGGGAACGCCCTTATGGCAAGCCGAGTCGGGTTGTATCTGCTCTGGATATTATGATTGAAGGTCCTTTGGGAGCGGCAGGCTATAACAACGAATTTGGTCGTCCTGCGATCAATGGTTATTTCCGTACCTATGAAAATCCGCTATTGACGCATGATGGGCAAGAGGTACGAGGCTATCATAAGCCTATTATGCTGGCAGGGGGGTTAGGTAATATCCGTGAAGCCCATGTGCATAAAAATAATATTCCTGTCGGTGCAAAACTGGTTGTGCTGGGCGGTCCAGCCATGTTGATCGGTTTAGGCGGCGGGGCGGCTTCCAGTGTCGATACAGGAACGGGTTCTGAAGACTTAGATTTTGCTTCCGTGCAACGAGACAATCCTGAAATGGAACGCCGATCGCAAGAGGTGATTGATCGTTGTACCTATTTGGGAGAGGATAATCCGATTGCCTCGATTCATGATGTGGGAGCAGGTGGTTTATCGAATGCCTTCCCTGAATTGGTAAATGATAGCGGTCGTGGCGGTTATATTGAGTTGCGAAAAATCCCAAATGTGGAACCAGGCATGTCGCCCATGGAGATTTGGTGTAATGAATCACAAGAGCGTTATGTACTGGCGGTTTACCCTGAAAAGTTAGCAGAATTTGAAGCGATCTGTCAACGAGAACGCTGTTTGTATGCTGTGGTGGGTGAAGCAACCGAAGAGCAACGCTTGGTGGTGCATGATAGCCACTTTGATAATAATCCAGTGGATATGCCATTAAATGTGTTATTAGGCAAACCACCCAAAATGCAACGAGATGTGACCTCTCGCAAGATTCCACAGCCTGGTTTTGAAACGGCTGTACTGGATTTGGAAGAGACGGTCGAACGCTTAATGAAGTTGCCGACGATTGCGGATAAGACCTTCTTGATTACGATTGGTGATCGCTCTATCACAGGGATGGTGACCAGAGATCAGATGGTTGGACCTTGGCAGGTGCCAGTGGCAGATGTTGGGGTGACTGCTTCGGATTACTTTGGTTATACAGGGGAAGCGATGGCCATGGGTGAACGCCCACCTGTTGCATTAATTAACCCCAAAGCCTCGGCAAGATTGGCAGTAGCAGAAGCGATTACCAATGTGGCAGCGGCTAAGATTGAGCATATCTCAGATATTAAGCTTTCTGCTAACTGGATGGCGGCGGCAGGTCATCCAGGTGAAGATGCCGCCCTTTATGAAGCCGTAGAAGCGGTTGGAATGGAGATTTGCCCTGCTCTGGATATTGCGATTCCAGTGGGTAAAGATTCTATGTCGATGAAAACCGTATGGCAGGAAAATGGTGAGAAGAAATCGGTGACCTCGCCCGTTTCACTGAATATTACCGCTTTTGCCCCTGTTTCAGATGTTCGCAAAACAGTGACTCCACAGTTAAGAACTGATTTAGGGGAGACTGAACTGCTGCTGATTGATCTCGGGACTGGGAAAAATAGGATTGGCGGAAGTTGTTTAGCACAGGTTTATAATCAGATCGGGGATATTGCTCCTGATGTGGAGGATGCGACTCAGCTGAAAAACCTATTTAATGCTATTCAAGCCATGAATGCACAAGAGTTACTGGTGGCTTATCATGATCGTGCTGATGGCGGACTCTATACCACAGTTGCTGAGATGGCATTTGCAGGGCATTGTGGGGTGGACTTGGATATTTCAACCTTGTTAGGTGATCCTGCTGCCGCACTGTTTAATGAAGAAGTTGGCGTGGTTTGTCAG
>Ga0256829_1003042_pt1 | contig 11952 bp, 8 predicted proteins | sample 131447metaG_FD_185979 | JGI IMG/M metagenome (GOLD analysis project Ga0256829, IMG submission 185979) | Hydrothermal vent microbial communities from Lau Basin, Pacific Ocean - 131-447 | ecosystem: Environmental > Aquatic > Marine > Hydrothermal vents | place: Pacific Ocean: Lau Basin | collected... | reverse complement strand
GACGATTCCACTGATTCTGGCCGGCCGCGATGTGCTCGGGCAGGCGCAGACCGGCACCGGCAAGACAGCGGCTTTTGCGTTGCCGCTGCTCTCCCGTATCGATTTAAACAAGAAAACGCCGCAGCTGATGGTGCTGGCGCCGACGCGTGAGCTGGCGATTCAGGTGGCGGAAGCATTCAAAACCTATGCCCGTCACTTCAAAGGCTTTCATGTGCTGCCGATTTACGGCGGCCAGAGTTACGATGTGCAGCTGCGCCAGCTCAAACGCGGCGTGCATGTCGTGGTCGGTACGCCGGGCCGGGTGATGGATCATATGCGCCGTAAAACGCTCAATTTGAGCAATCTGCAGGCGCTGGTGCTCGATGAGGCCGATGAGATGCTGCGCATGGGTTTTATCGATGATGTGCAGTGGATTCTGGAGCAGACGCCGGATGAGCGTCAGATCGCGCTGTTCTCGGCCACCATGCCGCCGGTGATTCGCAAAATTGCCGAGCAGCATCTGAATCATCCCGAACAGGTGACCATCAAGGTGAAGGAGCAGACGGCGGAAACGATTCGCCAGCGTTACTGGATGGTCAGCGGACGCAACAAGATGGATGCATTGACCCGCATTCTGGAAGCCGAACCTTTTGATGGCGTGATTGTGTTTGTGCGCACCAAAACGGCGACGGAAGAGCTGGCCAACAAGCTCGAAGCGCGCGGTTATGCAGCCACGGCGCTCAACGGCGATATCGCCCAGAAGCAGCGCGAGGCGACGGTGAACCGGCTCAGGAAAGGTCATCTCGATATTCTGGTGGCCACCGATGTGGCGGCGCGCGGGCTCGACGTGCAACGCATTTCGCATGTCATCAACTACGATATTCCGCACGATACCGAATCCTATATTCATCGCATCGGGCGCACCGGCAGGGCAGGGCGCGAAGGTGATGCGATTTTGTTTGTGTCGCCGCGCGAAAAACGCATGCTCTATGCTATTGAGCGGGCCACCAAAAAAAGCATCGAGCCGTTCCAGATGCCCACCACCGATGTGATCAACGATCAACGCATTGCCGAATTCAAGTCGCGCATTACCGATACGCTGGCGTCGGGCGAAGATCTGGAACTGTTCAGCGAGATCGTCGAGCAGTATCGACAGGAACATGATGTGCCGGCCAACGAGATTGCCGCAGCGCTGGCGAAAATGGTGCAGGGCGACAAACCGTTGCTGCTCAAGGATCAGCCGAAGTTGCGAGAAAAAACGCGCTCTGAGCGCAACCCGCATTTTGATGCGCCCGAAGACAAGCGGCGCAGCACGCAAAACCCGTCACGGGGTCAGTATGCCGATGATGATATCCGGCCGCAGCGCACTTCGCGCGGGCCAAAACCGGAGCAGGGCATGCAGCGCTATCGCCTCGAAGTGGGGGAGACGCACGGGGTGAAACCGGGCAATATTGTCGGCGCCATCGCCAATGAGTTGGGGCTGGAGAGCGAATTTATCGGGCGTGTGCAGATTCAGCAGGATTATAGCACGGTCGATCTGCCGGAAGGCATGCCCAAAGCTATTTTTAACGATCTGAAACAGGTGCAGGTGTGCGGTCAGCGGCTCAATGCCTCTGTGGTTGCATCCGGTGAAACGGCACCGGTCCGCAGGCCCAAGAAACGCTTCAAACCCGGCAGCGGCCGCCCCGATCGGCGTGGTCGTCCGACTGGCGGCGACGGCAGAAAACCGCCCAGGCGACGCAAAAAATAGGGCTTTATCTCGATACCAGTGCGTTGGCAAAGTGGTATTTGAATGAACCGGGGAGTGAAGCGTTTGTTCGCTGGATTCAGCAACATAATGATGTGCATATCAGTAGCCTGACAGCCACTGAAATGCGTTGTTTACTGTCCAGAAGAAAACGGATGGGGGATATTTCTTCAGAACTTGAACATTATACAGTTTGATTGATCAACGACCATCCGTGGGTATATGTCCGCCGTGACCCTTTGAGGTGGGTGAATGTGAATCGCTGCGTCGCGGCCATGATCGGTTTGAGGTGAGAAACTGAACCCAGGGCTCGTCCGGACGTTGGTATTCGGCCAGTTGCAGATCCAGCACGCGCAGGTCGGCATCGGAGATGTCATGGCCTGATTGTTGCCGGCGCAGAATATTCGCTTTTAATTGATCGACCGGAATATCCAGCCAGAAAAATTGCATCGGAACGGTGCACGCTTCGGCCAGTTCTCTGCATTGGCGGCGCGAATCGGGATGCAGGAAGGTGGCATCCAGGATGACTGAAAAGCCGGCGTTGATGCAGATTCTGGCTGCATCGAACATGGCTGCATAGGTGCGGATATGCATTTGCTGCCCGTACAGATCCAGTTCGGGAGAGTCGCCGGCGATGCGTTTACGGGTGGCGTCGCTACGGATGATGATGGCGCGCTTGATGCCGCAACCACGCAGCGCCAGATGGCTCTTGCCGCTGCCGGAGAGGCCGCCGATTGCGAATAGCGTCGGCGAATTTCCACGGTCATAGGATGCCGCCCCATAGGATGCAGCCAATTCAAAGTAGCGCTGCGCCTCCTGCCACTGCGGCGCTTGCTGCGCTTCGGGCAGTTCATCGGCCAGCATGCAGGCCACCTTGCCGCGTACGCTGGCCCGATAGAACAGGTAGAGCGGCAACAACTGCAGCCCGGCGTAATCGCCACTCTGTTCCAGATAGCGGGAGAGAAAGCGCATGCCCAGATCGGGGCGGGCATGGGCATCGCAGTCCATCACCAGAAAGGCGATATCGTTCATGGTGTCGATGATGCGGTAGGCGCTGTTGAACTCGATGCAGTCGAACAGGGTGGGGCGGCCGTCGATCAGGGCGATATTTCTGAAGTGGAGGTCGCCGTGGCAGTCGCGAATATGGCGGTCGTGCTGGCGCTGTATCAGATCGGCCTGCTTCTCCTTGAGTTCGCTGCGGCCAAAATCGGCAAGTTTTTGCAGTGTGGCCGGGCTCGCAGCGCGCGGCTGATGCCGGTTTGCGACAGCCAGATTGTCGCGGATATGATCCTCCAGAAGCGCGGCGTGATCGATCTCAGGGTTGCTGCATACTTCCGCACAGGCGTGAAAGCTGGCGACATCGTTTGCCAGCATATCCATCCATGCCGGCTTCAATTCATGGCGCGCCAGTTTCCGGTCCAGCAGGTTGCGCTGATCAAATTGCACCATCTTCAGGCAGTAATCCACGATCACATCCGGCCCGGACAGATTGAATGATTCTCCATGCTGATAGACTGGCAGCACATCGAGATAGAGCGCCGGAGCCAGACGGCGGTTCAACCTTAATTCCTGATTGCAGTAGTAATGGCGCTTTTCCAGCGTGGAAAAATCCATGAAGCCGAAATCCACCGGCTTCTTGAATTTATAAGCCCATGCGCCGGTCAGAAATACCCATGAGGCATGGGTCTGGATCATCTCCAGGTGTTCAACAGGGTGGGGGTAGGTGTCAGGCCGGGAAAAAGCCTGAATATGGGGTGGTGTCTGCAGCGGTTTCACGGTCGGGCTGGCCGCGACCGGCTCAGCCACAGGCCGGAGCCGGTCAGGTGAATCATCAGCCGCGTTCGATAAACAGGCCCCGGTTGATATCGCCGATGCTGACGATGCCGGTCAGCCTGTCGTTATCCACGACCGGAATGCGACGCAGATTTTTTAGCCCCATATAGGAGGCTGCTTTCAATACAGGTGTGTCGGAATTGACCACCATGGGGTTCGGCGTCATCACCTCTTTCACTTTCATGCACATGACGCGCTTATAATTTTCTTCCATATCTTCGAAATCACGGGCGCTTTTGGCATCGTGGATATATTCGCCGAAGTTGGGGTAGAGCGGCAGCATGGTGTCGCGAATGGTGATCACACCGATCAGTTTTCCCTCATCTTCATCATCGACCACCGGCAGCGAACCGCAGCGCCGCATGACCATTTTTTGCGTTGCGACATGCAGGGTATCATCCGAGTGGCAGGTGAGACATCCTCGTGACATTACTTCTGAAACTTTCATGTTTCCTCCCTTTGCGTGGCCTTTGTTGCGCCTGTTTCTCTAGCCGGTGCGACCCAACTCGATTGTCAGTAAAAACCGCACCTTAAGGCGTATCGTAGCATGGGCATGCGTGTTTGTGCAGTGTTGGATGTTAGCAATAAGGCCTTATACAAACCGTTCAGGAAATTTAATCGCGATGGAATGTGTGCTGCTAAGCTGAAAAATGTTTATCTAATTTATCCAGCAATCTTAAGCCTTGATCAATATCGCCACGCGATGCAAGCCTTCTAAATCGTACTTCGCTATCAAACTCTGCAAGTGCCTGGGTTGAAAATTCTTCAACTAATTTATTAACACTTACATGTCTGTATTGCGCAAGTGTTTTTAAACGACTGTGTTTATCGTCGGGTAACCTAATTGTTAAAGTAGCCATATCATTCACCTCTTAGTATTTGTTCAGGTTTCAAAATAGTCAATTCAGGAAAGTTAAGCTCTGAATTTTTTAGATCAGAGATATTGTTGGTAATAATGTGTGTTGCATTCCCAGCCAATGCGAGTTCAATCAAAAAGTTGTCTGCTTCGTCTATTATATTGGGTCGCCATAAGTAATAAATAGGTACCCAATGACAAACGCTATAAAATGCATGAAGCAAATCTTTAATTTCATGCTTACTTAAAGGGCATTTATCTAATATCGTTTTTCGCCGGCTTACATCCTCAAGCTCTTGAAACAGGGCATTACTGATCAATGGTGCATATTCCCGATTCAGACACTTTCTAAGCACTTCTCTACCCGGGCCTTCTTCGCCGATTAAAGCGCTAATCACGACGCTTGTATCAATTACAACAATTTTAGCCATAGTTGGATGATAGCATATACGCCATCATATGCAAGTCGCATACCAAATACTGTCAGCATACCAAATACGGTATTCTGATCGACTATATTTAATCTGATTGTTTATTTAACCCCTCATCAATTACGGTGGGGGTGATAAAAATCAATAATTCATTGCGGTTATTGCTTTTCTGCTTGCGCTTGAACAGGTGGCCGATAATCGGAATATTCATCAGGCCGGGAACGCCATTGATGGTGTCGGAAGTTGTTTGGGTATAGATGCCACCCAGTACAACGGTTTCTCCATTTTTCACCAGCAACTTGGTCAGCACCTTTTTCTTATCAATGGTCGGGTCGCCCCCGGCGACAGGGTTGGCGATGGGCGTATCCTTGTTAACCACCAACTGCATAATAATACGTTTATCGGCAGTGATCTGAGGCGTAACTTTCAATGTCAGTTTGGCGCTCTTAAGCACGCTGGCTGTGGTTGCCACGCCTCCGGCGAAGGTGGTCTGGGAAAAGGGAATCTGCTGATCCTCTTCGATCAGCGCTTCCTGAAGATTGCTGGTAAATACGCGCGGGCTGGAAACCACTTTGATTTGCCCCTCCTGCTCTGCGGCCGATAGTTCCAGATTGAGGTTCAATGCGCCGCTAAGCGTGCCCAGAGAGTAACCAATGGCGCCGCCGGCGCCGGCTCCAACCGCTGCGCCCAAATCAACAACATTGGTGGCAGGCGTTCCGGCAGGGTTTCCGGCGCCTGTAACCTTATGGGTGAAGCGGCCCGTTCCGTTATCTGCGTAGGCGCCGCCCCATTTCACGCCAAGGTCGCGTGAGAATGAGTCCGAGGCTTCTACGATGCGGGCTTCGATCAGCACCTGCTGCGCCGGTTTATCAATGACTGCGATGAGTCGTTTGATATTATTCAGGCGCTCGCGCGTGTCGGTGATGATCATCGTATTGCTGCGTTCATCCAGCATGATGGTGCCGCGTGACGACAGAAGTTTTAATTCACTCGGTGATGTGCCGCCGCTGCCCTGAATGCCCTGAGGTGCGTTGGCGTTGTTTGGGTTGGCTGTGCTGGCGAGCGCCCGGTTGACTGTGCCGCCTTCCAGAATGGTTCTGACATCATTGACCGATGCATAGCCCAGCGTGATAAACTCGGTTTCCAGCGGGGCGACATCTTCAGCGCTCTTTTTCGCTTCTTTCCTGGAATCGGCATCCGCTTTGAGCACATCCAGTGGCGCAATGCGCATGACATTGCCATTCTTCTCCTTGCCCAACCCTTTGGCCGCGAGAATCAGATCAAGGGCCTGATCCCATGGCACGTCCACCAGCCGCATGGTCAGCACTCCTTTGACATCATCGGACATGATGATGTTTACATCGCTCATCTCGGCAATCAGCTTCAGGGCGTTGCGGATATCGATATCCTTGTAGTTAAAAGTGACTTTCTGGCCGGTGTACACCTTCTCCTGCTTGACCACTTTGTCGTCAATTCGCGCTGCAGCCACCATATCCACCGGTTTCATGGTGACTGTCAGCACATTGCCGGTCTGATAGGATGTGACGACGGATTTTTCGCGTAGACGCGCGACAATACGCACATCCTTGCCGACAGCGTAGCTATCGATCTGTTTGACTGGGCCGGGAAAGGCGCGCACATCCTGAGTGCGCTGCTGGCCGGCAGCCAGGCCGGCATGCTGCACATCCAGCACAATTTTGCCGTCCTCTTCCTGTAAGTTGATAATCGGGTTGGCGCTGCTGGTTCGCACGACCAGGTGTGCAATACGATCATCCGGCTGGAAATCGACCGCCTCCACCATCATGCCGCTCTTTTTCGATGCCGTCTTGACCTTGCCAAAGCGAATGACTGTTTGATTCGGCGCAGCGTCAATCTGGTGTTTGTCAGCCAGGCCGGAGCGCAGTGCAACAACCAGCCTCAATCTGCCGTTGGCCGATCCGATCGAAACATCGTTCACCCGTTGGGAGGTAAAGGAGTAAAAATCCTTCGGCAGCTTTGTCCGGCCGCCCCAAAAATCGAGCACCATGTTTTTGCCGTTGTTGGTGACCAGCGCATCGTGATTCACATCCATGTTGCGGCCGCGAAGAATCAGTTCGGTCATGCCGCCCTTATCTTTCACCTGGATATCTTCCAGCACGGCGCCGCCGGTTTTGGCTGCGCTTTTGGGCTTGCTGTTGAACGTGATCAGCAGATCAGCCCCTTTTTCTTCAATTTGATAGGTGGTGTCGGCATCCAGCCCGATCTCGATACGGGCGCCGTTACTATCCGCCCGGGCCTGAATATGATCGACGCCATCTGCGCCCTGCACCTGGCTGACCTTGTCGGAGAGGGTGACTGCGGGAAAACTCAGCACCAGGCGTTTCGGCCCATCCAGGTTGAATACCTGATATTCAGCGGCGCTATCCATGCCGATGCGCAGGCTGCTGCGTCCTGAGCCGTCCGAAAGCAGGTTCAGGGCGGTAATGCTGGCTGCGCCGGCCAAGAGTGGCTGAGAAAAAATTACAACCAGAGCCGCACATAATCCCGGCAGCAGGCGGCCGGTCAGGCGTTCCGTCAATCGCTGTGTCATCATCTGTCGTCTCATCTCTGTCTCCCGGCTATCCACCCTGTTCATTTGCGGCGCCCCTTATGCGTCTTACCGGCCGCTGCTTCAACAAATCTGTATGTCACCGCCTGACCGGTTACCGATAGCTTGTCGCCCTCTTTGCTCCGGCTGAGCATCATATGCTTCACATCCACAATGCGCGGCATTTCGCCAACCCGCTTCAGGAAGGTCAGCAACTGCCGGAAGCTGCCGGAGATTTTGAATGTCACCGGCACCTCGGCATAGATCTGCTTATTGACATCCCGCCCCGGTTTGAAGGTCGTGAATTCCAGGCCGGAGTCTTTTCCGGCCCAGGATACATTTTCCAACAGATCAGGAATCTGGGACTTTTTGGGCAGCATATTCAGCGCCACCTTCAGCTGCTTCTCCAATCTGGCGTACTCTTTCTGCTTGCGGGGCAGATCGTGGGCCAGTCGCTGGTTTTTGGCGAAGATGATTTTTTGCATTTTCAGTTGCGACTGCTGGCGCGTGATCTCCTGCTGCAACGGCATCCAGCCCAGATAAAAATAGGTGGCGCCGATCAGCGCGGCGGTGGCCAGCAAAAACAGTAGCTTCTGCCACATCGGCAGCGGCAGCACCGGCCGCAACGACTCATAAAGGGATGCTTTCACAGGTTCAAACATCAGGATTTTCTCCGCGATTTCGGTGCTGTTGCTTTGGTTTTGTCCGGCGATAAGGGCTCCACGCGCGTCAGCTTCAGGCTGAAGCGGCGAACCGGTAAGCCGTTGATCATCACGCGGCTGATTTCGCCCAGCCGAACATTGGTGAACAGCGGCGATTGATCCAGTTTGCGCATAAAACTGGCCACCGCCTTGTTGCTCTCGCCCAGGCCGGAGAGGGCGATATCGCTGCCGGTGTCATTGATTTTTTCAAGCCAGACATTCTGCGGGATAACGAGAGCGATCGCATGCAGGGTTTTCAGCGAGCGGAAACGCCCCTCCTGCAGTTGATCGACAATTGTGAGCTTGCGCTCCACATCGGAGCGCAGGTTGGCGAGGTTGTCGATCTTGCCGATTTTATTTTTCAGTATCTCATTCTGTTTCTGAATGGCGATCGTTTTTTCCTGCAGGTCGGCAAGCTGTAATGAGGCGGCGGTGTGTGCGCCCAGCGATAGCAGCGAGGCCACGGTGACCACGGCAAAAAAAGCCGTGACATGCTGCATGATCTGCTTTTCCCGGCGATCAGTGCGGTAGGGGATAAGGTTAATGCGAATCATGCGTCAAAGTTCCGTAAAGCCAGGCCGACCGGCACCATCATCATCGGGCCTTCCGCTTTCAGCTTCGCGGTGTCAAATTTGCGTGGTGGAATATCGATATGGTTGAATGGATTCAACACTGCCGTATCAATGCCCAGCCGCTGTTCCAGTTCTGTGGCGATATTCGGCAGTAGTGCGCATCCGCCGCTCAGAAAGAGTTTGCGCACCGGAAAATCCGAACGGCTGGCGGAATAAAAATCGAGCGAGCGAACCAACTCTGAGGTCAGACCGACATAGAACATCTCCAGAGCCTCCGGATCGATAGCGTCGGGATTCTCGATTTTCAGCTCCTCAGCGGCCTGGTAGCTGATGTTGTGCGCCTTCTGGATCTCTTCGGTCAGGTTGCCGCCGCCATAAAACTGATCGCGAACAAAGGCCATGCGCCCGTCGATCAATACATTGACGTTCATCATGTTGGCGCCGATATTGACCAGCGCATTCACTTCGGCATCTTCATCCGGCAGGGCGTATTCATCAGTCGCGGGCGCGGCGTGCTCGTCGGTGATCTCAGCTGCATTTTCCAGTGCGAATACGGCGCAATCGATGCATTTGGCGTTCAGGCCGGCTTCGCTGAGCACCAGTTGGTAATCTTCCACCACTTCACGCTTGCAGGCGACCAGCACGACATCCATTTTGTCGGGGTCGTCGGCGGCCATGCCCTGAATGTGGAAGTCGATAAATACGTCGTCGATGTCGTATGGCACATGCTGATCGGCTTCGTATTCGATCTGCGCTTCCAGCTCAAATTCGGACATCATCGGCATGCTGATTGTTTTGATAATCACTGCATTGCCGGCCACCGCCATGGCGGCGTTTTTGCTCGAAGGGCGGGCCGCTCTTACGGCTTCGGTCAACGCTTCGGAAACGGCGGCGGAGTCAATAATGGTGTTTTCCACAATGGCGTCGCGCGGCAGAGGCACGGTTGCCATCGAAGCGAGTTGATACCCTGTTCGCGTCTTCGATAACTCTACCAGCTTGATGCCGGTCGAACTGATATCAATACCCATCACGCCTTCAGACTTATTTGAAAAAAAAGACACTTACCCTCCACCGCTTAAGCACTACTGGCACAAACCACTGCAAATTACCTTATAAAAAGGGATAATGTCAAGTTGCAGCTGCCGGGCTGCGCGCATCAGCGACAGTTCAGCAGATGCGTGCGCGCTGTTTGTTTTATGGTAAGCAAGTCAGACGCCAATTTTGTGCAATGGTCGCGGAAGCCATCAGGCCAGCTCAACTGATATGCTCCGGCAGCAGTGAGTTGATAAAGTTCTCCGCCTCGAACGGCATCAGATCCTCCAGCGTTTCACCCACGCCGATGTAGCGAACCGGCAGCCCGAATGCGTGCGAGAGTTGCAGGACGATGCCGCCTTTTCCGGAGCCATCAAGTTTGGTGACAATCAGCCCGGATGTGCCCGCGACCTCACGAAATTTTTCCACCTGAACAACGGCGTTCTGGCCTGTACCGCCATCAACCACATGCCACACTTCATGCGGCGCGCCCGGGTGCGCCTTGGCGATCACCCTGCGCACCTTGGCTAACTCATTCATCAGGCCCTGATCGGTCTGTACGCGGCCGGCTGTATCGACAATGACAACATCGTAGTTCCGCGCCACGCCTCGCTGCACGGTGTCAAAAGCCACGGCGGCCGGATCGGCGCCCTCATGCTGGCGCACCATATCGGCCCCGGCGCGTTCCACCCACACAGCAAGCTGATCAACCGCCGCCGCCCGGAAGGTGTCGCCTGCGCCGACCAGCACCGATTTTCCCTGCTGGCGAAACATCGTTGCCAGTTTGCCGATGGTGGTGGTTTTACCGGTGCCGTTGACGCCGACCACCAGAAGCACGAACGGACCGCTGTCGGGCATGTTCAGCGGGCCGCATTCAGGAATCATATCGAGCATGGATGTTTTTAACGCCTCAATGGAACTGCCGCGTCGCTTGCGCGCTTTCTGCACCAGCGATGCGGATAGCTCACCGCCGCAATCGGCCATGATCAGTCCGTCTTCGATGTTGAGCCACTCCTCTTCCGACAGCGCATCCACCGAACCGCCCGGCACCATCTGCGCCAGCGTATCGCGGCTGCGGCTCAAGCCTTGTTTTAATCTTGAGAAAAATGAAGCCATGATCACTCCGACAAGTTATTGATATGTAAGGAACGTGAAAACCTTGTTTTTCACTTTCCATGAAGTAAAAAGGCCATGAGCGGACTTTTTACGACCCTATCATGATCTAATCCCTCTCTGCGGGAGATCATGTCTGTATCCTGTCAGATCAATCGGCAGCAGACAACGTGGATGTCTTCGGCTCAGATGCGTTGCAGGGCGAGCGTCAGGGCGCGCACCTGGGGCGCAATCGATTCACCATGCTGTTGGTTAAGCATCGCTGTGGCGGACAGGTCCAGTTTTTTTGCCGATGATGTTGCCTCGCTCCCGGTTGCCTCTCCAGCGGTTGATTCCCGCAGCATTGCGGCCGAAGCGGCCAAGGCTGCCGGAGCGATCTGCCGACAGGAGATGCCGGGCGTTTCGCCGATGCCGTCAAGTAGATCAAACACATCCTCGCCGGCATCGTGCAGGGAGACATGCATCTTCATCTCCGCCGACATTTTATCATCCTTGCCCATGTTCATGGCCATGCCGCCGCTCGCATCCGGCTTCATATTCATCATCTTGTGAATCTTCGCCATCTCCGGGCCGCCCATGGCGCGCCGATCCTGCACCGCAGCGGCGTGAATCAGCATGCTTTTCTCCCCGCCCGATACACAAGCGGCTTGCACAGCCATCAGGGCGGACTGCTTGATCATCACGCGAATCGCATCCAGTTGCATTTTCATGCCATCGTGATGGCGGGGGCTGGAGCAGGCTGTCGAAAGCAGCGTGAATAGGATAATCACGATATGTTTTTTCATTGCTGATTCCCCTGTTTTAAAATTGTTCGCATCATGGCCCGCGCTGCAGGTGAAGACCAGTCCCGCTCTCCGATGATGCGTCCGATGATTTTGCCATCCCTGCCGATCAGATAGCTGGTGGGCAGGGCGCGAACCCCGTAGGTGTTGCGCACTGCGCCGTCCGGCGCAAGCAGGGAAGGAAAGCTCAGGTTGAGCTGATGGATAAAATCCCGTACTGCCGGGAGGTTGCCGCGATCCGCATTGACGCCCAGAACCACCAGCCCGCGGCTCCGGTAGCGCTGCCACAACTGTTCGATTTTCGGCATTTCATGGCGGCAAGCCACGCACCATGTCGCCC
>Ga0256829_1003041_pt1 | contig 11952 bp, 7 predicted proteins | sample 131447metaG_FD_185979 | JGI IMG/M metagenome (GOLD analysis project Ga0256829, IMG submission 185979) | Hydrothermal vent microbial communities from Lau Basin, Pacific Ocean - 131-447 | ecosystem: Environmental > Aquatic > Marine > Hydrothermal vents | place: Pacific Ocean: Lau Basin | collected... | reverse complement strand
ACATGCTGACTATGTTAAAAATATGATTACTGGTGCGGCTCAAATGGATGGAGCTATCTTAGTTGTTGCTGCAACTGATGGTCCTATGCCACAAACAAGAGAACATATCTTATTATCAAAACAAGTTGGTGTTCCATATATCGTAGTATTTATGAACAAAAAAGACTTAGTTGATGATGAAGAATTATTAGAATTAGTTGAAATGGAAGTTAGAGAACTTTTAAGTGAATATGAATTCCCAGGTGATGATACTCCTGTAATCGCTGGTTCAGCTTTCCAAGCACTTGAAGAAGTAAAAGCTGGTGCATTAGGAAAATGGTCAGAAGATATTATTGCTTTAATGGATGCAGTTGATGAATATATTCCAACTCCAGAAAGAGATACTGAAAAAGAATTCTTAATGCCAATTGAAGATGTATTCTCAATCTCAGGAAGAGGTACAGTTGTAACAGGAAGAGTTGAAAGAGGAACTTTAACTGTTGGTGAAGAAGTTGAAATCGTTGGATTTAAACCAACTACTAAAACTACTGTAACTGGTATTGAAATGTTTAGAAAAGAACTTGATAAAGCTGAAGCAGGAGATAACTGTGGTGTTTTATTAAGAGGTATCAAAAAAGATGATGTTGAAAGAGGACAAGTTCTTGCAAAACCAGGAACAATTACTCCACATAGTAAATTTGAAGCAGAAGTTTATGCATTAACAAAAGAAGAAGGTGGAAGACATAAACCTTTCTTTAATGGATATAGACCACAATTCTATATCAGAACAACTGATGTAACTGGAAGTATTACTTTACCAGAAGGTGTTGAAATGGTTATGCCTGGTGATAATGTAAAAATTAATGTTGAATTAATCGCTCCAATCGCACTTGAAGAAGGAACAAGATTCGCTATCAGAGAAGGTGGTAGAACTGTTGGTGCGGGAGTTGTTGCTAAAATTATTGAATAAGGGTTTTCCCCCTTATTATAAAAGGTAAATAAATGAGAGATATTATCCATTTAGCGTGTGAAGAATGTAAAAGAAGAAATTATCACACAACAAAAAATAAAAAAATTCATACTGAAAAGTTTGAAGTAAAAAAATATTGTAAATGGTGTAGTAAACACACTGTTCATAAAGAAGCAAAACTTTAATGAGTTTTGCTCCCTTTATTTAAGCTATCACTCGATAGTTTAAATGAGCGGGAGTAGCTCAGTTGGCTAGAGCGTCAGCCTTCCAAGCTGAGGGTCGCGGGTTCGAGTCCCGTTTCCCGCTCCATTTTATATTTAGTTTAGGGGAGTAGCTCCAATGGTAGAGCGGCGGTCTCCAAAACCGTTTGTTGTGGGTTCGAGTCCCTCCTCCCCTGCCACCAATTTTTGGAAGAGGATTATAAATGGATAAATTTATCAAATATTTTAAAGATGCAAAAGCTGAGATTGAAAAAGTTATTTTTCCTACAAAAAAAGAAATGCAACAATCATTTATATCAGTTTTCGTAGTTGTAACAGCAGTATCTTTATTTCTAAGTTTAGTTGATGTTATTATGTCATCAATTTTAAAATCAGTATTATAAGGAAGATTATGTCAGATAAAAAATGGTATGCTATTCAAACATTTGCTGGAAGTGAATTAGCTGTAAAAAGAGCAATTGAAAATATGCTAACAGAACTTGGTTGGAAAGATAAATTAGGTGATGTAATTGTTCCAACAGAAGAAGTTATTGACATTAAAAATGGAAAGAAAAAAATTACTGAAAGATGTATTTATCCAGGTTATGCTTTTGTTGAGCTTGATGATTTAAGTAAAAATACACAATTATGGCTAAAAATTCAATCTCTTCCAAAAGTTGGTGGATTCATTGGTGAATCTAAAAAACCAACACCTTTATCAAAATCAGATATTGATTTAATAATCCAAAAAGCACAGCAAAAGGCTGCACCAAAACCTAAAATCTCATTTACTCATGGTGAGACAGTTAGAATTATTGATGGTCCTTTTGCAAACTTTACAGGAACAGTTGAAGAGTATGATTTATTACAAGGTAAATTGAAACTAAATGTAACAATATTTGGTAGAAGTACACCTGTAGAAATATCTCATACACAAGTTGAAAAAATAATATAAGAAAGGAAATACTATGGCAAAAAAAGTAGTAGGAGAATTAAAATTACAAATCCCTGCTGGTAAAGCAAATCCATCACCTCCAGTTGGTCCAGCACTAGGACAAAGAGGTATTAATATTATGGAATTTTGTAAAGCATTTAATGAAAAAACAAAAGATATGATGGGGTTCAATATTCCAGTTGTTATTACTGTTTATTCAGATAAAAGTTTTACATTTATCACTAAACAACCACCTGCAACTGACTTTATTAAAAAAGCAGCAGGAATCCAAAAAGGAAGTGATAATCCACTTAAAAACAAAGTTGGAAAATTAACAAAAGCTCAAGTTCAAGAAATTGCTGAGAAAAAAATGCCTGACTTAAATACAAAAGATATTGATGCTGCTATGAAAATTATTGAAGGTAGTGCAAGAAGTATCGGAATCGAAATAGTAGACTAATATAAAACACCACATTAGTGGAAGCAAAATATGCGAGGAGAAAAAATGAAGAAAGTATCTAAAAGATATGCTGAATTATTAAAGAAAATTGATAAAGATGTTTATTCATTTGATGAAGCAATCGAAAAAGCAACACAACTTAAATCAGCTAAATTTGATGAAACAGTTGAAATCGCTTTAAAACTTGGAGTTGATCCAAGACATGCTGATCAAATGATTAGAGGTAGTGTTGTTTTACCAAACGGAACTGGTAAAGAAACAAAAGTAGCAGTATTCGCAAAAGGTCCAAAAGCTGATGAAGCAAAAGCAGCTGGAGCTGATATTGTTGGTTTTGAAGATTTAGCAGAAGATATTAAAAATGGAAAAATTGATTTTGATATTTTAATTGCTACACCAGATATGATGGGACAACTTGGAAGACTTGGTAGAATCCTTGGACCAAAAGGACTTATGCCAAATCCTAAAACTGGAACTGTAACTATGGATGTAGCTGGAGCTGTTAATAATGCAAAAGCTGGACAAGTTAATTTCAGAGTTGATAAAAAAGGAAATTTACAAGCTGGAATTGGAAAAGCATCTTTTTCAGCAGAACAATTAAAAGAAAATGCAAAAACATTTATTGAAAAAATTAATAAAATGAAACCATCAACTGCAAAAGGAAAATATATCCAAAAAGCAGCAGTTTCATTAACTATGTCTCCTTCTGTAAATATTGATACTGCAGAAGTTATGGATATGAAATAATTTTGATATAATTTTATATCTATTTTAATCTTAGACTGAAGAAAGTAGGTGGCGAAGCCTTAATTTCCTACCGAGGTTTTTCTAGTCGGAAAGGAGGAAAAAAATTTGAAAAAAGATAAAAAACAAGAAGTAATAGAGCAACTAACAGCAGAATTTACAAAAGATGTTAGTGTTTATGTATGTGACTATAAAGGTTCTAAAACAAAAGACCTTGAAGGTTTAAGAAACGCTGTTAGAGAAGCTGAAGGAAAAGTTCAAGTTGTAAAAAACAACTTAGCTAGAATTGCACTTGCTAATAATGATATCGAAGCTTCATTTGAAGAAAATAATATCTTCATTTGGGGAGAAGACCAAATCACATTAGCTAAATTAATCGTTAATTATGCAAAAGAGCATAAAGATGAATTTAAAGTAAAAAGTGCAGTTATCGAAGGTGAAGTTAAAGATAGCGATTATGTTATCGAAGTATCTAAACTTCCAACTAAAGACGAATTACTTGGAATGGTAGCTTATATGATGAAAGCACCAGTTGCAAAATTCGCATTTGGATTACAAAATTTAATAGAAAAAAAATCAGAGGAGGACTAAACCATGGCATGTACAGTTGAACAAATTTTAGAAACAATCGAAGGTTTAACAGTTAAAGAATTAAACGAATTAGTAAAAGCATTTGAAGAAAAATTCGAAGTAAGTGCACAACCAACAGTAGTAGCAGGAGCAGCAGGAGCTGGTGAAGCAGCAGAAGAAAAAACTGAATTTGATGTTATCTTAAAAGATGCTGGAGCTAAAAAAATTAATGTAATTAAAGTAGTTAGAGCAGCTACAGGATTAGGATTAAAAGAAGCTAAAGCAGCAGTTGATGAAGCACCAACAACAATCAAAGAAGCTATCTCTAAAGAAGATGCAGAAGCACTTAAAGCTCAATTAGAAGAAGCTGGTGCAGCAGTAGAAATTAAATAATTTTACCACTAATTGTGGTTTTCCCTTTGGGAATGTTTTATAAAACAAAAAAACACATAAAAACTCGCGAGAAATTACATAACTACAAGGTATGCATATGTTAAATCAACTAAAATCAGCAAACAGACTAAGATTAGACTTTTCAAAAATTCCTCAAGCTTTAGATATTCCAAATTTATTACAACTTCAACAAAATAGTTTTCATAATTTTCTAAATTTAGATGATACAAAAGAGAGTGGAATTCAAAAAGTATTTAAGTCAATTTTTCCAATTCAAGATGGACATAATAAATTAACATTAGAATATGTTTCAAGTGAATTTGGTTCGCCAAAATATACAGTTAGAGAGTGTATGGAAAAAGGACTTACTTATTCAATTCCTATGAAAGTAAAAGTAAGACTTGTTTTACACGAAAGAGATGATAAAACAGGTGAAATTATCGGAACAAAAGATATAAAAGAGCAAACTCTTTATATTAGAGATATTCCTTTAATGACAGAAAGAACAAGTTTTATTATTAATGGGATTGAAAGAGTAGTTGTAAATCAATTACACAGAAGTCCAGGTGTTATTTTTAAAAAAGATGTAGCAAAAGACTCTAAAAAACTTTTATATTCAGGTCAAATTATTCCAGATAGAGGAAGTTGGATATATTTTGAATACGATGTAAAAGATACTTTATTTGTAAGAATAAACAAAAGAAGAAAAGTTCCTGTAACTATTTTACTTAGAGCATTAGGATATTCAAAAGAAGATATTTTAAAATTATTCTATCCTGTTACAAATATTAAAATTGAAAACAATCAATTTTTAATGCCATTTGACCCAGAAGTATTAGAAGGAAGAGTTCAATTTGATATTGAAGATAAAGATGGTAATTTAATTATTGCAGCAGGAAAAAGACTTACAAAAAGAAAAGCTAAAAAACTAAAAGAGGAAGGACTTGAATGGATTAAATATCCACTTGAAACTTTACTTGATAGACATTTAGCAGCTCCTGTAATAGATATGGTAACAGGGGAAGTTTTATATGACACTTTAACTCAACTAAATGAAAATAGACTTAAAAAAATTATAGAATCTCAAATTACAGAATTTGAAATCATAAATGATTTAGCAGAAGGTGTTGATTCTTCTATTATTAATGCATTTATTCAAGATATTGATGCACTAAAACTTCTAAGACAAACAGAAGGTTTAGAAGATGAAAACGATTTAGCGAAAATTAGAATTCATAAAGTTATGAAACCAGGGGAGCCTGTAACACTTGAATCAGCAGAAACTTTAATTAGAACTATGTTATTTGACCCAGAAAGATATGATTTAACAAAAGTTGGTAGAATGAAAATGAATCATAAATTAGGGTTAAATGTAAGTGAAGATATTACAGTATTAACTCATCAAGATATCATCAGAACTATTCAATATTTAATCAAAGTTAAAAATGGACAAGGTCGTATTGATGATAGAGACCATTTAGGAAATAGAAGAATTAGAGCTATTGGTGAATTACTTGCAAATAAACTTCACGAAGGGCTTGTAAGAATGCAAAAAGCGATTCGTGATAAAATGAGTAGTATTACAAATATGAATGAGCTTATGCCAATGGATTTAGTAAATACAAAATTAATTTCAGCAACTATTTTAGATTTCTTTGCAAGTGGTGCTTTATCACAATTTATGGACCAAACAAATCCACTTAGTGAAGTAACACATAAAAGAAGACTTTCAGCTCTTGGTGAAGGTGGTATCGTAAAAGAAAGAGCAAGTTTTGAAGTAAGGGATGTTCATCCTACTCATTATGGTAGAATTTGTCCTATTGAGACACCAGAGGGTCAAAATATTGGTCTTATCAATACACTTACAACTTATGCGAAAGTTAATGAACACGGATTTATTGAAGCTCCTTATAAAGTTGTAAAAGATGGAAAAATAACTGATGAAATTATTTATATCACAGCAACACAAGAGGAAGGAAAAGTAATCGCACCAGCTTCAACACTTTTAGATGAAAATGGTGAAATAGTAGAAGATTTAATCGAAGCAAGAAAAGATGGTGATATTTTACTTACAAATAAAAGTGAAGTTAGTTTATATGATTTAAGCCCAAAAATGATTATTGGGGTTGCAGCAGGTCTTATTCCTTTCCTTGAACACAACGATGCCAACAGAGCATTAATGGGGTCAAATATGCAAAGACAAGGGGTGCCTTTATTAACAAGTGAAGCACCGGTAGTTGGTACTGGAATGGAAAAATATGTAGCTCGTGATGCTTGGCAAATTATTAAAGCAAAAAGAGGTGGTGTAGTTCAAAAAGTTGATGCTAAAAATGTTTATATTTTAGGTGAAGATGAAAATGGAGTATATATTGACCATTATGAGCTTGATAAATTTATGAGAACTAACCAAAATACATCATTTGACCAAAGACCAATTGTAAAAGTTGGGGATAAAATTGAAAAAGATCAAGTAATCGCTGATGGAAGTAATATGGACCAAGGTGAATTAGCCGTTGGTAAAAATATGTTAGTAGCATTTATGCCTTGGAATGGATATAACTACGAGGATGCTATTATCATCAGTGAAAGAATCTTAAAAGATGATGTTTATACTTCGATTCATATTTATGAAAAAGAGATTGAAGCAAGAGAAACAAAAGATGGTGTAGAAGAGATTACAAAACAACTTCCAGGAGTTAAAGAAGAACATTTAACTCATTTAGATGATAGTGGTATTGTAAAAATTGGTACTTATGTAAAACCAGGAATGATTTTAGTTGGTAAAATCTCTCCAAAAGGTGATGTAAAACCAACACCAGAAGAAAGATTAATTAGAAGTATTTTTGGTGAAAAATCTGGACATGTTGTAAATACATCTCTAAAAGCTGGTGCTTCACTTGAAGGTGTTGTAATCGATGTAAAAGTATTTACTAAAAAAGGTTATACACAAGATGAAAGAAGTAAAGAAGTTGAGGAAGCAGAAAAAGCTAAATTAACAGAAGGTTATGAAAATAAATTAAACATTATCGATAGAGAAGAAATTTTAAGTTTAACTTCTTTATTAGCAAATCAAGAATTAAACAAAGATGTTTTACTTGGTGATAATGCTTATAAAGCGGGAGATAAAATCCCAGCTGATATATTAAGAGGATTAAATAAATTCTTATTACTTGGATTAGTAGAAAAATATGATGAAGAAACTCAATCTAAATTCGAAGATATTAAAAACAGATTCCAAAAAGAAAAAGAAAGAATCAGAGCTGATTATGAAGAAAAATTAGAAATTTTAAATAGAGATGATATCTTACCTAACGGAGTTGCAAAAGTTGTAAAAGTTTATATTGCAACTAAAAGAAAACTTAAAGTTGGGGATAAAATGGCCGGAAGACACGGTAACAAAGGTATCGTTTCAAATATCGTTCCAAGAGAAGATTTACCATATATGAAAGATGGAAAAACTGTAGATATTATCCTAAATCCATTAGGGGTACCAAGTAGGATGAATATTGGACAGATTCTTGAAGTTCATTTAGGACTTGTTGGTAAAAAATTAGGAGAACAAATTCAAACAATTTTTGATGAAAAAACAGCTGATTATGTAGAAAAACTTAGAACTAAAATGAAACAAATCGTAAAAGTTGCTAAATTTGGAGATAAATATGCTGATTTTCTTGATAGCTTAACTGATGCAGAATTATTAAAATATGCAAGAGATTGGGCTAAAGGTGTTAAAATGGCAACACCAAGTTTTGAGGGTGTAAATGACGAAGAATTTAAACAACTATTTGAAATGGCTGGAATTGATGCTGACGGTAAAATAGAACTTTTTGATGGTAGAACTGGTGAAAAATTACAAGAAAGAGTAAATGTTGGATATATGTATATGTTAAAACTTCACCATTTAGTTGATGAAAAAATGCATGCAAGAAGTACAGGACCATATTCATTAATTACTCAACAACCAGTCGGAGGTAAAGCACTATTTGGAGGTCAAAGATTTGGGGAAATGGAAGTTTGGGCTCTTGAAGCTTATGGAGCAAGTGCAAACTTAAAAGAGATGCTAACAACTAAATCTGATGACATTGAAGGTAGAAATGCAGCTTATAGAGCCTTAACAAAAGGTGAAAATGTACCACAAACAGGACTTAGTGAAACATTCTTTGTATTAACAAAAGAATTAAAATCATTATGTGTTGATATAGAGTTTTATAAAAAAGGTGAAGATGATGAGTAAAAATCTATTAAAAATCGATTTAAATGAAGGAAGACCAAAAGATATTGATGCTTTAAGTTTCCAAGTAGCATCGCCTGAAAAGATATTATCTTGGAGTCACGGGGAAGTTAAAAAACCAGAAACTATTAATTATAGAACATTAAAGCCTGAAAGAGATGGGCTTTTCTGTGCAAAAATTTTTGGTCCAGTAAATGATTATGAATGTCTTTGTGGTAAATACAAAAAAATGAGATACAAAGGTGTTGTGTGTGAAAAATGTGGGGTTGAAGTTACTACTTCTAAAGTTAGAAGAGAAAGAATGGGACACATTGAATTAGTTTCACCAGTGGCACATATTTGGTATGTATCTAACCTTCCAAGTAGAATAGGTGTTTTATTAGATATTAAAATGAAAAACCTTGAAAGAGTTTTATATTATGAAGCATATGTTGTATATTCAACAGGAGATGCACCAGTAAAAAAAGGTGATGTTTTAACTGAAGAAAAATATAGACAACTTGTAGATGTTTATGGTGAAGATGGTTTCCATGCTGAAATGGGTGCTGAAATTATCAGAAGAATGCTTGAAGAATTAGATTTACCTGAAATGTATGATGAGTTAAAAGAGGAACTTAAAACTACAAAATCAGTATCAAGAAAAAAAGATATCGTAAAAAAACTTAAAATTGTTGAAAGTTTTTTAAATTCTGATAACAAACCAGAATGGATGATTTTAAAAGTTGTTCCAGTATCTCCTCCAGATTTAAGACCATTAGTTTCACTTGATGGTGGAAAATTTGCAGTTAGTGATGTAAATGATTTATATAGAAGAGTAATTAACAGAAACCAAAGATTAAAAAGATTATTAGAACTTGATGCACCAGAAATTATTATTAGAAATGAAAAAAGAATGCTTCAAGAAGCAGTTGATGCATTATTTGATAATGGTAGAAGAGGAAACTCTGTAAAAGGTGCAAACAAAAGACCACTAAAATCTTTAAGTGAAGTTATTAAGGGTAAATCAGGAAGATTTAGACAAAACTTACTTGGTAAAAGGGTTGACTTCTCAGGAAGAAGTGTTATCGTTGTAGGACCAAATTTAAGAATGGACCAATGTGGTCTTCCTAAAAGAATGGCATTAGAATTATTTAAACCACATTTAATGGCAAAACTTGAAGAAAAAGGTTATGCAAGTACAATAAAACAATCTAAAAAAATGATTGAAGATGCAACAAATGAAGTTTGGGAATGTCTTCAAGAGGTAGTTGAAGGGCATCCTATTATGCTAAATAGAGCACCAACACTTCATAGAATGAGTATCCAAGCATTCCACCCTGTTTTAATTGATGGTAAAGCTATTAGACTTCATCCGTTAGTTTGTGCGGCATTTAATGCTGACTTCGATGGGGACCAAATGGCAGTGCATGTACCACTTAGTCAAGAAGCAATAGCTGAGGCTAAACTTTTAATGTTAAGTAGTATGAATATCTTACTTCCAGCAAGTGGTAAAACAGTAGCAGTGCCTTCTCAAGATATGGTTCTTGGACTTTATTATTTATCACTTACAAAAGATGGTGTAAAAGGGGAGCATAAACTTTTTGCTAATGAAAATGAAGTACTTCAAGCTTTTGCAAATGGTATGATTGATGTTCATGCAAAAATCAAAACTAAATTAAGAGGAAAAGTTGTAGAAACAACTCCTGGTAGAGTAGTTTTAAGCTCAATTTGTCCAGATTTTGTACCAACTGAAATGTTTAATAAAGTTATGAAGAAAAAAGATATAGCTAATTTAGCTGACTTTGTTTATAAAAAAGGTGGATTAGGAATTACAGCAAGTTTCTTAGATAGCCTAAAAGATATTGGTTATAAATATTCAACAAAAGCAGGGGTTTCTATTAGTGCTGCTGATATTATTGTCCCAGAAGAAAAAGCTGAGCTTATTGAAAAAAGTAAAGCAAAAGTTAGAGAACTTCAAGAACAATACAAAAAAGGTCTTTTAACTGACCAAGAAAGATACAATAAAATTATTGATATCTGGACACAAACAAATAATGAATTAACTGATAAGTTAATGGATTTAATGAAAAATGATAAAGATGGATTTAATTCAATTCATATGATGGCAGACTCAGGTGCAAGGGGTTCTAAAAACCAAATTAGACAGCTTTCAGGTATGAGGGGTCTTATGGCGAAACCTAATGGTGATATTATTGAAACACCAATTATTTCTTCATTCAAAGAAGGGCTAAATGTACTTGAATATTTCATTTCAACTCATGGTGCTAGAAAAGGTCTTGCCGATACAGCCTTAAAAACAGCGAGTGCTGGATATTTAACAAGAAAACTTGTTGATGTTAGTCAAAATTATAAAATTATGATGAATGACTGTGGAACTCACGAAGGTATTGAGGTTAGTGAAATTAGAGATGGGGAAAAACTTGTTGAAAAACTTGAAGATAGAATTAATGGTAGAGTTTTAAGTGAAAATGTTTATGACCCAATCACAAATGAAATCCTTTATAGTGAGGGAACTTTAATTGATGAAGAAAAAGCAAAAGATATTGTTTTAAAAGGTGTAAAAACTGTAAAAATTAGAACGGCTCTTACTTGTAAAGCACCTAAAGGAATTTGTTCTAAATGTTATGGGCTTAACCTTGCAGAAGGAAGATTAGTAAAACCAGGAGAAGCTGTTGGTATTATTGCAGCTCAATCAATTGGTGAGCCTGGTACTCAGCTTACACTTAGAACATTCCATGCCGGTGGGGTTGCAGGTTCTACACAAGAAGAAAGACAAATTGTAGCTAAAAAAGAAGGTTATATAAGATTCTATAACATTGAAACTTATGATAATAAAGATAAAAAAATAGTAGCAAATAGAAGAAATGCATCTATTTTATTAGTTGAACCTAAAATTAAAGCACCATTTGATGCAGAAGTTAGTGTAGAAATTCATCATGAGGAAGTTATTGTAACATTAACAAGTGATGAAGAATCTAAAAGATATTCTTTAAGAAGAGGTGATGTAGCTAAAAAAGTAGAATTAGCTGGTATTAGTGGTAAACTTGAAGGAAAACTTTATATTCCATGTGATGGTAAGAAAGTAAATAAAGATGATTCAATCGTTGAGGTTATTAAAGAAGGATGGAATATTCCTGAAAGGATACCTTATGGTGCTGAATTAAAAGTTGAAGATAATGAACCAGTACCAATGAGTATTAATGCAAATGCAAATGGAATTGTAAAATACTTCAAATTAAATGGTGATTATTTAGAAGAAATTAATGTAAGCGAAAATGAAGAAATTCATTATAAAGGTTTATTCGCTTTAATTATTGATGAAAATGATAGAGAAGCAGAAAGACATTACATCGTAAGAGGAAGTAAAATTATTGCAAAACCTGGTAGTGAAATCAAAAAAGGTGATGTAATTAGTGAGCCAGTTACTAATGAAGAAAAAGTAATCGCTGAATGGGACCCATTCGCAAATCCAAT
>Ga0256829_1003040_pt1 | contig 11956 bp, 11 predicted proteins | sample 131447metaG_FD_185979 | JGI IMG/M metagenome (GOLD analysis project Ga0256829, IMG submission 185979) | Hydrothermal vent microbial communities from Lau Basin, Pacific Ocean - 131-447 | ecosystem: Environmental > Aquatic > Marine > Hydrothermal vents | place: Pacific Ocean: Lau Basin | collected... | reverse complement strand
ATAATGCACACGCGTTGTTTCTTGTATGCTTTGGTAAAACTCTGGAATATTACTAACTAAATAGCCAATAATTAATCCCATAATACAGTACACCAATACTACAGGAAATCTTAGCAGTCCATTAGCCATTAAAAGTTTTCTAATTGTACCTTCGTCTTTTGCAGATAATAAGCGTTGTGCTTGGGTTTGGTCTGTACCGTAGTACGATAAATACAAAAACAAACCACCTAAAAGCATTGGCCAAAAGCCATATTCTTCACCTTGGAAAATTCCTAAATTAGACAGGTCTATCACCTGTAATCTTTCGGTATTAAAACCTGTAAATGTTCCCGTATCTTCCATTAAGGAATAACCAACAATAAGGCAAATTATTAATCCTGAAAACAGAATTATCATTTGTATTGCATCGCCCCAAACAACAGCTTTCATACCACCTTGATACGAATATATTAGAGTTACAATACTTATAATAATTAACGTCCAATGGAAACTTATACCTACTACAGCTTGTATAATTAACGCCATAGTAAACACCATTACACCAGTTCCTAAAGCTCTACTAATTTGAAAAACAACACTAATTAATTTTCGAGTGGATTTAGAAAAACGACGTTCTAAATATTCATAAATACTAACAATACCAGATTTGTATAAAGGTGGAATTATGAAAAACATTATACCAATCATAGCTAGAGGAACACCAAACTCAAAGGTTAACCATTTTAATCCTCCGTTAGCTTTTAAACCAACAAAAGCTGGTGCTGAAATAAAGCTAATGGCAGATAATTGGGTTGCCATAGTTGATAAACTTAGTGGAAACCAACCTAAGCTTTTTCCTCCTAAAAAATAATCTTTAGAATCTTTATTTTCTTTGAAGAAATAGCCCATAGCCACAAAACCTATGAGGTAAACAATTATAATGGTGTAATCTAGCCAATTCATTTAGTTGCTTTTTAGTCTTTTAATAAATCTAGTAATAATGCTGCACTCCAAGAAAAGTTATTTCCTCCGTAACCAGCATGTTCTGTTACAGATTTTCTAGAATCGAAATATTCATAAAAACCATATTTTTCGATTAGTGTTATAGAATCTTCTTTTACACGATTAGCAATATCTGTAAAACCATAATTATTTAGTCCGTTATAAAGCATCCAGTTAAGGTTTATCCAAATTGGTCCACGCCAATATTTTTTTGGGTTAAATCTATCACTTTCTGGGTCGAAAGATGCACAAAGATAACGGTCTTCTCCTCCAAACTTTTTGATTAGCGTTTTTACCATTACCTCAGCGTGTTCTTTTGTTGGTATATTGGAAAATAAAGGTGCAAAAGATGAAGACGAAAGATGTTCTATCTGCTTTTCGTTTCTTAAATCGTAGTGTACGTAACCTCCTAATTTTTCGTTATAAAGCTTTTCGTTAAATCTTGTTATTGCCTTTTCTTGCCAAGCTTTTAATGTACTTATTTTATCTTCGGAATCGCCAATCATTTCATACAATTCAATTAATGCTTCGTTAGATTTAATAAGCATAGCATTAAATAATGGGTCTTGCACTAAGAATGGTGATAATTCTGCAATTTTTGCATCATCGTAATTATGCGCTTTTGCAATTTCAATTAAATGAAGATAGTAATCATACTCTCTATTTGTTGGTCTTTGCGCAGCATCGACGTGAGTGGTATCTCGTCTTTCAAACTTATAGTTTGGCGGATCCATAGTCTCCCAAATATCGTCCCAAATTGGTGAATTGTCTGTACCAGATTCCCAATTATGATATATGAAGACCAATCCTTCTTGATTTGGGTCTCTGTGGTTGTAAAAATGTTGATGGTTAAAGAAAACTTTGTCTATGTTTTGCTTAATAAAATTTAGCATATCCTCTTTATCATCTACAATATCATAAATTTCTTTAAGTACAAATCCTAATACTGGCGGTTGTGTCATACCAGTAGTTCTATGACTTTTTGATGCTAATGGATGAAGTTTTGATAAGTGAAAATCTGGACCTGGAAAATAGGTATCACTATCGTTATGAAATACGATGTGAGGAATAAATCCATTTTCCCATTGTGCGCTTAATAACGCTTCTATTTCTCGTTTTGCTTTGTTACTATCGTAATGGGCAAATCCGATAGCTATGAAGCCTGAATCCCAATTCCATTGAAAAGGATATAAGCCTTCACAAGGTATTGTAAATCCTTTATCTTCATTAAAATTAGTATCAAGAATATGTTTTGCTTTTTCTTGTAGGTTGTCTTTACTCATAGTTTGGTTTAATATAAAAATTGTAAAAAAAGCATCGGCATTACGATAAATAATACCAATGCTTTAAGACATAATTAAATAATTTTAGAAATTAAATGTAGTGGTAATAAATAATCGTCTTGGTAATATTGGTCTTCCGTAAAAGAAGTCACCATCTGCAGATTGTCCTGCAATACCAGCTCTTGGATTTCCTTCTGTAAGTCCAGAACTATCAAATAAGTTAAATACAGAGAATCCTACTCTTAAATTACTATTGTCTTTAGTTTTAAAAGTATATCCTGCACCTAATCTTGCTATAGTGATTGCGTCTAACTCTACGTTATTAGTATCGTCTGTAAATTTTGCACCAGTATGGTTAAGAGAAAATAAAGCGTCAAATTGGCTATTGTCATAATTTAGAGCAAACGACCCTAAAAAGTTAGGTTGCCTTCCTATTTCATTTCCTTCGTTAATTGTAGTGATGCCTCCATTAACTAAATCTTCTGTTTGATTTGTTGTAATTTCATGATTTTGATACGTTAATGTTGCTGATGCTGTAAATGCATCTGTTATTTTATAGTTACCTGTTGCTTCTAGTCCTAATGTTTTTGTAGATTGTTCGCTACGACCTTGGTCTACTAATTCTCCGTTAACAATTGCTTGATCAATTCTAATACGATCACTTAACCCTACGTAATAAGCTGCAGCAGAACCTGAGAACTTAGATGTACCAAATTTTGCTCCTATTTCTCCTTGTAAAATTGTTTCAGCGTCATAATTTGTGTCTCTAATTCCTGGTGTTGGTGCAAAACCACGTTGTTGTGGGAAAAAGAATCCTCTTGAGAAGTTAGCGTATAAATTTGTAGACGCTGTTAGCTTATATAAACCTGCAAGTGATACAGCCCAATCTGTTGCTTCAATTTCACCTGTTGTAAATGTACCGTCTGTATATCTTACGTTTTGAAGATCTGAAGTTAAATTAGCATCATCATAAACTTGGCTTTCTGCTAAGTTTCCTCTTCTAAATGTTCCTTTTGTAGATTCTATTCTAAAACCAACATCAAAACGCCATTTATCTAAAACCATCTCGTCAGTAATATAAAATGCTGTTCTACTTTGGTTTAAAAAGTTATTAGTTGTCATACCTATTCTGTTATATAAACCTCCTTGAGAGTAAATAACATTATCTCCACCAGCATTTGTATAACTTAAGTTTATAAGACGTGGATTATTATTAAATTCTGAAAGCACTCTATATTGATAATTAACATCTTCTGCTTCTGTACGTGCCAAGAATGTACCCGCTGTATAAGTATGTATACCGTTTTCTGATTTAAAAACTAAATTAGCCTCTCCAGAATAGTCTGTCATTGGTCTTAGTCTATCAATGTGTAAATTTTCAATTACTAAATCATTACCATTAATTTGTTGTCCAGATCCACCTAAATAATTTGCAGTATAATCAATGTTATTTGGTGCCACAGCAGACACATAATCTGATAAAGTAATTGGGTTACCATAATTACCGTTACCTCCAACATATAAAGCAAAATTGTGTTGATAGTTAGCATATTTTACTTTAGACTTAAACTTTAAATTATCCGTTAAATCGTAATTAAAGTCTGCTAAAATATATCCTCCTTTAGTGTAAACACCATCTCCGATAGGACTGTCATAATTCCCTCCTGGTGTTAAAAAAGATGTATTAGCCAATTCTCCTGTTAATAAAGATTGTACCTCATCACCATCATTACCATTTAATCGCTCTCTTGATCCTCCTTGAAGAGGTAAAGGCATAAAAAATTGTGCGCGGTCATTTATAAACTGACCATGTACTGTAAAAAATCCTTTATCAAATTTTTGTTTAATATTAGCTCTTAATTGAAATCCTCTAGTATCTAATCCTGTATCTATAGGACCTTCGTCTTTTCTAACAAAACCAGTTACTGCGTAGTAAGTATTTGAGTCTTCACCTCCTAATTGTCCTCCTGAGTAGAATTCTGTTTTTAATCTTCCATCTGTACCATATTCTAAATTAAGGATATTTTCATCATTAGAATCTCCTGTTTTACTAGTGTAATTAATAATACCTGCTACAGAACCAGCACCGTATAAAACTGCTGCTCCACCTCTAACAAATTCTACACCTTTAAATCCTAAATCTGGTCTTGCATACACATCATGAGCAGAAGAGTTAAGACCAAACGTACTCATTAATGGCATACCATCGTATTGTAATGGATTAAATACGTATTGCCCGCCAGAAGGTAAACCTCTTACAAAAAGGTTAGTAGCTGTTTCTCCTCCACCACCTTCTGCAGTAATACCAGGAATACTACGTAAAACATCTGCCTGGCTATTTGCAGATAACTTTGTAATGTCTTTTTGTTTAACAGAACTTATAGACATTGGTGTCTCTTTTTGAGATCTAAAAGTAGAAGACGCTGTAAGCACAACTGTTTCTAATGCATTTTCTCCTTCTTGTAAAACAACGTTAATATTCACTTCACTGTTATTACAATCAATACTTTGTTCAAAAGTATCAAAACCAACGTAAGACACTTGTAAAGTCTGTTGACCTGTCAAACTTGTAGTAAATGTAAAATTACCCTCAAAATCTGTAACAGCTCCAAAGTCACTATTCTTAATAATAATATTAGCTCCCATTATAGGCGTATTATTTGCATCTGAAACTTTTCCTTTAATGACAGTCTGAGAAAAGGCAGAAATAATACTAATCATCATTAAAGATGTAAGTAAAAATTTTTTCATGTTATATATATTTTGTGTTAGTGAGGCTAAAATATTATCAAATAGTTAAATTTTTATCAAAAAAATTAATAGATTCGCACGCAAACGATTGCGGTAACGATTGCATCAATAAACATGAAAAAAAAGATAATAACCTTAAAAGACCTAGCTAAACGTCTAAATATTTCTCCATCTACAGCTTCTAGAGCTTTAAATGATCATCCAGATATAAGTATAGAAACTAAACAAAAGGTAAAAGACCTTGCAAGAAATTTAAATTATGTTCCCAATCTATTTGCTAAAGGATTTAGATCTCACAGAAGTAACATTTTAGGGGTAATTGTACCTAATATTACTCATTATTTTACGACTACTTTAATTAGAGGAATCTTAGAAGAAGCAAATCTTCAAGGTTATAAAGTCATTATATCAGAATCTAATAATGATGTAAAAAAGCAAACCGAAATGCTAAATACTATGTTACAATTTGGTGTTGACGGCGTACTAATGTCTATCTCTAAGATGACAAAAGATGTTGATGATATTCTTAAAGTATTAAATACTGTACCTCTTATTTTATTTGACAAAGCCTCTAACAAAATACCATGTACACAAGTAGTTATTAATGAAGAAGAAGCTGCTTTTAATGCAGTTGAGCATTTAATTAACATTGGTAAAAAAAGAATTGCAATTATTAAAGAAACAGAATATTCTTTTACTTCTGAAAAAAGGTATCATGGCTATTTAAGAGCTTTAAAAGAAAATAATATTCCATTAGATAGTAAAATAGTTTTAAGTGTAGAAGATATTTCTATGCATCAGGGAAAGAGAATGACCAATATATTACTATCCTTAAAAGAAAAACCAGATGCAATTTTTGCTATAACGGATAGTGCCGCTATTGGAGTAATTAAAACTTTAAAAAAACTTAGTATAAAAATTCCAGAAGATATAGCTGTAGTAGGATTTAGTAATTCTACAAACTCACAGATAATAGAGCCTAAATTAACAACAATAGACCAACCTGGACAAAAAATAGGATCTACAGCAGTAAAACAAATAATTCAAGAAATAAACAGCACTAATCAAATTAACGTCAATAAAACTATAGAAATAAAAACAAACTTGATTATTAGAGATTCTAGCTTCAAAATTTAAAAAACAAATGTTTACTTTTGGCCAATTAATTTATTTAAATGGAGGTTTTAGATTCAATTTTATTAGGAATTATACAAGGTTTAACCGAGTTTCTACCGGTATCATCTAGTGGTCACTTAGAGTTAGGAAAAGCTGTTTTAGGTGATAAAAGTATTCCTGAAGAAAGCTTATTATTTACTGTTGTACTTCATTTTGCTACTGCTTTAAGTACCATTGTTGTGTTTAGAAAAGATGTTTGGTCAATTTTAAAAGGCATTTTAAAATTTGAATGGAACGAAGATTTACAATTTGCTTCAAAAATTGCAATATCTATGATTCCTGCGGTAATTGTAGGTCTATTTTTTGAAGAGCAATTAGAGCAACTTTTTGGAGGAAACATCTTATTAGTTGGTTTTATGTTATTAATTACGGCTATTCTTTTATTTTTTGCAGATAAAGCCAAAAACACGAATAAAAATGTATCGTTTAGTAATGCTTTTATCATTGGTGTTTCTCAAGCAATAGCAATGCTTCCAGGTATTTCTCGAAGTGGTGCAACAATTTCGACCTCTGTTTTGTTAGGTAATGATAAAACAAAAGCTGCACGTTTTTCGTTTTTAATGGTTGTGCCTTTAATTTTTGGTAAAATTGCTAAAGATGTGTTAAGTGGAGATTTAGGTTTAGAATCTCAAAACTTCACCACACTATCTATTGGTTTTATAGCTGCATTTATTTCTGGATTATTTGCTTGTACTTGGATGATAAGTCTTGTTAAAAAAAGTAAACTATCTTACTTCTCTATTTACTGTGCTATTGTAGGTTTAATTGCAATAATTTATTCAATTTTAAATTAAAAAATGACTGCTGAAGACTATAAAAACGGACAAGTCTTATTAATAGACAAACCTTTAACATGGACCTCTTTTCAAGCTGTAAATAAACTAAGATGGGAAATAAGGCAAGCTTACAACATAAAAAAAATTAAAGTTGGTCATGCTGGTACTTTAGACCCTTTAGCTACAGGGTTATTAGTGATTTGTACCGGAAAGATGACTAAGCAAATAAATACGTTTCAAGGTCAAATTAAAGAATATACGGGCACTTTTGTTTTAGGAAGCACAACTCCTTCTTTTGATTTAGAAACCGAAATTGACAACACCTATCCAACCGATCATATTACAGAAGCATTAATACACCAAACAACCAAACAATTTATTGGTGAAATTGATCAATATCCACCTGTATTTTCAGCCATCAAAAAGGACGGAAAGCGTCTTTATGAATTTGCTCGCGCTGGTGAAGACGTAAAAATTAAGTCTAGAAAAGTAACCATTGAAGCTTTTGAAATCACTAAAATTAACGGTTTAAACTTAGAGTTTAAAGTAGTTTGTAGCAAAGGCACTTACATTAGATCTTTGGCAAACGATTTTGGAAAAGCTTTAAATTCTGGCGCTCATCTTTCAGTATTACGACGTACAAAAATTGGCGATTTTGATGTAAAGAATGCACTTTCTATCGAAGATTTTATTAAAAATTTGCCAAAAAAGGAATAAAAAACGTCTTTTCAACGTAAAGCTGCGTATATAAATTACTAACAAATCAAGCTTAATTATTAATTTGTTTGCATGCAGTTTAACAATTCACATAAAGCATTAGTTATAACTTTTTTAATTGTTGGTACATTGGTACTTTCAATTTTTAATACAACTATTTTTAAGTTAGATGATGCTCAAGCTGAAACATTTTACGAGGTAGAAACTATTGAAGATATAAAAGAACAAATACCTGAAGTAGAATCACAAAACAAAAGTTCTAACACTACAAATAAAGCTTTTAATACAACCGAAAATTATAAACACTACGCACAAGCTTACAAACCTATAGCGCCACCAAAAGATTATAAAAACCCTAAACTAGAAACTTATAAAAATGAAGTAATTAAAGAGACTTCAACATCTAAAAGCAATGGTAATTCTTCAATTTCTGAAGAAACTATAACCAGTTTTAATAGTGTAAATAGTGTACTTTCTAAACGTAGCCAAAATCAAAGTGCAGCACAAAACAATGTCGCAAATACCAACAGTAATGTCTATTATTCTTTAAAAGGTCGAATAGATCAATATTTACCTGTTCCTATTTATTTATGCGATGCAAGAGGAAAAATAGTAGTAAATATTACAGTAAATCAAAACGGAAACGTGGTTAAAGTTAGCACCAATTCCGCATCAACTTCTAATAATGCTTGTTTAAAAGACTACGCTTTAAAGTATGCAAAAGAAGCTAGATTTAACAGTGCTAATAAAACTTCACAAATTGGTACTATTACTTTTGAATTTCAATAGAAATTTATCAATAACTCTATTAAGCTTTTCGAAATACATTTTTTTATATTTCAAAATCACTAGAACTGATGTTTAATTATGATTTTGAAATCAAAATACTCAACGGTTTAATACTAATGTAATGCGATTTCTCCTACCGTCGAAATGACAATCCTAAGTCATGTCGAGCGTATGTGAGACATCATATAAGTAGCTAAAAGCACAGTTGAGAAATACTAAAAAATAACCTGAACTGACATAGTTAATTGATTAATTCTAACAAGTCATTAATCACATTTTGACCTTTATCTTTATTATACCAACGTTGTAAATCTTCTTTAAATTCGGCAGTTAACGTACCGTTTTTCTTTTTAAAATCATTAACCAGCTTGGTAGCTTCTGTTGGTCTTGGACCATAACTATTTAAAACTGTTTTTGTTGTATTATCAAACTGAATAAGTTTAGGTATTGATTTACCACCATTGGTTAAGAACAAATCCATTAATTGCTCATTTTCATCACGCATAACTAATTGCAAATTAATACCAGTATTTAACTCGGCAACCTTATTAATTACAGGTATTACATGTGCTGCATCGCCGCACCAACTTTCGGTAAGAACAATCCATGTTTGATTTACTGTTGCATTTTTAATAGCATCTATATCTTCATCACTAATTTTTACCGTTTTATCCCAGCGCTTCATACGCCTATCGTTAAGCGCAGTATAATTAATTAATGCTTCAGATTGATTAGTACCTGTAGTAGCATTCTCTTCTACTAACCTGCTTAATAAAGTTCTATAATCTTGATAAGAAAGACTTTTTTTTAAGCTCTCTTCTATAACATTTGCTAAGTCTAATTGTGTTGTTTCCATAGTCTAAAATTACAGCAACTTTTAGGATAATTTAGTAACTGTTGTTACATTAGTAGTATATTTTTAAAAACCTTACAATGACAAAACACAGATGTGGTTGGTGCGTTGGTGATGCACTTTACGAAGCTTATCATGACCAAGAATGGGGAAAACCTGTTTATGATGACGACACCATTTTTGAGTTTTTAATTCTTGAAACATTTCAAGCAGGATTGAGTTGGATTACTGTGTTGCGTAAACGCGAAAATTTTAGAGTTGCTTTTAATGACTTTGACTACAAAAAAATAGCAAATTATAATGAAACGAAACTTGAAGAATTAATGCAAAATGAAGGTATTATACGCAATAAACTAAAAATTAAAGCTACAGTTACCAATGCACAAGCCTTTATGAACGTGCAAAAAGAATTTGGATCGTTTAGTAAATACATTTGGGCTTTTGTAGACGGAAAACCTATAAAAAACAAAGTAAAAAATTATAAAGAAGCTCCAGCAAATACACCAATAAGTGATGCTTTAAGTAAAGATTTAAAAAAACGAGGATTTAAATTTGTAGGCAGCACAGTAATGTACGCACATATGCAAGCAACTGGTATGGTCAACGATCATGAGGTTGATTGTTTTAGATATAATGAAGTGTAGTTTATGAATGAAATAGTTGGAAGTATATTCTACTTTTTAATTAACATTATTGGAGCAACTATAAGATGGATAGTTGGAAGCATCTTTAGGTTCATTTTTAATAAAAACACTCATAATTTTAACAACTATTTTTCTGGATCAAAAAGATTTTATAACAGTGAGAAGACACAATTTTACAATGTAATTTTAGGAATTATTTTTACAATAATATTTTTTGCAACAATAACTTAAAACTTATAAATACTTTAAAAACTCATCTCTAGAAATATCTTCTGCGCCTAAACTTTCTAAGTGATTGGTATAAACTTGACAATCTATTAATTTGTAATTACTATTTTGGATAAAGGTGATAAAACCTGCTTTGCTAGCATTGCTAACTTTAGTAAACATACTTTCTCCACAAAACACACCATTATTTAAATCGACACCATATAAACCAGCAACAAGTTTTTGGTCTTGCCAAACCTCGACAGATTTTGCAAAACCTAGTTGATGTAGTGTATTGTAAGCCTCTACCATTCCGTTAGTAATCCATGTGCTATCTTGACCAGGTCGTTTTGCTTTGGCGCATTCGTTGATTACAGCATTAAAATTTTTATTTACTGTGACTTCAAAATCACAATTACGTAAAACTTGTTTCATACTTTTGGACACTTTTAATTTGGAAGGAAATAGCACAAAACGAGGATCTGGCGACCACCACAAAATGGTATTATCATCTTCAAACCATGGGAAAATTCCGTTTTGATAAGCAGATAGAAGTCGCTCAGGACTTAAATCGCCACCAAATGCTAAAAGACCATCTTCTGTTGCTTGAGATACTGGTGGAAAAAAGTGATGTTTATTTAAAAAATTCAATACAATTATTTTTACTTAAAATAAATATTTAAACTGAAATTGACAAAAAACTTAAAACGTCGAAAACGTTTTAGTTGAATTATATACTTAAAATTCAATGAATTATTTTGATATTTTTCTTTTAACTATGATATTTAACTAGGTCTAAATTTCTAAGTTAATGTATTCAAAAGTTTAATTATATAAAGACCTAACTAAACCCACTAAAACTTAAAACCCTCAAAACCTATTTGGCTTTGAGGGTTTTTATTTTCCGCGAAAGCGAAAAATTTTTAGAACGGTAAATCGTCGTGATCTTCTTCGTTTACATTATTTGCTGGTTCAAAAGCTTGTGCTGGTGGCACTTCTGGCATGCCTTGTGGTGCACCTGCTTGAACAGCTTCTATACGCCAACCTTGAATAGAATTGAAATACTTTGTTTCTCCCTGTGGATTAACCCATTCTCTACCACGTAAATTGATGTTTACTTTTACATCTTGACCTACTTGGTAGTTGTTTAATAAATCTGTTTTATCTTGAACAAACTCTATCATGATATGTTGTGGATACTGCTCTTCTGTAGTGACTACTATTTCTCTTTTTCTAAACCCATTACTACCAAAAGTCTGCGTTTCTCCAATTAATTTTACTTTTCCTTGTACTTCCATTTCTCTCTATAATTATTAAATATTCGTCTAAATTTAAATTGCTATTTTACAATAATAGCATTTTCCAAGCACTTTCTACATCATTATAACTTAAAAAACCTTGTGCTTTTTTGTGTTTATCTTCTTGACTGATTTCGGCTAAATTATGTTCTTTTTTAAATGCTAATATAGCATCTTCTGTTGGTAATGTTTCTACATTTGCCAATAAACCTAAATCATTACCTGTTAATATGTTACTGTTTTTTACATGTTCTGGTAAAGCATCTACACCAATACCTAAGGTTCTTAAAGGTTTTGGTATTTCAAAAAAACCAGATTTTGCTCTGCTATAAAAACTACCTCCTGCTCTTGATACTAAGTCTAATTTTACTTGATCGATAGCTCCATTTTCATCTAAAACCTCATCATTAATATGCATTTTAACCACTTCGCATATTACTAAATTACCTGCACCACCTTCTGTACCTAGCTTAACAACTTC
>Ga0256829_1003039_pt1 | contig 11965 bp, 8 predicted proteins | sample 131447metaG_FD_185979 | JGI IMG/M metagenome (GOLD analysis project Ga0256829, IMG submission 185979) | Hydrothermal vent microbial communities from Lau Basin, Pacific Ocean - 131-447 | ecosystem: Environmental > Aquatic > Marine > Hydrothermal vents | place: Pacific Ocean: Lau Basin | collected... | reverse complement strand
CGACTGCCCGTTCAGCAGTGGGAACAGGTCCTGTTCCTCGTCCTGGTGGTGTTGTACCGCACTGGTCGTAAAGTAGCGGGTGATCCGGGTGATGGCCGAGCGCGCCTCGTCGTCAAGGCCCTTGTCGCGCAGGTGCGGCACGAGTTTTTCCAGGGTGTCGCAGTTGGCCAGCATGCGTTCGTGACAGGCGCGCAACAGGCCCAGCGGGTCAGTAAAATCCGGGATATCAGGAGTGAGAGTGTCGTTCATGGTTTGCCTGTGGATGCCAGTGCGCGATTGACTTCAACCATATCTTCGCGTGACAGGATGCCGGCCGCCTGTTTCAGGCGCAGTTGGTCGACCACATACTGTGACCGTGCGCGCGCGTAGTTGAGCTTCGCCTTGAAGTATTCCCGTTGGGCATTCAGTACATCGACGATGGTGCGGGTGCCAACTTCAAAACCGGCCTGTTCCGCTTCCTGCGCGACACGGGTTGAATCCAGTGCGGCATCCAGTGCGCGAACCTGGGCGATGTCGGTACGGATACCCCGCCAGGCATTGCGCGTGTCCAGCTCGGCGGTGCGTACGGCCTGTTGCAGGCGTTGGGTGGCTTCCTCGAAACGGCGGCGCGCCTGGCGGGTGCGTGAGTTTACGATGCCACCCTGGTAGAGCGGAATATTAAGCTGCAGGCCGATCTGGTTGTCCAGGCGTGTAAACGGTACGATACCGCCGAAGTTGAGGTCCTGGTAGGTGCTGCGGGCATCGATGTCCAGCGTTGGCAGGTGGCCGGCGCGCTGGCGGCGCATTTCCTGGCGTGCCGCTTCGCTGCTTGCCTGCGCGGAAAGCACTTTCAGGTTCTGTTGCTTCGCTTGGTCGATCCAGTGTTCGGGGGAATCCGGTTCGGGACGCGCGAGTTTCAGGTCGGTGCGTAACGGGCTGATGTTGTCGAAGGACTTGCCGGCCAGTTCACTGAGTGCATCGCGGGCGCCTTCGAGGTCGCTGACAGCACGAATTTCCTGGCTGACAGCCGTATCGTAACGGGCCTGTGCGGCCTTCACATCAGTAATCGCGATCAGGCCGACATCGAAGCGCTGTTTAGCCTGGTCCAGCTGGCGACCGATAGCGCTTTTTTCCGATTCCGCAAATTCCAGGTTGTGCTGTGCATCGAGGACGGCGAAGTAACGTTCCGCCGTATCGATCATCAGGGTTTGCTGTGCGTCGGCATAATCCGCTTCCGCACCGGCAATGGTGCTGTCGGCCTGCTTGAGGGCAATCCAGCTGTCGTAGTGAAACAGTGGCTGGACCAGGTTGATGCTGGCCAGTCTGTCCGTGCTGAAGGTGGCGTCCTGGGTGGGATGGAAGCTTTTAAACCGTTTGCGGGTCACAGAACCGCTTGCGTTCAGGGTAGGTAACAGCCCGGCAATCGCCTGCGGGCGGTTTTCCCGTACGGCCTCCAGGCTCGCCGCTGCCGCCGCCAGGGTGGGGTTGTTGCTTGCGGCGGTTTCGTAAACTGTCAGCAGGTCGGCAGCCGGTGTGAGGCTGCTGGCAAGAAGCAGGCTAATCGCGGTTAAAAACGTTTTCATATCAATAGGTCGGCATGTGCGGGTCAACTTCCCGGGCCCAGGCATTGACGCCACCGGCCAGGTTGATGACATTGGTGAATCCCTCGTTTTCCAGGAAATGACAAACCACGCGACTGCGGATGCCATGGTGACAGATCACCACAATCTCATCCTCGCTGTCGAATTCATGGGTATGCTCACTGATCTGGCGCATGGGAATCAGGGTTGATCCCTCGATGCTTGCCTTGTCGAATTCCCACGGTTCGCGCACGTCGAGCAATAACGGCTTATTACCTGTCTCGCGGAGATAGGCTTCCAGTTCTGTGGCAGTGAACTCGCGCATGTTCAGAAACGGAAGGTCTCCGGCCGGGGCGCATTGATCAGCGGTGGAACGGAAATCTCGAACAGGCTTTCCTGGCTCCATTCCTGGTCGCTATTACGGGTAATCAACAGGGCCTGCATGATCGGGGGGTTGCCAACAATCACGAACAGGCGGCCACCCGGTTTGAGCAAGGTGTGATAACCGTGATGCAGCAGCGGCAAGGAGCCGGTGACGGCGATGGCGTCATAGCGTTCTGCGCTATCCAGGCCCTGTGCAGCATCAACGTTCTCGAAGCTGACATTGCGAATGCCGTGAGCTTCGAGCTTGTTGCCGGCCGATTCAATGAAGTCCGCGAAAATATCCACAGAATGCACCTTGCCCGCCAGCTTCGCCAGGCAGGCGGTGAGGTAGCCGCTGCCGGTGCCGATTTCCAGCACGCGGTCTTTGGGGTTCAGCAGCAGGCTTTGCAGCAATCGTCCTTCCAGTTTGGGCGGCATCATCACCTGCTCGTGCGGCAGCGGCACGCTGATGTCGGAAAACGCCAGTGCGCGGTAACGCTCGGGTACAAAGTCCTCGCGCGGCGTCGTGTTGAGCGTTTCAAGTACCTGATCATCAAGCACATCCCAGGGGCGGATCTGCTGCTCGATCATATTGAAGCGGGCTTCCTCGATATTTAATGCGTTCATCAGGGTTATTTCCTCCGTCTGCGATTAAGGGTACTGGCGTGTGCGGGTGCTTGCAATAGTTCCACCTTTTAGATGGATGGCACTAAGTTAAGCCACAAAGGGTCGTACATCCGTCATCCCGGTACCGGATCGAGTCCGGCACAGGCTCTGCACCGGGATGACGGAGGTTATTTTGGCTTAACGTAGTGCCATTCCCGTCCGAGTTGATTCATATCAAGACAGCCTGGCCCGCAAGCGTTTACCCTCTCGCTTGTGAAGGTCAAGGCAGTCGCAGAAAGCGACACCGTTCCTTTTCTGGTCGGGGTTCATCCCTGGTATTTTTCGTAGTGGAGTTTCTAATGCGCTGTACTACCAGTCGTCGCCGGGCCTGGCTGCAAGGGTTGGCTGTGCTAGTAGGATTGTTCGTCGCCGGAATCCTTCCCCTGACTGCCGAGGGGACGGGCATGACAGAACAGCAGCAGCTGACGGCCCTGTCATTCTTTCCCGGGGCAGACCGGTTGAGCGATTTTACCGGCAAACCGCCGGCCGCAACTGTCTACCGGCAGGGGAAGGCGGTGGGCTATCTGTTTCATAGCAAGGATGTAGCCCCTTTCCCGGCCTATTCCGGCAAGCCGGTCGATGTTCTGATCGGCATCGACCTCCAGGGTAAAATTATTGGCGCCAAGGTGCTTGAGCAACACGAACCTATCCTGCTGGTCGGGATCCCGGTACAGAAGTTGTATGACTTTGTCGCTCAGTATGTCGGCAAGCATGTCCTTGATGAGGTTGGTATCGGCAGTGGCAAGGGCGATGTGGATACCATCAGCGGTGCGACCGTGACTTCGGCGGTGGTTAACCGAACGATCATGCACGCGGCCCGCAGGATTGCCGTTGCACGGGGAATCATCAACGCCCGGCAGGCCCATCAGGTACCCATGGCCAGGGTTCGCAAAGACCTGTTCTACCCGGCCACATGGCCACAGTTGCTCAAGCAGAAAGGTGCTATCGGCCATCTCCTGATCACCACTGGCGACGTACACCGGGCGTTCCTGAACACCCCGGCAGCCACACCACAGCCAGACGATCCCTCGGCACCTTTCGCGGACATCGATTTCGCCTACCTGAATGCACCGGTTATCGGCCGGAATTTACTCGGAGACGAGCAGTACCGCTGGTTGATGTCCAAACTTGGGCCGGGAGACCACGCTATTGCGGTACTCGGTAACGGCTACTCTTTCAAGGGTTCCGGTTATGTCCGTGGTGGTATCTTTGACCGTATCCATGTGATTCAGAATGGGCAGCAGATACTGTTCCATGACTTTAACTATGAGCGGTTGGCAGATCTGTATATCAAAGGTGTTCCCGCCTTCAGGGAAAAGGCTATCTTTATTATTCGCAAGGCCAGTCAGTTCAATCCTGGTCTGCCCTGGCAGCTCGAGCTTCTGGTACGGCGTCAGACAGGACCACTGAAGAGTGTGTTCCGGGCCTTTCAGGCCAGTTACCGGTTGCCAGCTGACTATCTGGAAAAGCCCGTCGCGATGAAGGAGGCTCCGCTGTGGGTTACTCTGTGGCAAGGGCAGCAGGTTGGTATCATCGTACTCACGGCGGGACTGGCCTTCCTGTTTGTCATCCTTGCCTTCCAGGACTGGTTAGTCAGGCGGCCGAAGCTGTTCAATCGTATTCGGGTCGCCTACCTGATTTATACCCTGGTCTTTATCGGCTGGATTGCACTGGGTCAGCTCTCGGTAGTGAATGTGTTTGCCTTCATTCATTCCATTACGCATCAGTTCCGATGGCAGACTTTCCTGATAGACCCGATGGTCTTTATCATCTGGTCCTTTGTTGCCGTTACCCTCCTGCTGTTCGGGCGAGGTATCTATTGCGGCTGGCTGTGTCCTTTTGGCGCCTTTCAGGAACTGATCAGCAAGCTGGCCCGCAGGCTGCACGTACCCCAGTTTAACTTCCCGCTGATGGTGCATGAGCGCTTGTGGGCAGTGAAGTACATCATCCTGCTGGCACTGTTCGGAATTTCACTGCAATCGGTCAATCTGGCAGAGCGCTATGCCGAGGTTGAGCCCTTCAAGACTGCGATCTCACTGCACTTCCAGCGCCAGTGGCCCTTTGTCATCTATGCCGTGGTGTTGCTGATCGCTTCGGTATTCAACACCAAGTTCTATTGCAAATACCTTTGCCCGCTGGGCGCAGCCCTGGCGGTGGTTGGGAGAAACCGGATCTTCGAGTGGCTGCGGCGGCGCAAGGAGTGCGGGCATCCCTGCCAGGTATGCGCTGTCGAGTGCGAGGTTCAGGCAATCAGGGAGACCGGCGAAATTAACTATAACGAATGTCACTACTGTCTCGATTGCCAGAAGACATACTGGAATGAATACAAGTGTCCACCGCTGGTGATGCGCCGGAAGCGGAAGGAACGCCATGCGAAGAAAATCGGGCGCAAGGAAAAGGATGGGGAAAAGAGAGTGGAGCTGCCAGCGGGTAGCATCGAAGTGGATGTTCCCGGTAATGGCTCCAGATGATGACATCATGATACACCTGTGGGTGTAGGAGGTACGAAAAGTGAGTAACGACGACAAACAGGACAGCAACAACGATGACCAGCAAGAAGGACTGACCAGACGCGAATTTCTTGGCACCTCGGCCCTCGCCGGTGCTGCCAGTGTAGGGTTGGGTACAGGTGTCCTCGGTATCTCCCAGATGGCTCGGGCTGGCGAGACGGAGGCTGACAACCACGAGGTGGCCCCCGGTGATCTGGACGAGTACTACGGTATCTGGAGTGGTGGTCATTCCGGCGAAGTAAGAATACTCGGTCTTCCCTCCATGCGTGAATTCATCCGTATCCCGGTGTTCAATGTCGATTGCACCACCGGCTGGGGGATCACCAACGAGAGTAAACGTATCCGGGGTGAAAATGCGCCGCTCAACGGTGACTTGCATCACCCTCATATGAGTATGACCGACGGCCACTATGACGGTCGTTATATTTTTGCCAATGACAAGGCTAATGGTCGTATAGCTCGGATCCGCTGCGATATTATGAAGACTGACCGGATCATCAAGATCCCCAATGTCCCGGCAATCCATGGATTACGCGTGCAGCGCGTGCCGAAGACCGGTTATGTTTTCTGCAACGGGGAGTTCCGGGTTCCCTTACCCAACGATGGTCACAATCTGGATGACCCGGAGAAGTATCAGTCTCTCTTCACGGCGGTTGATGGTGACACCATGGAGGTTGCCTGGCAGGTGCTGGTCGACGGTAATCTGGACAATAATGATGGTGACTATAGCGGGAAATACGCCGCTTCCACCTGTTACAACTCAGAGAATGCGGTCACGTTGTCCGGGTTCATGCATAATGAGCGCGACTGGGTCGTGGTATTCAATATCGCCCGTATCGAGGCGGCGGTGAAGGCGGGTAACTACAAGACTATCGGTGATTCCAAAGTGCCGGTTGTGGACGGCCGTCACGGGTCCAGGTTGACGCTGTACATCCCTGTACCCAAGAGCCCGCATGGCTGCAACGCTACGCCTGACGGCAAGTATGTGGTTGCGGCTGGCAAGCTGTCGCCGACCTGTACCGTCATCTCATGGGACAAGGTGGACAAGTGGTTTGCCGGTAAGCTCAAAAAGCCGCGTGATACCGTGGTGGCGGAACCCGAGCTGGGTCTGGGGCCACTGCACACCGCTTTTGATGGCCGTGGCAACGCCTATACCACGTTGTTTATCGACAGCCAGTCGGTGAAGTGGAATATTGCCGATGCAATCCGGGCCTATCAGGGAGAAAAGGTCAATTACATCCGCGACAAAATGGATGTGCAGTATCAGCCTGGCCACAACCATTCGAGTATGGGCGAGACCCGCGATGCGGACGGCAAGTGGCTGGTGTCATTGAATAAATTCGCCAAGGACCGGTTCCTGCCGGTAGGGCCTTTGCATCCGGACAACGACCAGCTGATTGATATCTCCGGCAAGCGGCAGAAACTGGTGCATGACGGCGCCGTATTCAGTGAACCGCATGACGGAATCATCGTTCACCGCAGTAAGTTGATGAACAAGACCCTGAAGATCTGGGATCGCAAGGACCCCTTCTTCGCCGAGACCGTGGCCATGGCCAGGAAAGATGGTATCACCCTCGAAAGCGACAGCAAGGTGATCCGGGATGGTAAGCGTGTACGGGTTTACATGACGTCCTCCGCGCCTGTTTTCGGTCTCACCTCATTCAAGGTCAAGCGAGGTGATGAGGTTACCGTGGTCGTTACCAATATCGACAAGATCGAGGATCTCACTCATGGTTTTTGCCTGACAGGACACGGCGTCAACATGGAGATCGGTCCTCAGGCAACCTCCTCGGTGACCTTCATCGCCGATCAGCCGGGAGTACACTGGTACTACTGCACCTGGTTCTGTCATGCGCTCCATCTGGAGATGCGGGGGCGGATGCTGGTCGAGGCCTGAGTCATGAAGGCCGACGCCAACGAGCGTGATATACCGGGAAAAGGTGGTGCGCGTTACCACCGACACCGGTTCACGCTGGCGGCGTGGTGCATGCTCTGCCTTTTTCTGCCCGGGCTCTGGCTCTACCCGGTGTCAGATGCCCGGGCACAGACGTGGGTAGTGGGGCCTGCCGATAACGTCCAACAGGTGCTGAACCACGCCGGGGCGGGCGATCATATTCATTTCCGCTCCGGCATCTATCCCGTACACCTGCGTATCGATAAACAGCTGATCCTCGTGGGTGAGTCCGGTGCCGTGCTCGACGGTGGCGGCAAGGGTAATGTGGTTACGATTCAGGCCCCCGGGGTTGTGGTTCGGGGTCTGGAAATCCGTCATTCCGGCACCGATTTGACGGCTATGAATGCGGGGATATTTGTGGCCAGCCGCGCGCAGGGGATACGAATCGAGCACAATCACCTGAATGCTGTACTGTTCGGTATCTGGCTCGATGGTTGCAGTGGCGCAGTGATCCGTGGCAATCATATTCACGGACTGCCCGCTCTGCGTTTGCAGGATCGCGGCAACGGCATCCATCTGCATAACGTCAACCACACGACGATAGAGGACAACGAGGTGTGGGAAACACGGGATGGCATCTATATCGAGACCAGCAATCACAATATCCTGCGCCACAACAGGATTCGATCCCTGCGTTATGGCATACACTACATGTATTCCAACCACAACGAGGTGATTGGCAACCAGACCCGCAACACCCACACCGGTTATGCCCTGATGATGTCAGATCACCTGCTGATCCGGAATAACCACTCCAGCGATGACCGCAACTACGGGATCCTGATGAACTACATCAACTACAGTACTCTCACCGGCAACGTCATCACAGGTATCCACGCCGGATCAGGAAAAGACACTGGCGGGATGGTTGTCGCCGGCACCGAAGGGCGGGGACTGTTCATCTATGATTCACAGGCTAACGAGATTCATGACAATGAAGTCGCAAGCAGTGACGTCGGCGTCTATCTGACGGCAGGATCAGTGGGTAACCGGATCTACGACAACAGATTTATTAACAATCGCACACAGGTGAAGTACGTCTCCACCCGCAAGCAGGAGTGGTCCTCAAAAGGACGTGGCAATTACTGGAGCGACTATCTGGGTTGGGATCTGAATGGCGACGGTATTGGCGATCGCCCCTACCTTCCCAATGACGGGGTTGACAGGATGCTGTGGCAGTTTCCCAAGGCCAAATGGCTGATGTACAGTCCAGCGATCGAAGTGCTTCACTGGGTTCAGCGCCAGTTCCCGCTGCTGCGCCCGCAGGGTGTTCAGGACAGCCACCCGCTGATGAATCCAGTCAATAACCAGGCCGTTTAATGGATACAGCAATCGACCTGAAAGCGGTCAGTAAACACTATCGAGCGCTTACGGCACTGCAGCAACTCAACTTGTGCGTTGGGCGGGGCGAAGTGCTTGGCCTGTTGGGTAACAACGGCGCCGGAAAGACCACTACCATCAAGTTGATACTGGGTATGATTCAGCCGGATGGCGGTGAGTTGTCGGTGCTGGGGTGTTCCCCGGGTACCCCGCAAGCGCAAGCGCTGCGATTGCAAATCGGCTATTTGCCGGAGAGTATGCACTTTTACGATCCGCTTAGCGGCCGCGAAGTGCTGGACTATTTTGCCCGCCTTAAACGAGTGTCCGTAGATGAACGGGACAGACTGCTTGACCAGGTGGGGCTTACCGGTGCAGCCGACAGGCCGGTGGCGACCTATTCCAAAGGTATGAGACAGCGTCTTGGCCTGGCCCAGGCGTTCCTCGGCAGACCACGCCTGTTGCTGTTGGACGAACCCTCCACCGGGCTGGATCCTATCGCTGCCCTGGATCTGCTTGAGCGACTCCGGGCATTGCGCCGGGAGGGTTGCACCATTGTTATTTCCACTCACCAGCTGGCCGGCATCGAGCAACTGGTAGACCGGGTCGCCATCCTGCAGCAGGGGCGCCTGCGGATTCACGGCACCCTGGAGAAGCTGCGACGTCGCTCCGGTCTGCCTGACCGGTTACGACTCAGGGGACATTGGCAGCCAGCCAGCCTGCAACAGCAGCTGGCCGAGTGGGGCTGCCGGGATTACCGGCTCGACGGACAGGTGCTCGAGCTGACGACCACCGCCGACAACAAGATACCCCTGTTGCGCCGGTTGCTCGCACAGGAGGGAGTAGAAGACCTGGCGCTGGAGGCCCCTAATCTGGAGCGCTTATATCGCCATTTCAGCAAGACGCCGGAGCCTTTTGATGCATGAGATTTTGACTGTGGCGCGCAAAGAGTTTCTGGAGGGGGTGCGTAACCGCTGGCTCATCGGCATCGTCATCATCCTGGCCTTGTTTGCGCTCGGTCTGGGGTATCTGGGCGCTGCGATCAGTGGCAAGGCCGGGCTGCTTCCCCTGGATACGCTAATCGTGAGTCTGGCCTCCCTCGCCGTATTCCTGCTGCCCCTGATCGCCCTGTTGCTGGGCTACGATACGATTATCGGTGAGCGCGAAAACGGGACGCTGCTGCTGTTGCTCAGCTACCCGTTGAGTCGGTCCCAGCTGATCAGCGGGAAATTTCTGGGCCACCTGCTGGTGTTAGCACTGGCCACTGTCCTTGGTTTCGGGGTTGCAGCGGCATCAATCGCTGCCCTGTCGGGAAATCTGCTCGACGTCGCCCTGTGGCGGCTTTTTGGCGCTTTCATTTTTTCATCCATATTGTTGGGCGGTGTGTTTCTGGCTCTGGCCTACCTGATCAGCGTGACAGTTAGTGAGAAGACCCATGCCGTGGCCCTGGCGCTGGGGCTGTGGTTCTTCTTCGTTCTGGCCTACGATCTGGGTCTGCTGGGTCTGCTGGTCTTTTCCCATGGCGCTATTGGTCATGATCTGTTTCCTTATTTGCTGCTACTCAACCCCAATGACGTGTTCCGCCTGGCCAACTTCACCCTGGTCGGCGCCTCCACCGCCTATCCGGGCATGGCTCCCATCGTAATGCAGGGCGGTTTTTCCCTGCCGTTGCTGCTGAGTACACTGCTGGGGTGGCTGGTACTCCCGTTTCTGCTTGCGCTGTGGCGGTTCCAGCGCGCACAGTTGTAGTGGCGTGAAGACTGGCCGGTGTTGGCTGCCGACCGCCAGAGACTATGCAGTGGCCCGTTCAGGCCGCAAACGGGCTTGCAATAGTCCCACCCTTTAGCTACTTTGTTCGCGCAGCTAGGGGTGCTCCTGTGACAACGGGGCTGAGAAACACCCTTCGAACCTGAACCGGTTAATGCCAGCGCAGGGAAGCTGAATCTGCATCAGCTTTTCCCTGCGATGAATCACTCACCCGAGAGAGGGGAAAGCCCATGAGCGCCATCCCGGAAGAATTTGTTCAGAAGACCAGCGAGCTTTCCGGGGAGGTCACCCGACCGTTTCCCGGTTCGCGCAAGATTTACGTGCAGGGCTCGCGCGCGGATATCCGCGTGGGTATGCGCGAAATCCGGCAGGCCGAGACCGCTGCCAGTTTTGGCGCGGAGGCCAACCCGCCGATCACTGTCTATGACACCTCCGGCCCGTACACGGACCCCGAGGCAAGCATCGATCTGCTGAAAGGCTTGCCGGAACTGCGGCGTGGCTGGATCGACGAACGCGGCGACACCGAATGGCTGGACGGTCCCTCGTCCGAGTTCGGTCGCCAGCGCAACAGCGACCCGGCACTGGATACCTTGCGTTTTGAACACATTCGCAAGCCGCGTTGCGCCAAATCCGGCGCCAATGTGTCGCAAATGCACTATGCGCGCCAGGGCATCATTACGCCGGAGATGGAATATGTCGCCATCCGCGAGAACCTGCGCCTGGAACAGCTGAAAGACAGCGGCCTGCTACGCCAGCACCGCGGCCAGAGTTTTGGCGCCAGCGTGCCGGAACGGGTGACGCCCGAGTTTGTGCGTGACGAAATCGCCCGCGGCCGCGCTATCATTCCCGCCAATATCAACCACCCGGAACTGGAGCCGATGATTATCGGCCGCAATTTCCTCGTCAAGGTGAATACCAATATCGGCAACTCGGCGGTGACCTCGTCGATCGCCGAGGAAGTGGAAAAAATGGTCTGGTCGACGCGCTGGGGCGGCGACACGGTGATGGACCTGTCCACCGGCAAGAACATCCACGAAACCCGCGAGTGGATCCTGCGTAACTCCCCCGTGCCGGTCGGCACCGTGCCGATCTACCAGGCGCTGGAAAAAGTCGACGGCAAGGCCGAAGACCTGACCTGGGAGCTGTTCCGCGACACCCTGATTGAACAGGCCGAGCAGGGCGTGGACTATTTCACCATCCACGCCGGGGTGCGCCTGCAGTATGTGCCGCTGACAGCGGATCGCGTGACCGGCATCGTCTCGCGCGGCGGTTCGATCATGGCCAAGTGGTGTCTCGCGCACCACGAGGAAAGTTTCCTGTATACACACTTCGCGGACATCTGCGACATCATGAAAGCCTATGACGTGTCTTTCTCGCTGGGCGACGGCCTGCGCCCGGGCTCGCTGGCGGATGCCAACGACGCCGCGCAGTTCGGCGAGCTGGAAACCCTCGGCGAGCTCACCCGGATTGCCTGGGACCATGATGTGCAGGTGATGATCGAGGGCCCGGGACACGTGCCCATGCAGCTCATCAAGGAGAACATGGACAAGGAACTGCATGATTGTTACGAAGCGCCGTTCTATACGCTGGGCCCGCTGACCACGGATATTGCACCGGCCTACGATCACATTACCTCGGCCATCGGCGCCGCGCAGATCGGCTGGTACGGTACTGCCATGCTGTGCTACGTCACGCCCAAGGAGCACCTCGGCCTGCCCAACAAGCAGGATGTGCGCGAAGGCATCATTACCTACAAGATTGCGGCGCACGCCGCCGACCTGGCCAAGGGCCATCCCGGTGCGCAGGTGCGGGATAACGCCATGTCCAAG
>Ga0256829_1003038_pt1 | contig 11966 bp, 9 predicted proteins | sample 131447metaG_FD_185979 | JGI IMG/M metagenome (GOLD analysis project Ga0256829, IMG submission 185979) | Hydrothermal vent microbial communities from Lau Basin, Pacific Ocean - 131-447 | ecosystem: Environmental > Aquatic > Marine > Hydrothermal vents | place: Pacific Ocean: Lau Basin | collected... | reverse complement strand
TCAAATTTACCAAAAAATGAATATTCATGATGATGCCATGAAAGAAATGGAAGATTATTTTGAAAATGTTTTATCCGGACTATGGAAATTAAGTGTTGACGATAAAAATAAGACCAGGCTGTTACAACTTATTGAAACAATCTATCACAGAGCCTTTTAAATAAATAGTTTACATATAAATTGAGACCAATTTTATTTTAACCAATAAAATTTATTTTGAGTATTTGCGGAAAACAATCTATTATGTTTCCAAATAAAATCCTTATTACCATTATCTAAACCTTTTATCATTGCTTTAGTCAGATTATAGCTATTTCCGTTTCTTAAAACTTCTAATTTTTTTTGTTTCACTACTGAACCCGAGATATTATAAACAACAAACTCAAAATGCATAACACCGTAAAGTGTATCTATTTTTTTTACTTTAAATTTTCCATAATTACTTTTGTCAATAGTGAATAAAATTACATCTCCTGAAGACGGTCTCATTCCTGTATCTCCAATTAACAAGAGATTATTAGTGTTTTCATTTAATATAGAAATTATTTTACTCAGATTTAAAGCCAGATAATTCATTTCTTTTTGATACCAAACAGGAGTAAAGACATCTTTTTTATCCTTTGGCAGGCTATTAAGCTCAACAGCCCTTTTTTTTAGATTAATTCCTGTTCTGGCCCCCTTACCATCTGCATAATAACTTACATCTTGCAAAATAACACCTTTCCAAAGAGAATAATCAGAAAACTTATCAGTACGAAAAACTACAGCAGGCTCCCCAAGAATAGTATCATAACCGATTTTTTCAGCCGATGGATGCATTAATTTAAACCAGCCATATTTTTTTAATTTTTCAGGCTGATTAAGGCAGGCAATTCGTGTTTGAGCCGAATCAATAATTACATTATTATTTTGATAAAAAAGATGTTTTTTGCCAATCCAAAGTTCCTCATAATCTTTAACTGGGGCCGATAACTTATTTCCATTTAAATCAGCAACTTTATATACTATTGCACGAGCTATATTTCCATAGTCATCCCAGTAATAATCAATTGTTTCGGAAACAAATGGAATTTGTTCAGATTTAACCTGAAAACTTCCCTGTTTACCAGTCCATTCTTTCGAATGTGTTTTATAACGGATTACTTGATACTTTATTTTGCCTGATTTTATTTTATATGGCCTGTATTCCTGGGAAAAAGCAGGGAATGATATTATCATTGATAAAAGAAAAATATTTTTTTCATTGTAGTTATAGTTTGAGTTAAATTAGGCATTCCCAAAATTAATTAATTATTATAATAAAACGTAATATTATTTAATGTTTTTTATTATTAATAAAATTATTTCTTTATTATCGTTTTCGAGTAATTCTTTCCGCCTGCTGTCATCCGGACAAAATAAGCGCCCTGTTTGAAACCCGTCAGGTTGAGGATAACGTAACCACTCACACGGGAAGTGCCCTGCGACAGCACCCTTCCGGCCGCATCGGTAACCGTATAGCTCACCTCCTGCACTTTGGGTGAGTCAAAGGCAAACCGCACCACATCCGTAGTCGGGTTGGGATAGGCTTTGATTGCGTTAAATGCTTTGGTCTCTTCCACCGGTGTTTCATCGCCTTTTACTTCCGTGAGACATGTGTAAAGCGGGGTTTTGCCTCCGCCATTCACCCCGAAAATATGATGATTTGTCAGGGTGCTGTCTTTGGGATTGAATTCATAAATCACTCCATCTTCAGAAACACCGTAAGCACCCTCCTTAGTCATGCCCCAAAAAGAGCCATTAGAACTTAGCGTAAGGTTTCCCTGTGGCCAGGCACCCTTTTGGCGGTTTGCCGGGAAGATCACTTTTTTCACCAACTGACGTGTAGTCAAATCAAATTCAAAGATATAGCCACTGGACTCACCGTAAGCACGGGCTACCACACCGTATAATTTGTTATTCAGGTAGAGAAACTGCGAAAAGTTGTATTCCCTATTATCAGGATTAGAAATAAACAAGTCTTTCATTGTGTCGTTTTCCACATCATACTCGCGGATGGCCCATTTCACTTCCCTGAAATTGGGATTGAATTCAGCATTGGTAGCCAGACCGTACATTTTTCCGTTACCAGCTGCAACCAGGTTGTCAACCGGTTGCAATGAAGTGTCAGGAATTTTAATTACCACACGAAAAGTGTCGTTTTGTGCGGGGTCAATTTCATACAACACACCGTGCCCGGTTACGGAAGTGCCGCCCCAAGAAGTAGTTCCGTAAAGTTTACTGTTGCCTGCCAATGTTAGTCCCGACATGGGCAAACGGCCTGCCTGTGCATCCACAGAATCATTGAAGTCAAATATTTTCCGGAAATTATCGTAGTTTCTGCTTATGTCGTAAGTAAAGATGGTTCCATAACCGGGACCCAGATGTTTTCCATCGTAATCGCCGTTGGTGTAGGTGGTTCCGTAAAGTTTCCCGTTGTATTCCAACAGATTGTTTTGTCCTTTTCCATAATTTTTACCGGAATTATTTTTATCGCCGAAACCGCCGTTCTCACCGGTAAAATTTTTCAACACCTGAAAATTTCCCGTTTCCGGATTTATTTCAAACAGAACACCATCTCCGTGGTAATAGGTGCCCCAGCCACCATTTGTGGCAATACCGTATAATTTACCATTGGAAGCCATCAACAGGTCAGATTGTGGAGTAGCTCCATTTTTATAACTATAGTAATTACCGTTTCCGGCAAAACGAACAAGATTAACATAGGCATGTTTTTGTATGAAATACCGGGCAAATCCACTGGCAGCTGCTAAAATGGAGGAGCTATCCGAAGAAGAAACCAGATACTGTATCGGGTTTTGAACGTATTGGTTTAGTTCAAAGGCATTTTTTGGTTCATCGCCACCAGGTTTGTAGGCCATGATTTTAGGAAACCGGCCAGAAAAATTCACGGAAAAATAGAGTGAATCATTTTTTATTACTATAGTGGTGAAATAGATTTTCCCCATTAAGTTATAATCCATTAGTAAAGTATCGTTTTTAAAATCATATTCAAACAAATAACTTTTAGTTCCAATGGTATGAAAGCCCACAACAGAGGTATCGGTAGCCGGAAACAATTTTCCATCAACAATATAACTATTAATATTTTTTAATGGTTGTAAAAATGTATAAGACGAATCCTCCAAATGAATTTCCATGATATCGTCTCCTTCAGATCCTAACAAACGGTTGTCCTTTGTTCGAACAAAAGCTCCTCTTGGAATCACTTTTCTTGTGGCAGGGACATTAAACAGTATACCTACTTTTCCTTTTTCCGGATTGAAAGCAAAAAAATCTCGTCCCATTGATTGTGTTGAACTACTGCCAGTTTGTTTCTTTTTAGCCAGACTAAAAAGAATAGTTGTATCATTAGCAACAGAAAAAAAACAGTTTGAAGGCATATAGGAATATTTACCAGTACCAGGCCATGAACTAATATTGTAAGAAGCAACTTTTTGTAATTCTTTTTTGGCAACCATGTATTTTACCAAAACCATAGTGTCCTCTCCCATTTTCATCATGCCAATGAAATTATCTTTAAAATAAATTATATTGTCAGCTCCAAGCCTGTTGAATTCAAAATAATACTGAAACACATCAAGAATTTCTGTTGTATCTTTTAAGGTATTATATCTATATACAGCATTTCCTCCTGGGTTATTTTGAAAAATTCCATTTGCTTGTGAGTGCCTGCATATACCAACATAAACACCAGGGCTTTCTTCAAAAGCATTGATGGCCTCAAACACAGGACTTGGTTTAAAAACAAACTCATCCTTATAGGTTTTCGACTGCACGTTGTAACTAAAAATAGCACCTCCTCCATAGGTATTATCGTTGGAAGTCATGCCCCAGAAAGTTTGTCCTGAAACGGAAACAGAAACCAGCAGTACCAGGGCTGTCAGAAATTTTGAAAGGTACAAATTGTTTTTCATATCATTATTTTTGGGTAATTATTCTTCTAATAAAGGCTTAAACACAACTTTCAATGTTGCCTTTCCGTTGGAAACGGTTTTTTCCACTTTTTCAAATTTTTGAAAGTGAGCAATGTCGTCTTGTGTAAAAGTGATGACCTTGAAATTAATGGGAAAAGCCGGAAGATTGGCTTTCGCCAATGTGTTATTACAGTAAATCCTGAATTGTTCGGGATATTCCCCGTCACTTCCTGCAGACAATTCAATACTTAACTCGAGATAGGCGGGGCCTCCGTTATCACTTAAAATATGACAACTGTTCAGGGCATTGTGTTTTTTGTTTAGCCTGAATGCGGGAATGGCACCCAAACTTTTGATGTACAACACTTCGGGAGTTTCGTATTCATTTTCCGGATGGCCATAAAAAGTCTGTTCCCCAATCATGGGCATAGTCATGGAATAAGGCAAATGCAACGGCTTGCCATCCGTTCCTTCGGGTTGGCCTTGTCCGCCTGCTTTCTGGTAAGCCATCACATCAAAAATCTGCGGCTTTTCGCCTTCTCCGGGGAACCGTATGGTTGCTTTGCGCCAAACCACGCCTGCTTTTACAAAACCGGGGGCATTGTAATAAGCATAAATGTCGTACTTGACATCTATTTCTGAATCTTTGGGCTTAATCTTTTCGGCATGTTTTCCTGTCAGAAAAGCATCCCTGTCTTCTGCACCTTTTACAACCACTAAATATTCCCCTTCCGGAACATCCGTAAAAGTATACTTACCATCCTGGTCTGTTATAGTTTGTTTCTCCGGCAAACCGGAGGAAGTACAAACCGGCACTATTTTTACCGGATAATTTTTCACCGGTTTTCCTGTGTTTTTATACTTAACATTCCCCTCTATTTCACCGGTACTCACAGATATTTTAAAATCCGGTTGCATCTTTTGACCGGTAGGATTATAAACGAAATCCTTTTCCAAAGTAATCCATTCGCTTCCGTGGGGCCATATAAAAGACACCTTATAATCCCCGCGGTGGAGTTTATCCTGAAAATCAAACTTGTTATTTTCTACTTTTGTATTTTCAATGCCCCGACCGCCAAGGCCAGGCCCTAGCCGTTGGAAGAGTACCTTTCCACAAAGTTTATAATTATCATCCCTTTTAACTGTTCCTTTTAAACTGGTTGGTTTTTTATGGTAATAGTATATAGAAACAGCTTCTATCCTATAATGCAATACGGTGAGCTTGTTCGTTTTCGGATCTCTGAATGACCTACTGAATGTAAAATTTTTTGACCACACATCGGAAGTAATATCTGCAGAATATCCTTTAATTTCTTTACCTGTCACCGGAGAAATATTAATATTATTACTGGATTTCAGGCCGCAACGGGCTGCCCAAACTTTCCCATCCGGTGAAACAATTTGTTTTTTCCCATCTTTCATATTGTAGTAAAAATAATTCTGGAAAATCCGGTCATACCCTTCATTCAATTGTTTCACAAAAGACTTAACACTGCCGTCAAATTTTTTTTGACCTTGTATTGATGAAACGCTTGTCACTTTTACTCCGCCATGCCAGGCTATAAGGAAATCATCATCCGCTGCGCGAAACATTCCGCTAAAAAAGTCTGCAGGAATTTCAATATTGGATGTATTTGTGTTTTTTTCCTGTTGCCCTTCAACTTTCTGAGCTGACATCACAATAATGAGAAAAAAGGAAAAGAGAAATGATAATTTTTTCATGGCTTTTATTTTTCATCTTGAGATTAGTGTTATTGTCATTTCGACCGGAGGGAGAAATCTCCCAGGAGAGTAATCCTGCTTCCGGGAGATTTTTCCTCCCGCTGGTCGTCGAAATGACATCCTTTTTTGCTTTTATTTTATCCCCTGCAACTCGTACACTTTGTAAAACCCGAAACTGGGGTCTTTGTTCTCCATGATGATTTTGGCATAAACGCCGGGTTTATTATCAATCATCCACAACTTTTCCATGGTATCAAAATCACCAAGGGCTTCAATAACCGTGCATTGAAAAGTTCCGGCAGGTGTGGTGATTTGCTCTTTTCCCGCCACCCGGAAATCGGCTTCTTTCAACGGGAACAGCTTGTTATAAGTGTCGGCATCATAACAGTTGGGCGGCAGAGCAGTATCATCGGGCAAATGGTCTTTGTCGTATCCGTTGAAAATGTAATCTACACAAACTTTTTCACCGTTGTCTTCTGCAACAACGCCAGCTTTAAACATTTTCGATTTAAACATATTGGCATCAGGGATATAAACAGAATATTTATAATCGAGCTGGTGAATCGATTTCAGGTAATCCAACAAAGCATAATTATCGTTCCAGGGCAGTTTTTTCTCATCGTTTTCATATTTAAAATTGCCATCTGCATCGTAGAAGTCACTTTCTTTAAAATTGAGGTGTTCGATTTTTCTTGTTGTTTTCTCCCGGGTTGCTTTAATGGTTTTCCCTTTGTTCTCCAAGATAAAACTATCTTTCCTCAAAGTAATTTTGTTCAAGCCCCGGAAATCGGTTCTGTGCCCCATCATAACCACTATCAAAGAATGCTCTTTTTTGTTGTAAATCCACGAACCCAAAGCCCGGGAGGTTACGCCCGGTTCTTTTTCCACAAAAACCAGGCTATCGGGGGCTTTAAATATCAGGAGTTGTAAAACCTGTTGATCACCGGAATCCAGTTTCCAGGTTCCGGTCAGCCCGGAGGCTTTATTTTCAGCAGATACTTTTTCTGTATCCAATCGGCGGAAATACATTTTGGTGCCGCTATTTTCCAAAATCATCTCTTGCTTATCCAGCTTCAGTATATTGTTATCGCCATTACCTACTTTAAACTGTTGTGAAGTAATCTGAACGGTTTTTTCCTGTTCTTTCCATGTGCCCATTTTCATACCCATAGCCAGAAAATCACCATTAGATTGGAACGTTACCGGAGCATACACCTCCTGCACTTTGTTTTCCTTTTCTATTTTGGTTAACAACCAATCTCCAGTAACAGATGAGGAACCTGCTTTAACAAAACCTGAATTTATTAATGCTAAAATAAAAACCAGTATAATTCTATTCATTATATCTTAAGGTTTGACTTTTAAACTGTTACAACAACTTCTTTAGGATTAGGACCATATTTATTTTCTCCCGGTTGGCTATCCATTATCATTAAAATAAACAGCCATAAAGCCCCTAAAACAGGAATAAGCCCAACCAATATCATCCAACCACTTTTCCCTGTATCATGTAATCTACGAACAGTAACAGCCAGGCCGGGAATTAACATCGCCAATCCGTAAATACCACTAAATAAATAATAAGTACCAAAGAAATAATCGAGGCTGCTAAGCAACAAGGAAATTATTATGTTTACCAATGTAAACATCCAGAATTCAGTTCTTCTTGCACGACCATGAAAGTCGGCATACTGTTTTAAAGCTTTTAAATACCAATTCATAATTTTAAATTTTTTAAATTTTCTACTCTTAAGGTTTTTCGAATCGACCCCCGTTAAATATTTTCTGTACGGGACAGGTTTTTGTTTTATAGTTATTCAAAAAATACAGACTAACTATTTTAAAAATTTACCCATTTGTTTCATTAAATTGTAAGATTGCCGGATTTCATCTTCTGAAAGGTTAGGGTTATCTTTTTTCATCATTTTTTTAAAGTCGGCAAATGACATATTAGACATTTTATTCATCATCGTTTTATCTTTCGGCGACAATTCCATCCCCTGGCCCATTCCCATACCCTGAGGATTTTCTATATGCACTCCGGAAGGGGGCTGAAAATCGGATTTAGAAAAGGTAAGTCCGGTTGAAATAGAGGTTGCAATCTCAGAATTTTTCATACCCATCACAGAAGTTTCTGATTTCAGTGTGATACCTTTCCAAATAAGGATTGTTGTTTTTCCCATTGTATTCAACTCCCACTTTTCACAATTTTTTCCAAGGAAATTTTGGGTACCTACTTGTTTTCCACCCATAGTTTGCAGCATTTTTTTTCCTGTTGCTGACATATCTTTTCCGCCCATCTGCATCATTTTCATTGCACCACCTAAATTACGGGTCGTACCATTGTTAGTTAAAAGATTAATGATATAAGAATTTTCGCCATCAATAATTACCAGTTCATCCTTTTTTGTTTTACCATTTTTTTTCAATATTTTGTGTTTCGATTCACGCATACCATAGTTATCAAATTTAACCGTTGTTGTACCCTTTCCTTCCTGAGAATTTACAAGGTAGACGATTTTTCCTGATTTTATCTGATATCGTTTTGGTTTATCCGTATTTTGCGCTTCTGCGGGAGTAATTATTACTAAAATAAATAAAGGGAGAATAATTAATGAAATCATTTGTTTTATTTTCATTTTATTGAATTTTATTTGAACAATTTATTATACTTTTTATTTAACTGTAGCACTCTATTTTCAAATGCTTTTTCTACTGCTTCATAAGCCTGCAATTCGGACTCATTAATTCCGTTATTTTGTTTATTTTCAATATATTTTTGTATTTTTTCCATTTCATCATTTAATTTATTTCCATCTGAAAAAAAATCTAAAGAAAGTTTTGCCATTTTAATATTATCTATAACTGACCTTTGATTTTTTTCCTTCTTAACAATCTTAAGCCCTTCTCTAGCAATAGCTTCCATTTTATCCGATAAAGTGTTAATAATCGTTTCAGATGTTTTTATAAACTCAACAGCATTTTTATCATTTTTAGAAACTTGTGGAATTTCTATTTTTACTGGCGGCAAAAAGCCTGTACGGTCGATGTGATTAACACAACTTTGCATGAATAAAAATATCAAGAAGAAAATGGAAATTACTTTTTTAAAATTTGACATATTGATTTGAATAATGTTAATCCTAAAATTTCACAAACTCCACCCGGCGGTTGTTAGCTTTGCCTTCGGGCGTGGTATTGGCGTCAATGGGCTTACTTTCACCCCAGCCTTTTGATTTCAGGCGGTCGGGGGAAATGCCCATGGCGATAAGTTTATCCATCACGGCTTTGGCCCGTTCTTCAGAAAGTTTTTGATTGGCTGCCACATCTCCGTCGCTGTCGGTATGGCCTTCCACACTGAAATTCAGGTTAGGATATTTTATCATCAGTTTGTAAATCTTATTGATGGGGCCCATACTTTCGGGTTTCAGGGTGGCTTTGTTCACATCGAAACGGATGCCGTTTTCCACAATTTTTCCATCTGACAGCACACGGTTGTAGTATTTCACACCACCTTTGGCAACCCGGAAATTTCTCAGAGACATACCTTCCCTTCCTGCTTCCACCGTTATACCGGAGGGATTTATCCCCAAATGAGGAATATTGATCAAACGGGTATCGTTAAAATAAGCTTTGTATTTCCCTTTGGTATAGGCAATGGAAATGTGTTTCCAGGAACCTTCCTTTTCATAGCTCCATCCTGTATTTTCGGTTCCGGGATAATCTTTATCGGAATTTCCAGATTCAAGGCTATGGGGCATGACCGTTAAGGAAGAAGTAGAGGAGACCTGATTCTTTAGGTCACGTAAATAAACCCAAAACCTGTTGGACGTCGTGCTCCCCTTAGGAAACCAAACATCAAACTCTATGGTAAACACATCCGGTAAATAATCTTCTTTTGAATTTTTCAGATAAGGTACAATGTAAGTGCCTCCTTTTAAAAACATAATCACATTTTGTCCATCCGCTTCAACAATCTCAGCATCTCCTTTGTGCAGGTCCCAACGGCTGGGAAATTCGCCATTTTCTTCATCTTTGGAAGGCCCGTCTTCAAAAATAACGGTTTGCCCCGGAACAAAATCGTATTTGGACCAAACTACTTTGGGTTGTTTTGGTTGTGTCGGACTTTGGCCGTTTCCTTTGTAGGAGATAATGGCAGCCTCATTGTAGCATCCGATGCGGGTGTTCATATCGTCTTCCCTGTCAACCTGAAAATCAACAGCGTTGTCATCTGTTCCTTCTTCGGTACCGTTGTCCAGGTCGCAGGTATAAGTACCCCGCACCGAAAAATTATTCGACTGGCTCAGGATGCTTCCATCAGAGGCATACGTAATATACCGGAAGGTGGTTTTGTAATTGTCGTTTTTGTCAATGTCGATAATTTCCAGTTTACCGTAATTACCTTCCGATGTTTTGTAAACAAACACGCTGCCTGGTCCGGACACCACGCCACTATGGTTTGTTAAATAAACAACCGGACGCTTCATAATTTCATTGTTGAGGCCGGCAATGGCATCTTTGCTTAATCCTGTAAACCGCGGGTTTGTACTGTTAGCTTCTGTGTTACGGTTTAATGCTGTTACCTGATTTTTTATAGCCCCTGTTGTTGTTTTGGAATGACTGTTTTTACCTTTTTTCTTTTTGAATAAGCCTTTAATTCCATTTTCCAGCTTATCAAAACCCTTATTTATTAACTCATCGGCATTTTTATTGGCTCTGTTGTTTGCCTGATTATTAATTTTTTTCTTTAGATGCAACTTAATTTGAGCTTCTGTATTATAATGAAACCCCAAAATAAATAAAGCTAGTACAAATAATATTTTTTTCATATGTTTATAATTTTATATTTCATTGGTCAGATGGAACTTACCATAATTGAATAATCATTCTCCCTGCCCTGTGAAATTTTTTCTATTTCACAGGGTGAATGTGATTTAATAATTATTCAATCATAGACGTTTCATCTGTTTATAATTTCATCTGTTTATAATTTTATATGTATCATTAATTAACAACCATGGGAAACTAAATGAATTTATCATAAATGGATTTTCTAATGGTAAAAGTAATACTGCCGTAGAATAAATAATTAAGGAATTTGAATTCGTACAAATTGGTTTTGAATTCGCTAATAAAATGATAAAAACCGTAGTATCATTTTTTATGTTTAAAAACAAAATTCATGCTTTGTTTATAAATAAACATTTATTTATAAACCCTTATTTTAATATCCTATTTCCAGATAGGATATATGGTAAACAATGTATTAAAAGGGTTCTAATACAGTAAATAAAGTATATGATTCGAAAAAAAGTAAAGTATTATTACTATGATGATATCCTTAAAAGGGCTAAGGCTGTACATTAAACTGCCGGATTAATAAAATAAGACCTATTATATATTATCCATTAATTTAAAAAAATATTTCCTTTGACGTGAAGAAATAGGAATTTCTATTCCGTTTTTCATGATAATAAATCCACCATCTGTTTTATCAACTTTTTTGATAAAATTTAAATTTACAATATAAGATTGATGAGGTCTAAAAAATCCATATTCATCTAATATACCTATATATTCGCGCATTCCTTTTGAAACAACAATTTCTTCTCCATTTTCAATAAAGAATGAGGTATAGCTATTATCACTTCTGCAATACATTATTTCTGAAATATTTACCAGATGAAAGGCATCCATTGTTTTTAAAACAATTTTCTTTAATTGGTTTTCCTTTTTGTAAAACTCCATAAGATGACGATTCTGAAGAGAATTATTTTGATCCGACTCAATAGAAAAAATAGCTTTTTCAATAGAATTTTTAAATTCGTCTTCCTCCACCGGCTTTAATATATAATCCATTGCACTGAATTTAATGGCTTTAAGAGCAAACTGATTAAATGCTGTAATAAAGATAATTTTAAAATTATAAGGATATAACTTTTTTAAAATATCAAAAGAAGTTCCTCCACTAATTTCGATGTCCATCAAAACAAAAATGGGTTTTTTTGTTTTTATCAATTTAACTCCTGAAGACACACTCTCTGCTTCCCCGGCAATTTCAATCTCATCGGAAAAATATTTTTTTAATAAATACCTGTGTACTTCCCTGGCTTCAGGGTCATCCTCAATAATTACTGTTCTTATTTTCATCTTGAAAGTATAGGTAAATTTATAACAATTTTTGTACCGGTTTTATTTTCTACACTTAAATCAATAATAATCAAATCTAATGTTTTTTTTGACTGTTTTTCCCAAAGTTTTCTTCTTTTCTCAAAAATATCCATAGCC